>WPCG01087822.1_pt1 | contig 78406 bp, 94 predicted proteins | sample 5403311 | NCBI WGS metagenome assembly WPCG01 (sample SAMN12869467, study PRJNA574797) | sludge metagenome | isolation source: wastewater treatment of Control | place: China:Beijing | collected 2019-05-17 | reverse complement strand
CTATCTTCTGTTTCTCTTCATTCCAGTCTTCTACAACGGGATTAAAATATTTAACATTAAGAAGAGGAATTAGTTTTTCTCTCCAATCATCACCATTACAAGTACCGCCCAAGAAGATGAAGTTAGACATTGTATATTTCTCTATTAGGTTCATTAAAAGATTTACCATGGTAGTTAATCACATAATAAACATAGTAAATAAAATAGATTTCAATATATTTCAGAACCATATCATGCAGTTGAATATACGTCCCATTAATTCCAGGTAATTCATGAAAACACCAGAAGAAATTAGAAAACATTTCCGAACTAACTATAATCACATTTACAGGATCAATGACGAGGCTCATCGTTACGAACATTTCGATGCGGTGTTTGAATGTGGAGCTATAATCAATGAACGACTAGATCTTGGGTTTGATCCAAGACTCATTATGTTCGCTGCATATACTCACGATATGTTTGCGTTTTCACGACATAACCATCACGAGATGAGTCACCTTTGGATCACTACAACGGATGATGAATTGATTAACAACATTGAGTTCATGGATAGATTCAATTTGGCGAAAGCCTGTCAGGAACACCGGGCCAGTTTTCGAGGGGATTTTAGTAGTCCTTTTAGTCAGTTGTTTAATGCTGCAGATAGGGAGCTTCCTAAAGGGATCGATGCAATTCTTGAACGGGCACTGCTTTATCGAATGGGTAACTACAATGAAACCCACAAGCAAGCGATGAAGCCTTCAATTAAACATATCAAAGAGAAGTTTGGTAGTAATGGTTACGCGCGATATCCAGCGATGTACTTTAGGTGTTTCGAAGACGAGTTAATCAAACAACGCCAAGATATCGATAATCTTTAAACTAAGGAAATGAAACGATGAAAAATATTATTATCTTTGTTAGTATTATGTTTACGTCTTTCACCGTAAGTGCTGAAAGATATACATTAGTTAACCCTCTCCAGATTATGAATTCAAAATACCCGGATACTATTAAATGTGTTTACATAAAAGCAAACCCAGGTAATGGGTTGTTGTATATGTTTGATCGATATAACTGTTTTACCGACGACATGCCTCAATCAGAAACTGCAGTTCTACGTTCAGATTCAGGACGTGTGGTAACTGAACATTTGAAACACCGTCGAGTCCTTGAATGTAAACAAGGTACCTGTACTTTTTACGACGATGGAAGCTATGGTGGAGTCGACAGTGTCAGTGAAAGAAGTCTAGTAACAATCCCTTCTTACTACTACTTCATGGATGGGTCTGCTTACAGATATGGTACCGGTCCTCAAGCAGAAATCTTCTATGGTTGGGCTACCTTAAATCCAAACAATGCGGGCTCAGCTAATAACATTGAAGGTTGTGTTGACGGATGGTACAATGCTTGGGAGCAATGGCAGTCTAAATATGGTCATAGCCATTCGTTAACTAACTTCTCTGGATGGGAAAGAAATTGTGAATCGGGGAAAGTTGCTCCGAGCATGATTGATAAAAACTCGTTTTACGAAGAATCTTGATAACCACACAAAAGGAAATACCATCATGACTGCTAAATCACGATCTGCAGATAAGTTTGTAGTGCGTCTTCCCGAAGGACTACGCGATGTAATTGCGGCGAAAGCCAAGCAAGAACATCGAAGCATGAACTCCTCCATTATTTCGGTTTTGGAAAAGGCTTATCTAAATCCACTGGATGAGAAGTTCCAATCATTGAACACAGCAGTCGAGGATACACCAACTTGGATTCCGACTATCGGACAGTTAGTTCTCTATAAAGGAGAATATGCTGCCATTGAAGAATTCAATATGGAGACTGGTAGGTTGATGGTAATCCTCGACCGTCTTACGACTGATTCGGGAAGGATGGTTGAATTGGGTGACCTACATCCAGTGATAATTAGGTAGTTCTTTTTGTACTGGGAGGGTTGATTAAATGTAAGAATCCTCCCAGTACATAGGAACATGTAATGCAAGCCAATTATATCAGATCTGCAATAACTCCTCGTGTTAAAAATAAATACGATGAAAAAATCATTGCCTATTGTAAGAAGGTATTTGATTTTAGTGGGAATCCAGAAATGGACGATACCAGCGTCATCATTAATCTCAATGAAGAAAGTCGTCGTGTTCATTTCGATGTACTCGATGATTATCTCTGTACTGCCCCTAGGTTCGTGTTTAAAGGCAATCCAGATTTCAGACAGCCGATTGTATACACTATCTTTACAAGGACTGGGAATGAAGGTCAGACGCTGTATCTGACCTATGATCGCAACAGTGGTTCTGAAGAACGATTGAACCATCTTTACTCTGTCGGTTGGGGCGGTCATGTAGATAAAGTTGATGATCAGCATGATGGTCAATACAATACATTGTATCGCAGTGCTCTGCGAGAAATTGATGAAGAACTTAATATTGTAGCAGATCCTAGACATCCTTTGGTTCGCTATCATTTTAATCAAGTAGTAAGAGAACATTTTAAAAGTGGTATTGGTAAAGATGGTATTTTACTTGACAATACCAATACTGTAGGTAGAGAGCATGTAGCTTATATTACTGTCGTTAATCTGGATAGTTGGTTTAAGCTCATGGATGAAAAGAAGATTGAAGTCTCTCTTGAAGCCTCTGACATGGATAACCTGATTACCGTTGGTTGGTTAACTAAAGAAGAAGTCCTGTCAGGTGATCCTGAAAACTGGACCAAAATCTATTTGAAAAACCTATAAGGAACAAGTAATGCAATTTGTAGAGATTGAAAAATATCGCCCTGTGTTGAAAGTTCTTTCCAGCGAAAAGAAAGTTACAGTGCGAGTTGTTAAAGTAAAGGATGATTGGGTTACTTTCAAACTGGGATCTTTTCAAATCGAAGCTCCAATTAGTGGTATTGAAGTGGGTGTTAAAGAAGGAACGGAATTGAAGATTGATATCAATTCCGGAGAAGTTGTAGCAGCTTAATTAGCGATATAAACCCACTCCAAAAAACGGAGTGGGTTTATGATGTCTTTAATAAACCTTGAAAAACATATTCCTTTTAAAGGAGATAGACCTCATGTCCTATATTCTACCATGTGAAGAAAAATCAGTTAAGGAAAATTTGACTACGGACCTTGAAACCCAGCAGGATGACACATCTAGAATGTTTGACTTAAATTACGAGGAAGTTCATTCGCTTATGAACTCATATACTTCTAAGATCATTCCCATTAAGGTACAGGATAGTTTTGAAGTAAGTCCTGAAATTAATCTACTTTATAAATTCTTTCCAAAAACAATTAAACTTTATACTGTATCATCCGATGATGAACTGAATCGGTCTTTGATCGCAACTATGAGAAAAGATAATGAACGGTTCATTATTTTGATTAAAGAATCCGAATGGGACACGTCCTTAGCTCAGGTTATTAAACATCGAGAGTCTAAAATAGAAGAATGTTTCGAGTTAATACTTGAAGATAAATATCTTACTCTAAGGCCATTGAACGGTTCACAAATAGCGTTAAAGTATAATTTAATCGAAGATGCTTTTAAAGGTGAATTATACATTAATATACAAAACGCAAATACCACCAATGAACCATCAAAAATACCACCAATGAACCATCAAACAGCCAAATCTAACCTAGTTCCATTGAGTAAAGAAGAAGCTCATCGTTTAATGGCTATGAACACTGCTCAGATTATCGCAGTTAAACTTACAACTACAATAACTGAGGAACTATTATCTGAATTAAAATCCACAAATAGTTTTTTAAGGAGTTTCTTCCCTGAAGACTTTGATGTTAGATCTATCGTAAGGAATTTAGAAACGATAGTTCCAGGTTGCATCTCGGCGATGTCCGCAAATAGAAGAGCCGTTGTTTTTTGCCGGGAAAATGATTGGAATAACCCAAGAGAATTTATTGAGCAATACCCTGATATTAAAGTGTTTGAATTAATCTATGTAGATGGGTTGTTGACTCTATCTCCAATGTACGATTCGACACCTGCAATTTCATATGGTATATACACCAACACGTTCTACGTATCTAATAATAATCAGGAATCGTATATCAATGAAGGCTCTCGTAACGCCCAATATACACCACCCTCAATTAACCACGATTACACACCCAGTGTTCCGCTGAAGCCAGGTAGTGTGGTACTTGTTGATAACAATCCAATGATTTTCATTAGCTATGGTTTAAACCAAGACCTGTCTCCAAACAGATATGGCAATCAACAGTTTCGCAATAACATAAATCCGAATCTTTATATGAATAATGTCGGAGATATGTATGGACGTTATCATTTTGTGAACATATCTAGCCATAACGGCCAAGCAACTTTCATTTTCAGCGATGGGCGGGGAGGAAGCACCTGTGTACCTTTCTCAGAACTTAATATCAGAGTTCGTCCAATCTTGATATAAACAATATAAACCCACCCTCTAAAATAGATGGTGGGTTTATATCAAGTAAAGGCAAAATAAATGGCCAATAGGTTAACTGCAAATCGGAGATCTAAAACTCTTGGACAACATGAGGAGGCATTTAAGTCTCGCAATGGCTACGTAGTAGAACCCCCTCCCGATACTTCAAATGAGATCGGTTCCGTCATTGCTGAGTTTATGCAGTTTAAAAAACTTACTCGTGAGGAGATTAGAGAAGGGGGTAGACACATAAGAAAAATGGGTGGTCTTAAAATCCCGTCGAATCAAGTGGCTAGGTTCATTTACAATGCAATAGGTTATAACGATTATGCAGATGCGGTAAAACAAAACCAAGGTAAGGATTATTTTGAGAATCTAAATTTTGGACGCAGGGATCTCATCGGTATTAATCAGAACGTATGTGAAGCAGACCAGCAAGTGAAAGAACATATTGCTGACTTCATAAGACCTTATATGGATATGATATCAGTTTTAAACAAGAACTTGAAATTCCATCAGACGTTAAGGATTAGCCATGAGTAAGTCGATTACTTATGATGAAGCATTGGAACTTCACCGTTCAGGCAAAGGTATTATAACCTCGGGTGGGTATACTTTTATCGGAAATTATTACCTAGCCTATGGCGCCCTTCCAGGTTGTCTGAGAGGCGGAGACCTCATGTCTGAGCTTCCAATAAAGGAAGGTTGGAAACAGTTAAACCTTAAGGAGTTAATCTGTCGTAATGGATTTTATCCCGATCCATTTAGTCTGCATATTCTAGTAAGTATTCAAGCAACGTTAGAGGATTATAGCATAAATCTCAATGAGATGGTGAAGTATTGTATTGACTCGTCTTATACTAAAGAGCAGTTATTGTCAACTGACACATTTACTGAATCTACAATCTGGTATGACTATTTTCAAGACAAGGACGATCAGTTGAAGAAGATAAGAGCACAATCAGTCGGATAAAATTACTACCATCTCTGATCTTGTGTAAGAAGGATTAACCCTTTCTTGAAGGACTGAGCCATCATAGTCGTTAGTCTGTTATGGGTCGAACTTGGTCTGGATTGAAAGGGTTAGTTTTAACCCTTTATTTTTTTGTCTTTTAGGAATTTATACAATGCAACAATACCTTGATCTTCTTAACGATATCCTTGACAGTGGCGTACATAAAAACGATCGTACGGGAACAGGGACTATTTCTACATTTGGACGCTTGGTTCGATATGATCTAAAAGATGGCAAGATTCCTCTCATCACCACTAAGAAGATGTTCTACAATAACATCGTAAAAGAACTTCTATGGTTTATTAGTGGCAGCACTGACATTAAATATCTTAAAGATAACAATATTAGCATTTGGGATAGCTGGGTTGATCCTGCAACTGCAACATATCGTCCAATGACAAATGATGAACTAAAGAAAGCGTTGGAAGCACACTATAAAAAGAATGGATATGAAACAGTTGAATTTGTAATGATGAGTAATGAAGGAAATCATTACACTATAACCGATAACAAAACCTATGGCCAATCCAATGCTGTCATTAAGTTTGAAGGAACAGGGCTTAAACGACTTTACGAAGCAGCAACAAATAAACTTGCACGAGTTTTAGCATCAGGCAGTATTGGTAGTGGTGCTTATGGCGCTATGTGGCGCAATATTGAAGATACTCGCTATATTGATAATCATGAAGAAGAGAAGTATAGAAAGCTTGGTTTTGATGTAGAGTATATGTTTGACAAACATGGATGTCGTAAGTCCAAATCCGTTGCAACACGTCGTATTGATCAAATCCAGAATATCGTTAATCTTCTTCGCACCAGCCCTGATAGCCGTCGTATCATTCTACATGCCTTTGATAACAGAATGGTAGACTTCTGCGCCCTCCCGCCATGCCACAGTTGGCTTCAAGTATGGACTAGAGAACTCGGCATTGATGAACGTATGAAGATGTGTTCTATTAAAATTGATGAGAAGCTCCTTGGATCTGATGAAGGCATCGAAACAGTTAATGTCATTCTTGAAGAACGTAATGTCCCAAAACGCGCACTGAGCTTAATGCTATTAATGCGTTCAAATGACGTTCCAGTTGGTTGCCCATTCAATATTGCACAATATGGTGTTCTAGCCCATATGCTTGCGCACATTGTAGGGATGGTCGCAGAGGAGTTTATATATGTAGGTGGAGACGCACATATTTATTTAAACCAAGTCGGTCAGGCGGAAGAACAACTACAACGCACTCCATATGAGAATGCTGCAAAGGTAATTCTTAATCCTAAAATCAAAGAAATTGATGACTTTACTTTCGAAGATATTAAAATTGTAGGTTATGACGGTAATCATTACCCCTCAATTAAATATCCAGTAGCGGTGTAAGGAACCCAATATGACTAATGGAGTCCCACGTGAACCAGTAATGCCTCCTCTTCGTCTTGAAGATGGATGGGGTGTATCTTTAGGGTATGTTGTTGAACCAGAAGACGCTGTCGAGATAGAAAAAATGTATGGAATTAAACAATGTAAAAGCTGTCAGAAATGGTGGGGTCCTGAAAGATATCGAGAGTATTCAAGTTCATGTATCCAATGTTTACATGAACGAGACAATCCATCGCTTCTAAAGAGGTTTAAATCAATGTTTAATCTAAAACCTTCATTGGGAGGATACCAACCCGAAACACATTATTCATTAAATAAAGAGACAGCAACTCCACCTACATCACGAACGAAAACTAATAAATTGGAAAGTAATGAAATCTCCTATATTTTCACAACAGTTGATAATGATGTAATTCATTTTACAGACCTAGATCAGCTTATAAGTAATAAATATTTTAGTTTACTTATTAAGGTATTTGGGACACGTAATCTATGTAGATCTAAAGATTGTCTTTTTCTCCATATTCCAAATGTTTTTGAAAAAGGGTCTGTTATACCTCTGGGTATGGTCGATGATCCGTCTGGAATTGATGAATTAGTACCTCTTCATTTCATACCTGCTGAAAAAGATATAATAGACTTCGAAGGAAGGAATCCAAAACTGCCAATGTTTACTTCATTACCGAAGCCCCCATCGGTACCGGGGAAAAGTATAGACCAGGTAGTTCAGTCATATTGGCCGTGGGTTGGAAGACACAATATTACCGGTAGATACAATCCGCTGTTGGGTAAACCAAGAAAAGGACTTGAGGTATTCGAGGTTTATAAGACACAGTTGGATCAGGCGAAAACACCGAAAGCATTAAGTGGAATAGATGCAGAGATCGGATTTAGAACCGGTATTTATAAAGAATATCCAGAATTGGCATGGCGTGGTTTTTTACGTTGGTTAAGCCCACTATCCGACCTTAGCGACCTTTATGAAAGATATTCGTATCTTGAAAATGATGGGTGTACATATTTAGACAGGTTACTTAGAAGTTCAGATTCAAGATTAACAGAAACCATCGAAGATGTATTTGTAGCAATTGCTAGTAGTTTAAATCTTTCTCTTCTCATCACGCCAATAAACTCGAAGGAAGCTTCCAACGCAGGAAATAACGATATGTTCAATAAATCAATGACTGAATTCAAGATGGATGGTCTTACAGATAAAGACATTCTTACAATTGCAGCCAATCTTGAAACATGTCCTGTGACTCCTTGGCAACTTGCTGCTGATGTTAAGGTAGGGGATGTTAGGGAACAAACATTGCGTTTCGCCAGAGCAGTTATAGAGGCTCATGAGCAACGTAAAAATCAAAACGCTGGAGAGTAAAAGAAAACATGAAAGACGATATTATGGTCCTTGTATTTATTCTCTCTGGTATTATCATAGCTGGGTTGATCGCGGCAACGGGTATTTTTTTAAAGGATGTTCATTCGCGACACATGTGTGATAGCTATTCTGAAATGACAATCACTGAAACCAAATATGTTAGGTTTGATGCGTGTTATGTCAGATACTACGAACGTTATCTACACATAGACGATTACCGGGTTATGGAGCGTTCTACGTTTAATAAATAACAGCATAAACCCCCTCCGTAATGGAGGGGTTTATTCCCTAAAGGATTTTATATGTTTTCTAACCACGTTGTCACGCAAGAACAATTTGATCAGCTGAAAGAACGCGTCAATGACGTTATCAATGAATATAAAGTAGATTCGTCTATTCTTGATCCTGTCATTGCAATTACGATTATGCAACTTAACCAACTTGATGACATTGTAACCATTTTTAGTTGCGAAGGACATCCCGTAGGATACAAACGGGATGCTGGATACATTATGTTAGCTACAACCAATCCGGATAAACTTTATAGACTTCATCAATTGATCCTAGATCAAGTTGTGTCGGAAAATACAGTTGAACTTGGGCAACACGAGTATGAATTGGCTACATCACGGGCAATATGGCCTGTAAACTACGACAAAAATAACATCACCTGGTATAACGTATTTATTTTACGATGGGGTGTTTATAACGACATAGGTGCGGCTAACTATTTCAGACCAATCAGACAAGCGGTTGACTTATTTACAACTACTTACAAAGATTAATAAAATGGATAATAATGACTATCTCAACTTTCTTGCTGAAAAACATAAGTTTAGATTTGAATTTGAACTAAGACAATCCAATCTAAAAGCAAGTTTTGATCAAATGACGTTCGGTCCTAAGCTTTCGCATAGTGGAGAGTTCATCGTAGGTGATCAATCTAAAGCAATCTATACTGAATTAGTTAATACAAAACACTCGGTAATTGCGATCGGCGTAGTTATTTATAAACAAACAGAGATCGTAAAAGGTAGATTCGAATGGCAAGATAAGGAGGTAACCAATCGATATGTTTATTTCTTTATTGATGGTTCAATCGATGGAGTGATTAAACAGATTGCAGATCAGTTCAAAGATAATTTCCCCATTGACTACAAATGAAATAAAATACTAATTAAATTTGCAATATTAAGGAGAATTAAAAAATGAATATGTATAGTAAAGCACAGGCTGGTATCATTAATCACATTGTTGAAGAGATCTACCCTAGCAACCCAGGAGGTAGTCTTCCGTATCATAACAACACACATATGTTACAAGTATGTAATATTGCTTTTCACTGCACTTACGGTGAACTATACGACATAGATGAAATAGTGTTAATTATTGCGACTCTATTTCACGATTATAGACATTCTGGAGGTAAACTTAAAGACAGTGAGAATGTTGAAATTGCGATTAGTAAAGCAGTTAAGTTTTGTAGGGAGTTTAAGTTTGAGAAGGGAGTTGATATTCATATCGAATATCTGGTTAGAGAGGTTGAGGATGCAATTCAATGCACTGAATTTCCTTTTATTCATGAACCAAAGAATCTCATTCAAAAAGCATTAAGAGATGCCGACATTCTTTATGCAATTATGAGTAAAGATCCAAAGGTCATCATGGAAGGGTTGAGGAAAGAACTTAATGATAATCGTCCTGAAGAAGATTATATTAATTATAGAACGATGTTGGAAGGACAAAAAGAGTTCTTCAAACAAATGAAGTTTTACACACATGTCGGACAGAGTTTATTTGATGCATATGGCGATGAATATTTAAACATACTTGAGAAATACGTTAATCAAGTTGAATCTTTGGAAACAAATACACGTAGTGAGTTTGATAAAACATATGGCGGCCTCAAAGATGGGCCAACCAAAGATATGCTTTGGACAGCCTATCTAAAGGGTTATCACACTGGATTTACTAGGATTGAATGATGAAAGATATAAATGAAATTCCAAAAATATTTGGAAGGGAATGTCCTAAGGAATGCGGCGGTGCTTTGGTTACCGTTACTACAATGAATAAACGCATCTGTAGTAATGGTAAATGCGGCTATGAAGAGCCGTGGCATCGTGATGAAGGGCAGAAACCATTGGTCGGATCAAATAGGATTAAATAAATGCAACGGGCTATTACTGCAGTCTTTTTAACAATTGCATTCTTCGGTCTATTAGGTTTAATTTTTACTGGCTCTAGCCGAGTCGATTGTCGTAAATATGGAGAGGCGATTAATACCAAGACACTATATATGGGGGTTGAAGGATGTTTTGTTGAATATAACGGAGCGATGATTCCCAGAGATCAGTTTATCTATATAAAAACTAAACAATAGTAAGTATAAAAGGAATTGATTTACCATGACTGTGTTTAATATCTTTTTAATCGTTAGTGGTATGCCGTTCGTATTATACCTGATCTACATGAGTTGGCGTAAGATGAGGATGCAGTGCGATAAACAAACCCATGAAATCATGACTGAAAGTCAACTAGACCAGTCTGTAAGCTGGCTGAAAGATCTGTTTGATTCGCAGTTAATACTTGTTTGTGACGGGAAGGATGTCTCCCCTAAACCTATCTGCGTGATTTATAATCAACAAGTTATAGATCGAGATACTTGTCGATACGATATCTTTAAGATGCGATTCGATGTAACTAAAGCAGGTTTCACTATTGTTTGTCGTGATATGACAACTGAAAAAGAGATTCGCCGTGTAGTTAATGCTGGAGAATATAACCTGGTTCCGATGGTAAATAGTAAAATATCTGACAAATACCGGCGATTGAAGAGAAAAGCAGTGGAGCGAGAACTCTCGACGGAGGCACTCAGGTCGTTGTCTGGATTAAAAGCAACTGACGATACTAAGATCTATAATGCTAAAGTAAAATCCGGAAACAACTCTTTTCTAGTTACAGGCATTCTTGTACCAACTTCACAAGATTCTTTAGAATATCAGATCTACGATATTGAAGAAGGATTTGTATCAAAATGCGGTACTCCCATGCCACTCGGACTAACACTACTTGAATGGGTTGAGTCGCCGAAAGAGGAGTTGACTGATTTAGCTCAACAGTACCCAGGAGTATTGGCAATGATAATTCGAGATGGGAAAGAAAAATCCTAAACACCCCTACCGCATATAAAACCATATAAAAGGAAACATATAAATGGAACGTAATCAAAACCTAATCATAGTTGTTAAAAATCTTAATCCTGGTTACATAAGTGCCTTTACAAATATGTTTAAGGGCATTTCAGATAACACAATCTTAATAAAACAACATGCATGTAGTGTAGAAGGTTTTTGGTTTATAAACCCCAAACTTAAATTCAACTTGATCGAACGACAATTCTGCAATTTTGAAGATACCGCAGCCGCGCGTCAGCTAGAAATAGTTAATGATTTTCCAGATGTAACATTGGAAGTTGATGATAAAGACGCAATCCAGATTGAAATATATGGTGGTGTTCATACACACAAAACAATGTCCATCCTCGCATTAAAGAGAGCCTTAATTGAACATGGCGTACATTCCGATAACGTCACAACTGAGTTACTAGACCCACTTCCAGATCCCTGTCCAGAATACTATTCAAACCCAGAGAAAATCCCATTTGTTGAGGGTAGAATTATCTTCCTAGTATTTACTTCATAACCTCATAAACCCCTCCCATAACGGGAGGGGTTTATTACACCTTTTTATTTCTTGTTTATCCAACAAGTTCAAGGCAAGGCCGCCAACCATAGCCCGAACTGGCAACAGAAGAAGAGACCGGATTGACCCTACTAACCCCATTGAACCCACGATACACCCGTTGATTAGTATTTCCACTATGGGTTTCTTGGCACCATGAGTATCGTCCATCGTGGGTTAAAAGATATAGGTCGTTGGTTTGATCATAATTAGCCCAAGTTCCCGGCTGGGGACCGTCAGGGTTAAATACATCATACGTTGCATTGCCTGTCAATGCGCAGATGGGATACATTAATCGGTTCCATTCGGAACCCCAAGTACCCTCAGTGTCATAACCCGAAGATCCTACATAGGGATCACTGTTAGCACCTCGGATTAATCTACAGATATACTGCTTCCCTTGGATGGTTACTTCTTTACCATAGACGCAATCAACTGCGTTGATTTGATCCCATGATAAAGAGTGTCTAAATGGCTTCTTGGCTATGTATTTTGTTTTACCATCAATGGGATCAACAAAGTGTAACCAGGGTTCGCCAGAGAACTGAGAGGTTCCTGCAGATAAACCAACTAAGGATGCCAAGGCATCGCCTGATATTAATTCATTAACGGGAACCTCCCCTTGAAAGGGAGAGGGGGGAAAGGTTGCTTGGTGAATATATCCACCCTTGGTGGTTCCATCATGTTGCCGAAGGCTTCCGCCTTCGATATCCATTGTAACAAAATCCGATGGAAGGGTTAATTTATTGTTGTCTGCAGTATTCCCTACGGGAAGCAATACCAATAAAGACATATTTAATTCCTTTGGTTAATTCAGTTTAATATTCTATCCAAATGATAATCACTATATTTACCCTCTCGCTTCATTAGATAGAAGTGAGAGGGTTTTATGTTTTCAATTAATTTAAAGAACTATATTATCCCTTTGAATCACATTGGAGAATAACATGCATTATCTAACCGCTGTGCAATGGAACAAAGATATTATTCGAGCCCGAGATTGTGAAGATCATCCCAAAGTTCGATCTACGAGTTATATGGAAGTATATAACCTTATTGGTACTTCAGGATGTTCCAATGAAGAACCTTATTGGAACTGGGAAGTTCTTGGTGTAATTGAAACACCTAATGGTAAGCTGGTCGTTAATCCAGGGACCTGGATTATAGAACATCACAGCATGTTGTTAGGAATTGTTAAAACAGGAAAGCTTAAGTATCTTGAACAATTCCTCCCTATTGAAAGAATACGATACGATGATATTAATCTACTAGATATATCTAAAAATATCGACGTTAATAAACTCAACGCGGTTAAATTAAGTATGATTGATGCTTTAGAACAAATGGTTCATGAGGCGGTAACCAATCCTGTAATTGATCCGCACCTAAAAACAGATGATCGTTTAATTAACAACCGTAAGGATAATTGATCTAATGTCTACTGAAGTATTTAACACTGAAAAAGCAATGAATGACGCGCTCTCTGAAGAATCGATTATCCTTAGGGAGTTCCAAGAGTTTAAGTTTCCTAAACATCCGATGAAGGTTAAGAAGCTTGCATTAAGGATGCTTCGTGAAAGAACTAACTTGACCGATCTTCAAATTCAGATGATCACCGATATTGCCGTTGCTAAAAATAGTGCAAAGAAAGCACAAGAGTTTATTGATCGAATCCAAGACTGTGCAATCGTTATTAAGGATCTTATTGAAGATGGTTGTCATGGGATGATCATGTTAACAGGAGATCGAATTTATCCCATTAAACTTGATACCAGAGAAAACTGGCTTGATCCAGAAAAGCCTTGGGATATTGAAGATGAAAAACTTATTGGGATCGATGCAGTCGATGGTCTAATGAAGGAACTTGATGTTGGATATTTGTACGCTAAAGTAATTCTTTTCCCACAATTTGGATTTAGTGGTTATCCGCGAATGGTCGAGCTTAAATGCCATGCGGATGTTTCAAAACTCAGAAAGGTTCCAGGAACTAAATACTTTACATCTAGATAGGTGGATTATGATAGTTCAAACAATGCATCAGTTATCGTTAGAACTAGAATCTTTTAAGGTTGGGGATCATGTAGTAGCTATCAGATCAATGGTAGATGGTCCGAGTGATTGTTCTCCAGGTGGAATATTTTGCCACAAAGGTGAAGTGTTAGAGATCCGTAAAATAAATCCAGAATATAAAACCCATCCGTTAACAGTTAGACACCTAACATCAATACAACATGGGTTCGGGGCTTCTTTAGATGAGGTTATTCCCTATACCGAAGGAGCGGAAAAGTTTTATTCTGAACAACACAAACAAGATGTGGCTACATATAACTACCTTTATGGAAGTCATAGTCTTTTCGATTATTAAAGGACATCGCATTGATTGATAAAAAAGCAACTCTCGATGAATTAGTCGAACATATGAAAGAACTACTTAACATAAAAACAACGCCGGAGAGTTTAAAGGAAATATTGGGAGTAGTTCGAGAAGAGAGAGACGAACATAAGCGAGTACTTATTGAACTTCAAAGGATGCATGCTCATAACAAAGGACTTATGGAAAAACAGCGTGAACGGCGTTGGGTTGTTTGTGCCGCACATGAAATAACTTATATTGAAAACAATGTAGAACACACCTTCTGTATTCCAAGTCCTAGACATAGTGATCCTACTCATCACAGTCTATATCAACGACTCGATCCAATGTATCAACAGACAAAAGGAACACCAAGACAGGGTTTTCTCGACAACTGGGGAATCTTCATGGATAGAGAGGAAGCATATGGGGTCGCAGAAAAAGCCGGGCAGATTCGTTTTCCTGAATATGGATACGGTCATAAAAAACTATTTTCTGAAATGCTTTATTGAGGTATAGGTACCGTAGCTATGAAGTTAAAAACAGCAGTGTATACAGCAGAGTATATAGTTGCGATGATGATAATTTTCGCAGTGATCATTCTAGGCTCAATGTTTATTAAATCAAATATCGAAATGACTAAATCACCATTTAAACGACAAGCGGTGATTATAGATTGCATTAGAGATAATAAAACTACAACTGATGAAATGAAAACATGTATCGATATCGGCTTTCTTCGACATCCAATCGAAGAAAAAGAATAGGGGTTGTAATGAAAAAATAAAACCGTAAGGTGGGTAAAGTGAGATTAAAAGAAGCCCTTAAAAATTGTAAATCAGGACAGTATGTTAAAAGGCGTAATGGCAGTTGGAGTGAATATTTCGTTCAATTTGGTAGATACCACGATACAGGAATGTTAGCCGAGACATATAAGCTAAATCGGGATTCGGTTCACATTAAACTACGCTATATACCCCCTCCAGTAGAAGAACAACTTAAACAAATCGAAATAGCACGGAAAACCAAAATAGGTTAGGTAAAACACATGAACTATTTGACTCTCAGAGATATTTATAGGATTATTAAATATCGCGATCACACACTACCCGAACTCATTGAGCTTAACGAAATGTTAATTAAGTTCGGCAGACGAGTCACGCATGATTTAGAACATGCTGTTAGTGAGTTGAGTCGCAATAAAGATAGTTACCTATATCCGACCTTAAAAGTTAAAGTTAGATATTGGCGTAATGTATTTTACGCGGATAAATCAGGGAAGAACTATCGCAGTGAAATATACAGAAATCTCGACAAAGCTGAAAAAGAAATTGAAAGACTTAAGAATCTTTGCGAAAGTCACGGAATAGACCATACCGATCCCAACGAAATGCCACTGTAACTAAAAATGTCTAAAAGGAAATAATGAGATGGCTTACGAAGCATTAATAGCAGTCGAAGCTTATGCCCAGAAAGAAAATAAAATAATCACTGCAATGAACTGGAGACAAATTGAAGAATCTGAGTTTTATCCTATTGCAGATTGGATTAAGAGCAATGTTGATAATGAAAATCTTGCAATTGTAGTGGTAGGGGAAGCCAATACACTAGAGGATGGCTCTGAATATTTTAAATTAATCAACCGGGGTTTATTTATTTTTAATAGATTAGAATGGTTCCAATATATAAACGCCGGTGGTAAGCTTGTTCCTACAAAGCCTGCTGATCTTGTTGGTCCTGAATGGATTAAATACAGTAAGAAATACCGATCTGATCCATCATATACTTCAGACATTAATGAGTTTTAATTATGGTCGACTATGAAGAGGTAGATGCAGCGTTAGAAAAATACGGACATGTTATTTTCCAAGTCGATGGTCCTGATGACCATATAGTTAATTACACATATGGCCTCAGCGACGCTATTGGTTTTGAAGCATGTATGACAGATATTGAGATTACCCTGTTTGCTGGTTATATTCAAAACCTCATTAAGCAAGCCAAAAATCCAGAAGATGACATTGAAGTAGATCAAATTGAACTCAATGGAGAGAAAAGAGAACTCTGTATCAAAACAATCTGCCCACATCACTTCATGGAGAACTTTGCAATTCATGGGAAAACGAGGATAGTTCCAGTTCCCATGTTTGGACATAAAGCAATTTACTGGAGTGATAGTTCTGGACGGTATCCTTGGGATGACAATTATTCCAAAGATGAGAAACAGTTTGTTTTCCAAGACCTACACTGAAGAGGTTTGTCTAATGAATGTTTTAGTATTGGAAAGTACCATTTGGGAAGTTGAAGGCATACGGGTAATTGTTCGTACTACACCGGATACTATATTCACTAATCAAGAACGTTGGCCTAATGAAAGACTCGATGATTCTGAACCAGTCATTAATTTTACACAGCGTATGTTGGACGTACTTGGAACCAACGATATTAATTTTGTTATTGTCGATGGGAAAGGGTTGATTCATCATCATGGAAATATGACTATCGGATCACTTAGAGCGAGCTATAATAGATGTTCTCAACAGGCGAGTATGAACGAATAGTAACAACGACTTCTTCTTTTACATTAAGACCAGACATTCAAGTTAAAAGAAGTTGTTGTGTTGTAGAGCATGTAGCAACAGGTAACTTTATTGTCGATGTTCATAAAGAAACCACGAAAGAGATTCAAGGACTTCTTGATGAACTTAAACAAGGAATCTTTAAGAACAAATTCTTTCAAGGTTTAGTTAGTAATGACTCTGAAATATGTCTTACTATTCTTCCGTGCAAGACATTAGGTGAGTCAAAGAGCCGCTTGAAATTAATCAATCAAACCACACATCCCGTCTATCTAGATAGAACGAATTATAGGAAACGGTAATGTCTGTTGAAGAAAGTGTAGAACCTACTTTATTTGAATGTCCTTTTAAGGATATTAATTTTACCATACTTGCAAATTTTGATAGGCTCATTAAAAAGAACTTTAAACATAAAGAACTAATACGACTTGCTCCAGAAGAAGTCGGTGGGGTTCAGATTAGACCCTATTTCAAGACAGTTCTTTTCCATAACTTTAAAACATTGGATCTGACTGATCACTCTAAGAAACTTATTCTCAATATTGAAACACGTGAGTTTTACGTTGACTTTATTAAGAGTAAAGAAGTTATTGAACATATTGATCGTATAAATGAGTTGATCAATATGCCGGATCATAAAGCGTTTATTGTAGCTGGTTTCTATACTCTTTACACTAGTTCTATTAAGAGTTCTACTGAAGCAAGGATCGTTAAAGAAATAATTGAGTCTGATAATAATGGACTTGAAGTTACTGTAGTTAACATCGATACGCTAGATAAGGGATTGGTGTTTAAAGTACAGACTCGTGAGAGTCTTAGGCTTGAATCTGAACAAACCAAATAAATCGGGAGTTCTAAATGAAATTTAATCTTAGTTCAATTTTACTGTTTTTGGTTATAATCATTGCGTCGGTTATCGGTCTAAGAATGTTCCAAATTTACTTTCTTACAGTAAAGTCAGAAACAGCCGGAGTGGTTGGTGAGTTGAAAATGGAAATTACTCAGCAATCAGAACAACGACGGACTCAGAGTTATAATCATTTCTTCGATGCCTGTTCTGCGATTCAAGGTTATGAAGCGTCCATAAGAGCACAAGAGGTTGTTAGAGATACATATAAAGACGACAAGGCCATCGATAGGGCTAACACCATTATAGCTTCTGTATCGGCTCAGAGAGATCGTGCAATTGCACAATACAATGTTGACGTAAGGAAAGAACTCACTCTGGGAAGATTTAAAGATAGTTCATTGCCAGAACAACTTGATATCAACAAACCAACCATTTGTGATTGAGGAAATGTATTAAAATGAAATATATCACATCTGTACTGTTAGGATTTTGTCTTATTGTTATTTCTGGTTGCGTCGAACCGTCCGCGAGAACAGCGCAAACAAGAGTTCAATCTAGTATTCAAGACCAAGCCAACGCAATGTTCCCCACTCCCATCGTTAATAACTTCCTGATGCGCGAAGCCGTTGTTAAACAAACAAAACGAATGGACGAAAAGGGTAAACTATTCTATCTCTATCTATTGGGAGATAACGGTCAACAGATAGGTTATTATGTAAGCAACACTCGGCCTATTCCAACCTGTAGTTATTTAACCCCTCCACAAAATGTCAGTAGTGGTGACGGTAAGGTAGTATTGACTGCACCGGGACTTGGTGGTACTTATCCAGGTACATGTGATTCAATCTTCTTCTTTGATTCTGCAACCGATGCTTATGTCGAGGTTAGTGGGTTTAAATACTTTATTTCGGATCAACCCCTTCAGGTTAATGCAGAACCCATTGAAGTCAAAGCTCAGTAACACTAAGCTGTTATTCATTGATGAAGCCGGCCATCTCATCCAGTCAGTGAATGATATTTACTCAACCATTGTGAGGTTGCGAGGCGGTGACGTTAGCGACTTGGTAATTGTTCTAATTCACTAATACATAGTCCACTCCCATTTGGGAGTGGGTTTATTTTATTTTTATTTAATGAAGGCTTATTATGTCCCATACTTCCGATATTTAAAATAATATCTCTGATATAATAAAAAATAAGTTCTATCTACAAAAATTTGTGTAACCGACTAAATAATTGATTAACGGGTCTATTAAAACGACTCTATAGCATGCATATAAAAAACAACATAAACGAATTGACATCAGAGTTTCCGAATATAATTACCCCATTCTCAGTGAAATCATTGATAAACTAAAAGAAGTCGTTCCTGAAGTTAATGAATACATTCAGTTTAAAATATATCAGCGCGAGGAGTTTACAGCTGAATTCCAATATAGTCAATTAGAACCCGAACCAAATACAATTATCTTGTTTGATCTTTCCGATTTATATTTGGATTCCTAATATGTAATTATAAACCCCCTCCCAAATGGGAGGGGGTTTATTATGGTATTTATTCTTTATTCCAATACTTTTGAAGTCTATATGCTTAATGTGGAGAAAGGTAGATAGACTATCTTTTACTGTTGCTTATATCGAGGAATTAAACGTGGACATCAATGATCGTAAATACCGTCTCATTCAAGTTGGCAATATCAAGAAAGCAAAAGAAATCGAATCAGATGCAACCTGGATGGAGGCTCTTGAGTTTGAATATATGGGAGCAGCTGAATTTGAATTCGGAGCATTGCCAAAAGCTCTGGGTAGGTTCTATGAGGATCAGGAATCCAAAGTATTTGGATATATCGAACTCGATGATCAGAGACCGTTTGTTCAGTATCATCACCAGATGGACAAATACGATAAAGAATCAATTCGAATTCGATATTTGGTTCGCGCTTCTCAAGAAGAAAAGCTAAGGGAAGCTCTTAGCAACTTTAAGGAAACACGCAAACGTCTTAAAGAAAATGCGTATTTTATCGAAGACCGTTCCAATAAAGACCGTTTTATGTTTGGCATTGACAAAGGGACGGAATTCATTGCTTGGACTGGCAAACGTATGAAACCCTTGATCATGGAAAGGACTGCACGCAGTCAAGGGGTTCTTCTTGAGAATGAATGGATGAAAACATCTCAGGGCAATACGGTTGAACAGATTCTGAAATTGAAATAAGGAAACATCAAGTGGGTTATAATCAACGTATTAGAAAGAAACAACGAAATAAAATTCTGATCGAAGGAAGGATTGTCAGTAACAATAAATTCAAAGAGGTATCTGAACATAACCGTTTCCACAGCTTCAAATATCGAACTCCATACGTACGCAACGTATCATGGTCCATCGTTACCAAAGAGACTATCGCTAATCTCAAAAATATTATTGGCGAAGGTCGCTGCATTGATGTATGTGCGGGATCAGGTCACTTAGCAAAACATCTAAAGAAAGCAGGTGTTAAAATTGAAGCAGTTGACAAGCTTGAAAACTGGTACTTCAAACACAATCCGGCTCGTGGTTTTGTACGAAAAGTTAAATGCGGTATTTCTGAGATAAAACCATACCATGATTTTGTAATAATGAGCTGGCCAGAATACAACACTCCATTTGCAGCAGAGGTTGCAAATAAACTTCTTCCCGGTCAGAAGCTTTTGTATTGCGGTGAGAATTATGGATGTAACGGAAATGATGAATTCTTTGAGATCCTTCGCGATCAATTCACCGAAATCGAAGAAGGTCTTATTGAACAACTTGCCGATGGACACATTCGGTGGCACGGTATACATGATCATTGGCAGTTATACGTTAAGAACTAATTAAACCATTTTGAAAAGGAAATGCCATCATGAAAGAATACAAGATCAAATGGGATATTAATCATTTCCCTAAAGGTACCATCGTGCGTTTTAATAGAGTAGGTCATGACTGGAAAGTTCAAGATGAACCTTCTACTTTCGATGCAGTTGTAGAAGAATTAGTTTGCAACGGAGTTCAAAGTTGGGTCGTTAAAGGGTATCGAATCGATGATCCGACTCAAGAAGTCATGATGAATATCGACCATACACATTCAATTGTAAAACGAGGAACTGATAAACTCGCTATTCGCAATGAAGATAGTTATCTTGAATTACTCAATTCAGGGATTTTTGTCTCAACTAACTTTGTTGAACATTATCTTGATAAGCTATTTGATGATAACAACACAGTTCGTAATTTTGATAGTATTGCAATCTACAACGAACTCGTACGACGGAACGTATTTGATGATGAATTATGTAAGGTCTCTGTGAGTCGTAAGAGATTCAAACGAGTATTGAAACAGATAGCTGTAAAGAACCGGATTCCAATTAAAATATTGCATGAAAGAGAACGTGATTTTTACGACGATGATTTTTATGACTGCTTCGACGTGTCGGACGTTCTTGACGATGTATGCAGCGCAAAAGATGTAGTAACTTCTCCTGTAGACTACGAACCACCGACCAATGTAGATCTGCACGACTATGTTCATGGTCCTAATTAGCCTAAAGGTATCTAACATGTCTATTAACGTATCATCTCCAAATGTTGTTTTCAATGCATTTGCAGAAACTCACACCGTCCAAAAGATCATCAATGCAATAGAAGAAGGATTCTCCAAACGTGAGATGAATTGTAACGAGTATACTGAAGGTGGAGTTTCAAAAATCCGTGTCACCATTGTTATACGAGGTGTCGTTGGCGATATGGAGAGACGGTGTATTCGTCAAAAATATATCGAGGCCGGTTGGGAAGGTATTGTATTTGAATATGACCAATACGCCGAAGAAACTACAGTCAGGCTATTCAGCCAATAGGTCATTCTAATCGAGGAGAATTCACCATGTGTAAGGTTAACCCGAGTGATATCAATGCTGTTGCTGATTACGTAGCAGCATCTATAATGGACCCCGATTTCAATCGGACCGTTATTGTCCTTAAACTGAGTGAATTCTCCATGGCAGTTAAACGAGAACTTCACAAGAAACTAGAAAACAAAGGAATAAACGCGAGAGACATTCATATTCTGCTCCAGGTTTATGACGTAAATGGAGAGGATAGTCTAAGTAGTATATTGGAACCGCACTTCTTAGAGCCTGAACAAGTCGGTAAATTTAAAAACCGTTTTATCATTCAACGCGAAGATAGACTCAGTATTACGTCGAGTAACCGGCTTCTCAATTATTGAAGGAAAGTAATTTATGCTTAAGCTGAGCTTTGTACCAACTAATCTCATCATGTTTACTGACTACTCTGAGGCGGCAGCGAGTATCTCGGATGGGTTGAATAACGGAACTCGGTATATCGGAGTTCCGATTCAACAAGAAATGACTGCTTTCATTTCGGTTTTAATGAGTCATAAACATGCACCAGATAACTTCGAACTTATACCTCGTCTTGATACATTCGAAGGCTTGACTATCGATGAGATAGATATTTATCTAAAATCGTTGAATGATGTAGCAAAAGCGGAAGGAAAGATTTGTTACTTCGATAAAAATGGTTTGGATGAATATGTTTATTCGATGTTCCTCAGGGTTGAACCAGTGAAGCCGAATATGTTATTTGCACCGGAAAGCGAGTCTGTTAGTGAGTGTTTTATCAGGAAAATTAACAATAGTTTGTTATTCCCTGGTAATCGTAGCTGGAGTCGTTTTAAATGTCGAGTTACACTTAATGAGTTTGGGCAAATTACTCCTGAACAACTTAATTCTATCCTTCTTCAATTCAGTGAAGTAGGATGGTCCATCAAATACGGTTTCATTCAATCTAGCGAATACTTCACCTCCGATTTTATATTTGATGGAAAATCCGAGATTAAAGAAGTGGATATAACCTATTTTGAACAACGGTAACCGAGGTACCTATATATGAATGAATTTGACGTAGTTACACCCAATGAACTTATGTCGATCGAGTACAACCGACATGTAGTTAATGATGCTGTTAAAAGAATAAGTAGTATTCTTCGGGAAAAGTCTAAAGCTTGTTATAACCACAACCCAATCAATTCGGTTTGGACTGTCACAATAAAGATAAATAGCTTCACACTTTCGGAAGAAAAAGCAACTCGGAATATTTTCACTAAAGCCGGTTGGGGCGGTATCGAATTTATCGATACGGGCGACTCTATCTATCGTATCCATCTTTACAAGAATGACAGTTGGAAAGGTTAAATACCGCACCCCCTTCTTCGGAAGGGGGGATTATTCCACATATCTTTTTTTTTCAACAAATAACACTTTACCCTTATATTCTCTGATAGAGTGATTATATTCCATTTAGGAGATATTGAATGTTTGGTGATAAACTAGGTAGACCTCTTTTCAGACCTGCTTGGAATATGGGATTGATGATGGATATCCCAACAGGGCGTTATGAATTGGGTAAACACGGAGAGTCCATTATGAATGGCGGACTGTCTCCGGTTACTGGATTCATTTCTGGTCCTAATATGTTTAAGACTGCTCTGCTTGTATTTAGCATGAGTAGACTGAGACGAGCTGTACGTAGAGCACACAACGCTATTTATGATAGTGAAGGTACTTTGAATCCAATTGCACGCTTTACCATGATGAGTAAAAGCGATCCCTATCTTAGAACAATTGATTACGAACATGACGAACAATTTAGCTTTACAGATCTTTCTGTAATGCTTGGCGATGAGTTCTTTGAGATCACTAAAGATGTTCTTGAAGAGAAGAAAAAGAATCAAAAGAAATATACAATCACTACTGCCTTTATTGATGTTGAAGGAAAGAATAAAGAAGCAATGATTCCAACAGCGGTTGGAGTTGATAGTTTTAGTAAACTTGAAGTTAAGCTTGTTAAAGAGATGTATGATAAGAACGATGTTGGTGACAGTGCATTGAACACAGATGCAATGACCAGCGGTCGTATTAAGAACCAGATGTTTAACCAGATTCCTCGCATTGCTTCACAGACTGGTTCTTATTGGCTTTTGTCTGCACACACCGATACAACCCTTATCAAAGATAAATACGCTCCTGATACTCGTAAGCTTGCAGATATGGGGCGTGATAAGGTTATTAAAGGAAGTAGTAATGGAATGTATTCTCTTCCTAATAACGTATGGGAAATTGAGAAGAGAACAAACTGTCTTAATAAAGATCGCATGCCTTTATATCCAAGTACAGGCAATGATCAAATTAAAGATGATACTGATCTTGTTATTATTACAGTACAGAACGTAAGACCAAAGAATGGTATTAGTGGTCTTCCCATTGAGATTATTGTTTCTCAATCAAGCGGTGTTAAAGAAGGACTTACTTGGTTCCATTATTGTAAGAAACATGATTGGGGTATTACTGGAAACAATACCACTTATCATCTTGATCTACTTCCTGACGTAAATATCACAAGAACAAAGATCAGAGATCTTGTTGAAAATAATGAGAAACTTAGAAGAGCAGCAGAGATTCAAGCGGATCTTCTGCAGTTGTTTCAATTTCATAGAGAACTCAACTACCCAGCAGGGCTTCTTTGTACACCACTTGAATTGTATGAAGATCTCATTAAGATGGGTTATGACTGGGATGTTATTCTTACTCAAACTCGCAACTACCACGTTCCAGTTGAAGATGAGGATCTTCATGAGAAGAAATTCCTTTCGACAATGGATCTTCTGAGAATGCGTTCTCAAATGTATGTTCCTTATTGGTTTACCAAGGAACAGAAAGCAGCCATCAAACTTGTTTAACAACAACATAAAAACAGCGTCCTTTTTAGGGCGCTGTTTAATTTGACTATTTATTAGGAAAAGCCATGTATGCGTTGAATCCAAGAATACGGCTTTACTATCATGTCCTTCACATTGATGTAGAGCTTGCAGAGTGTTTCATTTCAATTACACATCCAATGACTTCTTTAAAGGAATTGACCAATTTCTTTATTGATGTTTTTAGAAGACTTAAGTTAAACATTGTCAATCTAAGTCAATTTGTAAAGATTGATAATTTCGTAGAATGGGTTTCTTTCTTTGATAAAGAACTTCTTCACCATTTAAGAATGAAACGATTCCCCACTAGTTTTCCTATTGTTAATTTAGATGGTCGGAGTCACTATGAGTCGTAAAGAAGCGGAATTAGAACTTCTCCATTTTATTGATAGAATTGATCCGGGAAGTCCTAACAGAGATATCTACAAGAAACGTCTCAGTGAAATGAACGATGAACAATTCGAACAATTCATTGAAGATCTAGATAGTGGCGCAAAGAAACTTTATTTCTTTAAACCAAACCTCATTGGTCAACCTATTACTCAGAAACATCTTCTTCAAATTGGAGATGAGTTAGGGCATAGTTTCTTTGAATATGTTTGGCTTACCGATAAGGAAACAGGACAAGTTGTCAGAAGCCGTGATAAACATCTAATCTTACTTACCTTTGTAAGACGCCAAGCACAGATGTTGTATGAGAAGATGAGTGTTCCGGAACATAATCGTTCAGTTGATGAGAGAACAGGACAACCTGCAGGGGCTTCTGCATCGGCTCGTATAAGCTGGCCAGAGCTTCACGTCAATGCCGGTAAAGGTGGATTGGATAACATGATCCTTGAGCTTATTAAATTTCGTGGAGGCGATACCAGAGCCTTTAACCGAATGAATAAAGCGATTACCGAGACAGGCGAAGCGCCACTAGAACATATTGCCGCAACAGAACGGACAAATGTTCAGTCATTAGAAACAGTAAGTACCTATCTTAAAGCAATGCATTTGCAAAACGAACTCTAAAAGGATGCCGTCAATGAACCTCAACAACGATGATTTAATTGCTCTTGCCTGTACTGCAACCAATGAACACATGCAAAGAAGACCTGAGAAACTTCAAATTAAACTTAAAGAACAATTAACCGGACTTATTTCCAGTGTTAACTTCTACATGATAAACGATAATACTGCGGAGGAAATTTGGGGGTATATCAGAAACGACAACGATCTCTTTGATTTTGTCATGAGTGCAACCGATACGTTCCAATTCCACATCCATGTAAATGGATGGGGTAGCCAGCTTAACGACGTACTCCTATATAGCTTTACCATTTACTCAGATACGTTAATGGATAAAGCAATTACTGATTTTAAACTACAGCCAAACTCAGAATCTGCTGAAACGATATTCAATATCAGACAAAATCCATGGCTTTGTTATATTCTTTGTTTCTATATTAACTTTGTCAGGATCGTTACAGAGCTTGAATGGGATAGATAATGAATAAAGTATATTGTGCATTAGACGACTTGTTGGACACACGACTTGGTGTTATCCATAAGCTTAATCCCGAAGCAGTTGACTACATCATTCAACATGATCGATATCATGGAAGAGATTTTGACGATTGGGAAAGACTAACAGGAGGATTAATCACAAATGAACAATTTACAATCGCATGGGACAAACGAGATCTGAGTTTAATCACTGAAGGACACTGTGTTAGAAGTGGACTATTTCTTGTTATTAATAAATTATTGGCAGATCACTATAAAAACATTCTTAATGGTGTTTCTCCCGAACCCATTACTTTAGAAGTTAATCTTTATCCGTACGAATGTGGTATGGAGGAGGTTGACATTCTAAGAGGTGTAATGGGAGACTTATTTAGTAAGGAATTGGATGTCCATTTCATTTCAATCCCTATTGAAAAAGTAACATTGGAATTTATAAAAGAAAGGTATGCTGCTCTTATCTTTTATGACTTTCAGAAATGGTGGAATGTTAATGTTGGTAATATTCCTAAATATAAACTTAATGAAGTTAACTTAATTGTTCCAAGAATCTTCTCTAAAGATCCATCGGGACTTACAGAAGAAGAAAAGAATGTTGACATCACTAAATTAAAACTTCTTTCTATTGAATTTATTGATATTGAGTTTATTGATGCCAAATGGTTTTCTATGTATAGACCCGATCTATCCGCTCAGTCAGAAGAGGATGAAATTGAAGATAAACCATTCGATCCGTATGATGATCTCCCTCCATTAGCGGAATAAGAACCCCTTCCCGTTTCTTGGGAAGGGGAATTATATCACTCTGTATTATCTTCTGGTTCGTCTTGCACTTTAGAATTCATTACGGGATTCATTCGTTTCATGAAGTCGTTGTAGTTATCTGAAACAAGACCAATTGTTTCTTCACCTGGAACTGTTTCAAATTCAGGAATGGAGCTTAAGTCTAGATCAGGAGCTACACCCCCATTACCTTTCTCGAACGGGTTAGCATTACCCAATCGACCAACAAGAATTTCCAGTGATTCAACAAAGGCTTTGTTGGTATCGCCCTTATCCTGTTCAATGGAGTTTCTCTTAATGCTAATAGCAGTGCTGTCCAAAGCCTTTAGAGTGTTAAGCAATAGCTTAGCATCATCTGGATCTTTGGGTACAGGTGCTTCTAGAGTTAGGGTATCGACGATATCAAGTTTAACCTTTTGAGATCGTCTTACAACGGCTTCATAATCAAGCGGATCGATTTCAGTAGTCATGGCATAATCTCTTATTAAAAGTAAATATAAGTCTATATCATAGATTAGATGCCACACATGCTAAACCCATTGTTCTTACTGAGTTTGAAATGATTTCATTCATTAAAACCTATTTTTATAAAAGAAAAACACAGAGACTAATTGATGATTTTAAGAACATTCCTTTTGAAGTAACTAACAGTAAAAAGATTGTTGGCAATCTTCATAAGGCGTGGAATGCATTGGAGTTTGATCACTTTAACATTGTTCAGCTCAACATCATTCGGAACATTGAAGTTCGGTGTTTCACAACGAACATAATGTCTTTAATAGAATCAATTAGAATCCAGAACCAATCCCTTAAACAAGAGGAAGATAAATCATCAAAAACACTAATTGATAAGTTATCAATACCACCCAACCAATTTACAACAGTTGAACCAAATACGTTCTATCTTTATATGAGCGATGAAGATGGATATGGCATTGATGAAGCAAGGGCTTTGAATCTTCTTAAATCTGTAATCTTGCATCATAAGACTTTATTGGATTGTGATAGGAAAACATCCATTATTGAAAGGATTAACGAGAAGTTCTATAACGACGTATTAGAGATAACTAAAGTCATTTATCTCATTTTAGAGGAGGACCTGTTAAAATAAAATAACATTGCTTTACACTGTGGGTAGACATATCCGGTTTCGAGTGTTTATCCTTACTATTTCCTTTTTACCGTTGGTGAAAGAAATGACCAGAATTACAAACCCATTGTTGGCAGATACAGATCGGGGACTTAAGAAGGCACGTGGTATATTGGCAAAGTTATTTCGTGAGGCATTGCTTTTTAGCAACATAAATAGCTTTCGCTGGGATAAGAAGATTGATCGTTTCTTCAGTAAACCACATAACCGAAATAGTCCACCCGATAAAGGCAATCTCAACAAGGCTTTGTTTGCAGATGAGTTCACTTGGGGAAACTTTGTTAAAAGCATTGATTTCCTAGACCCGGTTAGGGCAACGTTGGTAATTGAACTAACTTGGGAAGATAAAACAGAGACTTTCTCTCTTATCATCGATCCTGCTGCTGTTGATGGTATTATGACAATTGAAGAAAGTATTGAAATGGAGAGCGACGTATTTAAGGACAGTAAGGAACCTGTAGATACATTAGCGCTGTTCTATAGAAAGATCTTAGCCAAGCTTGAGATAACTCAAGACAAGTGGCAGACCTTGTTAGAGACCCATGTAACAAACCCTATGGCAGGTATTGACAGAACCAAACGGGAAATTTCCAGTGAGATAGGAACATATCAACGGGACTTACTAGCACCCAAAATGAGTTGGCTTGTTTTAAGACGGGGGATTTTAGTCTTAGCCCCAGACGTTGAGAAATATACCCTTGAAATAGTTTGGAATAAAAACGTCTGTGGTAATAACACCACTCAGCACAGCTGTACTATTAACTGGAAAAAGCTTCGTGATGAGGATCTCAGTAATGATAAATAACCACATTGATTTCGATAATCCCAACGTAAGTCGGTTCCTGGGATTTGAAGATTCAGCTTTAATTAAAAGGACTCCAGAGGGACTGGAGTTTAAAACCTATATTGGTTATTATTACTACCTCATTACTGGAAGTGTGGGACATGAGTTTTTGAAAGGAACAACAAAGCAAGACTTTGCAATTAAGAGATTATATAACTACAAAAACCTTCCCGATCTTAATGAAAAGCTTGGCGAAGTGTTGGAATATAATCTTAGAAATAGCAAAGAATTTATGGAAGGATTTGCCTTCCAAAAGGATGTTCCTATTTCTTGGAATACTAAAGGAAAACTAACTGCGGCTCAGAACCGTTGGCTTATCGTGCTTCAATTTGTTTTGGCTAAATTGTCTAGGGAAGAACAATGACTAACAGCATTGATTTCGATCATGATAAAATCAAACGACTTATTGAAGATTATGAATTTCACTATGATGGGATTGATCAGTCAAATAGTCGTATGTTATTTACCTCATATCAACGTTTAACTGGATCTGAGATTACATATGCAACAGGACTATTCATTGATATGGGATGGGAATTTATTAAGATTACCAACAGTAAATTTGAACAAGGAATGGCAGATCAATGCGTTGTGAATCTTAAATCAAAGATCAAGGGAGGGAATACAAATGTTAGTTAGACTACTTTACGATTTAATTAATTTAATAACAGGCAATCTCTTTGGGAAGAAAGCACAAGAGGTTTACAGTTACATTCAGGACCAACTTGAAAATAACCCAACCGAATGTGTGAACCCATTCGATTTTGTCGACGGAGTAAGCTATCGTGTTAAGTACCCATTGGAATTATCTAAGCTTACAATATATAAGTTAAGCGAGATAGTCCAAAACTCTGGATTTAATCAGATTACTGTATTTAATGCATCAGTAATTAGCGAAGCGAAGGGATTCTGTATAATCCTTTTGTATAAGGATATAAACACTCCCGTCTGGATTTAAACATAAACTCCCTTCCCATTATGGGAAGGGTTTATAACGTAAAAGGTAATAAAATTATGTCTTTAGTGTCTAATCTCATCTACTCTTTAGAGAACGTTTTAACTCCTCAAGTGTTGTATTCGAGGAAGGGGCGTTTTCTACAATATACAATACCAACTACACTGTCTGACGATGAAAAAGAGATAATTCGTAAACATTTTATTAACATAGGTTCTTACGAGATTGAAATCAACGAACATAAACCGCAGAATAGTACATATACATGTACTATCATTGATAGATATGTTCATCTAAATAAAACCGACGATGGCAAATCTTTAACCGATAGTTTCCCAACACCGAACGATGTTATTAGGATAATCGAGAGTGTTGATACAGAGCTACTCGATATTGTCATGACATATATCAAAGAAGCCATTCAAACCAAGACAGTCGAATATTATCACGGTAATTGGAATACCACAATAGGGGATTCTCATCGATTAAAAATCCCCCATTCGTTCAAGCTTAATCAGGTAACGAGGGAAGCTATCAAAAAGAGACTAAATTATTTGGATTGGGATAGAGTCTCAGTAGAATCACAATTCATTACACTTTACATTACTTAACTATGATTATGTCGTTCATTGACTTCGGTTGGTGAACGACATAACTTTATGATCCGATTCTTTTTTTTTTATTTCTGGAGCATGTCATGCAAATAACCTCACCCATGTATAGTGGTGTTGCTTCCGATAAGTTTGCCCTACCCGATATCTATGGAGTTGTTCCAGAAGAAGTTCAATCTACTTTTAATAAAGCAGAATCTTCCTTTGGACAAAGCTTATCTGAGACCTTAGGAAAACATACCGATTCCCTTAGGAGTTTAGCGAGTAACCTAGGTATCGATAAAATATCGTCTAATCTTGGAACTACGATAGGAGATGGTGCTAAAGATAGTTTAGACTTCGTTAATAAAACTTCAGGTAAAGTTATAACGGGAACTAAAGATCTTGTTAGTCGGGCTACGAACATTAGAAATATGGAAATGAAATCGTATAACGATGTTAACAATATTTATAGTGAGGTAATGGGTACATTGGGGTCTGCGCGCAATGAGATCCAGAATCTTAAACGGGGAACTGTAACGACTATTGTCAATGCTGTTAGAAACAATGAATTCCTAAACGCAGCAAGATCAGTTATGCTCAAGTCTGATAACGTCGAACGTGTTATCAAGAATGGTGATATGAGCAGTATGCAAGGCGTTGGAAGAATTCTTAGACAAATCACTGGAGTAGACATTCTTGATGTATTTGATTTAACTTCAGAAATAGCATTGCTTCGCGGTACAATCATTGAAGTAGCAAGTTGGGCAGCTCCTGGCCTTATTCCTAAGATACTAGGAACCGTTAGTGATAGACGTGTTAAACATTACGTCATTCAACAAAGTGCCCAGAGTATTGTTTATAGTTCAGATATTGATATTATTGAAGAATTTATAAATAGCGTTGGGGCTGCAACATTAGTAAGTAACTATCCTAGTTTTCCAGAAGATCTTTTAAGTCGGTATCGATTTAAAGATGGAACAACTCCTGATATGTATCCTGCATTGCTTGATCAAGTCTTTAGAGTAATGGATGCATTAAATCCCAGTTGGTTAAAAACCATGAGAGGAAATAATGAAATCTTTAACTTTTCTTTTGTCACTCGGGCTAGTTCTGATGCTCATACCCTATTAAGTTCTGATGAGAGAACCAGACATGTGGTTCTAGCAGCCTCTAATTATCCTAGAGAAGGTTTAATTGATTTAGCAAGGAGTATGTATCCTAGAATGGCTGTTGTTGGTTAGAAACGATTGTAGGGCTATTTACAGAATAAACCCCTCCCTTGGTTCGGGAGGGGTTTATAATTACCAATTAAGGTATTTTCGATTCTTAAACTCTGTTGCTTTAACTACATCCCAATTCATATCCTTTGCGATTTCTTGGATAACTGAATCGTTCATACTCTCAAAACCCAATACACGCCTTTCTTTCTGTAGCTGTGCTACTTGCCAGAAAGTTTCCTGAGTGATCTCTTGACTATTAACAAGGATAATATTACCTTCCTTATTCCCTTCTTGATAATCTTCCATGCCCGGACTATTGAACTTATGGGCTGTTGCAATACCGCCCTCTGTTACAAAATCCCAAGTAATAATGTCTTTGGTATATTTAATGCCGCGAAGAAGATCATCGCCTGTGATTGAACGTACAGAGAAGTAGCAATTCATATCAGGACTTTCTAAAGCAACATCAATAGTCCCAATACCCCTACCAACGGGTTTAATCTCTCCAAGCACTGCTACATATCGACGACCTTGCTCGTCTCTATGTCCATCCTCAAGCCATACCTTCCTAATATGGAAACCCCATCTTTCCGAATCAATCTTCCGTGCACGTCCTGCAAGGAAGCTTGTCATGGATTCTCCAGGAGCAGGACATGGGTGTTCCATCTCTCCATAAAGACATTCTTTATTCAAACGTCTCATCAAGGGACTATCTGGAAGAAAGAATCGTGCAGCACTTTCTAAATCGTAAAACATACCGGCACTGTTATGTGCACCATATGCTCCTAGATGAACCGTGTAATAACCAGATGCGTCCGGCTTTACAATTCCTTTCTTACCAGGGGCAATACGCGATAGCATACTCCCCTCATAAGAGACTCGTCTGATTGTATTCATTTAACTATCCTAAGTACGCAGAAGCCTCTCCATATGTTCCACATGTTCACTTGGGTTAACCAATGCGGTTGTTACTCCATCACTGAAGTAAGCTCCGTTTAATTTACTCGTAGTATCTGTGGTGTTCCATGTGACGCTTCTAAATGGAATAAAAGTTGGTGGGTTGGTTTCAAGATCATTTAGACTCTGTAGAATATGTCTATAAAACTTACCGTAATCTTGACTATCTCTAACCATGGTCATTTTAATTAAGTCGAGCGAGGATCTGTCTCCAAGATTTATTCCAGCCCACTTACTACAATCTGTTAACATCATTGCATGTTCTTCTAATCCGAAATACCAAGGGATATGCCCCTTGTCAATATGTTCGGAATAGATATAGAAAGCAAGTTTGTCATCTTGTACAACATCCGTGTTTTTGAATACAACACTATTTGCATCAAAATGAAACTCTACATAACTAACATCGTCTATCATGACTCGGGTGTTAGATGCAGGATCGATTTGAATCATTACAGGAGTATAATCAACACTGTAATATTTATCATCTACAATTAATGCAAAGAAACTAAGGATATACGTTTCAAGACCAATGACAGCCAACTTCCTTGTTAGATATCGTTCAGGAATATGGAGTTTCATGGGGACATCTGTATAGACGACCCCATCATCCGATTCCTTTAAATGGGATATTACCTTTGAAGGATCTCGGATTAGTTTGTCCATATTACTCACCTTCTACAGTAGAGACAACCGGTTGAATGTTTGATTTAAAGAATGCACCCAACATATCGAAGGTTGCTAGTGTTGCCGCAGTTGCAGGATCAACATCTTGACAACTAGCCATCTTGTTAATGAACAATGTAATGTAGGTAGGATAGCCAATCAATGCAAGAGTAGCTTCTTTAGCAGCAGTAGCTGGATCTTCATAATTACTCTTAACAAACAGATTGGTTGCAAGTTCTGCAATTTCTTTATAATGGCTTACAACGTCATCTACATCTTGCATTTTCTGAACTGCATTAGTAAAACGAGTCTGTTCAGGACTAACTGATTCCGATTGAATATAATCGATAATTGCAGAACGAATAGTGTTAACTAGAGTTTCCCCGAGAACACCAGAGCGTTTAGCCATCTGACTACTGTAAACAGAACGGTAGTTTCTATCAAGCATTTCTGCTTCATCGTTAAGATGACTTACGTTCAGTACGTGGGGTTTCTCGTAAGTACCATAAATGCGATTAATATCGCCACCTTGTTCCAGGTAAGTTCTTGCTACGTCGCTGTTGAGTTTAACAGTAAAGCCATCCCAACCAAGAACCAACAGACCCTTCTCAGTATTCTTAACACGTTTAACCAAACGAGTTGCTAGCTTATCGCCAAGGAAGGTATGTAGGAAACCCATATCTCTTACAAAATCATCCAGGTTAACCTGCTCGCCAATAACCTTCTCCGGCGGATGGTCGCGCAGATAAGCAGATGCAAAATAAACATAAAGAAGCTCGTTCATATTCAAGCTATCTACTGCTTTATGGGTTACACTACGACCACCGAAGATGGGATTCCATGCTTGTGCAACAACGCCATTATCTTCAACAACCCGATCAAACCAAGCAATGGCATCGGCGTCATCGATATAGTTACTGCCTGTTGCAAGCAATCTTGCCTGTTCTTCATCGGCAGGAGGTAGGATAACAAAACTTCTTACATCTTCATCCGCATTAACAACGGTTGATTGATAGTATTGCATGACGTGGTTAACGAAAGTTGCATCATCGAAGACAGGATCGTATCCTACCATCTCAACTTGGAAGTCAACCTGTTTACTATCATTAAGACATCCAATCATGATGTCTTGCAGTTTACGGATAAAGGGAATCACCGCACCGCGAACATACCGAAGGTCATTCTTAATTTCAGTAGTAAGGATACGAACTACCTGATCGTATTGTTCTGCATCATGTTCGTTATCTTCAGGGCCATTTCCGTTAAGATAAATAGCAGCAACTCCGTCAAGCATACTACCGGGTTTAGGAATAAGCGGGGTTGATACGTGAGCAGCTGCACGTACAGCAACGTCTAGGGATGTATTGTAAATCACGTTATCTACCTCGTCTTAGTTATTAATAACACAAGAAACAACTTTACTCTGAGCAACTTCATTGGTAATTTGTTCATCCCCCAATGTAGTACTCAAACCCAACTCTTCTTTCTCAATAAACAAATTATTCATAACACTTGCAGTGAGTTCTGCAACTGCACTTAATACACGTTCATTCTGTGTTTGTTCAACAGACATATATTTTATTCCTACAGATGACGGATGAATAAGAGGATAGAGAATACCCTAAGATATTCTCTATCGACCCTTTGAAGATAGGATTTATTTATTGAGGTTTCGTCTTGGTTTAACTTCCCCTCTGTAAACCCCTACAACATGCTTAGTCAAACTATTTAGATAACTATTGACCATTCCGCTAATTTTCATTGACAACACCTTACGTGCTTCCTGTGAAGTATTGCCAAATAGAAGATCAATTGGAATGCCAGAGTCTGTTTCATTAACCCCAGACAATACTCGACTGATAACCGATTTCATTTGGTTACCAGCACTGATCTTATCGCCGTTTGAACATAGTACATCATGTTCAATATAGATCTGTATTGCCATATGGTCGTAATCTATAGCCTCTCCTTTAAGTCTGAAGGAGGTATCTACTTCCCCTGTATAATACGGCTGACCAGATGACTTAGCAGCCCTCTTGCGTCTCTTATCCGATTCCATAGCGTAGTGAAGAACACTCTCACTCATCTCTTCTCTATCGCCATGATAGAAGCATTCTACCTTAACAACTCGTCCAACCATATTGGCTGTTGGAGTCATTGTAGCAGAAATACGACGAAGCGTATCAATAGAGGCTTCACCAAATAAACCGGTATCGGCCATCTCAGGGTTTTCAATAATACATAGGATTGAATCTAGATCAACCTCATCTCCAATATTAACAACATCGGATAGAATTTGATCAAACCGCACAATAACGTTTTTAACTTCAACGATCTGTGTTTTAAGTTTCTCTGCAAGTTGTTCACTAATTGCAGAACTATCCTCAAAACAGTCGATCGATTCGTTAACAGCGCACCATGCAGTAACTCCTGCTTTATATGCAATCCTTCCAGGGTTCATCCAGTCTTCTGTAAAGAACTTACTATTGTAAACAAGTTCTTGTCCCTTCTCGAAACTATCTCCTTCATTAAGACTTGTTACTAAGTCATGTGGATAGACAATACCACTATCGATTCCAAACTCTTTCCCTAAAGCAATATTCTCTTTAGTTCCATCTTCGTATTCAACAGTAATAGCATTCTTAGACTTACTAATTACTTTACCATTTTGATTAGCGGTTGTTGCGAATATACCCGATGCTTCAGCAGCAAGGGTTAACTCTTTACCCGTTCTAAATGGAAGAACCTCAGCGCCATCACATGCGATTGTTTGGGCATTTTGTATTGAAACAAAGCCAATTCTCTTCGGTTTGGATGGATGTAAATTCTATTCGCTTATTTACACCCCTTCATGTCTCCATGAAGAATAGACCATATCTTCGTCCAACACTTAAGTTGGTAATGGTAATTTTTCAACCACACGCTTCCTGTTTCCCCGCTATTTAGCAGGTACATCCTGACTAGGGATTGGTCGTTGAACGCACCTCCTGTCTTTTATATACAGGATGGTTCCGCTGCTGATTGTCTCTATTCAATGGATTTTAACTATACTGTACAAGTGTGTTACGTTTCCATAACACGCACGCTTACGCGGACAGGGAGTACCATTGACCTAACAAGAGGTTCCAGCAATTAAGGAAGAATCCATCTGACCATCTCTGACCAGTGGGACCCGAAAAATCGATCGTCGTTGTCTACTGCAGGTGCAAGTAAAGAAGATGTTGATATTAGCTTACTAACTCCATCTTTATCTCTATTCAATCTCCTGGTCATTCCAAAGAGATCTGTAAAGTTTGGATCGGGAACCATGTAGGCTACTACACCCACATCACCGCTATCGGGAGATGACTCGCTTAATGTTCCAAGATCATTTTCATGGTAGGGTCTGGTTCTTTCAACCATGCTTACCGAACTTCTTCCCCCTTCTCCCCGATAACTCATTGCCTCTCCAGCCCTTACATCTTTAATCGGGTTGGATTCTTCAACAAGCCCTACTGTGGAGTCTTGGTCTATCTTGCTCCAGATTTTGTGGGGATCAAGTTCTAACTGTTCGTTGCCTGTATTAACCCTTGCATTGAACCGTTTAGCAGACATATTAAGTTCATTAAAGATCGTTCCTGCAATACGTTCATATCCACGATAACGCATGAAAGCAGGATCAACCTCTTCTGGACTCCAGTCATTAAGAAGAAGTTCTGCAGAACGAATAAGCAATCCTTCTACTGTAGTAGGTTCACCCATTCTCTGCAAGATTTCTCTTGTAATTGGATCAACCCATGCACGGAATGTATCATCAATTTCTCTTAGATATCTATTTCCTCTTACCGATCCGTCAATAAGTTTATAATAGACATCCTTCCCGTTGAAGTCATTAAGGTTATACAACTTCATTGCGTTATGGAAACGATTTAACCCAGCAAGAATCATTGATGATCTTTGATCGAGTTTATTAAGAATAATAACCTGATCCGAAAACACCAAACGATATTCGTTTGGATTTAAAGAACGTCTATCGGACCTTGGGATGACTTCAAATTCACATTTAAGGATCTCAAGAAGTTTGTCAATGCCAAGTGCATACGCCATAACAAAACCAACGGGATAGGTTTTGTTGGATACACCCATCTCAATAATTTCAATCTTCTCTGAGGAGCTATCCAATTCAATTAGGTCGGATATACTTCCAATAACGTTTAACTCTCCATTTTTCAGTCTTTCATAGAAAGCATTGTTATTATCAACAAGAACTGGATTGTTACTTCGAGTTCCAACACAGACCATACTTCCCGTTTCAACATCAGTTACATCAATGTTGAATACTTCAAGGAAATGTTTTTCTCTGTTATTGTAATCAAAATACAATTCAGTATTGTAGAGGGTTTTGAAACCCACCATTGTTTTGGCGAGAAGCGTGTAGATTCTTGGAAGAAACTTGGATTGATCAAACACATTAGAGAGTTTAAGGTCAATTACTCTTTCATCATTGACATCTTCATTGATTCCAATAATGGCTTTGGTTAACCATTTCTCATAATCGTTAACACTCTTTGGAGAACGATCAATAAAGATCTTATTCTTATATGAGGTTAAAGCAACACGAGATGGATTTACTTTACGAATTGGAACATCTGCTCTTTGCCATTTAAGCTGTTTCTTGGTTCCATTAGAAACATATCTTCCATCTTTATCAATGACAGGAATACGGAATATCTTTGTTGATTGCTTCCCGTGAACTGGTTTAAAGGTTACGGTATGGATCTCAAAATGGTTCATGGCATCACGTACCACTTCCATTCGATAATCCTTAATCATAATACCCTGTCTTTGGACAGACATAACCGCATTGAGAATAAACTTAGAGTGGCATTTCTCAAGGTATTTATTACGGATTGCTTTGATACCCGAAGAAAGCATACTTTTGTCTATAATGCAATCAGAGTCTTTTCTTTTATCCAGCTCAGGCAATGAAACATCATCATCGGTGATTTCTAAACTTTCACCGATTGTCTTTGAAGGATCATAAGGGTTTGGAATACTTTTATACTTAACGCTTTCTTCCAATATCTTAGCATAAGCTTTAGGGCTCATTAATCCGATATCAAGGTATTCTTTTGCAGTATTCTCAATCTCTTTGGTTAGAAGTTCGTCTAAAGGAACAGGAGTTTCGTCAGCTTCATCAATGATAGAAGCACCAACAACCCGATTAATAACTTTCTTCGGAGCAGCATCGGTAGCTCTTCTTCTAGGGGGTTCTCCCAAGGTTTGAAGTTTCGGCTCCGACGTATAAGTGTCCAAACCCGTTTCAAGGATGTCATCAAGATCAGGAAGTGCATTGGCAATATCCTTATCTTCAATCAATGTAAGTTCGTGCCTTGTTCCTTCATCTACTGCTCTTGTTACAGGAAGTCTTTTATCTTCTTTAAGGACAGATGGAACACCCTCATCGAAAGGAACCTCCGATAAGGTTTCATCGTCACTATCAATTGCTTCTATATCGTCTTCAACGGAAGTAATACCGCTGTCTAGGTCCTTAATGCCGTAAAGCAAACTTACTAGTCTTAGCTGCAATGCAGATGGACTATACAGGTTTTGTTTCTTGGCTTCGTCTTTTACATTACGACGCCATCCATCCCAAACACCGAGATTGATTGTAAAGAAATAAGTTCCTACTTTAAAAACCAAGTTAGTCTTTGCCATTGCCTCATCAGACAAGAGACTTAAGGAACTTTCCTTTCTCTTATCACCAAGCCAAAGAAATAAATCAAATAGGTTTAAAGCCTCAATTGATCTAAACGATTCTAAGGTATCATCACTAACAGTATTTCCTAGCCGATTAAAATCAGAATAGGTAGGAAGTTTATCGGGAAGTTCAATTTCAACAAACTGATTCCATCCAAAACGTTCATGGGTTTTTTGAATGTTTCCCCAGAACGTATTAGAATAGTTCTTCCATCTAAAGTACGTACTCTTAAAAGAAACAATATAGCGATAAAGAGGATTAAGCATTGCATAGTTAACAACCAAAAGGTTCTTCTGGTTAATAGTCAATGCTTTATCTTGTCTTAGTGGTTTGAAGAGTCTGCTTCTTTTTCTGAAGTCAAGAATCATCTTCTCTGGAGTATGAACCGTACGGATAGGATTTCCTATCTTGGTTGTTAGTTCAGTAACATGTTGAATATAAACACGACCATCGTTGTCAGCATAAAGTGGATCACGATAGTCAGGACCTTCAATAGAAGAAGATGAAGTTCTGAAATGATAGATAGATTGAAATGGAAATTCAAACTTACCGATTTGGATAAGCCTTGGTCTAATAAGCTGACCTGGTTCCCTTACTCCAGTCTGTCTATAAAACAACTGAAAATTAGTACGCATTTTTACTTGTCCTATTAAGGTCCCGTAATGAAACTAATAACGTTGGCTAAAACATCAACGTTTGTACTAAATGCAATTCTTCCGTTTGGATCAAGATAGGCACGCCTTGTTTTCAAATAGGCGGTAACATCTTCTTTTGATTCTTTAGAATAAGCTGCAACAAAGCTCATTGTATCACCCCGTCGGTACATTCACATTCGCTATATGTGAACCGGTGAATTATGTCATCTCGACAATAGACACCCGCCATACGTCTCCGTATGGAGCAGACTATATCACCTTCCTCAGCTTTATCTGGTTGGAAGCTTCCCGTTTGGATTTCGCTTGAAATCTACGTTACTTGATTATATTCAATATTGAATATTCTTTCACTAGTCGTTGAACCTTATCCCTATCTTGTTATCACAACAATACGTAGGATCTTGGCTGCTGATTGTCTCTATCTGTAATATTCTAACCATACCCAGACCTCTTGTCCTCATTTCTGAGTGGGGTGGTAATTACAGCTTAACGAGTTTGTCCCAGCAATTAGAGAAGTTATTCGACTAACATTACCGTTAGAAGCGACAGTTTTTATCGAAGTCACCACCAAGGTTTCCAAGGTGGGTTAGGTATACCGATATTGTATCAAAGTAAGCTGGTTCGACTTCAAGAAGTTTTGGATATTCCAATGCATCGTTTGAATTATCCTCTTCTTCCCAGTTGTAATTAAGCTCTCTTCTATATTCTCCGTTTACAGTTGTTTTAACATACATAAACGTAGGATACGAACTCAGCATATTTTCAATGGGATAACGAGTTACGAATGCAGGAATGGTATTCCACTCGTGTACTCCCGACAGATAAATAAGTTCAATCAATGTTAATGGATAAACATGTTCTTTATTTAAGTGTTCTGGAAGTTGGTCTATATCCCTAAATATTCTATAAACACCATGGGTTTCGTTTTCACCAATAGGGGGTTTATAGACTAATGCAATATAGTGATCGGCAACCATAACAGGACGGCTACGTTTAGGAATGATCATCTGTTCATTGATGACTTTCTCTAATCCTTCATCTGTTGTCCACCTATCCATTTCTGCAGATTCTAATTCAACCCATCTTAATCTTAATGTTTCTGGATTAATGAGTTCGACTCGATTGGAATGAATATCGAAGATCTCTGATAGAATTCCATTCTTAAGAAAGAAGATTGTTTTTGGTAAGGTTGCTTTAGAAGCTTGTAACATCCCTACGGCAGTTTGATTCATCTTTTGTCTGTTCTTTGCAGACAGATCAGCAGAGGTTGGATCGCCAGAAGAGATAACGTTACGGGTTCCATTAAATACCCGTCTTGATCCAAAACGCGAATGGATAAGTCCTTGTTTTCCAGAGAGTCTTCTTTCGAAGTGATTATAGATTTCCTCTATCTTTAACGTCAGAGCCATTCTTGCTCTGTCGTATGTCTTATATTCATCTCCTGCCAATGCCCTTTCTGGGAAGTTTCGAGTAATCATAAGAACTTGCTGATAATACTCGTTAACTTCATCCATGCTTACCCGACCATCGGGTTCGTATTCAACATCCCTTAACCCAGCAGGAAGAACAATAAGATTCTCAATAAAAGCTTGTTCTTTATATTTCTCAATAAGGTTAATTCTAAGATTTCGTATCGAACTATTTGTTCTACCGGGTTTAAACTGTTTCCAGTGTTTGACAAAGAAATGATATCCAGTATCACCTGTTAACTCATCTGCTTTAACAAAATCATTAGTCGCTGTATCAAATATAGCATAAGAAATGCCATTTAGGATTTCTCCATAAAGGGCTTTCAATCGTACAAGGCGACTAAAGATAACGGGATGAAGAACGGGGATATTAAGTTTAATATATCCAAATCGTTTAAGTCTATTATCATCGCCCACTCTTCCAAAGATCTCTGTTGAGAAAAGACCCTCTGGATGGAAGTTACCACCTGCTCCATCTGTAATGTCCAATACCTTAACAGGGAGCAAATGTCTTACTTCTTGATTAGTGGCTGATAAAATAGAAAGGTTAAATGGAGCAAGTGGTTTAACCACTTTAGGTTTGGGTATGTTTGCAACCAATTCACTTACAGACATTTTACTATCCTGTTTAGGTAATAATGATACGATGATTTAAGTAATCATAGCCGGAGTAGAAAGAAGATGGCAAACAAGAGAATTAAACTGGATGATGCCAATGCATTGCCCGAATTAAGCTTCGATGATGATTTTAATTTTGATTTCGAAGACCCCAGTGATTATAAAGGACCCATGCGTCGTTTTGGGGTAGAATTGGGAAAGGAATTCTCCAACCAGATCTTTAGTACAAATACGTTAAAGAACCTTTATAGAGTATTACTCCCTGAAGGTTATGTTCAGACGATTGGACTGACAGAAAAGCTTTGGAAAGAAGCCGTCGATTTAACATCAAACGTTGTTAGAAATAGTGGTGAAGAACTTAGGGTTATCTCTCGTAAGACAGAGCAGCTTCTTCCTCGCGTCAAAAGACATATTCCAAACAAGGCATATGAGCATCTTGAGAAACGTTTAAATCAAGTTAAAGAACATCTTGATTCTTCAAGTCCTTATTCTTACCAAAGAGAGCAGACTCGAAGCGAAAGAGCAGAGGAAGAAGTAAGTCAGCTGTTTGCTGCAAGTAGTATGGCGCAAACAGCAGAACTGCGTAACGCAGAATTGATGGCAAACGAGCGTTATCAGAAAGAACGTATTGAAAGAAACCTTAAAGATGTTATTGATGAAAAGCGTTGGATGGTTGATAGTCAACGTTTAGATTCAATAACCGATTCCTTAGGAAAGCTTGCGTCTTATCAAGATCAAATTCTTTCGGTCTATCATAAGAAAAGTTTGGAAACATCCTTTAAGAGTTATTATGTTCTTAAAGATATCCACAATGTTCTTAAAGCATCACTTCAGTCTCAGAACGCAGGGTTCAGTTACTTAGTTCATAACACATCTTTACCCGAACATCTAAAGTCAATGAAGGCTGAAAGAAGAAGTCTTCTTGACCCCAGAGCCTGGACTCCTAAAGAGTTAAGTTCAAGACTTGCAGATGGACTACCTGCTTATCTTGATAGATTCGGTGGGCGAGTTAAGGAAAATATCCAAAATCGTTTTAAAGGTGGTTTAGGCGGCGTTGCTGAAATGCTGGGTATGGCTGACATGACCGACGGTATGGGAATCGATGGATTCACCATGGCGGGTATGATGGCTGGTAACGTAGGTGGTGGTGCTGTATCTAACTATATTGTTCCTTATCTAGCCCATCTTTACAGCAGTCAATTAAGCGGCGGTGGTGGAACTGGTAGTGATACCCTCGACGGCCTAGTTCAGAAATTTGGACCACAAGTTACTGAGATGATGGAGAGAGGCAATGCGTCTCCGGAACGTTTCAGTTACATGATTAATAACTTGCAATCTGTTATTCGCGACTATGCAACAGACCATGATGTTGAGTATGGTGTTATGCGCAATGTACGCGAACTAATCAGGGATGTTCTCCCAAGTTATTATGTTGATGACTCCGTAGAGGGAACATCGTTTAGAGACATTGACAAACCAGCACAATACACACAACTTACCAATAGAACCATCGTTGAAGTTATTCCAGGATTGCTGTCTAAACAATTAAGAGAACTTCGTATTCTTAATGGAAGTGGCGATACTGGACTTGAAGTATTTGATTTTACCAAAGGTGAGTTTGTAAGTGAAGAGAAAGGTCGTCAACGTTTACTCGAACGCATTGCAACTAAAAGTGAACGAGCTAACGTTGCGTATAGTCTTGCTGAATTCTTTAAAGTTCTTGATGAAGATAATTCTCTTAGTCCAGAAGCGCGTGAAGCATTGGCAGAACGTGTTATTCGTGATGCCAGTACTGGTTCTAGGTTCGATGCGAAGAAATGGCGTGAAGGGGGTTATGGGCGTGATGTAGGGGATGCTACTCTAGATGAGTTAAGAGGGTTCTTCTCTGAACGTTTTGATTTTGATGAATCAGGTAAGATGCGTGGTTCTCGTGAAAACTGGGAAGCACAGAATGCGATTAGTAATCAGTTCCTAAGATTGCGCATGAGTCTGCCTGATCCCCGTGAAGAAATTCGTCGCCTTACTGAAGCAGGTATGGGAGACCAACTTCGTAGTGCTGGTGTTATTTACACTGAGAACGGTGTAGATCGTATTAACTACGAAAAGCTTTATCAACTTTATCGAGAAGATCCGGATCTTGATATTGAAAAGGAACGTAGAGATCGTGGTGATAGACGGTCTAATCTGAAAAGACGTTTTAATAAAGTTAAGGATGTTGTTAATTCTTTTGTTCCCGATAGAGAAGAAGGTCTTACAGATATCTATACTCGGGATAATCTTAATAGTCCTAGAATTACTGCAGCAGGTATGATTGCAGGGGATTATTTCGATCAAGAAACCGGCGAGCCTATTACAAATCTTTCTGATGTTAAAGGCACTGTTATTAATAGAGCCGGTGAAGTCGTATTGGATTCTAGTGAAATTATTAAAGGAATCTACGATAGTAATCTAAATAAGATCGATGATCTCAATCTTCTTAATAAAATTAAAGATAAACTTTCATCCGATAGACCCCAAGTTAATATGGGTGGAATTAAAGATTCTATTGTTGATTCTATCCGGAATGAGCTTAACAAGATTGAAGATATTTATGTAAAAGGTCGTAAACGTCCTGTTCTTCTTGCAAGGGATATTGAGGCAGGACTTTATACTGACCTTAACACAAATAAGGTAATTGAAGGTTTAGAAGATATTACTGGGACTGTTGTTAATAGTGAGGGTAATGTTGTTTTAACCGAAGATGATTTTAGAACCGGCTTGGTTAACGTTAAAGGAGAGTCTTTAGAGTCAAGTCTTGGCGGTCGTGCTCTTCGTAAATATCTTGATGTTACCACCTCTCCTGCACGCTTTATTGGTAAGAAGCTAGGACAAATTGTTACTAAAGCAGTTAAGTCCATTTTTACAGATAAAGCAAAAGATGCGTATCTGCCCGGTAATCCTGATCCTATCTTAACGGTTAGTAAACTTAAGAGAGGGGAGTATTACAATGAAGATGGAACTGTAATTAGATCCTTTAATGATGTTAAAGGAGATGTCTATAACGACGATGGCTTAGTACTAAGTCTTAGTGATATTCCATATCTTATCGACATTGACGGTAAGAAACATTCTATCGCTAAGAAGCCTGGTATTCTTAGGAAACTAGCAGGATTGTATTGGAAAGGAACTAAAGCATATTACAGAGGTCTGGGTAGATTTACCAAATGGGCAGGAAGGAAGGTTTTTGGTAAAGAAGCTTGGACTGGTCGTAAAGAAGGAGAGATGTCTCGTGCCGATAGAGAACAGGAACGATTAGCTCAAGAGTATTTTAGTCGTAGAGATATAACTGACCAAGGCTATCGTGGTGCTCGCAAAAGACCCTTTGGTTTTAAAGGCGATCTTACCAAGGATGAAAAGAAAGAGCTTAATGAAACAGCGCAAGGTGGAATCCTTCTGAAGATCCATGACGTTCTTAATAAGCGTTTGGAACCTGAAGGTCCCCGCAAGGGAAGCTGGCAAGATATTCTTCAAAGAAGAAAAGAAGCCGCTACAGACGACACCGATGAATCTACTGAAGATGCTCTGGATGGACCGAAAGGACTGGCTAAACTCTTTAGTTCTATTCGAGGTTGGTTCAGTAGAGATAAGGATGATGGTGAAGGTGGTGGTGGGTGGTTTGACGTTATGATGGGTAAAGGAGGGAAGGGTGGTAAGGCACGTGGTCTTGCCATGGTTATTCCAGCACTTAAAGCAATCGGCATTGGCGCAGTAGCAGGTGGGGCAGGATATGGTGCGTTTACTTATTTCAGTAGACAATCTGATCTTGATCAGCCTTTCATGAGACTTCGCCTAGCGCAATATGGATTCAGCTATAGAGGTTTTAGTCAACCTACCAAAGTTATTGAGTTTGAAAAGATGGTTGAAGACTCAATGCGTAGTGGCGGTGAACCCGATCTTAGGAAACTGGATCTTAACAAGGTTAGATCTTTATTTAAGATTGAAGATGATCTTGGCGTTGCTAACTTTGCTTCTTGGTGGGATAATCGCTTTAAACCAGTGTATGAAGCCTATCGCAATGCATTGGCTACACATACCGATGGCATTTCTTTACAGGAGATGGATACTCTATTGCCAAAAGACTTAGGTCTTATTGTTCTGGAGTCGGTTATATTCCCGGCACGTGGTGAAACGCCGTATAACTATAATGCGAACCCATTCGGAGGAGAAGTTGAACTTACCATTGATTATAGCTTCATTCACAAACGCATGGAAGAAGTGAAGGATGTTTACAAAGGAAGCGCTCCCGTAGAATCTGATAAGATTGAATTTACATCAAGGAATGCTAGATCTGTTGAACGTAGCTACAATGCTGCTGAATCTGAGAAGCAAGAAAGGGAATGGGTTGATACACAAGGAAGAGCACTGCCTCGATTTAAAGCCCCTTCTAGCTCTAAAGCAATGAGTAGTTCGGTTGCTTTCTTAAGAAGAAGCGATAGAGTTGCTACTTCTCTACAGGCTATTCGTCTTCGTGGTTATGGTCTTGGTAGATTGAGAAATAAGGATAGGAACTCACTTATTCAAGCAGAAGATGAATTCTTCAAGAAACTCTCTTTTAGAAATGGACAAGCTCAATTTGAAGGAAGTCATGTTGAGATTGCGAAAGAGTTTGGTGGTCTATTTGGATTTAAGACAGATGTCTTTAATGATGCCGATACTATTCGTTATCTTAAATGGATTGAGAAACGGTTTATCCCAATGGCACTTGCTTATGCAGGAGCCATTCATCAGGTCAATCCAAATAGTGCAATTGCAACAGGAGAAACTAATCTTACCCCTGTAGATAAGGTAATGGTTGCTCGTGCCATGATCAATGCTGTATATAAGGGCAATGGTGAGGATATCTCTGTTTGGGATGTTACTGAGAATATATTTGGCGGGAGTGGGATGTTTGCAAGGGGTTCTAATAAACTTCTTTATGACAACGCTAAAGTATATCTTGCAGCCCTTGAACAGGAAGCCGATGGTTATGTTATCGGCGAACCAAAACCTTTTAATGATGATGGTACTGAAGCAAGAGATACCAGACCTACAGGTATTGATGCAGCTCTTGCTAAACCGTCTGTAATGACTCGACAACTGACTGATATTTACAGTCGTTCAGTTGATCCACTTAAGGGGGGACCAGTTGGAGTATTGGCACCGTCCACAACCCAAGGCGGTATAGTGGCAACTCCGTTAACCCCAGACTTCAATGTTAAACCAACCGGAGCGTTAGCGGGAGTTAAAGGAGCAGGAACTAAAGGAAGTTTTGAGAACGTTCCTTTCCCTAAAGCCAACAAAAGTCGTGCAGCTGCTATTCCTACATTGAGTGTTGTTGCTCAAATGACTGGAGTAGAAGTTGGACTTCTGGTTACCTTTGCTTCCATCGAATCTAATTTTGACTATAATGTCAAAGCTAAGACATCGACTGCAACTGGCTGGTTCCAGGTTGTTAATCCTACATGGAAAGAGTTATATAGGCGGCACGTCAATGACTATGGTCTTCCTATAGCGTCTGGCGATGCTACCCTTCAGTATCGTACAGAACCAAGGATTAACTCACTTCTCGGAGCAGAACTACTTAAGGAGAATTTTAACTGGGTTAAGAAATCGCTACAGAGAGCACCAACGGATACAGATCTCTACATAATGCATTTTATGGGAGGACCTGAAGGTATTAAGTTATTGGGTACTCCTGGTCATTTAATAGCAGCGAGTCTGTTCCCCAGTGCAGCGGGTGCTAACAGGTCTGTATTTTACACTCAAGGAGGAAGAGCTAAAACAGTTCATGAAATTAGACAATGGGCTGATGAGAAAGTTAGACAGCATCGATATGGAACTGCTGCAGATATCGCTGCAACGCCAACGCTCGATCATAGTGGCGATCCATTGGAACTGGGTCAAGGATCTGGTGTAGTTGATCCTGGTATTGATGATAAGGAATTTACTGAGGAAAGTGAAGTTGTTGCAACTTCTCCAGAATCAGTATCTAGTCAAGTCGATGCTACTGCAAGTTCTTTGAAGAATATGAATCAAATGGGCATACCCAAGCCTGGTTCATTATTACTTGTTGATAATCAAAGAACGGGAACCGAGAGTGAGGAAGAGAAGGCTCGCAAGAAACAAGAGCTTGACCGAGTTTATAGAAGTCAAGCAGCTGCTCAAGCGAGAAGGCAAGGTTCCAGTAGTGATACAACAACCACGCCTGTTTCTACTACTTCTCAGGACAAACCTGTTGGTGTCATTGATATGGACTTCAAGTCACTCATTCAGGAACTGTCTAAACCAGTAGGAGACGAAGTACTTAGGGAACAAGGAGCTAAATCTCTTGATGCAACCAATAAACAATTGGAAACCGCAGAGGAGATGAAAGGATACCTGCGAATTATTGCCGAGAAGTTAACGGATGGGATTGATGTTAAATCCGCTGCTGTTGATGGAACTCAAAACAATAATCAACAAGGTCCACGGATGGGTAATCGTTCACTACCTCAAACTCCTTTACCTTTATCTAATAGGTAACATTATAGATTACCCCCTCCCTTCGGGGAGGGGATTTATTCATATGGAGTTTATTGATGAATCTCCCAGTAACGAATTTAATGTCAATAAGACATGCTTTCTTATTGCCTACTTCAAATGAACCTACTTCTTATGGTTCGGGTAATAAACGACGGTATGCTACTTCGGCTGCGTTTAAATATACCAATAGTGGTGTCGGTGGTAACTGGGCTATTAACATGCCTTATCAGTTTACACAATATGCTGACATTCGAGTTCCGGGAAGAGGTCAAACCCTAGAGTCTGCAGACGACAATGGACAAGGTCGTTTTTACTCTGAAGCTTTTGACGATACTGCACAGCTTATTCACATGAGCTTTGGACATCCTCAATTTAGTAGTTGGGCAAGTTTCTTTGTTAACTTCTATGATCGTAATGCGGCATTACTTGCTAATACTGGTCGTGTAAATGACGGTTGGTATGAGATAGGTTTGGTAACTGGTTTTATTGTTAGTTTACCATTACAACCTTTCATCTTAGGCATTCAGGGTTTAAGTCGTGTCTATAACTTCCTTACCCGACAGCAACCTAGTAAATGGTATTACTTTAAAGCAGGTATGCATGCATATTGGAGTGCTGTAAACGTTATTGCAACAGAACTTGCGATTGGAGAAAAGATCATTCCAAGAGCATTTAACGAAATGACCACTGAGCTTAACGATGTTGGTCAGACTGTAACACCTGAAGTGTGGGAAGAGATTAGAAGAATATACCCTGATGTCGTAAGACCCATGGAGCAAGACAGTAATGGAAGATTGGTTGGAGGCGGTATCGACATAATGGCTTTGGCCAACCGAACTCAACGTATTTCCATGGCCGCACAGCGAGCTGAGATTGCCTTGCGTGAGCAAGCTCAGAACTTAACTGAAATGAATCAAAAACTTGAAGATTTCTATAGGACCCGCGATCCTAAAGACGAAGTATCTGATCCGAATCTTGATAGTAATACATTGAGTTCTTATAAATATTTCCAAGAGTTTGTTGCGTTAGATAGACCAGATCCTAATTCAGACTCCATGACGTTTAGTTTCAATGAATGGAAAGATCTTAATATAGAAAAGATCTACAACTTCATGACTGCAGAACAACGCGATGGTAGTCAATTTGTTACATTTGCAGTTAATCATATTGGAGAAGTTAGTGAGAGTTTCAGTAACTCTACACGAGAATCTGATATTGCGCAAACTATTAATACTAAAGTAGCGCAAGGAAGAACGCTTGCATTTGATACCATGGGCGGTAATATTATACCAGGACTCGGGTCAGCGATAGACACGATTCAGTCTGCTATTGCAGGTTTATTAGATTCTGTCAATGCAGGTGGCTTAGCAGTTCTAACGGGCACCGCTTTTCTTGATGTTCCTAATATTTGGGAAAGTAGCTCTGCTTCACTGCCAAGAGCAGATTACACGATATCCCTTCCATGTCCATACGGAAATAAGTTAAGTCGTTATTTCAGTTTACAGGTTCCATTGGCCATGCTTTTACCTGCAGTACTTCCACAATCTGCTGGTCCAAGTTCGTATACCTCACCCATGCTTTGTCAAATCTATCACCAGGGACGTTGTCAGAAGCAACTTGCCATGGTTGAGAGTTTAACTGTAAGACGGGGTAAAGGGAACGTAGGTTGGAACGCAGAAAACCAAGCCCTTGGTTTAGAAGTTAGCATTTCGGTAGTCGACTTAAGCAAGATACTACATATGCCATTGAAGGGTGGATTCAGACCATCGTCCAGTATGACTGCTAATTTAGCTACCGGAGCTGCAATGGCCGGACTTGATTCAGTATCACCTGGAGCAGCAGCTACTGGTGCATTATTTATGGACGCTGGTAACATATTCAGTGAGCAAAGCTTATTCTCAGATTACATGGCTGTTTTGAGTCACCAGAGTGTAAGTGAGAATTACTACATCGGCAAACGTCTTAATCTGAACGTAACAAGAAGCATGCAGCATTTCAGGAATTGGAGAAGTCCGTCTAACTTCTTTTCCTGGGTACTAAACGGAGATTCAGCACGAACGATCTCTGCTCTTGCCCAAACTACTGGGCGTTTTTAAACCAATGGGAAATTTACAAATGAGCATTAAATCACTTCTGTTTCCATACGCCCTGAAACTTGTTGTTTCTTACATCGTTACTGAAGTTAAGGCAGATGAACTTATTGAATTTGCATTAAATAGATTCAATAGCGCCGAAGGTAATATTATTACCAAACGTGCTGCTGTATACCGCATGGTTAAGGAAGTAACCAATAATGAGTTGACTCATACTGCAGTTGATCTCGTTACCGCAGCATTGGTTACCATTATTCAAAAAGAAACGATGTTTGAATAATAGTCATGGAATAAACCCCTCCCATATTTGGGAGGGGTTTATGATGTTTATTCAACCAATTCCAACAAAGGCCGCCAGCCGAAGTTAAGGGCCGGAGTGGTAAAAGCGATCGCAGTCAGCTGGCCAACTCCTTGAAACCCGCGTAACAGGCATCGTGTAGTATCAACAGCTATTGTTTCTTGACATATCGAATAGCCGCCATTAGCATTAGAATTAGTTATGTTCAACTCTTGTTGACTATAGGAAGCCCAAGTATTGAATCCAGGGAAATCGGGGTCTGTAATGTTATCCTGAGTACTATTCCCGGTAGGGGCGCAGATGGGGTACATGAGGCGGTTCCATTCGGAACCCCAGGTTCCTTCTAGATCCAGCCCCGGCGTAATTCCTACATATGGGTCGCTATTAGCCCCTTTGATTAGTCTACAGATGTATTGTTTCCCCTGGATAGTAATTTCTTTTCCGTAAACACAATCAACTGCGTTGATATCGTCCCAAGAGATGTTGCGTCTAAACGTTTTCCTTGCTATGAATTTGGTCTTTTGATCGACTTCGTCGTAGAATTTTAACCAGGGTTCATTATCATTAATTGCAGTTCCTGCAGATAAACCAACTAAAGATGCCAAGGCATCGCCTGATATTAACTCCCCTATAGGAACCTCTCCTAAGAATTCACTTGGACGTGGGGTCTCTACCCCTATACTCTCAAACCCACCCACGGTACTTCCATCATGAATCCGTATTCCTTTGGATTCATTGTCTAAAACAATAAACCCTTGATCCAATAATAGTTTATCATTATCAGGCTTATTGCCTGATGGGAATTTAATTAACATGGTTTAATCTCTATATTCAAAATAAATTAAAGTCTATATAATTCTAATGAAGGCACGGCAGTTAATGTAAGTTTAAATATCTAATTGGAGAATCAAAATGTATGCTCCTGATAAAGAAAATAAATTTATTAAAGATGAGTTGAAACATGCGTTTCAAACTGCAATAACAGATCCAACTTTAAAATACACAGTGAGTGGAACAGAGCTTAATGATGATGTATTGGGTAAAGACTATTTCAGTATTTGTAGAGAACTAAATTCAAATACACATTCATATATCTGCGATACTTTTGGTAATGACATCACAGTCATTGAATTTTCTAAAAACAATAACCAGATTGATGGCCGTAAACATAAATCGCTAATCAAACATGAAAATCTTCATGTTTGGTGTCGTAATCTTTATTCGGATTCATCTCTTAACGAATCACAACTTTTGGGTAAAATACTCGAATGTTTATTGAATAGAGGATATGTAATATACGGTTGTGAAATGACCACATTGGATGACCATAAAGAAATTGATTTTAAACTAGTCCTGGATAAAGAATTGTACATTCTTAATGTTACAATTCATACTAAGTAATTCCATTGTTTGATCGTAGTAACCAACTAAACCAAAGAAAAGGAAATACCATGTCTATTAAGAACATCAAGAAGTTTGCCAAACAATTCGACCTGGAAGATCAAATCAGTGTTGATGATAAAGGCATTCATTATGTTGAAGACTATTACAAGAAAGCATTGGAGAAAGCCGACATCGGCGTATCACCTGAGCAGGTTCTTGAACTTCAGAAGTTTGATCGTAATCTCTATCTTGCAACTGCACTGACTTCTACCGAGAAGCTTGCAGAATATGCAAAAGAAAATGAAGTTACCAACGGTGAGTTCAGTGGTACCTACGTACATGGTTCTATGAATACTTCGGTTATTCTGAATGTTGGCGGCGATTCTCCGACCACTTCATTTGGTGTTATTGAACACAAGTATGAAGATGCGGACGGTCAAGCCGTAACCAAAGAGATCGAAAAGCTGATTGGGGCAATTAACTCTTGAACGTCGAAGGTGGTGGGTTCAGACGGGGAGAGATTGTCGTTATATCGGCTAAGACCTCTAGCGGTAAATCTAAATTAGCTGAGGCTATAATGCAAAACAGTATCAGCAAAATGATCGACACCTCCGAAATACAATCTCACGTTCCATCGGATACTAACATTAAATATAAATCTCAGGTTTCACAGAAACTCATTAAGGGTAATCTGAAATAACGACATACATCCCTCCCCTTAAGGGGAGGGATTCTTTCCTTATCTTTTTTTTTTATTTCATTGGTTAAAATATATGGAAACGATTGTAGAATGTAATTGGATTCTTAGAGATTTTGAAAAGGAAGGTTTAAGACTCCATATTGACGGTGGGATTCCCATTGTTAATTTAGAAATTAATAAACGCGATGATGACTTGGAAGAATATAATCTGCGTTTTATAAATTATGGTAAAGTGGCTATGTTCCACAATACTGCCAGAGTAAGAGAAGATGAAGTTGACAAACAATCACTAATGGATTCGTCGTTTTTATTCAAATTGAATAAGATTCTAGAATTGGTTTCTAAGGTTAAGACTCAAGTAGAGATCGATAAAGATTATTACATTAGAGTAAAGATCTCTAAGAAAGGGGAATCGTCAACTGCTTCTGTATTATCACAATGGCTAGGTGAAGGAGAGCCTTACAATCTCTCGTTTTGTGATTGCGATGACATTCTTAGACTCTATAGTAAAACAAAAGAACCCTTTCTTGAAGTAGTTGATAATCTCATTATTGTATTGAACGATTGTATTAAAGTTATTAACAATAGAATTGAACGGAGAAAAGAATGAAAAATGACATTCCGTTATTAGCCAAACTTATAACCTTCACTCCATTTGTTTTATTTGTATCCATAATGGTTGTTTTCGGTTATTTACTTATTAGAAACTAAGAGATATTTTACAATGAATGGAAAGATTGGTAAGTTTATTGTTTTAGAAGGCGTAGACGCTTCTGGGAAGTCCACTCAGCTTGAATTACTGGAAAAGAGGATGGCTGGTGAGGGGTATGATGTAATCTTCACTAGAGAGCCTGGTGGGACGCCTTACGCAGAACGTATTCGTGAACTTATTCTTGACCCAAACCACAATGAGAAGGTTAATGATTTAACAGAGTTTTATCTTTACATGGCGGCCAGAGCACAGCATGTTCATGAAAAGATTATTCCTGCATTTCTCGATAGTAAGATTATAATCTGTTCTCGTTTTATCGATAGTACCTTTGCATATCAGATTACCGCAAGAGGTCTTCCAGAAGGACTCTTCTTTGAAAACGTTCTTTACACTCTTGGTAATTTTAAAGTAGATCATACTTTCTTTCTCGATGTTCCTGAAGAAGTTGCTAATGAAAGAATGCAGGAAAGAGGAGAACTGGATAGACTTGAAAAAGAAGATAAAGAATTCCGTGCAAAGTGTAATAACATGATGCGTTGGTTATCTGCTAAGTTTCCAGAACATACCACCATTGATGGTACACAATCGATTAATGAAATTCATGAGAAACTCTATGAGGGTATCATTGGGATTATTAATCGTGAGAGCTAATAATGGATATTTACAGTAAAAAGAATTATGGTTATTCTACAGAACTTGGTTTAAGTCTTAAGTTTATTCTCGAAGAAGAACTCTTCAAGAATACAGCCGGTTTTATTGAAGCTAATGATGATTACGAACCGGTTTATCTGAGGCTAACTGGAGAGTTTGAGGGTGTTATTATTCCTCTTAGTCTTCATGATTTTAATACATTAGTCGAATTGGTTAAACCCCCAGAAGAATTCAGAGATGAAGATTCAGTTAAAACCTTTTCATTAATGATTCTTAAAGAAACGTGGGGAGAAGGATTTGGTGAATTTAGACATGGGGAGAGCTATGAAGGAGGAACCTATGTTTGTGTTCATACAAGTACGGATAGCTATTTGATTCGATTTGTTAGAGTAATCGATGAGCAGGATGAGGATGGAGTTTATCTTGAATTTAAGATAAGTCAGAAGGATAGATATATACCACCGCCTAAACCTCCTATTTGTTGTGATTGTGGTTGCTGATATATGGAATAAACCCCTCCCATTAAGGGAGGGGTTTATGTGGTTTATTCAACAAGTTCAAGAAGAGGTCTAAACCCCATTACACTATTGGTATATGAAGAAGTCCTATAATGAACATTAGTCACACTGGTTCCACCACGAGTTATTCTATTGCCAACACGACTCTCTTGACACCAGCAAATTCGCCCATCTCCTACTGTCAATCCGAGTTCATTGCGCTGATCATATTGTGCCCAGGCGCCTAAGCCTGGGGAGGTTGGATCGTTAATGGTATCATAAATACTATTCCCGGTAGGGGCGCAGATGGGGTACATGAGTCGGTTCCATTCGGAACCCCAAGTTTCTTCGGCATCAATACCACTTGGATTACCGGAGTATGGATCGTCAATAGTACTTTTGATAGATCTACAGATATACTGTTTCCCTTGGATGGTTATTTCTTTTCCGTAGATTAAACCTCTGTTGTTTAAAGAGTTCCATGATAAATTTCTTCGACATGCTTGTTTGAGGATATATTTGGTTTTTCCATCAACTGGGTCGACGAAGTGAAGCCAGTCATCACCGCCGCCGAGGGCAGTACCGGCGGTAAGGTTCACCAATGATATTAATTCATTAGACTCAATTAAATCGAATCGCGAAACTTCCCCTTTAAATGGAATTGGAGGAGGTTCATATGCTTGCTCTAAACCAATTACCCCCCCCCCTAATTGTTCTCCATTGTGAACTCGGATAGAATTCACACCATCGATAGTTACTGCCCCTTGGGGCAATATTAATAAATCATTCTGTTCTTTAGTCCCTACTGGAAACTTATGAATCATGATTACCTCTTTACAAAATAAAAGAAAGGGGAGGAAAACCCTCCCTTTCTTTAAGTTGGTTAGTTCTGACCCAATGCAGTCAATAGCTGTGCTACTGATGGTGCTTCAGAAACGTAGCATTGTAGTTCTTCACTCCATGTAATATGAAGGTCGTTTGCAAGCCACTGCTGCACTGCCTGTGGAGTCATGATGGACTTACTATCAGTCGATCCATGTACAATAATAGTACCATCTGCTCTGTTAAGAGGTTCCCATGTTCCGTCATTGGTTCTTGCATATTCAATAACGGGATCACTGCCTTCCCGTGCTGGTGGGTTCTCAACCTCTGCGGTCAGTTCAGTCCATGCTGCATCTTTACGGACGTACTGTTTGTTATCTTGAGGAGCTTCACCAACTGCAACTTCCATTTCAACCCATTCGGCATCCTTACGAACGAATTGTCTGCCATCGATAGGGGCTTCTTCAACTTCTGCTTGCAGTACTGCCCAATCTCCATTAATACGAACGTATTGTTGATCATCTTGAGGGGCGTCGTAAACGTTACCACCTCCCAGATAACCCAATGGAGCCCAAAGCACTTGAGATACTTTACGGTAGTATTGCAAAGTAGAGCTGTTCAAGAAGAGATCTTGATAACGACCATCAGTAGGTTCAGGATTACGACCCAAGATAATCCAGAGGGTACCCTGATCACCAATGGTACCAGGATCACCCTTGGGGCCTTGTGGACCTTCAGGACCTTGAACGGTACCTAGATCTTCCCACTGTTCACCGGTCCAACCCCAGAAGTGACTGTCAATCAAATAACCTTGACCAAGCTCACCAGTGGGTGGAAGTTCAGAAGGAGAGGCTACGTTACCGATAATAGTTAGGGCAGGACCCATCTCACCCCGATCACCTTTCTCACCCTGAGGCCCATGTAGAGACTCTAACCATTGTTGTTCAGTACCAACAAATCCGTTGTCAATGGCAACTTCATAGGCAGTTTTACCTTCCCAACCACGCTCACCTTGAACACCTTGGATACCTTGAGGACCACGAAGAGGTCCGAAGTCTTCAAACGCAGAACCAGTCCAACCCCAGATACTACCGGCAACAAGATACGACTCACCCAACTCACCAGTACTTGGAAGTTCATCAGAACTATCCAGAACGCCATGAATGGTGAAGTTTCTACCATCGAGTCCGTTCAAAGATTCAAGCCATTCGGATTCAGAACCAACAAATCCATTGATCACAGCAACTTCATAAGCCGAAGCACCATCTTCCCCATCGGTACCGTCGGCTCCAGGATTACCTTGGATACCCTGTTCGCCCTGATCACCTACGTCGCCTTTATCTCCTTTCAAAGAAGCAAGCCAGTCGGTTACAGATCCAACAAAACCGTTTTCTACTGCTAATTGATAAGCAGACTCACCGTCAGCACCGTGAACAACAGTATCCAGCCATTCAGTTTCTGTTCCTTCAAATCCGTTATCAACCGCAACCTGATACGCGGATTTACCTTCTGGACCTTCTACACCACGCTCACCTTGTTGACCTTGCAGACCCTGAGGGCCTTGCACGGTACCTAAGTCTTCAAACGCAGAACCAGTCCAACCCCAGAAGTGTCCATTAATTAGGTACCCATCACCTACTTCACCCACAGACGGAAGTTCCGAAGGATTATCAAAACTGCCCAAAATGTTAAGAGCAGGACCCATCTCACCCTGAATGCCTTGATCACCCTTATCACCTTTTTCGCCAGTAAGACCGCGAGGACCTTGGATACCACGAGGACCTTGGAATGGGCCGAAGTTCTCCCACTCCTCGCCAGTCCAGCCCCAGATATTGGTTGCGATAAGGAAAGCATCGCCTAACTCGCCACTAACAGGGAGGTCATTGACACTAGCAAGTACACCTTGAATAATTACACTTCTACCATCTTTTCCTTGAATAGAAGCAAGCCATTCCTGTTCAGTTCCAACGAAACCATTTTCTACTGCTACTTCATAAGCAGAAGCACCATCTTCCCCATCGGTACCGTCGGCTCCAGGATTACCTTGGATACCTTGATCCCCTTGGTCTCCCTTATCGCCTTTGTCTCCCTTAATGGATTCCAACCAATCGGAAACCGTTCCTTCGAAACCTTCATCCACTGCGACTTGGTAGGCATTTTTACCATCGGGGCCAGTATCGCCAATATCCCCTTTCTCTCCTTTTAGAGAGATGATCCATTGGGATTCATTTCCTTCGAAGCCCAGTTGAACGGCAAGTTGATATGCAGATTGCCCTGTTTCACCGGTCTCACCAGTTTCACCCCGCTCACCTTGTTCGCCGATGATGCGCCCCATGTCTTCCCACACACCATCAATTGCAGTGTATAGTCTTTCTCCAACAACATAGGAGTCATATTCTTCTACATCACCAACTACAGGAAGATCATCAACAACATCTACTCTACCAACAACACGAAGACCAGCACCAGGTGCACCAGTAAAACCACGCAGACCTTGCTCACCGTCATCACCCTTAAGCGAGGCTAGCCATTCAGTTTCATCGCCAGTAAAGCCGTTTGCAACGGCAACCTCATAGGCGGACATACCACGGTCGCCAACCAGAGAATCAAGCCACTGTTGTTCGGTTCCTTCGAAACCAAATACAACTGCGACTTCATAAGCATTCATACCGTCAGGGCCAGGAATACCACGTTCGCCTTGGATACCGCGCTGACCTTCAGGACCACGGATCTGACCTACGTTAACCCAAACATCCCCTGTCCAAACATAGAGATCTTGACCAACAAGATAACCATCGGATGTTTCAGCATCGGTAGGAAGATCATCAGTGGTGTCGCGACTACCCATTAAACGAACAACAGCAGCGGAGGGACCAATCTCGCCTTGTTCACCACGTTCGCCTTGGATACCTTGGTCGCCTTTCAATGATGCAAGCCATTGATTAGTGGAGCCAACAAACCCTTGATCGACTGCAACTTGGTAAGCAGACTTGCCATTAAGAGAAGCAAGCCATTGGTTAAGACTTCCTTGGAAACCTTGCTGTACCGCAAGCTGATATGCGCTCATACCAGCAGGACCAACTTGACCTACTGGAGACCAAGTTTGAGTATCCCACACCCACATTTGATATTGAATGATGTAAGAATCCCCTGATTCGTTATCTTCCATAGGAAGAAACTCAACACTTGGGAATGTGCCCAGGATACGCAGACCAATACCATCACGACCAGCAGGACCAGAGATATCACCACAGTCAATCCACTGACCGTAGACAACAACCCAAGCATGCTTGTTAATGTAGAAAGCATCGCCTTCTTCATAGTTAGCAGGGTCGGGAAGTTGTGCAGGACTCATCAACTCACCAATGACTTTAAGGCCAGTACCCTGATCACCCTTATCGCCTTTATCTCCCTTTAGCGAATCCAGCCACTCTTGTTCAGTCCCGACAAACCCTTGATCGACTGCGACTTCATAGGCCGAATCGCCATTCTCTCCTTTCAGTGATTCAATCCATTGTTCTTCGGTTCCTTCGAAACCGTTTTCTACGGCAATGTCGTAAGCAGATTTACCATCAACCGCAAGGGTATCTGGGTCAACGAAATGAATATTAAAGCCAATACCGGTGGCTACTGGAATAGTACCTGCTACAACACTTCCTGGCTCATCAGTAACTGCCGCGCGAAGCGGCAGTTCATTATTCACAAACGCAATAAATGAATCGACAGACATGTATATATACCTCGTCTTTTAAAATGTAATTCTTAAACAACTTCTTCAAGTTCGATACGCATGGTACCAGTAGAGTTAGAAGAAGCGTTAGCCAAATCGTTGTTGTACCAGATATCGCCTTCTGGGTTAGCAACACCCGATGGACTAGTAATTGTGTACCGATCCACTTCGTTTTCAATAGTGGATTTATAGGTAAAGTTAAGAGAACCGGAGGAACCTTTACCCAGGTTAGTACATCTGAGTTTAGAGGTATTAACAACATGAGTTCCGATACTTGCTTCTCTATTCGGGAATGCCGGTACAGTCAGGGTTCTAAATACAAATCCACCTAGGGTATATGTTTGACCAGAGTTAATTGTATTTTGGACAACACCTGAACGAGATACCACGTTCAAGCTGTTGAAGTTAAATACACCTTTGGCATCATCATCATGAACGTTAAGTCGACGAGTCCATACAGTACCTGCCGCGTTACCAGACCATGCTGCAGATTCCCAAGTTCCCTCTGGAGCATTCATAGAAGGTGCCTGAGTCAATGCCTGAGTGGAAGTAATGGTAATCAGATGGCTTTGTACACTAGTTCCGTTATTGCCGCCAGAACGCAGTCTAGGAGCCGGCAGAGTAACACTAATAACAGGAGCATCGTTTGCAATGCGAACAACCGCACCCGATTCACTTACGGCACCGTTTGCACTACGTGTTGCTCTGATTTGAAGGTTATTAGTATTATTGTTATATCCGCCGCTTACCCGTGTTACCGATTTAACGTTTTCGTATTGATCGGGATTAACTACAGAGAGTTGAGTAGAGGTATATTCAACAATATCGAAGTTAGTTACAGTATTGGTAACCAGAGCTTCTTCATTTCCTTTAAGAGCAGTCTGACCGGCAGGGTAGCTGATAACACCAAAAGTAATAGTGGGGTGAAGGTTATTAAGATCTACTGTTTCTTGTGTAGTAAACCAAGGACTCCACGCACCCGATGCTTTCTGAACGCGAACGCTAAAACCATAGGAGTTAGTGCTATTACCACGATTAGCAATACGACGGTTACTAACAGTAAAAGAAGAGGTTGGTGCCATCGACCCAGAAGATGCTTTCAACGCACCCTCGTTACGGATTTCATAAGCAACAACATCCATATCGGTAGTTACTTGAATAGTAACTTCATCGTCTTCTTTAAGCTCTGTTTGACCTGCAGGATAAGGATCAATGAATGAACCGCTGACCACAGCAGGAGGAGTATCAAAAACGAGAGTACTTTCCCAATACGCGCCATCTTCGTGTTCCGCTCGAATGAGACCATTCTCATCTACTTCCAGGATGACAGTCCCTGTGAATAGAGGACCAGTTCCTTGAATGGTTAATTCAACTTCTTCACCATTAACAACCACATTTGGTCTAAAGCGACTATAACCAGTCATGGCTCTTACAGTAACTCTCACGTTATTAGTGGTAGAATTTACAGTAAGGATAGAAGAACCGTCTTCATCATAAACGATATCACCGACGTTATCGGAAGGAGAAACAGGTTGAATATTAGTAATGAAAACAGCACCCGCCGGAGTGTCTGGTTTCATGAGGTCTTCATAGAACTCTTCTTCGGTTCCTTCGTACCCGTGTTCTAGAGCAATCTCATATGCGGATTTACCATTTTCTCCAGGTACACCATGAAGTGACTCAATCCATTGTTCTTCGGTTCCTTCGAAGCCTAGTTGAACTGCGATTTGGTATGCCGATGCGCCATCAACGCCATCGAGACCATTAACACCAACAAGCGAAGAAAGCCATTCTTGCTCTGTACCTTCAAAGCCTTGCTCTACTGCGAGTTCGTATGCAGATTTACCATCGACTCCTTGATAGCCGTCGGCACCTTGCTCGCCCTGTTCGCCTTTCAGTGACTCCAGCCACTGCTGTTCGGTTCCTACGAAACCGTTTTCTACGGCAATCTCATATGCAGATTTACCATCAGCACCTGGTTCTGGAGTAATTCCAGAAATAAGATCAGCCACTCTAAAGCGATAGTTATCTCGAATCCCGTTACGAACTGAAATAACTTCAATCCACTCGGTACCGTTTAGATTACCGAGTGGAGCCATGTTCCAAATTGTTTTATTCTCAGCCATTTCCAAAAACTCCAAATTGATAGGACAATCATAAAATGAGCCCTTAATAGGGGCTATAGTGTTTTCAGTAATTTTTGTTATATATATTTAATAAAACTTGAAGACTATATTACAATGTAGAGCATTGGCAGTTTAATTACTATTAGGATACTGAATATGTTTGAAATGTACTTCGGACACAATGCATTTATTATTCCACATAACAAAATAAAAATATCATTCAACTACGTGCGTAACAAGATCTATATTAAAACAGATGCATTCAAAAATGAAGAATTTGAAATATCACTATATCCAAAAGAAGGATTCGACAATCACGTAGTAATTAATTTTAATAAGCTGTATGCTCCGGTTAATTTTAAGGTTTATATCCGTAGTGACAGCAATGATCTTAAAAGTGATCCATATAAGCTTGCTGATATCGCCAAGTTATATTTTTTAAGTACAGGACTACGAGAAAAAATAAATGGGTTTATTGTCAATGGGGAAGAGATTGAATCTGAATTTGAAAGATTTAAATTCAGAGCTATAGACGACGGTTCTGAAGAATTTGAAATTCAAATAAGCTCTTTTTATAGCGAAGAACTTAGAGTTATTAAAACCAATTAGTTGTAGGGATGTTAATATGTTGAAAAAATCAGATAATAAGATTCTAGTTAAAATAGCTCTTGCTTTTATTGCATTATTTATTCTAACCACAGCCTTTGTTTCAGTTGCAAACATAAACAGAAGTCATGCGGTTATGTTGCAAGATATATCGGAATCTTTAGATTCGTTAGATGTGGTACTTGTTGACCCTATTGTTAACATGGCTATTGATTTCGAATCACTCCATTCACTCTGTTACGCTATAGAACAAACAGAAACGTCTCTACAACTTCTTGACAAACGCTACGATAATGTTATTAGCGAAACACAACAAGAACTATATCGTGACTTAATTGAATCTACCAATCAATTGCGTTGGATAATGATTGGATATTATAATCAGAATGTTAGTCTTGTTCAAGATAATGAATCGTTTAAAAGAACAATGCTTCCAGTAGAGCTTCTTCTAGACGAACCAACCAATTGTTTAACTGCAGGTTATTGATAATGAGTCGTTGGACCTTTTATCATTTTGAAGGCGGTCTGAATTTTGAAGAAGGCGGTAATCGACGACTCAGTCTCGATTCCTTAGATAATGAAAGATTGCTTTTTCTAAGTCGGGATATTGACTCATGGCAATCTTTCATTGAAGACCAGAGATTGTATCGAGTAACAATCAAACCAGTTAAAGAATATCCCATTATATCTGAATGGGATAAATATTTTAATTTGTCTACGTTCTCAACTATACACGGTATTAAAAAACACACTGTTGGTAAAAACACTGAGTTGGCAAGTTATGTAGATGAAGGTTATAGACTATTCGAGCTAGATAAGTTCAACGACAAGAACGAACTTCCTGAATTGTTTTTAGTTAAGCCTAAAGAATCGGTTCTGTCGATAGAAGATATAACCACTCAATTTTTTATATTGCCTTTAATCGCGGAGATCAACAGTTAAAATGAAAAATACAATTATTCATAAGAAAACAGGGTTTAAGATCAATAACGTTAACGGCGAAACTTTAGCTGATAAAGTTAATCGTCTTAATGATTATCTTGGGAATGGCTCAATCCTTGAGAATGATGTCATTAGACAGTTTGCTGAACTTAATGGACCATTCATTCAAGCGGATTTTAAAGAGCAATGAGATATGCCAGAAACTTGGACCTGGGAAGGTTTGAAGGATACTCGATGGTTTAAAACAATTCTATCTAGAATTAAATCAAGTATCTATTACACGGGGATTGGGAGTCGTAAAACTCCTGAAGAGATTTGCATATTAGAACAGCGCATTGCATGTTTCTTTAAAACGAAATTAAAGATGCGTTCGGGCGGGGCAGAGGGTAGTGACTCTGCTTTTGAGGAAGGGATTGATAATGGCAATATGGAGATTTACCTTCCCTGGAAAACATTTGGAAATAGGGATTTAACCAAGAAACACTTCCATGTTCTTAGGGAAATGAAGTTTAAAATAATTCAGAAAGCAATGATGTTGGTTAAGCTAATTGCACCCTATTGGGGTAAACTTAGTCATGCAGTGATGCAGCTCTATACAAGAAATATGTTTCAAATTCTTGGTATGGATTTATGTACCCCATCTGCCTTTGTAATCTATTACGCTCCTCCAGATAAAGAAACAATTAAAGGAGGAACCAGAATTGCAGTTGAGCTTGCGTGGCAATTAGGAATCCCAACGTGTAATTTGTTTTATGAAGAAAACCGAAATAAGATAATTGATTTACTTAACTGCGATGACGCCAATTTTCTTATCCAAGAATTGAAATCGGGTAATTTTATTAAATAGCTAAAAAGAGAAATGTGAACGTGTTTGTATCTATCTTTAAACCCGATCTAAATCTTGATTGAAAAAGATTTAAGAACTATATCCTCCTTCGGAGTAGGTTCGGATCTCAACACCTGCATTTAAGAACTTGTTTGTAACACCATTATATGTAACTTAAAACGTTACATTGCTCTTTTACAATTTAAATATCCCCATATCACTTTTAGAGTGACTTAAAGACTCATCCTCCGGATAGAGTTATTTGTAATGAACATAAACGGGATTCTTCGGAATCCCTTTATGCCGTCTTTCTTTTTTATTCTTATCCATCAATCGTATAGTTACTTAATAAAGGATTTTACCTCATGAGTTACAACAACGTTTATCACAACACACCGCCATGCATTATCGATGGACAAGAATATAGATTAGAAGATTATATTGCTTTTAATAAGATCAATGAAACTACAAGTTTTGTTACTTTAAAGATTCCACCAAATACTTTTAAACCACCGAGTGGAATTACCTTTCCATCTCTTAAAGATATTGGTCTGGTATTTACTGCAATTGGAACCAATATTGTTTCTATCGAAGAAACACAAAATACTGACTTTAGTGTTCTTCTTAAATATGAACAAGAAACCTATCAGTACGTTGTTAGCGCTGATCTGGATCGAGCCATTCCTATTTGGTTTCTGATGAACCTAACAAGATGGGTTGATAGGATGCAACGTGGTCAGGGTTGGTGTAGATTAAACGAAGTTGAAGTTAAATGCAGGCGTACTCGTTCTACATTCAAACATCCGGTTGCATATGCACTGCCTCGCTATTGCAACATGCCAACACCAGAAACATACCACAACTACCAACCTTATTTTGAATTAAATCCAATTAGTCGCGGGGATGTCCCTACTGCTCGATTGATTAGTCAAATTCTTAATCATCAAGCAGCACACGAAGATGCAGTAGGACATAGCTTGGCCTTGGTTGATAAGACAATTGAGCTGTTGAATGAATCAGATATTGATAGTGCTCATTATACGCTTATCAAAGATAACTTGAATAATATTAAACTTCTTCTTGGGGTTGATGAATGAACCTATTAGAGAAATATACTGAAGGTAAGGACTCTACATTTACACATGAAGGTGGTAGTTACACTGTAGATGAACTTATACAGTATGCTAAAAACAAACAGGTTATTGAAGTTGAATTAAAAGAACTGCAATGGATGTACGATAACCCGAGATTGAATAAGCGAAGAATTGCTAAAGTAATTATAGATGGTTATCCAATTATTGTAACGCATACTAAAGATGGTAAACTAGTTACTCTAGATGGGTTCCATAGGGCATACAAGGCAATTCAAGAAGGAAGGGAGTATATCGAAGCCATTTATATTTCCAGAAATGAGCTTGAGAAATTAAAACATTAAAGTGTAATATAAACCCCTCCCGATATCGGGAGGGGTTTATTCCTTCATTCCAATTAATTATAGATCTATATGCTTAATGTGAAGCAGGGTACGTAGTATATCAATTATTCTTTACGAGGATACAATCATGTTAGATCAGCCTAATGTTCTCATTGAGATTACCGAAGAACACAACAAGATTATCAACGAGAAAATCAATGCTGCGTTGAAAGCAGCGGGTATCGATGGTACAATCGAAAGAATTGAAGAGGTCCTTGCAGAAGAAGGATTCAGTATTGTTTCGAACGATTACATCGATTCTGAGGAGCCTGAGTGATCGGGCTTGCTCTTTCAGTTGCTGCCTATATACTAGCGGTGATTGGATGTCACCGCTTTTACAGAAGGCATTGGTTTAAAGGGATTTGTCTAAACAGAACACTGAAAGAGCTTATCATGAGTTTTACCTTCTCCTTGATTCTTGTAAACATTTTGTTTTCAATTTGAACATGAGTATTGCAATGAATATCGACTTGATTGATAAAGTTGAAAAAGAACTTATAAAACTTGCATGTGCAAGTAAGACAGTAACAATGGAAACATTGGGCAAATATATTGGAATACCACCAACTTGTCATAAGAACAGGACTGAGCTAAATGAATTACTTGATAACCTCAGCGATAAATGCATTGCTGAAAAACGCCCTGACTTAACCGCATTGGTGGTTAAGAACAATGGCAATTCACGGGGCATTCCTGGTCGTGGCTATTGGGCAAAGGTAATTGCCTCAATGCGAAGTGAACTTAACCAAGAGCAGATCGATGTATTGTCAGAACAATATCTACACGATCCTGACTATAGTCTACTTCGAGTTGCAACCACTGCAATTCATGGACAGATATTCAGGTACTATAATCGAATCCATTTCATTCAGGTCATGAATTAAATGTTCAGACTTGTTCTGTTGCTAACTGCTTTGTTTTATATTCTACTATTTGGCGGTATTGTTTTATTAGCTTTGTTAAAAGGATAGCTGGAATGAAGGTGTATACAATTCAACTTGCTAAACATCGGTTAGCAACGGAACAAAAAATCACTGTAATCGACACCACTGTTAAGTCAGGAGTAAGTCCATTTGCTCCAACTTGGCAAATGGTGATGGACTATAAATCCGGTAAGATAACTGAAGATGAATACACTAGTCTGTATATTGGTAAAATGAACCAACTTCTTAAGGATAATCCACTTGTTTGGAGTTCTTTGAGTAACCTTAATGAACCAGTCGCCATTGCCTGCATGTGTAAGCCAGACACCTTCTGTCACAGACATTTGTTAGTTAAGATGTTTGATAAATACTGTTCCAAACGAAATATTGATTTTGAATACCTTGGGGAGATTAAATAGTTACTAGCAGTATCGGTAACCAGTCTAAGCCCCTAGAGGGCTACGCCTTCAACGTTGTACACACCCTGTGGGTGGCCGAACCAGCCCCCTGGCTCTGTGGTTGTTGGCATTGACGAGGTTCACTTTACTTGTAGTTTGAAGACCATAGGGGAAACCCATGAATTATGTATTTGTTATTGATTCAACTAGAAAGGCTTTAGCCCCATGCCATCCGGCACGGGCTAGAGAGTTGTTAAGAAAGAAGAAGGCTGCCGTACTGCGTATGCAGCCATTTACCATTATTCTTAAACATCAAGTAACAGCCCCAATTAACAAAAACTTCTCAATCAAAATTGATCCTGGTTCAAAAGCAACTGGGATTGCGGTTATTTCCCACGGCAAGCGTGGGAGTCAGTGTATCGTTGGAATTGTCTTAGAACATAGAGGATCTTGGATAAAGAAATGCCTTGAACAACGAAGGAATGTTAGAAGACATAGACGATATAGAAATGTTAGATTTAGATCTGCTCGGTTTAATAACCGTAAACGAATAGAGGGATGGCTACCACCATCCGTTATTCATCGTTTCTATACAACAAGGACATGGATCAATCGCATCCTGCGATTTAGTTCCGTTTCAAAAGCGATGGTTGAGATTGTTAAGTTTGATACCCAGAAACTTGAGAACCCTAATATTCAAGGAAAAGAATATCAACAAGGTCCACTCTTTGGAACGGAGATGAGGGAGTATTTGTTATACAAATATGATCATACTTGTCAATATTGTAAAGGACTTTCCAAGGATAAGATCCTTGAATGGGAACATAAAGTTCCTAAATCCAAGGGAGGTTCTGATTCCCTAAACAACGCAACACTTGCATGTAAGAAATGTAATCAGTTAAAAGGAAACCTTACTGTTAAGGAATTCTACGAATTCTGTAATAAACAAAAGAGTTCTTTATTTAAAACCATGACTCTGAATCTAAAGAAAGTAATCGATGGAAAGAATAGTTCATCACTTCGTGATGCAGCGGTTATGAACGCCATTCGAAATAAACTAGAGGTTTATTTCAATGAGATTGGATTTCCAGTAACAATGATTCCCGGTTGGGTTACCAAACGAAACCGCATTGATCAAGGATATCGAAAGAGTCATTGGATTGACGCAGCGTGTTTGGGGGAACCAGGGGATAAGGTTTATATTCCTAATAAGCATCAGTGTTTAACCGTTAAAGCCATGGGGCATGGCAGCAGACAAATGGTTCAAATGGATAAATATGGGTTTCCTAGAATTAATAAGAAAACAAAGAAACAAAGCGTTAAAGGACCATCACGGGTTTATGGATTTAAAACTGGTGATTTGGTTAAAGCCAATATCCCTAAAGGGAAATATGAAGGAGTTCATGTTGGAAGGGTTGTTGTTAGGGAGAGGGGTAGTTTCCAAATCAATGGGATTGACACCAATTACAAAAACGTAATTAAGCTTCAATCCACCGATGGATATAAATACAGTTATGGAGACCCAGTTAAAGAGATTGCAATTATCCATCGGGATGATGATTTAAAACGGATTGTTCCATATCCGTTTTCCATTGTTAATGAAACAACGGAAGGGGATAAGATAAAATATGTATTAATGGTTAATAAACCAAACCTGAATAAATTCAAATGAAAGAAACAACATACCAAGTGATCGGAGTCGTCCATGCTTAAACCCCTTTCACTCTAACTCAAAAGGAAATACCAATAATGGCTGATGTAACAGGTCCAATCAGATCAATGCCTGGCTCAATACATAAAGCTGAAGGCAACTGCGATGATCATCCAGATCGTCTTGCAGTAAAACGAGTTCAGGGAGAAACTGATTCGTTCGGTTCCGAGATGTATGACATGTGTCAAGAGTGTTACGATCAATATCGAAAAGATATATCTGAAGCAGATACGTCCGGATATTGCGATCATTGCAAATGCGACTCAGACAAACTCTTTAACTATAGAGACCCTGAAGAAGGTTCTTACGGTCCAATTTATCGGATCTGCAAAAAATGTTCTGATAAAGCGCTGGAATACAACGATAGTGGTTGGAATGAATATTGGGAGGATAGGTATTGACTATGTGTAAAGAAAGAGATGGGGTTTACTATCTGTTGGGTTCTGAATTAACTCAGTTACGAATTAGTGAATGGCAACATTGCCACACCGAAGCCGAAATTCACTTTCCCACTAGAGTATCCAATAATCTTCCAATAAAAGATTTTGTTGCATTTGAAGAAAATGCTTTTGAATTAGGTAAGTTATCAGATCTAGATCTGTCTGAACTAGAACTGATTGCCGAAATAGTTAGCCTCACCATCAAACGCAAGAAGCTTCCAGTCGTTGCGTTTGTACCAGAACAGAAACCACTGATAAAACAACGCCGACTCATAGACGGGCAAATAGAGTTACTATACGAACGTCTTGATTGTAAACATCTACCTACATTAACTAAAATTTTTGACAGGCTACCTAAACCTGATTAAAGAATATAAAAGGAAATACCGTCATGTCGAACAAATATGCATTCTGTAACGAGTGTGGTTCCCACACCGAAGAAGCAATTGAACATCGTTACGTTGACGAAGGTACGGCAGGTGATCTTTATCTACTGTGCCCTTCGTGTAAAATTGAAGTAGTTAACGAAGAATCGAATCGCGACTAAACGACATAAACCCCTCCCATCGCGGGAGGGGTTTATTCTCATTTAAATATTTGAGAGATCACAACATGAACCATCGCATCGCTTGATCCAGTATTGCGAATCTTAACGCTCGTATTATTTTTTCCGACTAGGATGTCGGTTGGATTAAGGACATAGAAGTTATTCATTGGATCTCCAGATTCACTATTCAACTTACTAACTGTAATTTGAATATCCAATGGATTCTTTTGACCGATGTTATCAATGATTGTATTTAGCTGAATGGTTTCTTCACTTGATGCTGAAATAGTAAGAGTCTCACTATAAGCGGGTTTAAGCGAATCAACAACCTTCTCTACAAATTCAGACATTGCTTCAAAAGCATTTTCTTTAGCGGCAGACATAATAGCTCCAGTATTGGTTTGTAATCTATAGCATTTACATAAAGGAAGATATATGGATAAATTGATTGTAGTAAATATCACTTTGGTCAATAACTACGACCATGTATTTATCGCATCAATGAAAGTTCACGAAGTTATAGAATATAATGAATATCGAGATATGGAGCTTTATAAAGAATCGAAAGCAGCATATCACGGAGTGATTAACGGTAAGAAAATCATCTATGAAATTGAACCCATAAAAACATACATTGACAATAATAAATCAGTTCCCCACTACCCTAGCTACCGCTATCGCCGAGTCGGCTTTATTTCAAATGTAAGTAATCCATCTATTGGAATTGAACTCAAGAAGTTATTCAATGATGTACGTGAGTTATATTCACCATCAACCATGGGGATTATCGATAGACTAAAACTTCTTTTTAAGACTTACGAACCAACTGAATATAAACTGACATATCGTGACTGAACATAGAACCCCTTCCACAGCGGAAGGGGGTTATGTCGTCTATATCTTTTTTTTTATCTTTTAGGAGGATTGAAGTCTCGGGTTGTTTCAATATTAATAATCCGATTCTTCGCCCCCTCATTCAACTGATGAATGAGACCCACTCCCGCCCGTGCATTTAGAGAATCAAGACTTTCATTTCCAAGATCCCTAATCCCTTTAGGACGTTCATTATCGCCATCTCTATATTCCATAAATAGTTCCTCATCTTACCAAATAAGATAATTGTCTTTAGGTTTAATAACACCCGAATTGTTTTCGGTATATCCTTCAAAAGATTCCACAATCTCGTTCCAGATACTGAATTCATCTTGCTGTGATTCGAAATCTTCAAATCCAGTACTATCATCATTGATTTCATATGGAGATTTAATTCCCATAATCTTTTCAATTTGATCCTGACTCCATTTAACGATGTCAATTGTCCTTGTACTGATATTGGGTTTATCTCCAGTATCAAGCATCATGGTATAAATACGAACTTGAGAAGTTTGTCCCAGGCGATGAAGACGACTAACTGCTTGTTCCCATTCATGTGTTCTAAATGGAGGGTTAGTAGCAATCATAACGTCTGCCATAACCAGAGGCACAGCAGTGCTTAATGAAGGATAGGTTGCAATCAATGGATTGATATCAGGATTCTTATCGAACTTACTAACGTTAGCTGCTAATTCATTGTTAGTCTTCCCATAAACCGCAATTGGAATATACTTTTTAGAGGATAGTTCTTTTGCAAGTTGTTCAACAACACGAACATAACTTGTAAAGACTACTGTCTTCTTCTCTGTTGAAGCCATTAATTCTTCAAATGGAATATAAGGGAGCATGTCTACGTGACATTGTGCTCTCTTACCTCCTAGAATCCTTCCTAAAGCTTCTCCCATTACTTTAAGGTCCAAGTACTTGACCACACTCTTAGCATCCTTAAAACGCAGTTTAAGGTCCTTATCGAGTGTATGCATGATGACCTTCTGTTCGAACTGATTACAGAACTTAACCTCTTCCTTATGAAGTTCTGGATCATATTGCGTAGAGACTATTTTGAATGCTTTCTTATAAGCCTCATATCCCGCTTTATCACTTCCCCTCATCTTACTCTCAAATACTCGAATCCCTTCATCGTAATCGTTTTGATACTTACTAAAGTTCTTCCGATAATAAGAAGTTCTCTCTTCAATGAACTTAGTCATCACTATCCTAATAGAATCCAATGTGTAATCATCTCCATTTGGAATCTTAATCTTGATTGTTTCAAGGATAGGATCTGTTAGACCAAGTTCTTTCTTTTCAATCTTAAACGACATTAGTCCAAGACGGTGTTTAATAATATCCAAAGCCTTGGTAGCGTTTCGTCCAAAAATCTTACTAAATCTTTCTTGTACATCGGGGTTTCTAAATGCAGGACAGATTAGAGAGAGTAATGGAACTGCTTCACTACCAATAGATTTAATGGGAGTACCCGATGCAGGAATCACATCACTTGGATCAAGGTCGTCAATAAGCTCAATAAGTTTCTGAGTTCTTTGTGATTTAATCTCATTGAAGTTATGTGATTCGTCAATAACGAAAGTAATCTTCTGTCCTTGAAGTAATGGAATAAGTTCCCAGATGTTATCCATGGCTTCATAGTGGAATACATGTGCATACTCCGTACCTGTAACTTCTTTTCCTTGGTTACTCAACCAATATGTTCTTGGTTTAAGATAGCGATTAAGTAATTCAGTTTCCCAAACCTTATTTAACGCATTCTTGGGACAGAGGATAATGAGTTTATCAGCATGTAGCATTTCACCCATCATCAAGCAACACATCGATTTTCCTGCGCCTGGGGCGCCTGCTAGAACATATCCTGATAGTTGATATTGTTGCGTAATTCTGTCATAATGCTCAAAGAAGTTTCTTTGATAATCTTTCGGAGTATAATCAAAAAGTTTTAATCTACTCCAATCTAATTTCGAAGGGTAATCATAATCGACGCTCTTAAGCCAAGTATTTTCTTTAAGTTCAGCTTGGATCTTTTTAATTACTTTTACTTTAGTATACTTTCCTCTATATGCCAGAATCTGATCTAGGATGTAATAGAATTCTAAAGCAAAAAAAGAGGGTAGTACAATACGTTTTGACTGAACTTCAATAAACATGTATTGATTAATCTTGGAGGTTCTCCAAACCTTTTGGATATCTCTAGTCATCCAAGGTGCATTAAAGCCACTAACAATAATTTTATCGTTTACTTCTTTAACTGTAATAAGATCAAATAGACTTCTAAAGTAACTCATGTTAAATATGCCTTAAGTTTAACTAACAACATAGAAACCCTCCCTATGACGGGAGGGCACTATTATTAATAAACAACCCGACTTGCAGCACCTTCTTCCAACTGAGTAGCAAGACCATTACCAGAATCTTGTACCATCGCATTAATGCGATCAATAGAGGTTGGAATTTCATGTGGGTTCAGACCAGCCGCATTCAAACGACGCAGCATATCACGAGCCAACAGTTGAGTACCAATAGAGATATCAGTCAGTGCAGTGAACTGAATGTTCAGATCCAGAGTTTGACCAAGCTGACCAGCATCTTTAGAACCTTCCCATGGACCAGTTCCTTCTGGATACCAGTTAGTGCACAGCCAAGCGCTTACAGGCTCCTGTAGGAACGCGTCTGGTTCGATGTACAGAACAGTAGCGCCATAAAAGGTAGCATCATAGTCGGTAGGACTTACACGACCTGTGGTGACCACCAAAGGAGTCTTAGTGTTCTCGTCACCAATACCTGTTCTCAACCACCATGCAATAAACTTCTGAATAGCACGACCTTGAAGTTCATAAGTACCATGCGATGGGGTCGAAGGAGCACGAGTAATGTTTACCGAAGTTTGTAGGGTTTCACCGGAACCACCAACGGGTGGACCTGCATTATCGGAAGTTAAGGTTGCGTTCAAACCGTCAATAGTTCTGGTATGAACTTCAATAAAGGCTTTAAGTGAACGAACAGCTTCCAGTGGATTATCAACAAAGTTAAAGAACCGTGGCGGTTCAATTAGAAAAGCAATAAGGTTACGTTTTACAAACGGGGTGTTAGCAGCAATGTTTGAAATGTTCGGTGCAAATTGTTTAGTACCTGCTTGACCCAGATCAATTGTAGCTGAATCTACTCCCCGTGTGTAGCCGTTACCACTAACAAACGGATTACTATATCGCATATCAAATTATCCTCTTAGATACACCCCAGGTCATTACTGACCCAGGGTATCCGCTCTGTAGGTTTCGACATCAAAGAACATGGTGGTTCTTGGGTTATTGGCATATACTTTAACTTTGAAACGCCAGCTAAAGCCACGGGCATCATCTTCAGGAGTAAAGTAAGTTTCAGGTACAATAGTTACACGACCTGCATACCGACGATCAACCAATCTCAGAATGGTGTTGTCACTGATTTCGATAATCTGTGCTTTGGTCAGCGCAGCGTTACCAGAGATTGATTTATGAACTCGTTTAGCCAGACGAATGATATCGCAGCAGATGGAACGAGTGATCGGACTGATCAGTACTGAGGTTGCATCATTATAGATGGTTCTATGACATGCATAGTACTGAACCCGAGGCTCCAGAGGACTCGATACAGAACCACCGTTAGTCCAGATCTCCGAAGAAGCAATCTGATTAAAGAATGGTACGTTCAGATTCTTAATCAGTCGAACTTCGTTGTTCGGTTCAACATCGATAGCCAAGTTACCACGCATCTGACCATTTGCAGCACCACTCATACGAGCCCAACCAGCAGCAACGTCAAGCAGTTGTGGAACGGGTTTGGTATAACCACCCGAAGCCAACTCACCGGTTTGCAGATAGATATCGGCACGTACTGCAGGAGTGGAGTACAGAGTTGATTCAGGTTGTGCACGCAGACGAGCCATCAGTGCTTGAAGACGAGAAATCTCCTCAGAACGGGTAGGAGCACGGCCATCTTTCTCAACAAAGGTGGTAAAGGCAAGTTCAATGCTCTGATGCTTACTCAGAACAGTTGCTTGACGATACTTACTCTGCATGCTAAGACCCATGTCGTAGATCTTAGTGAATGGGAAATAAGCTTCGTTCTCGTAATCGTCTTCCAATTGACCCCAGAACAGGTTTTCTTGGTCAACCAGTTCTTCGTAGGTGTCATGGTTCATTGTACCATCACTACCGCCAGTGGCATAAACAACACTTTCACTGGTAAGTAGAATACCACCATCCATGGCCCCTTCAAGATAAAGAGTCTTATACTGATTACCATCCAGATCAACCCCACCGAAGATATCAATCTGAGTATGCTCAGAAGCGGTCAAAGGCAGAGAAGGATCGGCGTCCAATTCAGTATCATAAACCATCGACTGAATCAGTTCCAGGTTGTTGTAATAAACATAGAGTTCTTCAAACGGAGAAAAGCGTGGTTCCAGACCCGACAGGAAACCATCGTCGGTATAAGAAGAAATCAGTTTAGTTGCAACATCATAGTTCAATTCGCTACTACGACTGAAAGCATCTTTAGCAAAAGTTGCTTCAACATAGTCGTCTCCAGTAGGAGTGCGAACAATTTGAGGAGATGCAGCGGCAGTCAGTTTCTTCAAGAATTGGAAACGATAGACACGAGTCTTAAACTCTTCCATCATATCTTCATCAGGGCGAATCGGATCGCTACGCAGCACTGGCCACATACGGAAACCATTCAAGTTGCCTTCTTCACCGAAGAAAGAAACAGGGAGTTCCAGAATTGGATACAAGGTAGATTGGGTATTTGCAGCGTTAACAAAACCACCCGGTACAACTTCCTGTCGACCAACTTCAGTTTCGTTGTCTTCAATCAGTACCCAACGTGCTCTGAAACCATTAATAGAAGCAGGCAGCGGCAGAGTGTCATCAGTATCACCCGGATAGTTAAATCCAGGCAGAGTCAGACGATCGTTTGGAACCAGGTCGTTGACGATGTCGAGAGCCAGAATGATGCGTGCAGGGTTTCCTGCATCGGTTGGCTTGAGTCGTTTGATCCATACTCCGTTGCCTTCACCCAAAAGAGTTTCAGCAAGCAGGCTGTTAGTGTTAAAATATTTTGATCTACGGTTAAGGGTTTCAACCCCATATACATCCGTAATGCTACTGTTCGCACCGCCTACAAATGTAGTAGCGGTCGGACCAGTCTGAGTAAAGAGCCGGATCAGAGGAGCATGCTGCGGCATCGCAACAGGTTCTCTAGGATTCGTACCCCGGCTCAGATCGTTAATGCCACCGAACTGAATACTCGGCATGCCGTTGACTGAACTCATTGTTTATTTCCTCATTTTGAAGAAGGGTATTATGGAAGTGGCTGGAATATTATGATCGCTAATAGCTAGTTTAATCATATTGTTAGGGTGTAAATAAACAATATGGCTTGTCAGTAAATTAATATATTAAACTTTATATACATAAGTTAAAATGAGGCACAGGTATGCTTATCGACCCGTATGGCGCTTTAATATGTTCTGTCTATAATAAAGCAAATATTGTAAATGAAATTACTAATGTAGCAATTCGTTATCCACTACCACAGTTAGTTACGCCGTTGGGTCGAATTGTTCCAGGTTGTTTCTTTGTTCCACCTATTGATGAATACGATAATTCAGTTGCAGGTTTCACTCAGTTTGTTAACATCAATACAATGCGTCATGGGAAGAAAGAGAAACAAACCGTCATCGATGGACGAAAACTATTCCGCTTTGATAGACGAACTGAAGAATTTGTTGTTACATCGAGTAATGATCTATTGTTCCACATCATTAGACTTGTGTTAACTAAAGAACTTGAAGAAAATGGAAGTAGTTCTCTAGCTAGATATAGTGATGTTCCAATGGCAACTTTTATTCGTTGGATTACAGTAGGCATCTCTACTCGTTTTAATATCGATCTTGCATCGCAAATGAATGTTTCTATTATAGCAGCACTTTACTTCTTAACCCAACTTCAAGATGGTAATAGAGAACTAATCTTTAATAGTGGAGTTAAGAACAATGAAGAAGCTGAGAAGTATGCTATTCTTATTGCCAATAAACTTAAAGTACCTGGAACTAAGGTTCTTGAAATTACAGACCAGATGACCGAAGATATGGTCAATCCAAATAGATTTGTTGAAGCCATCTCTAAATATTCTGGCTCAATGAGATTAGATGGTTTGAAGTTTATTGATCTGTTTAATATTCTTTCTAGTAGTTGGTTTGGAACCAACCATAGAGAGAACGTTGGTCTTAGCTTAGAGCATATTCCTACATTCATGTCCATGGTCTATATGGCAGCACATGAAAGAAGTTATCGTAGAACTATTATTACTCAACGTTTAGAAGCAGCCAATAAGAGACCCGAGATTGCTTCGTATGAAAAAGCAATTCAAATAGTAGTCGATAAACACATTGATTAATACCGGAGCAGTTTCATGAATGAATATTTGCTACGCTATGCTATTAAGAATGTATGGTGTAATCCGGGAAGAGATAAACAATATACATATAAGCCCGTTAAACTAACGCCTAAATATGGAATCAAAGGCGTTATGTTTACTGGATATGAACATATCAATCTTCCAACATCTACCGATATGTATCATGTTTATCAACTCGGCAAGATCGTTCCCTCATTGATGGGATTACCCGATATTCCAAGGCAGTGGATTCCAATAAGCTATTTCTTAAATCAATATAAACTATTCCTCGAAGCCATGGATATTAGCGGTATTCAATATCCTAAGTTCGAAACCTTTGTTAGATTGGACTACGGCGATAACCTTATTTTTGCAGTTAAAATCAATAGCCGTTTTCCATCATTAGAAACCGATAATTTCTATGTTCGTTTTTATAGCGGTGGTTACTTTAACAACGATCAAACACAAGGACCAAAACATCTTATTACAAACGGAAGAAGGCTAACTGCATCTGGTCAACTACAACAGTTCCAATTTGAAATAAGAGATCTTGTTGATGATCTAGGTGGTTATCCTTTCTTTTATGTTAATGGTCGCTTTGTTCATGAAATTAGTTTAACAACAGCTGACGTGGGAGATTGTGTCGAGTATATCTTTGATAGTTCAATCAAGAAAATGATTGAGTTTGACATTGAAACACTTCCTACCTTTCAATCGATTGCCGATAGTGAAAGAAAATACATTCTTCATTATGACGATCCTTCAGTTGATGAAATTGAATACCTTGACGATCTTGAAGTATATTTAGTTAAACCCGGAACAATCGAAGGAAGATTTACTGGAGTTGACTTTCATCGAAGTGAAGGAAAATGGCTTCGCATGTTAACCCATAAAGACTACAGTATCGGAGTTGAGAGACTGACTAGTTTTGCAGTTAACTATCCAGAAGATCCACGTCATGCAATGAACCCAACTAGATGGCCTAGGGATAGATGGGGTACTTTGAATGGATTGAAACTTAGAGTCTATATTCGAAATAGTGGAATGAAAAGACCCTTGGGTCCAGATAGTCATCGTATACAAGAACTCTATCGTTTAACCAGTGACCAGATTGTTGGAGCGATGACGGGTATTGACGCAACCTGTGATGTATGGAAAGCCGAGAATCTGGAATTAGCACCCTATGTTCGTTTTATGAGTGCAGATAGAAACTTTGTATATCCAATCTATTACAACGATCCCAATCTTAACTCAGAAGAGAAAGAGAAAGCACAGCAGTTTGTTGGAGATGTTTACGGATATCATGGATCTGCCGTTATTTTAGCGGACACTCCGACAAAGGTAGAAGAACAAAATGGTGTAATGGCAGCACAGCTGGCATATGAACACTGGTATAACGCAACCATATTTGAATATGACGAACAAGGACTTCTACTTGGTTGGCATTATCATACCAAAGGACAACATTGGGTTCCACGTAATCCCAATTGTGTTCTAATTGAAGCCAAAACCGGTAAAGGTGGAACTGAGCTTAACTCTAAGTATGGATATAGTGAAGTTGTCATTCCATACGGACACGGATTTAGACTTTACGTTTGTGGGAAGTGGAATGGAAGACCAGATGGTCGCTGGATCGATATTACTGAGAATGAGGATGTGTCCTCATGGGGATATCTAGAATCAGAAGGAGAGTTTGATTCTAAATGGGTATGGACTATTGACCAGAACATTTACTACACATGTGTTCGGGTTGACGATAAGTTTCTTTGTCATGATATTCCATTAACAACCAATACAGGTTATCTCAAAGTTACTTTGGGTGCGGTTGAAGACCATCATGGAATCTGCGAATATCTTCCTATGGATATACCAATGGGAATGGTTGATGTTATTCTTAATGGCCATAGTCTTACAGAAAATGTTGACTATGTTCTTAATTGGCCTAATATCATCATTACTAACAGAGAGTATCTAAACGAAGAACCAACCCAAAGAGTTCT
>WPCG01067332.1_pt1 | contig 78898 bp, 64 predicted proteins | sample 5403311 | NCBI WGS metagenome assembly WPCG01 (sample SAMN12869467, study PRJNA574797) | sludge metagenome | isolation source: wastewater treatment of Control | place: China:Beijing | collected 2019-05-17 | reverse complement strand
CTCGCCTGAGGGCGGGGCGCTCCCGAGGCGCTATGCCCAGCGCTCGTCGGCGGTGAAGGCCACGGTGAACCAGCGCCGCTCCGGCGGGATGGAGAGCCCGGCGCTGATCTGCTCGCGGATCTCGTCCATCAGGACCACCCCCTGGCCCGAGCAGAATTCGGGCGCGGTGACGATATGGATCTCGATGAAGTGGCCGCGGCCGGCCTTGGCCACGGGGCTGTGGTAGTGGAGCAGCCCCTCCCGGGCCATCACCGGCACCATGGCGGCGTGCACCTCGCGGTCGACCGCGCTCGGGGCGATCAGGAAGATCTCGCGCACCGCCCGGCGCACGATGCCCAGCGGCACCGGCATGAAGCAGGCGGTGAGCACCATCAGCAGCGCGGAGTCGACGTAGCGGGTCAGGTGCGCCCAGGCGGTGTCCTGCAGCAGCAGGGCGATGGCGAAGGCCACCAGCAGGGCGGTGGTGATCAGCGCGGCCATCAGCCAGCCCTGGATGTCGATGCGCACGAACTCGGAGTCGGCGCGGCGGTTGAGGCGCTTCTGGTAGAGCACCATGGTGAAACAGGCGATGGCCACCACCACCGCATAGGCGATGGCGAGGTCAAAGTCGAGCTCGCGGCCGCCCTCCATCAGCCCCTGAACGGCATTGAGGAAGGCGTAGAAGCACAGCAGCATCAGGATGGCGCCGTTGAGCGCCGCCACCAGCGGCTCCAGATGCCAGTAGCCGTGCTGGAAGCGCTGGCTGGCCTCGCGGATGGCCAGCCGTGCCACCACCAGCGAGAGGGCCGACATGGCCGCATCGATGGTGGAGAAGACGCCGTCGAAGAGGATCGACTGGGAGCCGGCGAGCAGGCCGAAGGTGACCCCCAGGCTCGAGACGACGAGGGTGACGACGATGGAGACCTTGAGGGCGCGCTGTTCGAGGGTGGCTTGCATGATGGCTCTGTGACGATCCGAGAGGGAAAACCCTCCATTCTAGCCGAGCGCAAAACGCCAGGCGAGGGGGCTGCCGGCTTGCGTTTACCAAACAGCGCGTAAAGCATCGCCCAATCGGGCGGTGATACAAGCGCGCACCGCGAAGCGGTGCTGAATGGATATGGCCTCGAAACCCTGATATCTTTCCAGTATGACAAAGCGTGCCTACAAAGAACGGTTCTATCCCACCCCCGAGCAGGCGGTGCTGCTGGCGCAGTCGTTCGGATGTACCCGTTTTGTCTGGAACAATACGCTGGCCTATCGCACCGAGGCCTATCGGCAGCGCGGCGAGCCGGTGTCGCACGCCGCCGCAGAAAAGCGCCTGGTCGCGCTCAAGGCCGACTATCCCTGGTTGAAGGATGTCTCCAGCGTGATCCTGCAGCAGACGCTGCGCGATCAACAGGCGGCCTTCGACAATTTCTTCAACCCCAAACTCAAGGCGCGCTATCCGCGCTTCAAGCGCAAGGACGGCCGGCAGTCGATCCGGCTGACCAAGGCGGCGTTTCGCTATCGCGATGGCGAGATCACCATCGCTAAGACCACGGCGCCGCTGCCGATCCGCTGGAGCCGCTCCCTACCCAGCGCGCCCTCCAGCATCACGATTTCGCGGGATCGTGCCGGCCGCTATTTCATCAGCTGCCTGTGCGAGTTCGAGCCGGAGACGCTGCCGGTCACACCGAAGCGGGTAGGCATCGATCTCGGCCTGACTGACCTGTTCATCACCAGCGAGGGCATGAAGTCGGGCAACCCGCGCCATCTCAAGCGCTATGAAGCGAAGCTGGCCTATCTGCAGCGTCGGCTGTCGAAAAAGCAGAAAGGCTCGCGCAACCGCCACAAGCTGCGCCAGACAGTGGCGCGGCTACATGCCAGGATCGCGGACTGCCGCCGCGATGCGATCCACAAGGCGACCCGCACGCTGATTAACGAAAACCAAGTGCTGTGTGTCGAGTCGCTCAATATCATGGGCATGGTCAAGCACCGTTCCTTGGCCAAGGCCATCAGCGATGCCGGCTGGGGTGAATTCTTGCGCCAGCTTGAGTACAAGGCCGCCTGGGCGGGCCGGCAGCTGGTAAAAGTGAGTCAGTGGCTGCCGAGCAGCAAGCGGTGCCACGGCTGTGGGCACCAGGTCGAGAAGCTCCCTCTCTCCCGGCGCCACTGGCACTGTGAGCGCTGCGGCCAGGCGATCGACCGTGATATCAACGCAGCCAGAAATATCCGAACCGCCGGGCTGGCGGGGTTAGCCTGTGGAGCGACTGGAGCGGGGGCCGTGGCCTAGCCACGGCCTAGTGAAGGCGTGTCGAAGCAGGAAGGTTCTGGGGGTGACCTCAGAACCCTCGCCCAACGCGCGAAGCGTGGCGGGCGGGGAGTGTCAGATAGCGTAAGCCATCGCCCACGCCGATGCGACCAAGGTCAATTTCCCGGCCTGACCGCATGGATTTACACGGAAGAAGGCGGTAGGTTGACGCTAAGCGGGCTGAAGCACAGGCCTAATGCCGAATCTTTTTCTTGAGAAAAAACTCTGGATGCCTCGATGACTGAATCGGATTCCTGCGTAATCCGATGATGGCATGCAGGTGGCTTGTAACCGCCAGGGAGGGGGCTGGTGACCCGCATCCTCTGGCGGTAGCGTGCCTGAACGCCTCGATTTTCCTTATCCCAGAGGGCTCCGCACGCCGGCAAAGCCCTTGCCCAGCACATGCGTATAGATCTGGGTGGTTTCCACACTCTTGTGCCCCAGCAATTCCTGAACGGTGCGGATATCCGTTCCCTGGCTCAGCAATTGAGTGGCGAAGCTGTGTCGCAGAGTATGGCAGGAGCCGGGACGCGGTAGCGATGCGGCTCGCATGGCGTGCCTGACCGCCCTTTGCACTGCCGATGGGTGAATATGGTGGAGAACCACCTTGCCATCCATATCGCAGCAGGGGCGGGTGGCAGGAAAAAGCCACTGCCAAGCCAAGGAGATGCCGGCATTCGGGTACTTGCGATCCAGCGCGTGGGGGAGTGTCACCGGTACGCGGCCATGATGCAGGCGATAGTCAAGTTGCTGTTTGGATGTGGAGATTTGATGCTGCAAGGCAGGAATACAGGTGGCAGGGAGCAGGGTGGTTCTGTCCTTGTCGCCCTTGCCGGCTCTCACCGTAATCACCTGACGCTCGAAATCGATATCCCGGACACGTAGGCGGCATGTTTCGATGAGCCGCAGCCCTGAGCCGTACATCAAAGTCCCCATCAGATACATTGAACCGGAAAGGTGGCCCAGTACGCGCATCACTTCCTCGTGGGATAGCACTACCGGCAATCGGCGTGGGCGCTTGGCGCGTGAGAATTCACCGATCTCTCCCAAGGGCTGCTCGAGAACATGGCGATAGAGAAAGACGATAGCATTCAGCGCCTGGTTCTGCGTGGCGGCTGCCACCTGGCGCTCCACCGCAAGGTGCTCCAGGAAGGCTCGCACCTCGGAACCGCCCATGCTGGCAGGGTGGCGCACGCCATGAAAGCGAATGAAGTAGCGTATCCAGTAGCAGTAGGTCTTCTCGGTACGTGGGCTGTAGCGCTTTACCCGCATGGTAGTCTTCACCCGGTCCATCAGCTTCGGTGGCTTGTTGTTCGCATCCATACGGCGTCTCCTTCGTAGCATGGATATGCATGGCTATGTTGGTCTCTGCTGTTGGTTCGCACCTATCGCTGCCCGAAACCATGCCTCCTCAGATGGAGGCACGGTTTCAAACAATCGCCGCCACGCCAGATAATTATGTAAGTACGCGGTCCCCACCCCATGAAAGCGCGCCATCCAACCCTTCAATCGGCTCATATAGCTGTTGACGTTCTGGATGTGGTACTCCTTCCCGATCACCCGCTGATTATCGAATACGATTAGCCGATGATGGGCAACGCCATAATCGCGAGAAAAAGTTTTATACCAGCGGTGTCCGTCAGAACATAAAATAGAGTCGCGATCGATGATTGGTGCCAGAAACTCATGGACAGTGGACTTTTTGAGCGCCGGATCCATCAGCTCACTGATCTTTCCATTACGGTCACGCGCAATAAGCACAGGAATTCTATCCACTTTTTTCTTCTTGTTGCCTTGCCCACCCCGCTTTCGAGGTTTGCGGTGCGTGATATTGCGCTTTCCTTTGCATGACTCCAGGAAGAAAGTTTCGTCTACCTCAATGATGCCGGATAGTGGGTTGGCGTTGCCTTGAGCGCTCGTTTTCAGGAAGCGATGTCGCCAACGAAAGGCCGTCTTCAAGTCGATGCCCAATCGGGCCGCCGAGACGCGTAACGTCAGGCTGTCTCGCATGCAGCGCAGGTAGTCGAACCATTTGTCGCGGTGCTGCAGCTTGGCCAGGGGCGTGCCTGTGAGGGCATTGAACGTCTTGTGACACACGGGATTCCGACACCGATACCGCTGCAGGCCGCCGCTGCGCCCCCACTTGACTGGGTGTTCACCGCCACAGTGCGGGCATGGAAGGTGGGATTTCGCAGTTTCAAGCAGGGTATCTGCTTGGGAGCTAATTTGTCCAATAAGCTGATCTGCAAGATATTTCTTGAGATCTACAGGGAGGCTAGCCAGTGTCTGCTCGAGGGCTTCGAGGTCGGCTTGTTTCATGGCGTGCTCCAGAGTCAAACTGGATATACAGTAGTTTATACAGTATTTTAGAAGCACGCCAACAGCAGAGACCAACATAGCCATATGCATACAGTATTATTGGTTCCGGCAAAACGCGCAAGCGCGCGAATTCTGGATAGGTGGCCGAGCTATACTTAGATGCTAGAAAAATCAATGAGTTGGAAGAAATGAAGCGCGTCAGATAATATTGTTGAACGCGCAGAGGTGTTCATCCAATATCAGGACGCGCAGTCCAATCACTGTTACGTGTCCTCATAAATTGGAGAGCCAGGATGAACCCTGATAAATACAACAGAAGTGTAAGGCTGCTATGCCCGACATGTGGATGTTCTGATTTTTCATATGATGAAGGGGTAGACGAAACTATTCAGATAATGACCTGCGCCTCATGCGAGCGAGAGTTCAGTAAAGAAGAGCTAATTCAAGAGAATAGTGAAAATATTGATGAGCATCTTTCTGAAATCAAAAAAGAAGTTACGAAAGATATCGCTGATGAGCTTCGCAAGTCTTTAAAAAAGGCATTTTCCGGTAGCAAAAATATCAGGATTAAATAATGCCAGTGGCCATTGATGCGGGCGACATTATTGCTGGTTTGGCATTTCTCTTATCGAGTTATGCAACGTGGCAAACGGTCAGCTTCAACAAGAAGCAGAAATCACTCGTTGAAAGCCAAGAGAAGCTAAATAATCTTCTCTTGGAAAAAGAAAATGAGGATTCATTAAAAGAAAAAAGAGCCGACCTTGGAGCATCTTTCATCAAACTAGGTAGCAGTAAATGTCGTTTAAAGATATGGAATAAAGGCTCATCAACTGCAAGAAACGTGAAAATAGAGTTCCCCGAGGGAAATGATGTGGTAATTGATTCTGAAGTCGCTGATAAATTCCCAATGGAAAGCTTGGAAAGGCATCAGTCAGTCGAACTTATCGCAGCAGTTCACATGCAGACAAAACGTAAACACGTCGTTCGGCTAATTTGGGAAGACGATGCTCAATCTCACAATGAAAAGTTGTCTTATCCAACACTCTAAACACGTAACAAGCGCATGTTGTCGGACTGGTTTTCCGCTGCGCTCCAAACCAGCCGCAAATGCGGGCGTTATGCGCAAAAGGAGGAGCCGTGCATCAATTAGCAGCCCAGTGGATTGTGGAGTTACTGGGAGATAGGAATATCCCCTTTCTGATCTGTGGTGGACTCGCAGCAAAGGGATATGGGTCTGAGCGTGACCTGAATGACATAGATCTTTTCGTTCCCGGCGAACATTTTTCGTCAGTGGTTCAGGCCGGCCAAGAATTTGTATCTAAGGCTGCCGCTCACCGCCAGGAGGAAGGCTGGGATCTAACCTACGTCCAGTTCAAGTATGAGGGCATCAAAGTGGAAGTGGGCAACGCTAACGGTCCACGAATCTTTGATTTAGGCAGCCAGACCTGGATCCCGCTCAACATAGATTTCTCTCGTTATAAAACAATGCACTTGCTGGGCCTAGATTTGCCCCTTATGTTGAAGGAAGATCTGGTCCGGTATAAATCTGCGCTCTCGCGGCCGGTAGACATCGAGGATATCCGTGCCATCGGAGAAAGCGCATAACCATGCCATGCACCGGATGCCAAACCTCTGCTTCGCTCCGGTTTGTCACCGGTGATGGCGGGCGTTGAACTAAACCGCTTCGCGGTAGCTGTCGTCGAATCCTGTCTCTCGCTTTACCGAACCACACTGTTCATTGACCCCCGAGGGTCACTGAACAGGAGTGACGACGATGACTGCCTTACGACAGGCGATGATTGAGGCCATGCGTCAGCATGGCTTCGCACAACGCACCCAGCATACCTACCTGATGGTGATCACTGACCTGGCGCGCTATTTCCACCGACCGCCAGACACGTTGAGCCCTGACGACCTGCAGCGCTTCTTCAACCACCTGGTTCAAGAGCGCGGTTTGTCAGCCGCCAGCTGCCGCGTCTATCTGCACGGCGTGCGATTCCTGTACCTCCAAGTGTTGCACTGGCCGTCGGTTGAGGTATCGCCCGTGGTGCCGAAGACACCGCAACGGATTCCGGAATTGCTGACTCGCGACGACGTCCGGCGGATCCTGGCCGCGTGCCAAAACCCCAAGCATCGCATGATGCTCGAACTGTGCTATGGCTGCGGGTTGCGCGTGAGTGAGGTCTGCCACCTGCGGGTCCGGGACATCGACAGCCAGCGTGGCCAGCTACGTGTCACCCAGGGCAAGGGCGCGAAGGATCGCATGGTCTTGCTATCGGTGACCCTGCTCGATCGCCTGCGTGATTACTGGCGTGCCTACCGGCCGCCGACTTGGCTGTTTCCGAGCGCGCTGTTCCCGGATCGCGCGCTGCATCCGAGCGCGCCGCAGAAGGCCTTTACCCAGGCCAAGCGCCAGGCTGGTATAGAACGGGTCGGTGGCATTCACAGCCTGCGGCATGCCTACGCCACGCATGTCCTGGAGCAGGGTATGCCCGTCCATCAGCTTCAACGGTTGCTGGGCCACCGAAGCGTCCAGTCGACGATGCGCTACCTGCACTGGCTGCCGGGCCAGCAGGGGATGAGTCAGGGCCCCATCGACCTGGTGGCCGGCCTGGAGGTGGCCCATGACTGAGACAGCCACCCTCCAACAGGCCCTGGCTCGCTTTTTCAATCCGGCCGGCCTGGATCGTCAGCGCCAACGCGTATGCCGCCATCTACTCGCCTGTCGCACCGAGGCGATGGGCGGGACGGTCTTGCAGTGTACGGACTGCGACCACACCCAGCCGCACTACTTTGGCTGTCGCGATCGCCACTGCCCGCAGTGCCAAGGCCGCGCCATGCATCAGTGGGCCGAGCGTCAGCAGGCGAACATCCTGCCGGTGCGCTACTACCACGTCGTGTTCACCCTGCCGCACAGCCTCAACGGCTGGGTCCAGCTTCACCCCGAGGTGATTTACCGGCTGCTGTTCCAGAGTGCCTGGCACACCCTCAGATCCTTCGGTCGCGATCCCAAGCGTCTCGGCGGCGAGATGGGCATGAGCGCCGTGCTTCACACCTGGGGCCAGAACCTGAGCCAGCACGTGCACCTGCATTGCCTGGTCCCGGGCGGTGCGCTGGGCGACGATGGCGGCTGGCATGGGGCTCGCAGCCATTATCTGTTCCCGGTCCGAGCCCTGTCGCGTCACTTTCGCGGGCACCTGGTCAGTGGGCTGCGTCAGGCCGCCACGGCTGGCGAACTCCACCGAGTCACCCGGCCCGGTGACGTCGATGACCAGCTCAACGCCCTGATGGCCACCGAGTGGGTGGTTTACAGCAAGGACTGTCTCGAACACACCGACACGGTGGTGCGCTACCTGGCGCGCTACACGCGACGGATCGCCATCAGCAACGCCCGCATCCTCGCGGTGGACGACCGCCAGGTGACCCTGCGCTACAAGGACTACCGCGATCGTGATCGGCGGAAACAGCTCGTCCTCGATGGCGAGGAGTTCGTGCGCCGCTTCCTGCTCCACGTCCTACCCAAGGGGCTGATGCGGGTCCGTCACTACGGCTTTCTGGCCAATCGTTGCCGGCGACGACGCCTGGCACAGATCCGCCAAGCGCTGGCAGTCGCTGAGGTGACGCCGGATGCCGATTCTGCCGCCAGTGACCCGGAGCCGACCTACACCTGCCCGCACTGCCGGCAACCGACACTGCGGGTGATCGGGACCCTCGCCCCGCGCAGACCCACATGTGGCCGACCACCGAACCACAGGGAGCAACGTTATCGAGCATGAAGTAACGCCATAACCCACAACGGACTCGACTATCCGGCCCGCTCGCGGGTTGCGGCGGCGCTCGTCTCGGTGATGGATGTTGGCGAGCAGGCGCGCTACATTGGGGCAAATTGGCCTCAGAGGGAACGGTGATCATGGTCAACATCACGGCTCGAACGCGTCACCACAGGTCTGTATCTGCGCGACCGGATGCCCCAGGCCGCACTCCGAAGAATACAATACCCTATAGAAGCTGCAGAGCAGCCTGATGGGCGGCTTAGTCCAACAGGCATTTATACGCCATGCTCCGCACGGCGTATAAATGCTGAACAGTTATGCCCCTCTGGCTACAAAGGAGTAGTTGCAAATGCAGTTTATTCACACTGACCTTGGACAAAGGAAAAGAGGGGAGATAGTAGAGGTGACCCTTACCAGCGGCGCCAATGTCCGGCTGATGGATAGCAGCAACTTTAATAGCTACAAGAGAGGGCGCCGCCATAGATACACAGGAGGACTGGCCAAAAAGTCTCCAGTCAGACTGCAGATTCCGTCAACAGGGCATTGGCATGTTGCTGTTGATATGCAGGGGTTAAGAGGTAGTACTAAAGCGTCGGTTCGTGTTTTGCCCGGAGTGCTGCCGGACATACAAGAACGGCCGTTAAGCGAAGTCCCTGGTCTCGTTAGAGATGATGTTCCCCCGCCCACCGAAACTGGTGGTGAAACACATGATGTTTTCATTTCTCATGCATCAGAAGACAAAGATGACTTTGTCCGTCCATTGGCAAACGCTCTAATGAGCGAAGGTTTAAACGTATGGTTTGACGAAATGACTCTTCGAATCGGTGACAGTCTTAGACAAAAAATTGACAGAGGATTGGCAAATAGTCGCGTTGGCCTAGTAGTCTTATCCCCCGAGTTCATTAACAAGGGTTGGACGAATTACGAACTGGATGGGATTGTCACGCGCACAGTGTCAGGCGAACAGATACTTCTTCCGATATGGCACAACATAACTAAGCAGCAAGTTGTGGACTTCAGTCCATCATTGGCTGATAAAGTGGCCCGAAGTACCGCCACCCACACGATTGAAGAGATTGCTTCTGAAATAGCAGAGCTAATCAGATCAAAGGCATAACCAGTGCAGGCAAGGGACGCTCCTGACGTCGCGCCCCTGCTGCAAACGTTATACCTTAGAGTGTGTTTATGAGTGATACTGACAGCAAGGAAATTCCAAAATGGCCAGACAGTTTGCCGCCACCTTCAGAAATGACAATGCTACCACCAGAGCATGTTATTTATAGGGAGTCCTTGATTAAAGAGGAAGACCTCTACAACCTAGTTCATGACTTGTTCTACTTCCCAGAAGATAAGTATTTTCTGTACTTCGAATATGAAAGCCCTGTCATACCAGAAGGCTTTGATACTGAAAAATTAGAGCATTTCGGTTTGGTTTTGAGGAAGTGCGAGAACTTCTTTTATCGTCGTCCATTTAGTGAAGATGAGCCAGATAGATATTCTTATATAAGGCTTACGGCTGCCGACATTAAGTACCCCTGGCATCAAAAGCTTGTTGACTCCGGCCCGATGTATGGCCGAGTGCAAATAGAGCTAATGGAATGGGCTAAAAAAGATATTGAGCTGCAACGGCTAAAATCTCTGAGTTCTAAAAATGAAGACCCCTTGCTCTTACAGCCAAACTTCATGGGGGTTGGTGTCGACTTAAAGAAAGTCCCATCGTGGCTTAAACGTGTTTTCTCTAAAAAGGTATAACAATCGGCTGTTGTCGCCCCTTCGGGGCTGGGACGGCCTTTTCGCCGCTGTGATCTTGCCCAGCAACAGTGGACACCCCGTGAAGGTAGTACACTCAACGAGGTGACCCATGGCCAAGCAAGCTACCCCGATGAAGAAGACCCGTGCCCGTTACTCCGACGCCTACCGCGAGGAAGCTCTTGCCCTCGCTGACCGAGTGGGCACTGCCGCTGCCGCCCGTGAGCTGGGCCTGCAGCCCAGCCAACTCTATCAGTGGCGCGCCAAGGCCCAACAGAAGAAGAACACCTCCGAGCGCGAGCAGTCACTGGCTGATGAAAACGCCCGGCTGAAGCGGCAACTCGCTGAAATGTCAGAGGAACTGGCCATAACAAAAAAGGCCGCGGTGTACTTTGCGAAGAGCCTGAAGTGAAGTACGCCTTCATCCAGCAGCACCATCAGGCATTCAGTATCCAGCGAATGTGCGCTGTCCTCGGTGTGGCACGTAGCGGCTACTACGCTTGGCGACAGCGCGATGGCAAACCGTCACCGCGGCGCCGCCAGCAGGTCATCACCGACCAGCGTGTGGCACTGGCCTTTCAGCAGAAAAAGGGGCGCTCAGGCGCCCCCAGGCTGACCCACGACCTGAACGATGCCGGGGTCGCCATCTGCCGCAATACCGTGGCGGCAAGCCTTCGGCGCCAGAATCTGCGGGCCAAGGCGGCTCGTAAGTACAAGGCCACCACGAACTCACGGCATGGGCTGCCCGTGGCGCCCAACCTCCTGAAACAGGACTTTGCTGCGGAGGCACCCAACCAAAAATGGGTTGGCGACATTACCTACCTCGCGACGGGTGAAGGCTGGCTCTATCTAGCGGTGCTGATCGACTTGTACTCGCGCAAGGTCATCGGCTGGGCAATGAGCGAGCGGATGACCGCCGACCTGGTGGGCGATGCCCTGCAGATGGCCCTGTGGAGCCGCAAGATGCCCAAGGGCGTGATAGTTCACTCCGATCGCGGCAGTCAGTATTGTTCGACGCTGTATCAGTCGCTGCTGACCCGCCACGAGCTCCAGTGCAGCATGAGCGCCAAGGGTAACTGCTACGACAATGCCTGTGCCGAGAGCTTCTTTCACAGCCTCAAGGTCGAGGCCATCCATGGTGAGCGATTCGAAACGCGGGAGGCCATGCGACGGCAGGTGTTCGAGTACATTGAACTGGACTACAACCGGCAGCGCCGGCACAGTGCGATTGGGATGATCAGCCCAGAGGTCTTCGAGGCCCGAATGATCGCTTAGATCGGTGTCCACCAATGCTGGGTAAGATCACTGCGCGGCTACAAGTCCGCCCCAAAGCCGGGCGTTAACCACCCCTGTCGATTTCGGGCAGCTCCGTTCGACATTAGATTGTCACCCACAGCAATCACCCACAGAAGGGAGCTGATCATGAAGAACATGGCAAAGAACACGATCTGCCTTTGGTACGATGGCGCCGCCGAGCAAGCCGCACGATTTTATGCGGAGACCTTCCCCGACTCATCGCTCGACGCGGTGCACCGGGCCCCTGGGGATTACCCAGCGGGGGAGGAGGGGAGCGTCTTGACGGTCGAGTTCACCGTGCTGGGCGTGGCGTGCCTCGGGCTGAACGGCGGGCCTGCCTTCCAGCATAGCGAAGCGTTCTCGTTTCAGGTGGCGACCGAAGACCAGGAGGAGACGGATCGCTACTGGAATGCCATCGTCGGCAATGGCGGCCAGGAGAGCCAATGCGGGTGGGCTTACCCAAATCCGCCGACGCTTTTCATGCGTCGGCGGCTTTTTTCTTTCCAGAAGACCGAATCCTCACGCCTCGATCCACACCTCATCGCCCTTGAAGCTCACCTGCCAGGTGCGCAGCGTGACGGCTTCGTCCTCCAGGCACTGGCCGTCTTCCAGGCGGAAGTGCTGCTTGTAGAGCGGCGAGGCGACCACCGGCTGGCCCTTGATGTCTCCGACGATGCCGCGGGCGATGACGTTGGCGCTGGAGAAGGGGTCGTGGTGGTCGATGGCGTAGAGTTCCTGGGCGTGGCCGGGCAGGTAGAAAACGGCGACTTGTGCGGGGCCTTCCGGGGTTTCCACCCGGGCGGCGACGCCGGAGTAGGGCACCAGGTCGGCGCGGGTGCAGAGGGGTTGCCAGGTCTGGGTCATGGTCTTGGCTGCTGCGGTAGCGGTGGTCATGAAAAAACTCCTGGTTCGGTCGACAAAGGTCGCCTGACGGCGCCAATCGCCCGGCGGAGCCGGCCTCCCACAGGATTCCCCCACCGCGGTGGGGGAAACGCCTTGTGGGAGGGCGCTTTAGCGCGCGAATGCCGGATTGATCGATCAGGCAGGGCGGAACTGGCCGCGTTCGGTGGTAGTGATGATGTCCGGGTCCGGGCGGGCGTCGTTGACGAAGCTTCTGAAGCGCTTGAGCTTCTCCGGGTCGCTGATGGCTCCCGCCCATTCGCACTCGTAGGCGTCGATGACGGTCTGCATCTGGCGCTCCAGCTCCTCGCCTATCCCTAAGCTGTCCTCGAGGATCACCTCCTTGAGGTAGTCCAGGCCGCCTTCCAGGTTCTCGCGCCATACCGAGGTGCGCTGCAGGCGGTCGGCGGTGCGGATGTAGAACATCAGGAAGCGGTCGATGGTGCGGTAGAGCGCTGCGTCGTCGAGGTCGGTGGCGAACAGCTCGGCATGGCGCGGGCGCATGCCGCCGTTGCCGCAGACGTAGAGGTTCCAGCCGTTCTCGGTGGCGATCACGCCGATGTCCTTGCTCTGAGCCTCGGCGCACTCTCGGGTGCAGCCGGACACCCCGAACTTGATCTTGTGCGGCGCGCGCAGGCCCTTGTAGCGGTGCTCGAGCCGGATCGCCATGCCCACGCTGTCCTGCACGCCGTAGCGGCACCAGGTGCTGCCCACGCAGGACTTCACCGTGCGCAGCGACTTGCCGTAGGCGTGACCGGTCTCGAAGCCGGCCTCGATCAGCTCGCCCCAGATCGCCGGCAGGTCCTCCAGGCGGGCGCCGAAGAGGTCGATGCGTTGGCCGCCGGTCACCTTGGTGTAGAGGCCGTACCTCTGCGCCACCTGGCCCAGCACCACCAGCTTGTCGGGGGTGATCTCGCCGCCCGGCACGCGGGGAACGACGGAGTAGGTGCCGTTCTTCTGCATGTTGGCCATGAAGGTGTCGTTGGTGTCCTGCAGCGGGATATGGGCCGCGTCGGTGATCGGCTCGTTGAAACAGGAGGCGAGTATCGAGGCCGCCGCCGGCTTGCAGATATCGCAGCCGAGGCCGTGGGTGTCGTCGTTGCCGTGCTTCTCCATCAGCTCGCTGAAGGTCTTGATGCCCTCCACCCGGACGATGTCGTAGAGCTCCTGGCGAGTATGGGAGAAGTGCTCGCAGATCGACTTGTCGACCTCCACGCCGCGGCTCTCCAGTTCGTGATCCACCAGGGTCTTGAGCAGGGCGGCGCAGCCGCCGCAGCCGGTGCTGGCGCGGGTGGAGCCCTTCACGGCACCGAGGTCCACGGCGCCGCCGTCGATGGCGGCGCAGACGCCCCCCTTGGTGACGTTGTGGCAGGAGCAGATCATGGCGGTGTCGGGCAGGGCGTCCGGCCCCAGGGCGGGGGCGGCGTCGCCGCCGGCCGGCAGGATCAGCGAGGCCGGGTCCTTGGGCAGCTCGATGCGGTTGGCGTAGTACTGCAGGAGGGTGTCGTAGACGCTGTTGTCGCCCACCAGCATGGCGCCCACCAGGCGCCTGCCGTCGCTGGAGACCACCAGCTTGCGGTACTGCTGCTTGATGGGATCGAGGAAGCGGAACTGGCGCGCGCCGGGGGTGCGGTCGCCGTGGGCGTCGCCGATGGCGCCCACGTCCACGCCCATCAGCTTGAGCTTGGTGCTCATGTCGGCGCCCTTGAAGGGCTCATCGCCCTCCAGCAGGGTGGCGGCGGCGGCCTTGGCCATCTGGTAGCCGGGGGCCACCAGGCCGAAGATGCTGCCCTGCCACAGCGCCACCTCGCCCACGGCGAGAATCGCCGGGTCGCTGGTCAGGCAGCGGTCGTCGATCACCACGCCGCCGCGCTCGCCGAGCGTCAGACCGCTGTCCCGGGCCAGCTCGTCCCGGGGGCGAATGCCGGCGGAGAAGACGATCAGGTCGGTCTCCAGCACCTTGTCGTCCTGGAACACCATGCGGTGGCGGCTGGCCTCGCCGTCGACGATCGCCTGGGTGGCGCGGTCGGTGAGCACCTGTACGCCCATGGCTTCGATCTTCTCGCGCAAGAGCTCGCCGCCTTCGCTGTCCACCTGCATCGGCATCAGGCGCGGAGCGAACTCCACCACGGCGGTGTCGAGGTTGAGCCCGCGCAGGGCGCCCGCCGCCTCCAGGCCGAGCAGGCCGCCGCCCACCACTACGCCGGTGGTGGCGGTCTCGGCGGCCGCGCGGATGGCGTCGAGGTCCTCCAGGGTGCGGTAGACCAGGCAGCCCTCCCGCTCGTTGCCGGGAATCGGCGGCACGAAGGGGGTGGAGCCGGTAGCCAGCACCAGGCGGTCGTAGGGGGTGCGCCCCTGGTCGGTGACCACTTCGCCTTTGTTGCGGTCGATGGCGACCACCGCCTCGGAAAGGCGCAGCGCGATGCCGTGTTCGGCGTAGTAGTCGCGGGTGGAGAGGGCGAGCGAGTCGGCGTCGCGCCCGCTGAAGTACTCGGAGAGGTGCACCCGGTCGTAGGCCAGGTGGCGCTCCTCGCCGAATACGGTGATCCGATAGCGCTCGGTGGCGCCGCGCTCGACCAGCTGCTCGACCAGGTAGTGGCCGACCATGCCGTTGCCGATGATGATCAGTTGCGGTTTAGCGGGCGTGTTCATGCGGCCTCCTTCGCGGGGCTGTGCGGTGAGTCAGTGGCAGTGTCGGCGGCGGCGTCGAGCCGCACCCGGGCGTCGGCGGCGCCGAGCAGCAGCGCGGCGCGCCCGGCGCTGAGGTCGCGTCCGGCCAGGGCCTGCTCGAAGTACCAGGGGCCGGCGGCGGTGTCGCCGTAGAGCACGGCGCCCTCCAGGCGGCCGTCTTTCAGCAGCAGGCGGCGGTAGTCGCCCTGCTGGGGGTCGTGATAGGCGAGCACCTCGTGGCCCGCCTCGGGCTCGGTGGGCCCGAAGGCGTAGAGCGCAACGCCGCTGACCTTGAGCTTGGTGGCGCAGGGGGTGTCGACATAGCCCGCCACCGTCTCGCCGGCTAGATGGGCGGCGAGCACCTCGACCTGGCGCCAGATGGGCTCCACCAGGCCGAAGGTCTGGCCCTCGAACTCGCAGCACTCGCCCAGGGCGTGAATGGCCGGGTCGCTGGTGGTGAGCCAGGCGTCGACCACGATGCCGCGCTCGACGGTGAGCCCGGCGACGCGGCCCAACTCGGCGTTGGGCACGATGCCGATGGCCACCACCACGCAGCTGGCAGGCAGGCGGGTGCCGTCGGTCAGCAGGGCGGCGCACACCCGGCCCTGGTCGTCAGGCTCCAGGCGCTCGAGCCGGGCGTCGGTGTGGATGTCGAGCCCGCGACCGCGCAGCGCGTTTTCGAGCAGCCGGGCGGCGGTGAGGTCGAGCTGGCGATTCATCAGGCGGCCGTCGCGCTGCAGCAGGCTCACCCGCAGGCCGCCCTGTCCTCGTTTACGTAGCCCCTCGGCGGCCTCCAGGCCCAGCAGGCCGCCGCCGATCACCACGGCGTTGCCGCCCTCGTCGGCCCGATGCTGGCCGAAGCGCATCAGGGCCTCGGCGTCGCGGAGGTCGCGAAACACCTCCACGCCGGGCAGCTCGAGCCCCGGCACCGGGGGGCGGGCCGGGCGGGAGCCGGTGGCCAGCACCAGGCGGTCGTAGTCGAGGGTGCGGCCGGCATCGGTGGTCAGGCGCCGTGCGGCGCGGTCGATGTCGGTGACCCGCTCGCCTAGGATCAGCTCGATGCCCTGCTCGGCGTACCAGTCGCCGTCATGCAGGGTCAGGGCCTCGCGTGCCATCTCGCCGGCCAGCAGCGGGGAGAGCAGGATACGGTTGTAGGCCGGCTCCGGCTCGTCGCCGATCACGGTGATGTGCGCCGGGCGGCCCGGTTTGCCAGCCAGGGCCTCCACCAGGCGGTGGCCGGCCATGCCGTTGCCGATGATGACCAGATGGTCCGTCACGGCAGAGTGAGAGGTCGCGGGCATGGCGTTCTCCTCCGGGAATATGAAAACGCAAAGGGCGCCTCGACCGCGTCTGGTGAGAGACGGGTGCGAGGCGCCCTTGCCTGAATGATGGTTGGTCGGCGATCCACGTTGACCGCTGCCACTTACGAATAACCAAGAAGCTCGCCAGCTTGCCTGTTATTGGAAAAATAAGACGTTAAATCAGCTGGCTACATACATGTGGGAGTCGGCTGGCTCGGCCGCTGCGCCGTCGGGGGTTCGCCGCGGTGGTGCAGGGCGAGGCCGTTATGCACCGATTTGCAGCAGCCCCCCGCCGGTGCGCCATAACCCCTCGCCGATGCGCCATAAAAGGTAGGAGCGTCTCCCGGCGCCCGCCACCGTCCAGGGAGCCGCTCGAATGCAGGGGGGAGGCGCCGATCTGCCACGGGCTGCTGGCAGCGCTCTGGCATCCTGACTGCGTAGTTGGCATCTTGGTTGCATGGGCTGATGGCACAGAATGCGCTATCCGCTGGGTCAACAGGCGGATGCCCCGGGGCAACGACGCCCGCCACTTTCCGGTTCGCCGGATGGTGGCGGGCGTTTGCGTTAAGGGCCAGTGGAAGCTCATGAACATCGGAGACTGTCATGCGTCACATCACCCGCCATATCACCACGACCTGCCCTTACTGCGGCGTTGGCTGCGGCATCAGGGCGACGCTGGACGGCCAGCGCATCACCGCCATCGAGGGAGATAGCGGCCACCCCGCCAACCACGGCCGGCTCTGCGTCAAGGGCTCGGCCCTGCACGAGACACTGGGCGATCACGGCCGTCTCACCCGGCCCCGGGTCGACGGCGTGGAGGTGGATTGGGAGACGGCCCTTGCCACCGTGGCCGAGCGGCTGGCGGCCACCCGGCGGGAACACGGCGACGGGGCGGTGGCGGCCTACCTCTCCGGCCAGCTGCTCACCGAGGACTACTACGTCGCCAACAAGCTGTTCAAGGGCTTCCTCGGCACCCCTCACCTGGACACCAACTCGCGGCTCTGCATGGCCTCGGCGGTGGCCGCCTACAAGCGCAGCTTCGGCGCCGACGCCGTGCCCTGTAGCTACGAGGATCTGGAAGAGGCCGAGCTGGTGGTGCTGGTGGGCTCCAACCTGGCCTGGAACCATCCGGTGCTCTACCAGCGCCTCAAGGTGGCCAAGGCCCGCAATCCGCTGATGCGGGTGGTGGTGATCGATCCCAGGGTCACCGACAGCTGCGAGATCGCCGACCTCTACCTGGGCCTTCGCCCCGGCAGCGACGCTCGGCTGTTCAACGGCCTGCTGGCCTGGATGGCCGACAAGGGTCGGCTGGACCGAGTCTATCTGGCGCGCCACACCCTGGGCCTCGAGGAGGCGCTGGCCGCGGCCCGGGAAGACGACGTCTCGGTGGCCGCGGTGGCCGCCGACTGCGACATCGACCCGGAGCGCCTGGAGACCTTCTACTACTGGTTCGCCAGCCAGCTGCACGTGGTGACCCTCTACTCCCAGGGCGTCAACCAGTCGAGCAGCGGCACCGACAAGGGCAATGCCATCATCAACTGCCACCTGGCCGGCGGCAAGCTCGGCCTGCCCGGCGCCGGGCCCTTCTCCATTACCGGCCAGCCCAACGCCATGGGCGGCCGCGAAGTGGGCGGGCTGGCTAACCAGCTGGCCGCTCACATGGACTACGACAGCGCCGGGGCTCGCGATCGAGTCACCCGCTTCTGGTCGACGCCCTCGCTCACGCCGACCCTCCCCGAGGCCCCCGGCCACAAGGCGGTGGCGCTGTTCGAGGCGATCGAGCGCGGCGAGGTGCAGGCGGTGTGGATCATGGCCACCAATCCGGCGGTGAGCCTGCCCCGTGCCGACCGGGTACGGGCAGCGCTCGAGCAGTGCCCGCTGGTGATCGTCTCCGAGTGCGTCGCCGACACCGACCTGCTGGCGTACGCCGACATCGTGCTGCCGGCATCCTCCTGGTCGGAGAAGGACGGCACCGTGACCAACTCCGAGCGGCGCATCTCCCGCCAGCGCGGCCTGCTGCAGCCGCCGGGGGAGGCGCGCCACGACTGGTGGATCATCTGCGAGGTGGCCCGCCGGCTGGGCTACGGTGAGGCCTTCGCCTACGCGCACCCGGCGGAGATCTTCGACGAGCACGCCCGGCTCTCCGGCTTCGAGAACCTTCCCGGCACCCCGGGGGAGCGGCTGTTCGATATCTCCGGGCTGGCCGGGCTCGACCGCGCCGCCTATGACGCCCTGTCGCCCACCCAGTGGCCGGTCAATGCCGCGGCGCCGCACGGCACAGCGCGGCTCTTCGAGGAGGGCCGCTTCGCCACCCCGGACGGCCTGGCCCGGCTGGTGGCGGTGCGCCCGCGAGCCCCCGAGCAGAGGCTCTCCGCGGCGCGGCCGCTGCGCCTCAATACCGGGCGTATCCGCGACCAGTGGCACACCATGACCCGGTCCGCCCGGGCGCCGCGGCTGATGAACCACCGCGCCGAGCCCTTTATCGAGGTCCATCCCGACGATGCCGCGAGACTTGGGGTCAGCGACCAGCAGCTGGCGCGGCTGCGTGGCGCCGGGGGCGACTATGTGGGGCGGGTGCGGCTCGCCAAGGGGCAGCGCCGTGGCGAGGTGTTCGCGCCCATGCACTGGAGCGACAGCTTCAGCGCCAATGCCCGAGTGGGGCGCCTGCTGGAGGCCCACCTCGATCCCGTCTCCGGCCAGCCCGAGTCAAAGCATGGCGCCGTGGCCCTGGCGCCGCTGCCGGTGGCCTGGGAGGCGACGCTGCTGGTGGCGCCCGCGCTGGTCGGCGAGGTCGACTGGCGTGCCGATACCGCCTACTGGGCGCGCATCCCCCTGGCCCATGGCCAGCGCTGGCAGCTGGCCGGCGCCCCCGAAAGCGCTGACCGCGACTGGCTGGCCTGGGCTCAGCGTGCGCTGCCGGTGGCAGCGGCGCTGTGGCTCGATGACCCCGACGGCGGGCGCCTGCGTGCCGCCGGCATCGAGAGCGGTCGGCTGCGCTGGTGGCTGATGGTGGGGCCGCCCGGCGAGCTGCCGGGGCTCGCCTGGCTCGACGAGCGCTTCGCCGAGGCGGCCCGGGGCGAGGCCCTGTCCGCCGCACGCCGTCGCCGCCTGCTGGCCGGCTGCGACGACGGTGCCGCTGACGCTGGCCCCGTGGTGTGCAGCTGCCACCAGGTGGGCCGCGCCACGATTCTGAGGGCGATCCGCGACGGCGATGACAGCATCGAGACCCTGGGGGCGCGGCTGGCCTGTGGCACCCAGTGCGGCAGCTGCGTCCCCGAACTCAAATCCCTGATCGAAGACACCCAGGAGGAGAAGGTCCATGAGCGCCTTGCCCCGCAACCCGACGTTATCGATGTCGCCTGACGCCTCCCGAGCCTCCGGCAGTCTCCTGGCGCGCCTGGCCGAAGGGGCCGGACGCTGGCTTATCGGCATGGCGCGCCGTGACGCTGCGCTACCGAGCGAGAGCGGCCGCCGGCCGGCCCCTGTCTATCTGGTGGGGGCCGGCAGCGGGGATGTGGAGCTGCTTACCCTGAAGGCCGCTCGCCTGCTGCAGGAGGCCGATGCGGTGGTTTACGATCGGCTGGTGGGCGAGGAGGTGCTGTCGCTGATTCCCGCCGGCCGGGAGCGTTACGACGTGGGCAAGGCGCGCGGCCACCACAGCGTGCCCCAGGCCGAGATCGGTGCGTTGCTGGTGCGCCTGGCGGGAGAGGGCAAGTCGGTGGTGCGCCTCAAGGGGGGCGACCCGGGCGTGTTCGGCCGCATGGGCGAGGAGCTCGCCGCCCTGGCCGAGGCCGGCGTGGCAGCCGAGATCGTGCCCGGCATCACCGCGGCCTCGGCGGCCTGTGCTGCCATGGGCATTCCGCTCACCGACAGAGCCCATGCCCAGCAGCTGCGCCTGGTGACTGCCCAGCTCTGTCGCGCCGATGGCGAACCCGACTGGTCCACCCTGGCGCGCCGGGACGAGACGCTGATCATCTATATGGGGCTGGCCAAGGTCGACGCCCTCTGCCGCGGCCTGCGAAGGGCCGGCCTTCCCGATGACTGGCCGGTCATGCTGGTGGCCAACGCCAGCCTGCCCGAGCAGGCGTCGCTGGTGGGCACCCTGGCCGACATGCCGGCCAGGCTTGCCGCCGAGCCGCTGCCTTCGCCCTGCCTGGTCGTGGTGGGCAGCGTGGTCTCGATGGGGGAGGCATCGCCTGCCCGGCGCAACGGCTGCGGTAATCTCGCACCGCTATCCTGACACGGGCCCAGGGCCTTGGGTCATGACCCGGGGCCCGGCGCCTCGAGCAGCTCGGCCAGGTCGAGAATGGCCCGCGCCAGGTCGGCCATGCTGCGGCTCTGATCCATGGCCGTCTTGCGCATATAGCGGTAGGCCTGTTCCTCGGTAAGGCGCTGGCTCGCCATGATCACGCCCTTGGCGCGCTCGATCAGCTTGCGCTCGCGCAGCGCCTTGCGGGTGCTTTCGAGCTCATGGCCAAGGCTCTGCAGGCGGTCTGCCTGGGTGCGCACCAGGTCGAGCAGCGAGCGGTTGAGGGGAGAGGCGAGAGCGGCCTGGCCGTCAAGCACGTCGGGGGCGGAGAGGGGCGCGGCATCGAGCCTGGCGGTGTCGGAGGGTGCGGGAGGCGAGGGGGGCGGCTGCCGGAGAGTGCTCAGGCGCTCGGCACACAGGGCCATCAGCTCCTCCCCGAGCCGCTTCTCGACCTGGTACATGGCGTCGATGCGCCGGGTGGTCAGCTCGTACCAGACTTCGCCCAGACGTGCGGCGTCGCGGCTCTGGCCTGCCGCTGCCTCGGGGTGCATGGCCAGCCGGCGAAGCTGCGGCAGAGGTCCCGCGTCGTCGTTGGCCAGGAGGCTTGCCCAGTGCTCGCAGGCGTCGGGAGAGGCAAATTCCAGAAAGGTCGTGAAGCAGCCGGCCTGGGCGTCGGCCAGGCGGGTCAGCAGCGCGCGATGAGCGTCATCGAAGTGGCCCGCGGTAAAGCCCTGGGCGCCGCAGGCGCGCTCCTGACCCGCCAGCTCCTTGCCCTTGAGCAGATGGCAGAGCGCCACCATGGCCACCGTGGTGCGGGTATCGCCGTGGGCGTCGACGGTGTCGAATACCAGGCCCAGCAGGGCGCCGATCAGCCGGTTGTAGGCGGCGGTGGAGGCATCGGGGTCCAGCGCTCGGGCCGCCACGGCGCGCCGCAGCTTCGTGAGCTCCTCCAGCGCGCCCCCGACGTCCGCGGCGCGGTAGAGCAGAGAGGCCGCCGGGCTTGTGGCCCCCTCCGCCTCGGCGAGCAGGGACAGATGACTCCCCATGCTCGCCTCGGCGGCCTGGCTATCGGCAATGCGTGCCGCGCGGTCCGCCGTGAAGCGACGGCCGTCCGAGGCGAGGTAGATGGCGCTGGTGCCGCGCTCGCGCTGCAGGGTGTGGATCAGGCGGCCGGCAGCGACGATCAGCTCGGCGGTGGCGGCGAGCCGCTCCAGGGCGCCGCGCTCGCAGCGCCTTGCGGCCAGCAGAAGTGGATGTGACGGCGTCATGGCAGCCTCCTCCCGATATGCTGACCGCCGCCCGTCGGGGCGGCGGCAATGAGTATAGGACCCTGGTGCTGTGGTGATGCGCAGCCGTCGACCCGCATCAGCGCAGCGACAGAGCGCCGGCACCGGTCTCCTCGCCCACGGCGTCCCGGTAGGCCCTGGCTTCCTCGGCCTCGGTCGCGTCTGAGAAGCGCACCAGCAGGGCGCAGGAGGCCAGCACCAGCACGGTCAGCCCCAGGTAGAAGAGTCCCTGCTGGTAGGTGATCGACTCGCTGCGAAACAGAAAGGCGGCGGCTACCGCGCCGACGTTGCCGCCGGCGCCGACGATACCCGCCACGGCGCCCAGCGCCTTCTTGTTGATGAAGGGCACCACGCCGTAGGTGGCGCCCTCCGCCATCTGCACGAAGAGGCTGAAGACCAGCATGATGCCGATGGCATAGGAGAGCACATGCATCTGCGAGAAGGCCACCAGGGCGATGCCCTCGCAGATCAGGGCGATGAAGAGCCAGCGTACGCGGCCCTTGAGACCGCCGTTTCTGGCGAAGAGATCGGAGAAGACGCCGCCCAGGGTGCGGGCGAAGATGTTCATCAGCCCGAACAGGCCGGCGAGCATCCCGGCGGTGGCCAGGGTCAGGTCGAAATGGTCGAAGAAGTAGATGGCGGCGATGTTGTTGATGGTGAGCTCGACGCCGAAGCAGATGGCATAGACCACGAAAAGGGCCCAGACGCGGATATCCTTGGCGGCGGCCATGAAGCTCTGGCCCGCGCCGTTCTCGCCGCTGGCGGGCGGCAGCTCGCCCCGGGCCCGCAGCTCATCGAAGTTGCCGTCGGGAGCGTCTTGGGTGAACAGCCAGTAGCCGATGCCGGTGATGAACATCACCACCCCCGGCACCACCATGGCCAGCCGCCAGCCGAGGGTCTCGCTGACCCCTAGCATCAGGATCCCGGAGAAGATCAGCGGCATCAGGATCTGGGTGGTGCCGCCGCCCAGGTTGCCCCAGCCGGCGCTGGTGGCGTTGGCGGTGCCCACCACGTTGGGGGCGAACATCATGGTGGTGTGGTACTGGGTGATCACGAAGGCGGCGCCGATGGCACCGATGGCCAGGCGGGCCAGCAGGAAGGTCTCGAAGCTGTTGGCGAAACCGATGCCCATCACCGGGATCGAGCCGAGCAGCAGCAGGCCGGTATAGGTCTTGCGCGGCCCGATGCGGTCGCAGAGCACGCCGATGGCCAGGCGCACGATAACGGTGATCAGCACCGAGGCGATGATGGTGTTGCCGATCTGGGTCTGGGTCAGGCTGAGGTCCTCGCGAACCACCGCCATCAGCGGGGCGATGCCGAACCAGCCGAAGAAGCAGATATGGAAGGCGAACCAGGAGAAGTGGAACGCACGCATCTGGGGAGTACTGAGATCCAACAGGCGGATCCTGTTGGCCTTGCCGCGAATATCCATGGTGGGGGCCTCTCTGACGTCACACTGAAGTGTTCAGGACAAGCCCTTCGCCATTGAAGGAAAGGTTCGACGCACTCGTGCTTCCGGAGCCTGGTCCACGCCCACCTTGTTGCCATGAGCCCTGCAAGCAGGCTGCCAGAATGATGAAAGAGCTGACTGGGCAGGGGGTTGGAGAGGTATGCCGGATTGTACAGAGAGGGGTAGAGAGAAAGATGCCGGCAGAAAAAACGGGGCCGGGCCCCGTCATGGTGCGCGATATCCCCGGCATGCCCGGGGATGGTGCTCGGCTGCCGACCGGTTCGAGCAGCACGGCAGCGCGCGGGACGGCCTTTCGCCGGCGCCGGGCACCTGCCTGGACGCCCGGCGCTGCTTGGGGGCGCCTTGGCTGGGCTCGAGAAGAGCGTCAGCCTTTCCAGGGCAGCGGCGGGGCGCTCAGCCGCGGGCCGTCGAACTCGGGAATGCGGCCGAAGCGGGGGCTCTCGGCCTCCCAGTCGCGCTGGGCCTCGATGATCTCGGCCTTGCTGTGGCCGACGAAGTTCCACCAGATCAGGATCTCCTCGCCCAGCGGCTCACCGCCCACCAGAATGGCACGCCCCCCTTCGGGCAGCACCAGGTCGACCCGGCTGCGCCCGCGGCCCAGATAGGCCAGCTCGTTGGGCGGGAAGGTCTTACCCTCGATCTCCAGCTCGCCCTCCAGCGGCAGCAGGCCGTACTCGAAGTCCTCCCGCAGGGGCAGAGCCAGCGAGACGGCGGATGCTGCCGCGAGATCCAGGCCCACCAACGGCGAGAACGCCAGCGTTGGCGCCCGGTGGCCGGCGAACTCGCCGGTGAGCAGGGTGAAGGTGACACCCTGGGCTTCCCAGACCGGCAGGTCAGGGTAGTGATCGAATCGCGGGTCGGTGCGGCGATGGGCCTCGGGCAGAGCGATCCAGAGCTGGGCGGCATGCAGGTGGCGCCCGCCGGGCACCGACTCCTCGGTGTGGCTGATGCCGCGGCCCGCCGTCATCAGATTGACCTGGCCGGGACGAATCACCTGTTCGTTGCCCAGGCTGTCGCGGTGCAGGACCTCCCCCTCGAGCATCCAGGTGAAGGTTTGCAGGCCGATATGGGGATGGGGGCCGACCCGCAGGCCGCGGGAGTCGCCCTTGAAAACGGCCGGGCCGGCATGGTCGAGGAAGCACCAGGCGCCCACCATGCGCCGCTGGCGCGAAGGCAGCACGCGGTTGACGGGTATCCCGCCCACGTCGGCGCTGCGCGGCGTGATGTGCTGCACCTGGCGCTTGCCGTCGACGACGGGGCAGTCGGGGGAGGTGGCGAAATCGCGCTCGTTGACGAGGTTGCTCATGGTTCAGGTTTCCTGATCAAGGGAGAAGGCTCGGCCCTCAGCATAGGCCCTGTGGGACCTTGCCAGGAGCCGAGCCATCGATGTGCTACCGACGGCCCGGCCAGGGCGCCTGTCTTGCCCTGACCGGTCGTCCTTCGGACAGAGCCTAGCCCTGCTGGCTCTGCTGGCTATAGCTCTGCATCAGGTTGGCGTAGGCGGGCAGGTGGCCGGCCAGCAGGCCGCCGAAGCCCTCGATGTCGTTGCGCCAGTCGCGGTGCAGCTCGCAGCCCACCCCGAACCAGGTCATCAGCTGAGCGCCGGCCTGGGACATGCGATTCCAGGCGGCGTCCCGGGTGGTCTGGTTGAAGGTGCCGGAGGCGTCGGTGACCACGAAGACCTCATAGCCCTCCTCCAGGGCGGAGAGCGTCGGGAAGGCCACGCACACCTCGGTGACCACCCCGGCGATCAGCAGCTGCTTCTTGCCGGTGGCCTTGATCGCCGCCACGAACTCTTCGTTGTCCCAGGCGTTGATCTGCCCGGGGCGCGCGAAGTACGGCGCCTGGGGGAACGTTTCCTTGAGCTCCGGGACCATGGGGCCGTTGGGGCCGGTCTCGAAGCTGGTGGTGAGGATGGTGGGGATCTCGAAGAACTTGGCGATATCGGCCAGGGCCAGGACGTTGTTCTTGAAGTCGTCCGGGCTGTAGTCGCGCACCAGGGAGAGCAGGCCGGCCTGGTGGTCCACCATCAGCAGGGCCACGTCATCCTTGTTCAGCCGGTTGTAGGTATAGGACATGATTCGTTCTCCTTTCTCTGGCATTTGTCGTCAGTGGGCTGCCCGGCACCAGGCCTCGCGATGCCTCACGAAGTAGCCTGGACGGGCCACCGGGTTTCGAGAGGGGCGCGCCGCTTCCCGATAACGAGAAGCCTATTCAGGGAACGGTTGGTCCGCTAGACGGTAGATGAGACACTCACTGTTTCACTAACAGGACAATAGAGTGCAGGATCTCAACGACCTCTACTACTTCGTGCAGGTGGTGGATCATGGCGGCTTCGCTCCGGCCGGGCGCGCCCTGGGCATTCCCAAGTCGAAGCTGAGTCGGCGTATCACCCGCCTCGAGGAGCGCCTCGCCACCCGCCTGATTCAGCGCTCCACGCGGCATTTTTCGGTGACCGAGCTGGGGCAGGCCTACTATCGCCACTGCCTGGCCATGCTGGTGGAGGCGGAGGCCGCCGAGGAGCTGATCCAGCGCCATCACGCCGAGCCCCAGGGCACGGTGCGACTGAGCTGTGCCCCAAGCGTGCTGCACTACCTGATCACGCCGCTGCTGGTGCGCTTCATGGCGCGCTGTCCCAAGGTGGAGGTGCAGGTGGAAGCGACCAGCCGGCGAGTGGACGTGATCAAGGAGGGGTTCGACCTGGCCCTCAGGGTGCGCTTTCCGCCCCTGGAAGACAGCGACCTGACCATGAAGGTGCTGGCGTCGAGCCCCCAGCGACTGATGGCCGCCCCCGAGCTGTTTGCCGAACGGCCGCGGCCGCGCAGCCCGGCGGATCTTGCCGAGCTGCCTAGCCTCGATTTCGAGCAGTACGACCATCGCCACTGCTGGGACCTGATAGGGCCGGATGGCGCCAGCGCGCAGATTCCCCATCGGCCGCGGCTGGTTACCGATAGTGCCGAGACCCTGCATGCCGCGGCACTCGAGGGGCTGGGGGTGGCCAAGCTGGCGCTGCTGGTCGGCGCGCGGGATATACGGGCGGGGCGCCTGATCGATGTGCTACCGGGCTGGGAGCCCCGGGGCGGGATTCTGCATGCGGTCTTTCCCTCCCGCCGAGGGCTGCTGCCGGCGGTGCGGGCCCTGCTCGACTTTCTTGACGAGCAGATCGCCGAGGAGGACTTCGCCACCCCGGAGGCGTTGATCAATGTGGAGGCGGCGCCCTGAGGGCTCGGCGCCCGCTGTCGCCCCTGGGCCGCAGCGGGCCGACACCCTCGACGTGGCCGGGCGCGGCGCCGGGTCAGCGCATGGCCAGCTGGCTATCGTCGCGGTCGCAGGCGAGGAAGGCGGAGCCCTCCAGCCACTCCTGGTCCGGATAGTAGACGAACAGGTACTGCTCCTCCTTGATGCTGTCGATCAGCGGGTAGGTGACGTCGCGGCTGACCGCGGGGCAGCCGTGGCTGCGGCCCAGGCGTCCGGTCTGCTCGATGAAGGATTCGCTGACGTAGTCGGCGCCGTGGATGACGATGGCGCGCTGGTAGGCCAGGTCGTTGATGCCGTTCTCGAGCCCCTCCAGGCGCAGCGAGTAGCCGTTGCGGCCGTAGTAGGTGTTCATGGTGCGAAAGAGCCCGAGACTCGACTGATAGCTCTCCGGGATATTCGAGAAGGTGGTGGCCATGGCGTCGCCGGAGCCGCGACCGTGGGAGACCAGCTCCTCGAAGAGCAGCTCGTTATGGGGCAGGTCGAAGACCCAGAGGCGCGGTTCGCTGGAAGGCAGGGAGTAGTCGATCACCGCCAGGCGCTCGGCATCGGGGTCGGCGCAGGCCAGGGCGTTGGCGGCCAGCGACAGCACCTGGGGGTCGGCGCCCGGAGCCAGGCGGGTCAGCCGCTGATCCAGCGTCTGCCCCTTGAGGACCTCGGGGTGCAGGGCCTGGGCCAGAAAGGTGCCCGCAGGGGCCTGAGTGCTTGCCAGCAGGGCGGCGCCGGCAAGCAGGGAGAGCGTCAATCTTGGCATGGGAAACGGAACCCTCATCGACATGGGAAATGTTTGAGGGGCGCGCTTCCCTGTGGCCCCGCCTCGGCAGCTATTATGAAGAGTGAAGCAGGGAAAGCCAATTCAGCTTTAAACGATAAAAGGAGTCGAATATGCGGCGATTTGTCGCCATCCTCGCGTTCCTGGCGGTGATGCTCTCGCCGCTTACCTTCGCCGAGCAGCGCGAGACGGTCCGGCAGGCCCCCCTGGAGGCCGAGATCGCCCGGCAGCTGGCCGATGCGCCGGAGGTGCTGCGCCGCTTCTATGCGACCCGGGCCTATCGCCCCGCCTGGGCCGAGCGCCAGCGGGTGGCGGCCTTTGCCGAGGCGCTGCAGACCCTGGAGGGGGATGGTCTCGACCCTCATGAATATCGCGCCGACGCGCTCGCGGCCGAGCAGCGCCGGCTCAAGGAGGGCGGTGCCGAGGTCGAGGCGCTGGCCCGCTTCGACCTGCAGGCCTCAGAGGCGCTGCTGACGGCGCTGCGCCACCTGCAGCGCGGGCGGCTCGACCCCCGGCAGGTCGATCCGCGCTGGGAAATTCCCCTGAAGGCACCGCCTCTGGACCTCGCCGCCATCTCCCGCGCCGTGGACGGTGAGCGTTTCGACCAGGCCTTCGGCGAAGCGCGGCCACCCTATGCGCCCTACGAGCGGCTGCGCAGCGGGCTGGCCCGCTATCGCAATATCGAGCGGCTGGGCGGCTGGCCTGGGCTGCCCGACACGCCTCGGGTGCTGCGGGCAGGAGACGTGGACGACGCCGTAGCGCAACTGCGCCGGCGGCTGGCCATGGAGGGGGAGCTCGAGGTGATGGCGGCCGACACCGACGCCTTCCCCGGGGCCGAGCTGCAGAGCCCGGACCCGCGGCGCTTCGATACCGCGCTGGAAGCGGCGGTGAAGCGCTTCCAGCGCCGCCACCTGCTGGAGGTAGACGGCGTGGTGGGCCCCCAGACCCGAGCGGCACTGAACGTGCGGGTGGCGGCGCGCATCGACCAGATCCGGGTCAACCTGGAGCGCGCCCGCTGGCTGCTGCACGGCCTGCCCGAGGCCTTCGTGCTGGTGGATATCGCCGGCTATCGGCTCAGCTACTTCCGCCCCAACGGCGAAATCTGGCAATCGCGTATCGTGGTGGGGCAGCCCTATCGGCGTACGCCATCGCTGCGCTCAGAGATCACCCATATGACCGTCAACCCGACCTGGACGGTGCCGCCTACCATCCTGCGCGAGGATGTACTGCCCAGGGTGAGGCGGGATCCAAGCTACCTGCAGAGCCAGAACATGCGCGTGCTGACCCCCTCGGGGCAGCGCCTCGACCCCTGGCAGGTGGACTGGTACAACCCCGGCAACGTGATGATCCGCCAGGATCCGGGGCCCCAGAATGCCCTGGGGCAGGTGGTGATCCGCTTCCCCAACGACCACCTGGTCTATCTGCACGATACGCCTGCCCAGGGGCTCTTTGCCCGGGAGCAGCGCGCCTTCAGCTCCGGCTGCATCCGCGTGGAGGGGGTGCTGGCGTTCGCCCAGCTGCTGTTCGACGATACCGGCAGCGGCCAGGACGTGCGCGCCCTGATCGCCAGCGGCCAGACCCGCAACGTCTCCCTGGGCCGGCCCATGCCGGTGATCCTGCACTACTGGACGGTGCACCCGGACGAGAATGGCCAGCTGGTGTTTCGCCCGGACATCTACGAGCGCGATGATGCCCTGCTGCGGGCGCTCGACCGCCCGCTGGCGCTATAGCGGCGAGTAGTAGGCGTCACTCGTAGCCCTTCGCCTGCAGCCGGAAGAGCCGGGCGTAGCGCCCGTTGGCGGCCATCAGGCTCGCGTGGTCGCCCTGCTCGAGGATCTCGCCGCCGTCGATGACCAGTATCTGGTCGGCGGCGCGCACCGTGGAGAAGCGGTGGGAGATCAGGATGGTCATCTTGTCGCGGCTGTGCTCGCGGAAGTCGGCAAACACCGCCGCCTCAGCGGCGGCGTCCATGGCCGCGGTGGGCTCATCCAGTACCATGATGTCGGCGCTCTCCCGCATATAGGCCCGCGACAGGGCGATCTTCTGCCACTGGCCGCCGGAGAGCTCCTGGCCCCCCTTGAACCAGCGCCCCAGCTGGGTGTGGTAGCCCCCGGGCATGTCGGCGATGAAGTCGTCGGCCAGCCCTCGGCGCGCCGCCTCCTGCCAGCGCGCCTCATCCTCGAAGGCCGCCACGTCGCCGGCGCCCAGGTTCTCGCCGACCTTGAGCTGGTAGCGTACGAAGTCCTGGAAGATCACCCCGATGCGCCGGCGCAGGGCGCCGACGTCCCACTCGGCAAGGTCGCTGCCGTCGAGCAGGATGCGCCCCTCGCCGGGCTCGTAGAGGCGGGTAAGCAGCTTGATCAGGGTGGTCTTGCCCGAGCCGTTGGCGCCCACCAGGGCGAGGCTCTGCCCCGGCCTCAGATGAAGGCCGATGCCCGAAAGCGCGGGCCTATCGGCGCCGGGGTAGGTGAAGCCGACGTTCTCGAAGCGAATGCCGTCGCCGGGGCGCACGCCCTCGGTGAGGGTGCCGGCCTGGGGCGCCACCGGCTGCTCCAGGTACTCATAAAGGTTGGAGAGGTAGAGGTTGTCCTCGTACATGCCGCTTACCGAGGTGAGGCTCGCCGAGAGCGCCGCCTGGCCCTGCTTGAAGACCATCAGGTACATGGTCATCTCGCCCAGGGTGAGCTGTCCGCCCACCGTCTCCACCACCACCCAGGCGTAGGCGCCGTAGAAGGCCAGGGTGCCCAGCAGGCCGAGGCCGAAGCCCCAGCTCTCGCGGCGAATGGTCAGGCGGCGGTCCTCGCCGTAGAGGGTGTCGAAGATCTTCCGGTAGCGGTCTAGCAGCAGCGGCTCCAGGCCGAACAGCTTGACCTCCTTGATGCTGTCCTCCCGGGCCAGCACCGTCTCCAGGTACATCTGCATGCGGGTCTGGGGGGAGCGCCAGCGGAACAGCCGAAAGGCGTCGCCTGAGAACTTGGCCTCGGAGAGGAACACCGGCAGGGCGCCGATCACCAGGATCAGCAGCGCCCAGGGGGAGAACTGCACCAGCAGCACCCCGAAGCTCACCAGGGAGATGCCGTTCTGGGCCAGGCCGAAGGTCTTGTTGACCAGGCCCAGCGGGCGGATCGAGGCCTCGCGGCGGGCCCGGGTCAGCTTGTCATAGAACTCCGAGTCCTCGAACTGGGTCAGGCTCAGGGTGCCGGCCTTCTCGAGGATCATGACGTTGACCTTCTGGCCGAGCAGGGCGCGCAGTAGCGACTGCTGGGCCGAGAGGCCACGCTGGGCCATGGCGATGGCGGCGATCACTCCGGCCTCGGCTAGCACGTAGCGCAGCACCGGCCAGGCGCTCTCGAGGGTGAGGGCCTCGCCGGTCTCGCGGTGATAGGCCATGGCGTCCACCACGGAATCGACGATCAGCTGGCCGATCCAGGCCGCCACCGCAGGCAGCACGCCGGCGATCAGGGTGCAGACCGCCAGGCCGATGGTCAGCGGCCGCGAGGTCTGCCACACCAGTGCCAGGGCGCGGCGGCTGTAGCGGAAGACGCCGAAGAAGGCGGCCAGGCGGCTACTGGGGGGAGGGGCGGGCTGGGCGCGGCGCATATGGGGCGAGGACACCGGGGCTCTCCGTGTCGGACTCTGGGTTCAGGCGGAACAGAACCGCAGCGCCCCGCTCGGGGCGGGGCGCTGCGCGGGTGGCGGGGGCGGCGGGATCAGCCTTCGTCGTCGTTGTCGTCGCGACGGCTGGCCACCACCGGGCCGGTCTGACCGCTCTCCAGGGCGGCCAGCAGAGGCTCCGCCTGGCGCTGGAAGGCCATTAGCCTCTCGCCGGTGAGGCTCTTGTTCTCCGGCAGATCCACGGTCATGGCATTGACCTGGGTGTTGTTCACCAGCACCTCGTAGTGCAGGTGGGGGCCGGTGCTGCGCCCGGTGTTGCCGGAAAGCGCGATGCGCTCGCCCATCTCGACCCGATCGCCGCGGCTGACCAGCGGACGCGACAGGTGCAGGTAGCGGGTCTGATAGCCGTTGTCGTGGCGGATCACCACGTAGCGTCCGGCGATGGGGTGGTTGGCGACCTTCTCCACGCGGCCATCGGCCGGGGCGATGATCGGCGTGCCGATGGGCATGGCGAAGTCAGTGCCGCGATGGGGGCTCACGCGGCCGGTGACCGGATGCCGACGGTTCGGGTTGAAGGGGGAGCTGATGCGGTAGCTGCCCTCGAAGGGGTAGCGGGCGAAGGCAGGGTCAAGGCTGCCGCCGTCCGGCGTATAGAAGTTGTTGTCGGCGGCGTTGCGCACCAGGGTCAGGTCCAGTCGCTCGCCCTCATAGTGTACGGCGAGCACCCGGGGGTCGAAGCTGGAGCCGTCGATGATGTCCGACTCCACCAGCACCTGAAAGCTGTCGCCGCGGCGGGTGTCGCGGCGAAAATCTATCTTCTTGCCCAGTACCCGGGTCAGCTCGCTGATCTCGGCGCTGGAGAGACCGGTGGCCTGGGCGGAGCGAGCGAAGCTGCCGCTGACGGTACCGGCGAACAGCCGCTGAGTGGCCTCCCCGGCGCGCTCGATGGTGGCGACCTCGAAACTCTCGTCGGTGCGCTCGACCAGGAAGCCTTCGCGGGCATTGCGCATCATGCGCAGGGAAAGCAGACGGTCCTGCTGGTCGAGCTGGTACTCGAAGGTGTTGCCGGCGCGCCAGTGGGTCAAGGCGCGAGGCGAGGGGACGTCGTCGAGCAGGCGCAACACCTCGCTGTAACCGAGCCCCAGGTGGTTCTGGGCCACCACGGCGAAGGTATCACCCTGCTGTACGGTGTAGGTCTGCCAGCGCGGAGTGTAGGGCTCGTCGGCCTGGATCTCCCTGTCCAGCAGAACCAGGTCGCCATCAAAGAGGCCCAGCTCATCATCGGACACCGGGTCGTAAGAGGTGGCATCGGCTACCAGGGTGCCGTCGTGGTCGAGCATGCCGCTGCCGATGGTGCCCACCACCACCGCCATATGCACGGCGCCCTGGTCGAGCGGCGAGCGAGGGGCGTGCTGCGGGTTGGCCACAGGGGCCGAGCCGGCGGGGCGGGTCAGCGCCAGGGGTAGGGTGGCATCAGCGGCGGCGCTGGCGCTGTCGATCAGGTCCAGGGCGTCGCCTTCGACGAGCCTGGCCAAAGGAACATGGCTACGGGTGGCATCTAGGGCCTGGCTGGCCATTTCGATGGCATCGCCCACGGGACCGCGTTGGAAACTGAGCGAGGGGAGGCCGGGGGTGGCATCGAGCTCGAGGGGGACAATCACGGTGTCCAGCGTGCGGTGCTCGCGCTGGACATCCTGGTAGGTCGTAACGATCTTCTGTGCGCCCAGCACGGTGACCATGGTGGCAACCGGCAACAGTAACAGCTTGTGCGTGCGGGGCAGCGAATGGAGGATTCGCAGCATGGGGTAAAGGCCAGTGAATAGATGAAAAAGCGAAAAAGGCACCAGAACCTTAACCTATGCCGTATGGTGTGCCTAGCCTGTACATACGCACAGCAAGACCCCACCCTGCCGGTGCAGGGTGGGGTGCAGGTACCAGAACGGCGTTTTCTAACTATCCATTGGGCCCGGGGCCGCAGGAAAAATCAACCCCTGCCAAAGGGCCAAAGGGCCAAAGGGCCAAAGGGCTAGCCGGCGAAGGTGCCGTCGCGGTAGTCCCGCAGCGCCTGCTCGAGCTCTGCCTGGCTGTTCATCACGAAGGGGCCGTAATGGGCAATGGACTCACCGTGGGGCCTGCCCTGCAGCAGCAGCGCTTCGCCGCCTTCCGCGCTGGCCAGTGCCAGGCGGTCACCGGTGCCGAGCCGCGCCAGGTGGCCCGCCGGCACCAGGGCGTCACCGACCTGCAGTTCGCCGGCAAAGACGTAGGCGAGAAGGGTCGGCGCCTCGCTCTCGAGCTCGAGCCTGCCTCCCGCCGCCAGCCTGGCATGGGCGACGCCGGCGCTGCCGGCCAGGGCGTTGAGGGGACCGTCGACGCGCTCGCCATCGCTGCGGATCCAGGTGCCACCCAGGACGATCAGCTCGGCACCGTCGCCGGCCAGCTGCGGCATTTCACCGCTGCGCACATCCCGATAGTCCGGCTGGCTCATCTTCTCGCTGGCCGCCAGGTTGAGCCACAGCTGGAAGCCGTGGAGGCCCTGGCTGTCGGTGAGCGGCATCTCGGAGTGGATGATGCCGCGGCCGGTGTGCATCCACTGGGCATCGCCGGCACGGATGGTGCTGGAGTGGCCCAGATGGTCCTCGTGGGTCAGCCCGCCGTGGATCACATAGGTCAGGGTCTGGATACCGCGATGGGGGTGGGGCGGGAAGCCGCCCAGATAGTCATCCGGGCGGTCGGAGCCCAGCTCGTCGAGCATCAGGAAAGGGTCCAGGCCGCCGCCGAAGTCATGGATGCGCTGGATCTTGACGCCGTCGCCATCCTGGCTCGGCTGGCTGCGCTGAAGGCGGTCGACCTGGCGAAATGCTGGGCGGGACATGGGCGTCACCTTTTCGAGTCGTGAGGGAATACCTGGCATTCTAGGTCGGTTTTTTCGAAGATTAAGCGCATTCTTTCGCTTTGTTCATTCGAGGAGGTCGAAATGTCCCGCGTCACCCTGGCCCAGTGGCAGATGCTGGCGGCGGTGGTCGATCACGGCGGCTTTGCCCGCGCCGCCGAGGCGATTCACAAGAGCCCCTCCACCCTCAACCATGCGGTACACAAGCTCGAGGAGCTGCTCGGCGTCCAGGTGCTGGAGCCCGTGGGCCGCCAGGTGCGCCTGACCGAGGCCGGAGAGCTGCTGCTGCGCCGCGCCCGTCAGCTGATCGAGAGCGCGGCGGCCCTGGAGGACGTGGCCGGGCGTCTGGCCGAGGGGCTCGAGGCCGAGGTGGTGCTGGCCGTGGATCAGGTCTTTCCCACCGATGCCCTGGCCCGCGCCCTGGATGACTTCTCTGAGGATTACCCCTATGTGCGGGTGCAGCTGCACGAGACGGTGCTCAACGGTGGCATCGAGATGCTCTACGACGGCAGCGCGGATCTCGTGATCTCCGGCCTCTCGGCCCAGGGCTTCCTGGGCGAACCCCTGGTCAGCGTGCGCTTCCTGGCCGTGGCCCACCCCGACCACCCCCTGCATGGCCTGGAGCGCGAGCTGGATCTGCGCGACCTGATCCAGCACCGCCAGCTGGTGGTGCGCGACTCGGCCCTGCGCCAGTCCATGGATGCCGGCTGGCTCAAGGCGGAGCAGCGCTGGACGGTCAGCCACCTGGAAACCTCCGTCGACATGGTGAAGCGGGGCCTGGGCTTCGCCTGGCTGCCGGAGACGCGTATCCAGGCGGCGCTGGCGGCCGGAGAGCTCAGGCGGCTGCCCCTGGCGGCCGGCGGTATTCGCGAGATCCCGGTGCAGCTGATCCACCGCGACCGCGACCGCGCCGGCCCCGCCACCCGGGCCCTGGCCGAGGCGCTGATCCGGGAGACCGGGGGCTGTTCCGCGGCACTTGATTCGGCTGCGTCGAATGGTTGAGCCCAGAATATGCGCTTAACAATCGACGGCTTCGTATTAGGCTAGGGGGAAAGCAAGCAACCGGCGGCAGCGCCGCCCCGCACCAGGAGATTCCCATGGGCCTGTTGATCGACGGCAAGTGGCACGACCAGTGGTATGACACCGACAAGCACGGCGGCGAGTTCGTGCGCGAATCCGCCCAGCTGCGCGACTGGGTGACCCGGGACGGCGGCGCGGGGCCGGCAGGCCAGCCGGGGCTGCCCGCCGAGGCGGGGCGCTACCACCTCTATGTCTCCCTGGCCTGCCCCTGGGCCCATCGCACCATGATCCTGCGCAAGCTCAAGGGGCTCGAGGGTCTGGTGGGCAGCTCCCACGTCAGCCCGCTGATGCTCGACCAGGGGTGGACCTATCACGTGGGCGAGGGCGCCAGCGGCGACCCGGTCAACGGCGTCGAATACCACCATCAGCTCTATACCCTGACCGACCCGCGCTACACCGGTCGTGTCACGGTGCCGGCGCTGTGGGACAAGGCCCAGGGGCGCATCGTCAACAACGAGTCCGCCGACCTGCTGCGGATGTTCAACGACGCCTTCGATGAGCTGACCGGCAACCGCTTGGACTTCTACCCCGAGCCCCTGCGCGAGACCATCGACGCGGTCAACGCCGACGTCTACGACCATATCAACAACGGAGTCTACAAGTCGGGCTTCGCCACCGACCAGAAGGTGTATGAAAAGCACGTGGTGGCGCTCTTCGAGGCGCTGGATCGCATGGAGGAGCGGCTGGCGGAGCACCGCTACCTGGCCGGCGAGTGGCTCACCGAGGCGGACATCCGCCTCTTCACCACCCTGGTGCGCTTCGACGCCGTCTACCATGGCCACTTCAAGTGCAACCTGCGCCGCATCGAGGACTACCCGAACCTCTCGCACTACCTGCGCGAGCTCTACCAGTGGCCGGGCATTGCCGAGACGGTCAACCTCGACCATATCAAGCGCCACTACTATTACAGCCACGACACCATCAACCCGACCCGCATCGTGCCCCACGGCCCGCTGCTGGAGCTCGAGCGCCCCCACGACCGCGAGCGCCTGCCCGGCTGGGGCATCCGCGAGAAGGGTTAAGGGTTCTTCGCCAGCCAGCGGTCCAGAGCGTTGGCGAACTCCCGGCGGTCTCCATCGGAGTAGCCCTTGGGTCCGCCGGTGTGCTCGCCGCTGGAGCGCATCGTCTCCGTGAAGTCCCTCATCTGTACCCGCGCCTTGATATTGCCCTTGTCGAGCATCTCACCGCGGGTGGTCATGACCGCGGCGCCTTTTTCGATGGCCTCCAGGGCCAGCGGCAGGTCGGAGGTGATCAGCAGGTCTCCCGGCTGGAGGCGCTCGACGATCTCGTTATCGGCGGCATCGAAGCCATGGCTTACCGCAAGCCCCTTGACCCAGCGCGAAGGCGGCAGCGGCACCGCGTGGTTGGCCACGAAACAGGCGGCGGTCGAGGTGCGTTCGGCGGCGCGCACGATGATGTCGCGGGCCACCCTGGGGCAGGCGTCGGCGTCGACCCAAAGCGTCGGCATGGGGAGTCTCCGGCAGGCGGTGGTGTAAGGGACGCGGCGAAACCGCTGGCCACGGCAGGGGGAGGATGGTAGCATGCGCTCTCCTCGCATGTGTTGACCCCACCATCATGTACGACGCCACCGCCGTCGGTCATCGACCGAACTGAAGGCGGATGGGCGCCACAACGCCAGCCCCAGCGACACTGCTGCTGCGCTGACCGCGTTCGAAGTGTGTAGATGGCGCGCCACCGAGATCCCGCCAGCCTGGCGAGATCGGCGCAAACGGTCGCCACAGAGGTCCATGACGCCATCGGTGATGGCATGGACCTGATGCCAGGTGCGACCGGCGTCCCCGACTCCGATGTCCCGTGCTGCTGCCCCTGAAGGGCGCTGCGCGCCTGACCGTTTTGCTGCGTCAGGGACGCCAATGAATTTTTGCCGGTGACCCCGGCCTACCAAGGTGTGATTGATGACCCCGACTTCTGTCGCCTCGCCGAGCTTCGGCGACCTCGCTCTGCTGCCCGCCGTTCTTTCTGCCGTCGAGACCCTGGGCTACGAGACGCCCTCTCCGATCCAGATCCAGACCATTCCGGCCCTGCTGGAAGGGCGTGACATGCTGGGCCAGGCCCAGACCGGCACCGGCAAGACCGCTGCCTTCGCCCTGCCGCTGCTCTCCCGGCTCGAGCTGAGCCGCCGCGAGGCCCAGGTGCTGGTGATGGCGCCGACCCGCGAGCTGGCCCAGCAGGTGGCCGTCTCCTTCAGCAAGTACGGCCAGAACCTTCAGGGCCTGGAAGTGGCGGTCCTGTGCGGCGGCCAGGAGTATCGCGAGCAGCTGGGCGCCCTGAAGCGTGGCGCCCAGGTCGTGGTGGGCACCCCCGGCCGGATCATCGATCACCTGGATCGCGGCAGCCTCAAGCTCGACGGGCTTTCCGCCCTGGTGCTGGACGAGGCCGACGAGATGCTGCGCATGGGCTTCATCGACGACGTCAAGCGCGTCGTCGCCGATACCCCGAAGGAAGCCCAGCGGGTCTTCTTCTCGGCGACCCTGCCGACCGAGATCGAGCGCATCGTCAACCGCTACCTGGTGGACCCGGTGAAGGTGGCCATCGAGTCGCGCACCACCACCGGCGAGAACATCGAGCAGCGCCTGGTGCGCGTCGATGGCGGTGCCAAGCTGGAGGCGCTGTCGCGCATCCTCGAGGTCGAGCCGGTAGATGCCGCCATCGTCTTCGTGCGCACCCGGGCCGCCTGTACCACCCTGATGGAGCAGCTCTCCGCCCGCGGCGTCAACGTGGCCAGCCTCTCCGGCGACCTGGACCAGAGCCTGCGCGAGCGCACCATTCAGCGCCTCAAGCGCGGCAAGGTCGACGTGCTGATCGCCACCGACGTGGCCGCCCGCGGCCTCGACGTGCCGCGCATCACCCACGTCTTCAATTACGACCTGCCCCAGGACTCCGAGGCCTATACCCACCGCATCGGCCGTACCGGCCGGGCCGGGCGTACCGGCATCTCGATCACCTTCGTGGGCTTCCGTGAAGGCCGCAAGGTGGGCTGGATCGAGCAGGCCACCGGCCAGAAGATGAGCGAGATGGAGGTGCCCGACGAGGCCGCCATCCGCGCCCATCGCGACGAGGTCTTCCACCAGAAGGTGATCGCCGCCCTGACCGCCGGTGCCGAGGAGCAGCGTGCCCTGGTCGGCCGCCTGGTCGAGGAGGGCTACGACCCCATCGAGCTGGCCTGCGCCTTCGCCCGCCTGGCTCGCGCCGACGAGGCCCCCATCGGCCGCATGCAGGCACCGCGCAAGGAGGCCCGCAACGACCGCGCCTCCCGCGACGGCAAGCCGCCGCGCCGCGAGCGGGGCCCGAGCGAAGGCATGACCCGCTACCGCGTCTCCGTGGGCCACAAGGATGGCGTCAAGCCCGGCCAGCTGGTCGGAGCGCTGGCCAACGAGGGTGGCATCGAGGGCTCGCGCATCGGCCGCATCGATATCCGCCCCTCCTTCTCCGTGGTGGAGCTGCCGAGCTCGCTGCCGGCCAGCATCCTGGCCAAGATGGCCCGCGCTCGGGTTGCCGGCCGTCCCCTGGAGATCAGTGAGGACCGCGGTGCCCCCGAGCGTGCGCCCCGTCGTCGTCGCGACGACGGCGACGCGCCGGTTCGCCGCCCCTCCCGCGCCTGAGGCGCCGGCTGCCGCCCGCCAGGCGGCGCCAACCCCCACCGACAGGTCGGAGCTCTGCTCCGGCCTGTTGTCGTTGGGGCCCCTGAAGCGGGCCCCTGAAGTGCTGTCGGCAAGGAGGAAGTGTGATGTGGAAGCGGCTGCCGTTTCGCCTGCGCGGCTACCTGATCACCGTGACCGGGGTGCTGCTGCTCTCACCGGATGCGCTGCTGGTCAAGGACACCACGGTGGATGTGGCCACCTTCATGTTTTGGCGTGGCCTGCTGCTGGGAGCGGTGCTGCTGCTGATCGCTGCGCTGCGCTACCGTGAGCGCCTGCCCGGGGCCATTCGTGCCTGCGGGCCGGCGGCCCTGTGGTGCCCCCTGGCCTTCGCGGCCAGCGCTTGGGCCTTCGTGGGCGCCACGCGGCTGACCACCGCCGGCAACGTGCTGGTGATGCTCAACCTGGCGCCCCTGGCGGCGGGGCTGATCGGCATGCTGCTGTTCGGCCAGCGGCTGCGCCGCCAGACCTGGGTAGTGATCGCGGTCTGCGTGGTCGGGGCGAGCCTGATGGCCGCCGGCGAGGTGGGGCAGGGCAGCCTGCTGGGCCTGGCCGTGGCGCTGATCATTCCGATCGCCATCGCCGTGAACACCACGGTGGCCAGCGCCCAGCGCGGCAGCGGTACCCGGGGGCTCGATACCACGGTGGTGCTGCCCCTGGGCTGCCTGGCCATGCTGGTGCCGGCGGCGCTGATGGGCGGCGCCCGGCTGCCTGAGCCCGATGACCTGCAGCGCCTGGCGCTGATGGGGTTGCTCCTGCCGCTGGCCTATTTCCTGATCCAGACCGGCGCGCGCTATCTGCCCGGCGCCGAGGTCAGCCTGGTGATGCTGGTCGAGACCCTGGCCGGCACCCTGCTGGTGTGGTGGTGGGTCGGCGAGGTGCCGGCGGCGCTCGCCTTCCTGGGGGGCGGCATGATCGTCGTCGCCATGCTGGCGAGCTCCCTGCGCGACCTCTATCGGCAGCGCCGCAAGGCCGCCGAGGGCGCCCCGGACGCCCGCCGCCTGCGCGACGAAGCGGCGGAGGAGAGCATCGAGCGCGGCGAACCCGCCCCGCCGGTGGGCGAACGCCACTGATCCTGGGGATAGCTCAGCTCGGCGAGTCGCTTGCCACCGCCGCGGCGAAGCGGACCAGCAGCGAGCTCGCCTCGGGGGTGGCGGTGACGCCGGCGAGCAGCGCCTCCGGGTTCTGGCCCTGGTCGCGCAGCTTGTCGACCTGGTGGGCCAGGTAGGCGCGCATCACCTCTGCGGTGAACTCCGGGTGGAACTGCACGCTCCACTGGCGCGGGCCGTAGCGCAGGGCCTGGTAGGCATCGTGGGCGTTGTGAGCCAGCACCACGGCGCCTGGCGGGGCCTCGAGCACCGATTGGGCGTGGGTCAGCTGGGCGGGGAAGCGCTCGGGCAGCTGGCCGAGCAGGACATCCTCGCGGCCGGCCCGGGTGAGCGTGACCTCATGGGTGCCGGACTCGCGCCCCGCAGGATGGTAATCGCTGACCCCGCCCAGGGCCGCCGCCATCAGCTGGTGGCCGTAGCAGACTCCGAGGAGCGCCAGGTTGCGCTCCATCGCCTCCCGCAGCCAGGGCTTCAGGGCCTCGCTCCAGGGCTCGGCGTCGCTGACCATGGCGTGGGAGCCGGTGATATAGAGGCCGTCGACCTCCTCGAGGGAGGGCAGCGGCTCGATGCGGGCGTCGAACACCGCGGCCTCGAAGCCGGCGGCGGCCAGGGCCTTCTGGAACAGCGTCTCGAAGTCGCCGTGGGCTTCCACCACGTCGGGGAAGGCGTCGCCGGTCTTGACGATCAGCAGTCTGGGCATGGGGATATCCTCTTCCTGGATCAGGCGCGGCGCAGCCGCTCGCCGAGAGCGACCATGAAGCGGGCGCCGGCCTCGAGCTGCTCGATGTCGATGTATTCGTCGGGCTGGTGGGCCTGGGCGATGCTGCCGGGTCCGCAGATCACCGTGGGCAGCCCCCGGCGCTGGAACTGGCCCGCCTCGGTGGCGTAGGCCACGGCCCCGGCGGGGCGCTCGCCCAGCAGGGCGTGGCAGAGCGCCAGCACCTCGGTGTTGTTGTCGTCGGCCAGCGCCGGCACCGTCTCGTTGAGCGCCTCGGTGACGATGGAGGCCTCCGGGGCGCGGTCGCGCATCTCGGCCTCGAGCTCGGCGGCCCGGGCGTTGACTCGGCCTACCAGCTCCTCGAAGCGGTCCGACGGCAGATGGCGGATCTCCCACTCGAAGGTGCACTCCCGGGCCATGATGTTGATCGCCGTGCCGCCCTGGATCTTGCCCACGTGAAGGCTGGAGTGCACCACGTTGAAGGCCTCGTCCACGCGCCCCTCGGCGCGCAGCTCGGCCATCACCTCCTCGATATAGGTGACCAGCTTGGCTGCCACATGGATCGCCGAGACTCCCTGATTGACCTGGCTGGAGTGGCTGGCACGGCCGGTGACGGTGGTGCGCAGGTTGGTGGCCCCCTTGTGGGCCACCACCGGGTGCATCAGGGTCGGCTCGCCGACGATCACCGCGGCGGGCAGCGGGTGGTCGGCCATGAGCCGCTCGATCATGCGCGGCGCGCCGATGCAGCCCACCTCCTCGTCGTAGGAGAGTGCCAGCCAGATGGGCTTCTCCAGGTCGAGCGCCACCCAGCGCGGCACCTCGGCCAGGGCGCAGGCGATGAAGCCCTTCATGTCGCAGGTGCCGCGGCCGTAGAGGCGGCCGTCGCCCTTGTCCACCAGGGTGAAGGGGGCGCTGGACCAGGGCTGGCCGTCCACCGGCACCACGTCGGTATGGCCGGAGAGCACCACGCCGCCGGCCAGGTCCGGGCCGATGCGCGCCAGCAGGTTGGCCTTCCTGCCATCGTCGCTCTCCACCCGCCAGTGGGGCACGCCGTGCTCGTCGAGCAAGCCCTCCACGAAGGCGATCAGGTCGAGGTTGGAATCCCGGGAAACGGTAGGAAAGCCCACCAGGCGTTCAAGCATCTCGGCGGCGGTCATGGCGCGCTCCTTGGTATCTTTGGGGGAAATCCTATCACGCCTGCGCGTCAGGCCGATGGTGTCCGTGTCATAGCCCCAGGCTATCTGGCCGATGCGTCCGCTTTTCTGACAGCAGTCATTAACAGGATTACGATGTCGGGCATCGGCGGCCATGTGCAGGTCGTCATATGGACATTCACTTCTCAGCAGGAGGCGTCTCGATGCCGGATACATCCTTCCCCAACCCCGGGCTCTTCACCCCGCTACAGCTGGGCAGCCTCAGCCTGCCGAACCGGGTGATCATGGCGCCGCTGACCCGCGCACGCACGCCGGATAGCGTGCCCGGCAAATTGCAGCAGGTGTACTACGGCCAGCGGGCCAGCGCCGGGCTGATCATCAGCGAGGCCACGAACATCTCGCCCACCGCCCGCGGCTATGTCTACACGCCGGGGATCTGGAGCGACGAGCAGGAAGCCGGCTGGAAGGGCGTCGTGGAGGCGGTGCACGCCAAGGGGGGGCGCATCGCCCTGCAGCTGTGGCACGTGGGGCGCGTCTCCCACGAGATGGTGCAGCCCGACGGCCAGCCGCCCGTGGCGCCCAGCGCCCTCAAGGGCGAGGGCGCCATGTGCTTCGTCGAGTTCGAGGACGGCACCGCTGGCCAGCACCCCACCAGCACCCCGCGGGCGCTCGAGACCGAGGAGCTCCCCGGCATCGTCGAGGACTATCGCCAGGCCGCCGTGCGCGCCAGGCGGGCGGGCTTCGACATGGTCGAGGTGCACGCGGCCAACGCCTACCTGCTCAACCAGTTCCTCGCCACCGGCAGCAACAAGCGCACCGACCAGTACGGTGGCTCCCTGGAGAACCGTGCCCGCCTGGTGCTGGAGGTGGTCGATGCGGTGGCCGAGGTGTTCGGCCCCGAGCGGGTCGGCATCCGCCTGACCCCCTTCATCGAGCTCTTCGGCCTCACCGATGACGAGCCCGAGGAGATGGCCTGCTACCTGGCCGATGAGCTCAGCCGCCGCGGCCTGGCCTATCTCCACTTCAACGAGCCCAACTGGGCCGGCGGCGATATCACCTTCCCCGAAGGTTTTCGCGAGCAGATGCGCCAGCGCTTCAGCGGCCGCCTGATCTACTGTGGCAACTACGACGCCGAGCGCGCCCAGGCCCGCCTGGATGACGACACCGCCGATGCCGTGGCCTTCGGGCGCCCCTTTATCGCCAACCCCGACCTGCCCGAGCGTCTGCGCCTCGGTGCCACCCTCAACGAGCCCGACCCCGGCACCTTCTACGGCGGCGCCGAGGCTGGCTACACCGACTATCCCTTCCTCGACAACGGCCACGACCGGCTCGGCTGAGTCGGCATCTGCCCCTGGAAGCACCAGCAAGCCCGGCCAGCGTGCCGGGCTTTTTGTATGTGGGGAGGAACATCGTCATGCTCACGGCATCGACATATCCCCGAGACATGTTCAAGAAACGCGATTTTTTCGACACGTCCGGCCGACATGTCGATGGCATCGACATGTCCCGAGGACATGTTTAAGAAAGACATTTTTTTCGACACGTTCTCTGGATATGTTGATGCCATCGACATAAGCTGACGACGTGTCGATTCTTCAGGAATAAATGAACATGAGCTGGCGCCCCGACCACCCCTACAACGGCCTGCCGCCGCTGCCCCCTGCAGAAGAGCTCGAGACGCCGGCTGTGCTCAAGGCCTGCATTCCGGCTCGGGCGGCACTGGCGGAGCTGAAGCAGGCCGGTGAGCTGCTGCCCCACCAGGGACTGCTCATCAACCTGCTGCCTCTGCTGGAAGCCCGCGACAGTTCCGAGATCGAGAACATCGTCACCACCACCGACAGACTCTTTCAGTTTGCCCAGGAAGATACCCACGCCGACCCTGCCACCAAGGAGGCGCTGCGCTATCGCACGGCGCTGAGCCATGGCTACCGAGAGCTGGCCAGGCGACCTCTGTGTACCAACACGGCAGTGGAGATCTGCAGCACCATCAAGGGCGTCGATATGGAGATTCGTCGGGTGCCGGGCACCACCCTGGCCAACCAGGCGACCGACGAGGTGATCTATACCCCGCCAATGGGGGAGGGGACGCTGCGTGAGCTGCTGGCGAACTGGGAGCGTTATCTCCATGAGGAGGATGGTGTCGACCCCCTGATCAAGATGGCTGTGTCTCACTACCAGTTCGAGGCGATCCACCCTTTCACCGACGGCAATGGGCGTACGGGCCGGGTGCTGAACATCCTTTACCTGATCGAGCAGCGGCTGCTGTCGCTGCCCATCCTCTACCTCAGTCGCTATATCGTGCTTCACAAGCCCGACTACTACCGTCTGCTACTGGCAGTGACCCGTGAAGGGGAGTGGCAGGAGTGGCTGCTTTATATGCTCAAGGCAGTCGAGTACACCGCCCGCTGGACTACCGACAAGATTGCGGCGACCCGCACCCTGATCGAGGATACGGCCCGCCATATCCAGCAGCAGCTGCCTAGGGTCTACAGCCACGAGCTGGTGCAGGTGATCTTCGAGCAGCCCTACTGTCGCATCAACAACCTGGTGGAACGGGACATAGCCAAGCGGCAGACCGCCTCCAGCTATCTGCAGCAGCTGTGCGAGATCAATGTGCTTGAGGAGATCCGCGCCGGGCGCGAAAAGCTCTTCGTTCATCCCAAGCTGGTTCGCCTGATGACCGAAGACAGTAACGAGACGACCCCGTACGCACAGGATCCTCTATGACCCAGAACGACATCGTCCAGAAGCTGTGGAACCTCGGCGATGTGCTGCGCGAAGACGGCGGGGCGAGCCTTGGAGATAGAAAATCTGCGTGAATGGTGAGGAGACACCAATGCTGAATCGATCAGCGCTATTACTGCGCTACAAGGCTCCGGCTGTGCAGTGGATCAACGACGCCGACCCCTCTCCGGGTGGCACGTCGATCACCGAGGAGGAGGTCAATCGCGACTGTACCGTCTATCTGGTCAGCGATGCAGTCGCGGAGTCGCCTTCGGAGGTGAGGCGGTGGGTCAAGGCCAACTGGCGCAACCTCTTCGAGTCGGAGCTGGAAGGCTGGTACACTGAGCCATCGCTATGGCCGAAGCGCACCCTGAAGCGCTTCGATGAGTGGTTCGAGGTCGAATGCCACAGCGTGATGATCGATACGCTGGGCACGCCCATCGAGGATGATGAGGCGTGAGACTGATCGGGAGGCCCCATGAAGCCCTTCTCCATCCTGATGATCCGCCTGCTGGGTCTCTATCTCTTCCTGAAGACCTTGTTCTCGGTGCTGCCGGCGCTGCTGGGCCCGAATGTCGGGGAGTTCTGGTCAGCCGAGCTGCTGCCGATGCTGCTGGCCACCGTAGGCGTGCCCTTGATGGGCGGCGTATTGCTGTGGTGCTTCGCCGGCCGCCTGGCGGAGCGGCTGCATGGCGCTGGAGGGGTAGATGAAAAGGCCGACGTTCGGGTTGGGGATGATGACCTGGTGCGTGCCGGCACCTTCCTGATCGGTACCTATCTGGTGGTGCGGCATATCGGCATGCTGGTGGGGGTGTACTCGTCCTCGGGTGCAGTGGCCTACGACGCACTGGTTGTCGTGGTGGCGGGCCTTTGCATGATGCTGGGTGGAGGCTCTCTTGCCGCGCTCTACCGCAGGGTCAAGTTTCTTGGAGCTGGCCGGTAGCGAAGGGCCAAAGTGGCCGGATCGAGTCGAGCGATGTGTGGAGCGACTATCAGTAGTGATAGCGCAGCTGAGCGATCAGCACGGCATCCTCGTTGATCGTGTAGACGAGCCGGTGTTCATCGTTGATGCGCCGGGACCAGTAGCCGGCAAGGCCGTGTTTCAGGGGTTCAGGCTTGCCGACGCCCTCGAAGGGAGTGCGCTGAATCTCCTTGATCAGCTGGTTGATTCGGCGCAGCACCTTCTTGTCTGCCTTTTGCCAGTAGAGATACTCCTCCCAGGCGTGCTCCGAGAACGTCAGCTTCATTCCTCGATAAGCTCCCGCTCTAGACCGCCCCTTTCCTCGAGCTGTGCAATGGATTCAAGAAGACGCCGGGCGTTCTTCGGCGAGCGCAGCAGGTAGGCGGTTTCCTGAAGGGCCTCGTAGTCCTCCAGCGAGATCATCACCACCGAAGGCGCCTTGCTGCGGGTAATGATCAGCGGCGCATGGTCGTCACAGACCTGCTGCATGGTCTGGGCCAATTGGCTGCGTGCGGCTGTATAGCTGATGGCTTCCACGGCTATGTCCTGTACGATACTCTGTACCGTACAGGATATCGTACCTGTTTCAGGTTGGCTACTCACATCGGCGTTGCCTGACGGTGCCATGGCTTCCCATGGCCCGCTGAGCCTCACGCCCCGCGCTGGTGCAGCCGTCGGCTCAGGCGCGCCAGAATGGAGACCTCGCCGCGCAGCCAGGGGCCGAGCAGGCGCATGGAGAGCGGGATGAACAGGAACACCATCACCGGGGTGAGCGCGAGGGTGCTGACCAGCACCTTGGGCAGCATCGGCAGCCCCGCCAGCAGGCCGCCGAACAGCGCCTGAAACAGCAGCGAGACCGGGAAGAAGGCGAGCCAGATGGCGATGGCCTGCTTCCAGCGCGGCGGCGTCTGGCCGGTGGCGTCCTGGAACCAGCCGTCCAGCCCGGTGGCGCGGTGCTCCTGGGGAGCGACGAAGAGCCCCTCGCCGCGGGCCAGCCAGGCGCGGCGCGAGGCGGAGTGCTCCCAGGCCGCCAGGGTGTCGGCATCGCGGAAGCGGAAGATGATCTGGTACTCGTCGTCACCGGGCGGCGGGGCCAGCACGCCGGAGCCCAGGTAGCCGCTGAAGTCGGCGGCCAGCGCGCGGCCCTCCTCCAGCCAGGTGGTGAAATCGGCGTAGCGGCCGCGGGAGACGCGTCGGGCCACCATCAGAGTCAGGGGGGCAGGGGACATCGTGTATCTCCTTGTTCAGGGCGCCAGGGTAGGGCGCCGGAGTCATGCGGGCCGGGTAGGCCCTCGCCATGAACTAAGCAACAAGTATACCAGCAGGCGGCGTGGCGTAGCGGCTCGTGCCGAGGCAGGCTGGGTTGGGTCCGTGCGGGTGCCAGGTCGAGTTGGAGCCGCGGTCAGCGGATGGCATGCTTAGGCCCCGCCGATCAAGGCCTGCTTCGGCAGCGGGGCCCCGGCTATTCGGGGCGGTACGGATGGATCTCTGGACAGGTAACAATGCCCATGAAAGAAAAGGAAGTCGCTCAGCGCCCCGATCTCCGGCCGTGGCTGCGCTACTGGCGCAACTCGCTGGCCGATGCCGAGAGCGGGCGAGGCGCCCTGACGCGTCGAGAGCTGGAGCAGAGCCTCCCGGTCGGCAGGGAAGCCTACCGGCAGGGCCGGCTGGCGCCGGAGGTAGTGGGGCGGCTGTTTTCCGGTGAGGCGGAGTCGGTCGAACTGCTGCGGGTAGTGCTGCGCCCGGCCGTCTACATGGCGCTGCTGGAGCATGGCCAGGGGCGGCGGGCGCTGTTTCCGGAGGTCATGACGCCGCTGATCTGCGTGCTCTGGGTCACCCGTGAAGGCCGCCTCATTCCGGCGGAGCCTCCGGTGATTCCCCGTGACCTCCTGGGCCCCCAGGCGGATGATCGCTTCACGCTGAACGACGTCGTCGAGCAGGATCGCTTCCTGACCCTGGAAATGCCGCGGGTCTGGTCGGCACAGGAGGCAAAGGGGCTGCTGGAAGAGCCGGAGGAGACCTGGGCGCCGCTCTGGCAGGGCTACTACGAGGTATCGCGCCGCCTTTTCGAGCAGCTGGTGCCGCCGGAGCGGCTGAAGGCGCATTTCGTCAGCGCCGACCAGGCTCGTCTGCTCAAGGTCGAAGAGTCGGTGACCGGGGCGAGCCAGCATATCCTCAACCTCTACGATTGGCTCGATGGCGCGAACCCGGCGCTACCGCTGCTGGAAACCTATGCGCTGTCATCTCGGCAGAACCACCGCCCCTGCGTCGATGCGCTGGCGACGCTGGACGCTCGCCTGGGCCACGCCAACTCCGCCTATCCCACCGCGGTGGCGCAGCGGGACGCCCTGGCCCAGGCGATGGCCATGGAGGAGGGCGAGATCCTGGCGGTCAATGGCCCGCCCGGCACCGGCAAGACCACTTTCGTGCTGGATGTGGTGGCCTCGCTATGGGTTCAGGCCGCGCTGACGGAGGGGGAGCCGCCGCTGATCATCGCGGCTTCCACCAACAACCAGGCGGTGACCAATATCCTGACGGCCTTTGCCAAGGACTTCGAGGAGACCGACCATCCCTTGAGCGGTCGCTGGCTGCCCGACATCCATAGCTACGGCGGCTACTATTCCGCTCCCAGCCGTGAGGCCGAGGCAGCCAGGCACTATCAGACGCCGGCTTTCTATCGCGATAGCGAGCGCCCCGAGTCGACCGAGCATGCCGAAAGCGAATTTCTGCGGATGGCTCGCCGGGCTCTCGAGGAGGACAGCCTGGAGAGCGTCAGAGCGGTACGTCAGCGTCTGCATGCCGAGCTGTCTCGTGTGCACGCCCGGCTGGTCGACATCCACTCGCAGTGGCAGCGCCTGCAAGACCTGGAAGAGGCGCTGGGCCCCGATGCCGAGGCCGATCAGCGGCAGGATCAACAGTCGCTTGAGGCGCTGCAGGCCGCGCTGGCAGAGGTCCAGGAGGATGCGCGGCGCTGGAAGGATTTCCGTGCCGAGGAGCCGCTGTGGCTCTCGATGCTGAGCCTGCTGCCACCGATAGCGCGCCAGCGGCGCCTGCGTCGCGAACTGTTCATCGAGGCGTCGCTGAGTGCCCGGAGCCATGACATCCTCGGGGCCGCCGCGGGCGATGCCCCCGAGCGGGCGCTGGCGAGGTGGTTGGCTAGCCAGCAGCAGGAGGTGGCGCGCTGTCAGGCGCGGCTCGACGAGCGTCTGGCGCAGCTGGAGGCTCGGGACCTTGCAGCAGAGGCGCTGCGCGCCGAGCTTCCCGACCCGGCGGCGAGCGACAGCCTGGAGGCCATCGACCGCTCGCTGGACACCACGCTGCGTTTTCGGCTGTTTCAACTGGCGGTTCACTACTGGGAGGCGCGCTGGCTGGAGGCGTGTCGCGAGCAGGGCAAGGAGCTGGCCGAGCAGGCGGCCAGCGGCAGGGAAAGAAGGGGGCTTGCCACGGTGCGGCCGCGCTGGCGGCGGCGCATGATGCTGACGCCCTGCATCGTCTCTACCCTGCACTCGCTGCCGTCTCATATGACCCACAGCGTCTTCGAGGGAGAAGGGCAGTTTCGCACCGAGTATCTGGTTAACGAGATCGACCTGTTGATCATCGACGAGGCGGGGCAGGTGTCGCCGGAGGTGGCCGGTGCCTCCCTGGCGCTGGCCAGGCGCGCGCTGGTGATCGGTGATGTGCATCAGATTCCACCGGTGGCGACCCAGCTCAAGTCGGTGGATGTCGGCAACCTGTCGCACCAGGGCCTGCTGACCTCGCTCTCCGACTATGGTGCCCTGCGCGAGACCGGGCGTAGCGTGGTGGATGGCAGCTCCATGCGTATCGCCCAGGTGGCCAGCCGCTACCGCTATCTGGAGGAGGCCGAGCCGGGCATGTTCCTGCGTGAACACCGGCGCTGTCTGAGCGAGATCATCGCCTACTGCAATGACCTCTGCTATGCAGGGCTGCTGCTGCCGAAGCGCACCACCCCGGCCACGGACCCCGAGCTGCCGCCCTTCGCCTACGTCCACGTGGATGGTCGCGTCGAGACGGCGCCATCGGGAAGCCGCTGCAACCGGCTGGAAGCCGAGACCCTGGCCGAGTGGCTGGCCGTTCAGCGCAGCACGCTAGAGGCTCGCCATGGCCTGCCGCTCGGCCAGATCGTGGGCGTGATCACCCCCTTCAAGGCCCAGGTGGAGCAGATCCAGCAGGCGTGTCGCGAGCGGGACATTCCGGTGGGCCAGGAAGAGAACGCCGTGACGGTGGGGACCGTCCATGCCCTGCAGGGAGCCGAACGCCCGGTGGTTCTGTTCTCTGCCGTCTACTCACGGCACGAGGATGGCGGATTCATCGATCGTGATCCTGCGATGCTCAACGTGGCAGTCTCGCGGGCCAAGGACAGCTTTCTGGTCTTTGCGGACATGGACGTCGTCGCCTCGGCCCCGCCGGGCTCGCCACGTCGCCTGCTGAGCCGCTATCTGCTGGCGCGCGAGGCGAATGCGCTGGCTTTCGCCATCGACAGGGCCAGGCCGGACCTGCTGGTCCAGTGTCGCGAGCCCCAGGTGCTTACCGACGCGGAACAGCACGATGCCTGCCTTCACCGTCTGCTGGAGGAGGCCCGAGCTCGGGTGGTGCTGGTCTCGCCCTGGGTATCGCTCAACCGGCTGGAGGAGAGCGGCCTCCTGCAACAGCTCGGTGCCGCTGCCGGCCGCGGCGTCGAGGTGGCTCTCTACACCGACCACCACTTCAATACCACCGTCAACAACCGCCCCTGCCCGGACAGAACCGCCCGTTTTGCGACCTGTCGCGAGGCGCTGGAGGCACATGGCGTGGCGGTCAAGGTCGTGCATCGCGTACACAGCAAGCTGGTCATGGCCGATGATCGTTTCATCTGCGTCGGCTCCTACAACTGGGGCAGTGCCGTGCGCCAGGGGAAATATCGCAACATGGAAACGTCCATCCTCTACAGCGGTCAGCTCAGCGATGAGATTCGCCTGCAGCGCGAGGCCCTGGAGGGGCGCCTGCATCCCAAGTATCCCGTCAAGGCGGATACGGCTACCTCGTGATGGTTTCAAGGCTCGGCTCGCCGTCGCGTCGAGCCGAGCCGCGGCAGACCATCTATATGCCAATGCGCACCAATGGCAGAATGATCATCCAGGTAAGTGCCCGTTAGCCGACAAAACCCTTGAGACTAAAGGCTAATTCCCTGATATTAATTTCTGAAAATAGAAAAAATCCCTGATAATCAACTAGATTGCCTATCGTATACTCCCCCGCATCCTGGCGGATGGGGGCGATGTCTCCTGCCCGCGCTCTCTTTCACCAAGGCTGCGCCCGCCGCTGCCCCTGAAACAGTCAATGGCCTTCAAACGCCCCTGGGCGCCCGGCCTGTTGCATTGCGAGGTATCGAGACCATGACCAAACAGCCCTTCCTGATCGCCATGACCTTCATGTCGATCATCATCGGCGGCGGCTTCGCCTCCGGTCAGGAAGTCCTGCAGTTCTTCACCGGCTACGGCCTGATCGGCGTGGCCGGCACCCTGGTCAGCGGGCTGCTGTTCGCCTTCCTGGGCATGCAGATCGCGCGCATGAGCTCGAGCCTGCAGGCGCGCTCTCACAAGGAGGTGCTGGCGGCGCTTTTCGGTCGTCGGGCGGGGCTTGCCATCGACCTGGTGCTCTCCTTCTTCCTGTTCGGCGTGGGCGTGGTGATGCTGGCCGGCAGCGGCTCCATCTTCGCCCAGCAGTACGGCATGCCGCCGCTGTTCGGCGGCGTGCTGCTCAGCGTGCTGGTGGTCGCCACCCTCTGCCTGCGGGTGCGCGGCATCATCAACCTGATCAGCGCCATCATGCCGGTACTGCTGCTGCTGGTGATGACCATCACCGTCTACTCCTTCTTCGCCAGCGACGCCTCCCTGGAGTCGCTGAACACCGCCTCGGGCGAGTTCGCCACCATCAGCGACGGCTGGCCGGTGTCGCACTGGTTCATCGGCGCGCTGCTCTACGCCTCCTTCAATATCGCCGTGGGCTTCCCCATGCTGTCGGTGATCGGCGGGCTGACCTCGGACACCCGCCAGGCGGCGCTGGGCGGCATCCTCGGCGGCGTGGGCCTGGGCGTGCTGATCTTCCTGCTCAATATTGGCCTCTTTGCCAACCTCGACCGACTGGTGGGCGTCGAGATGCCGTCGCTGATGCTGGCCAGTGCGCTCTCGCCGGCGGTGGCCCTGGCCATGTCCCTGGCGCTGATCTGCATGATCTACAGCACCGCCGTGGGCATGTTCTTCGCCTTTACCGCCCGCTTCGCCACCCCCGAGACCTCGCGCTTCAAGGTGCTGAGCGTGATCTTCACCGCGGTGGGCCTGCTGCTCAGCCAGTTCGGCTTCAGCGCGCTGATCGGTACCGTCTACCCGATGCTGGGCGTGGTGGGCCTGATCCTGATCCTTGCCCTGGGTTACCGCTGGCACACCGCCCGTCGCGAGGCGAGGATGCGTCTGGCGCGCTCCAGCTACTGAGCGCGTGGCGGCCGGGGGGCTAAGCTGTAAGGGATCTCACACGGCGGAGTCCCCCCATGCTGGAGCTCTATCTGCTGCGCCATGCCAAGGCGAAACGCGAAGGTGAGAAGCTGCCCGACGCCGAACGGCCCCTGAGCCAGCGAGGCCGGTGCCAGGCGGCGGCCATGGCGCCGGCGCTGATGCGCTGGGGGGCGCTGGAAGGCGAGGTGGTCTCGAGCCCCGCCCGGCGCACCCGGGAGACCCTCGAGGCGATGGCCGAGGCGCTGCCCGAGGGCATCCCGGCCCCGGTGGCCCACTTCGACGAGGCGCTCTACACTTTCGACGGCGAGGCGCTGCGCGCCTGGCTGCAGGGGCTACCCGAGGGCAGCCGGCGGCTGCTGGTGGTGGGGCACAACCCGGCGCTGCTGGAGCTGGCCCGCTGGCTCAGCCCCGTGGCGCCCGATTCCCTGCCCACCGGCGGACTGCTGCATCTCCGCCTGCCCGGCGAGTCCTGGCAGGCGCTGAAAAAGCACGCCGCCGAGGAGCTGGCGTGCCTGATTCCAGAGCAGGCCAGCCATGCGCTCTTCCAGCGCCGGGCGCCGGCGCCCCCGGAGCTGCGCAAGGCCGACCTGGCCGGCCGCCTCCAGGGGCAGCTCGGCCATCTCTATCGGCTGGTTCGGGCGCTGGAGCCCGGCGTGATGGCCGGCATGGATCCCGAGTTTCTGCACCAGTACCGCGTCAACCTGCGCCGCAGCCGGGCGATCGGCGAGGCCGTGCTGGCCACCGTCCGGCAAGCCGGGAACGGGAAGGCGCCCGGGCTGAAGAAGCGGCTGAAGGCGCTCAAGCAGCGTGCCCAGGCCACCAGTGACCTGCGCGATCTCGATGTCTTCCTGGAGAGCCTGGCGCAGGCGCCACCGCCGCTTCAGGCGAGCACTCGGCGTGCGCTTCACGACTGGCTGAACGAGCGGGCCCGGGAGCAGCACGAGTGTCTCTGCCGGCAGCTGGGTCAGCCCGACTACGCCGCCGACATGCAGGCCTGGCAGGCGTTCCTCGACGGCGACGGCTTTTGGCAGGCGCTTGCCCGGCTCTCTGCGCCGCGGGTCGAGGCGGTGCTGGACGAGCGCATCCTTGGCCACGATAGCGACCTGGCCGCCCTCACGCCTGACGCCCCGGATGAGGCCTTCCACGACCTGCGCAAGGCGGTGAAGCGCATCCGCTACCTGGCCGAGCTGGATCCGAAGCGCCACCGCCGTTTCCTCAAGGGGCTCAAGCAGCGCCAGACCCTGCTCGGTGAGTTCCAGGACCTCTGCACCCGCCAGGCCTGGATCGCGGCCTTCGCTGCCGGTTCGCCCAAGGCCCTGCGGCGCCGGCAGGAGTGTGACGCCTGGTGCGCCGCGCTGGAGGCGCAGAAGCGAGCCCTGCGGGAGCAGATCATGGCGCTGGCACCGCTACGCGAGCCGGGCCCCGCCGCCCGCTGATTCACCCCCTGGCGTCACCTGTGCGGCGTGGCTTCTGGGTTATTCCCGCTCGTCCCGGGTCGAGCGCAGCAGCACCCGGTCCATGCCCCGGGTGCTCAGCACCCGCTTCAGGGCGGCGAAGAGATGAGTGGGCAGGGTGACCGCATAGCGGGGCCTGGGGCGCGGGTGCTCCAGGGCGTGGACCAGCTTGGCCACTACCGCCTCCGGGCCCAGGGTGAAGGCGGCCTTGCCCTCGGTGCTGGCCAGCCGCGCCTCCACCTTGCGGTAGGTCTCGGCGTGGGCGCTGCGCTCGGTATCGATATGGGCCCGGAAGGCGCGGTGGGCGTTCGCGCGAAAGCGGCTGGTGATGGGGCCGGGCTGGATCAGGCTGACGTGGATGCCGCTTCCCGAAAGCTCCTGGCGCAGGGTATCGGTGAGCCCCTCCAGGGCGAACTTGGAGCAGATGTAGGCGCCGCGGTAGGGCAGGGCGGCGAACCCCAGCACCGAGCTGTTCTGTACGATGCGCCCGTGTCCCTGGGCGCGCATCATCGGCAGCACCCGGGTGGTGAGCTCGTGGGTGCCGAGCAGGTTGGTCTCGAGCTGCTGCCTCAGCGTCTCCCGGGAGAGATCCTCCACCGCCCCGGGCTGGCCGTAGGCGCCGTTGTTAAAGAGCGCGGTCAGCCGCCCATCGGTGCGTTCCGCGACCTCGGCCACCGCCGCCTCGATGGAGGCGCTGCTGTCCAGGTCCAGCACCAGCGCCTCCAGGCCCTCTTCCTTCAGCCGGGCCACGTCTGCCTCCTTTCTGGCGGTGGCAAATACCCGCCAGCCTCGCGCCGCCATGGCGTGGGCCGCGGCGTGGCCGATCCCGCTGGAGCAGCCGGTGATCAGCAGGCTGCGCGCCGCTCCGGCTTCGTTATCCGTCATTCGTTTCTCCTGGTGATCTTGGCAACTGTATATGTCTTGGCGTTGGAGGGCGGGCGTTACGGGCCGCCCTGCAGCATCTCCCGGGTCGCCTCCATCACCCGGCCATCCACGGTGCGCTGGACCTTGTCCTCGATCTCGCCGAGCAGCGCCTCCACCTTGGGGCCCTCGTTGGCCACCGCCACGAAGGTCCACTCGCTCGCCTCCAGCCGGTCGTGCTCGCCGCTCTCGCAAACCGCCACCGCCGGGTTGCGCCCGAAGCGCTCGTGCAGGCCGCCCATGCGCTGGCGCTTCTCCTTCAGCGAGCGGCAGCCGGGCAGCGAGATATGCAGCGTGAGAATCCCCATATGCATCCTGACCCCTCCTTCGCCCTTTTCCTGACCTGGATCATTTCCCCGTCTCGCCCGGGTGTCTACCCTTCTCTGTCACAACATATGGTGCCTTATAGAAGAAAGGACACCATATATAGATAATCGGCCAGTGAGGGAACACCCATGCAACGCCAGCCGACCGGCGCCGTCAACGTCGCTTCGACGGTCAACGAATACCTGCAGCGCGCCGACTGGCGCGTCAACGCCAACGCCAACCAGGGCTACTCCCTGGGCGGGCTGATCCTCAACGCCTCGGGCAAGCTGATCGCCAACTACTGGCTGGATGAAGTCTATCCCGCCGCGGTAGGCGAGGCCCACCGGGAGGGCGATCTGCATATCCACGACCTGGACATGCTCAGCGGCTACTGCGCCGGCTGGTCGCTGCGCCAGCTGCTGATCGAGGGCTTCAACGGCGTGCCGGGCCGGGCGGAGAGCGCGCCGCCCCGGCACCTCACCAGTGCCCTGGGGCAGATGGTCAACTTCCTCGGCACCCTGCAGAACGAGTGGGCCGGCGCCCAGGCGTTCAGCTCCTTCGATACCTACCTGGCCCCCTTCGTGCGCCGCGACGCCCTCGACTACCCGGCGGTGAAGCAGGCGGTGCAGGAGTTCATCTACAACCTCAACGTGCCGTCGCGCTGGGGCAGCCAGACCCCCTTCACCAACCTCACCTTCGACTGGACCTGCCCGGCGGACCTGCGCGACCAGGTGCCGATCATCGGCGGCGCGGAGCAGCCCTTCACCTACGGCGAGCTGCAGGCCGAGATGGACCTGCTCAACCGCGCCTACCTGGAGGTGATGGAGGAGGGCGACTGCCAGGGGCGGGTGTTCACCTTCCCTATCCCCACCTACAACATCACCCCGGACTTCCCCTGGGAGAGCGACAACGCCGAGCGGCTCTTCGCGCTCACCGCCAAGTACGGGCTGCCCTACTTCCAGAACTTCCTCAACTCGGACCTGGAGCCGCACATGGTGCGCTCCATGTGCTGCCGGCTGCAGCTCGATCTCAGCGAGCTGCTCAAGCGCGGCAACGGCCTGTTCGGCAGCGCCGAGCAGACCGGCTCGCTGGGCGTGGTGACCATCAACTGCGCGCGCCTGGGCTACCGCTTCGCCGGCGACCGCACGGGGCTCTTCCAGGAGCTGGACCGGCTGCTCGCGCTCGGCCGCGACAGCCTGGAGATCAAGCGCGGCTGCATCCAGCAATGGATGGATGACGGCCTCTACCCCTACAGCCGCCGCTACCTGGGCACCCTGCGCAACCACTTCTCCACCCTGGGGGTGAACGGCCTCAACGAGATGGTGCGCAACTTCTTCGAGGACCGCTTCGATATCGCCAACCCCGAGGGGCAGCAGCTGGCCATCGAGCTGCTGGAGCAGGTGCGCGAGCGGATGCGCGAGTTCCAGGCGGCCACCGGTCACCTCTACAACCTGGAGGCGACCCCGGCGGAGGGCACCACCTACCGCTTCGCGAAGGAAGACCAGAAGCGTTACCCCGGCATCCTCCAGGCGGGCACTCCGGATTCTCCTTACTACACCAACTCCAGCCAGCTGCCGGTGGGCTATACCGACGACCCCTTCGAGGCGCTGCTGCACCAGGACCCGCTGCAGACCCGCTACACCGGCGGCACCGTGCTGCACCTCTACATGGGGGAGCGGCTCTCCTCACCGGCGGCCTGCCGCAAGCTGGTGCAGACCGCGCTCTCCCGCTTCCGCCTGCCCTATCTCACCGTGACGCCGACCTTCTCGATCTGCCCGGTGCACGGCTACCTGGCCGGCGAACATGAGTTCTGCCCGAAGTGCGATGACGCCCTTCTGGCAAAGCATGCTCGGGCCGATGCCATGGCCTGAGGCCTTTCTCCGCAATACCACCAACCCGAAGAGGAGCATCCCATGCGTCATAGCGTCGAGAGCCTGCCCACCGAAGCGCGCCAGCGCTGCGAGGTCTGGACCCGGGTGATGGGCTATCACCGCCCCGTCAGCCAGTTCAACCGCGGCAAGCAGTCCGAGCACCGCGAGCGGCGCCACTTCAGCGAGCAGGCCGCCACCCCCTGACCCACCGTCACACAGAGCGCCCTCCATGTCAGCGCGACAGGGGGCGCTCGGCCGGATGACCGCCATGCCCCATCCCGAATTCAACCGGCCACGACTGCCCGTGGCCGGCCTCACCCCCATGACCACCCTGGACTACCCGGACCACCTGGCCTGCGTGGTGTTTCTGCAGGGCTGCCCGCTGCGCTGTGGCTACTGCCACAACCCCGGGATGCTCGAACCACGCCGCGCCGCGCCGGGCGAGTGGGCCGAGGTGGAGGCCTTCCTGGCCAGGCGCCGGGGGCTGCTCGACGGCATCGTCTTCAGCGGCGGCGAGCCCACCCTGCATGTCGACCTGCCCGCGGCTGTCGCCCGAGCGCAAGCGCTCGGCTTCAAGACGGGGCTGCATACCGCCGGGGTCTACCCGCGGCGCCTGGCCGAGACGCTGCCGCACCTGGCGTGGGTGGGGCTCGATGTGAAGGGCCCAGCGGCGCGCTTCGATGTCATCGTCGGCCGCCCCGGCCTTGCCGCCGCCCACGCCGAGAGCCTCGAGCTGCTCTTGAGAAGCGGCATCGCCTTCGAGTGCCGCACCACCGTTCACTGGCGGGATTTCAACTTCGAGAGCCTGCGCCGCCTGGCCCTCGACCTCGCCGAACGGGGCGTGACCCGCTACGCCCTGCAGGTGGCCCGCCCCGGCCGCTGCCTCGACCCCGCCTATGGCCGGCCGGTGCCTGGCGCCCCGACGCTCGGCGAACTGGACGCGCTGGTCGAGACCCTGGCACCGGCCTTCGAGCGTCTTGAACTGAGGGCGTAAGCCAAAGACGACACTGCCTTGTAAGCCTTTGCCCACTGGTGCTCAGGGCACTTTGGTGCCAGGCTGCTAGGTTACAGATTGTTGCCGGCATGGCGCCGCCCAAAGAGCGGTAGGCCAGAGCCGCCAGCGACGGTTGCGCAGGCCCGGGAACGATCAAGGCTTCTCGCTCATCTCCAGGCTCCCTGCAGGAGCCCGATTTATCGGGCGAATATCCTATCGCCCCAAGCGGAATCACCTTTGTGGGTCGCCGCATCCGGTGCTTAAATGGTGGATGAATCAATGATTAGAGTGGCTGCTATGAAGAGAATGGTGCAGGCAACATGGCCTGTCTGCATGCTAATGGCAACATTACTCCTAAGCGGCTGTGGCGCAGTCAGCGGAGCCGATGAGAAAGTCTTCATGAAGCATCGAGAAGCAGACTCGCTCGAACGCCAATACCTTTTTCTGGCAAGCTATCTTGGTTCTGAGAAGCCATGCTTCTTGATTCACCCCGAAAGCTTGGCAGTGGCGCCGTTTAACCCTGCCGGGACAAGGGCAAGCTTTCTCAGAAGCACATGTTTTAGCCACGTGGCCGACTATGCTGGTAACGAAACACTGTGCCAACATGTGCGCTCAGTGAGTACCTTTCTATATTCGGGCGACAGGTTGAATGCTGAGCGCTGCAGAGAGGCGGCGTCATCTCCAAGCCACGTGCGCATGAGCGGTAGCCTGGACGTATCGAAGATTGTCGCCCTGGCGGGCCACTCTTACAGCGACATTGACAGCTTTTTTGTATCGGCAGGAGTTTTTCCAACGATCAATGAAGCGGAGCAGGCACGCCGTCATGACCCCGCCCGCTACTGGAATGAAGTAAGGTTCGAGTTTCTGCTTTCCCGTGATTTTTTCGACTCTATAGGCGAGCTGCCCGGGTTCGGGAACCACCATGATCTGGCTGATATCGCAGCGGTGCGCTGGTCTCAATGACCGCTCCTGCCGCAAGCGGTTGCGTGCTGCCCAGATGTCGGGTCCCGGGTGACTGGCCACCCGGGACCCGATACCTATCGATATAGAACATGTGCCCAAAGTACTCCTCATGCTGCTTCGAGGGCGCAAGACGTGGGCGAGCTCCGAGTGGCAGTGGGGGAGGCGTCAGGGATGCGGGCGCGGCCGCCAGCCGCCCTGGCGAATGGCCTCGCAGCCGGCCACCTCGGGGTTGTAGAGATAGAGCCAGGCGGGCCCGAAGGCGGTGGGGTGGATGGCGCGGTCGTAGAGCCCCAGGTGGGGCAGGCGCGGCCGGTAGTCTTCCAGCCGGTCGAGGCCGGCCAGCAGCCGGGCGTCCACCTCGAAGACCTCGATTTCCACGCCGCGGGAGGGCTCGAGCTTGGCGCCGGGGTAGGGGCCAAAGTCGTAGAGGGTCACGTCGGCCAGGCGGTCGCTGCCCAGGAACTCGGCGCCGGCGAGCCAGTGGTGATTGCGCAAGCCGCGCTTGAGGGTGCCGTAGACGGCCACCAGCGGCGTGCGGGTGATAGCGATGGCGGGCGCGGTCATGGTGGCGGATCTCCACGGGGCAGAGCTGGGACTCTATGGTAGCCATTCTCCGTTTCCTTATCACCGTCGAGGGAAAGGGGGCAGCGCCACGCTGTCGTCATCGCTAGCCTGACGGGCGGCCCCATGCCAGAATCGGGGGCTGATCTGGACACCGAGCCGCTCGGCACAGGGCGGCCGCAAAGAGAAGAGGACACCATGCCCGAGTATCGTTCCCGCACCACCACCGCCGGCCGCAACATGGCCGGCGCCCGCGCCCTGTGGCGCGCCACCGGCATGAAGGATGACGACTTCCACAAGCCGATCATCGCCGTGGCCAACTCCTTCACCCAGTTCGTGCCCGGCCACGTGCACCTGAAGGACATGGGGCAGCTGGTGGCCCGCGAGATCGAGAAGGCCGGCGGGGTGGCCAAGGAGTTCAACACCATCGCCGTGGATGACGGCATCGCCATGGGCCACGACGGCATGCTCTATTCGCTGCCGAGCCGCGACCTGATCGCCGACAGCGTCGAGTACATGGTCAACGCCCACTGCGCCGACGCCCTGGTCTGTATCTCCAACTGCGACAAGATCACCCCCGGGATGCTCAACGCCGCCATGCGCCTGAACATTCCGGTGATCTTCGTCTCCGGCGGGCCCATGGAGGCGGGCAAGACCAAGCTGCTCGACCACGGCCTCGACCTGGTGGACGCCATGGTGATGGCCGCCGACGACAGCGTCGACGACGAGACCCTGGCCGAGGTGGAGCGCAGCGCCTGCCCCACCTGCGGCAGCTGCTCCGGCATGTTCACCGCCAACTCCATGAACTGCCTGATGGAAGCCCTGGGCCTGGCGCTGCCGGGCAACGGCACCGTGGTGGCCACCCATGCCGATCGCCGCCGTCTCTTCGAGAATGCCGGCCATCGCATCGTCGAGCTGGCCAAGCGCGTCTACGAGGGCGACGAGGCGCATCTGCTGCCCCGGGCCATCGGCTCCAAGGCGGCCTTCAAGAACGCCATGACCCTGGATATCGCCATGGGCGGTTCCACCAACACCATCCTGCACCTGCTGGCCGCCGCCCAGGAGGCCGAGGTCGACTTCACCATGGAGGATATCGACCGTCTGTCGCGGGAGGTGCCGCAGCTCTGCAAGGTGGCCCCCAATACCCAGAAGTACCATATCGAGGACGTGCATCGCGCCGGCGGCATCATGGCGATCCTCGGCGAGCTCGATCGCGCCGGGGTGCTGGATACCCGGGTGCCCACCGTCTACGGCGACTCCCTGAAGGCCGCCCTGGATGAGTGGGACATCATGCGCAACCCCAGCCCCGAGGTGATGGAGTTCTACAAGGCGGGCCCCGGCGGCGTGCCCACCCAGGTGGCCTTCTCCCAGGCGGCCCGCTGGCCGAGCCTCGACGGCGACCGCGCCACCGGCTGCATCCGCGACCTGGAGCACGCCTTCTCCCGGGAGGGAGGCCTGGCCGTGCTCAAGGGCAATATCGCCCTGGACGGCTGCGTGGTGAAGACCGCCGGCGTCGACGACTCCATCCTGGTCTTCGAGGGTACCGCCCACGTGGTGGAGTCCCAGGACCAGGCGGTGGCCGACATCCTCGAGGGCAAGGTGAAGGAGGGCGACGTCGTCGTCATCCGCTACGAAGGGCCCAAGGGCGGGCCGGGCATGCAGGAGATGCTCTACCCGACCTCCTACCTGAAGTCCAAGGGACTCGGCAAGGCGTGTGCGCTGCTCACCGACGGGCGCTTCTCCGGTGGCACCTCCGGGCTCTCCATCGGCCACGTCTCCCCCGAGGCGGCCGCCGGCGGCGCCATCGGCCTGGTGGAGCAGGGGGACATCATCCAGATTGATATCCCCAACCGCACCATCAACGTCAAGCTCAGCGACGAGACGCTCGCCGAGCGCCGCGCGGCCATGGAGGCGAAAGGCGCTGACGCCTGGAAGCCCGCCGCGCCGCGGCCGCGCAAGGTGACGCCGGCGCTCAAGGCCTACGCCATGCTCGCCACCTCCGCCGACAAGGGCGCGGTGCGCGACCTCTCCAAGCTCGATTGACTCTGACTGAGCTCGACCGGCTGAGTCCGGCCGAGCTCACGCGTCGAGGGCGAGCCACTGCTGTGCATGAGCCGAATGGGACTACCATTCGGCTCATTTCGTGAGCCTGGCCGATATGTTGCCCGACTCGAGGTCGGCCCCCGCCTACCAGAAGGCGGTGCCGCTGTCGCGCTGGGCGAGCAGCTTGTCCCGGGCGATAAAGAGCGCGGCGATGGCCCGGGCCTCGTGGAAGTCCTCCCGGGCGAGCAGGGCGGGCAGCTCGAAGAGCCCGTGGGTCTCGACGATCAGCGGTTCGGGCTCGTCGCCGGGCAGGCGCCTGGGGTAGAGGTCGGTGGCCAGCAGCACCTGCATGCGGTGGCGCATGTAGTTGGGGGCCAGCGACAGCTCCACCAGCGGTTCGATGCTGTGGGCGCCGAAACCGCACTCCTCCATCAGCTCGCGGTTGGCGGCGGTGACGATATCCTCGCCGGGATCCACCAGCCCCTTGGGCAGGGTCAGCACATAGTCCTCGAAGCCCGCCGCGTATTCTCGGATCAGCAGCACATGCTCCGGGTCGGGCATGGCGACGATCATCACCGCGCCGCTGTCGCTGCCGGTCAGCCGTTCGAAGGTGCGCTCTTCGCCGTTGGAGAAGCGCAGGTCCAGGGACTCGACGTGAAACAGGCGGCTTCTGGCCACCGACTGGCGGGCAAGGACCTCGGGCTTCTGCGGCCAGTGCGAATCGGGCCTCGGGGGGGTAGACATGGTCGCTCCGTTTCTGGGGGTGAGGGCGCCTGCTACAATACCACCCCCTGCAAGCCACCACCCGGGAATCCCGATGATCGACTGGCGCGCCATCGATACCGTCCTGCTCGACATGGACGGCACCCTGCTGGATCTGCACTTCGACAGCCACTTCTGGCTGGAGCACCTGCCCCGGCGCTACGTGGAGCTGCACCAGCTCGACGAGGCCACCCAGGAGGTGGTGCGTTCCAAGGTGCTCCACGAGCAGGGCACCCTCAACTGGTACAGCCTGGCCTACTGGAGCCGGGAGCTCGACCTGGATATCGTCGCCCTCAAGCGCGAGGTGCAGCACCTGATCGGCCTGCGCAGCGACGCCCTCGACTTCCTCAAGTGGCTCCGGCAGGCCCACCCTCGGGTGGTGCTGGCCACCAACGCCGACCGGGAGAGCCTCGAGCTCAAGCTGCCGCTGACCGGCCTCGAGGAGTACCTGGACGCCATCGTCTCCTCGGCGGATCTCGGCGTGCCCAAGGAGGTCCAGGCGTTCTGGCCCGCCCTCCAGGCGGTGGAGCCCTTCGACCCGGCCCGGACCCTCTTCATCGATGACAACCCTCGGGTGCTCGCCAGCGCTCGGGAGTTCGGCATCCGCCATCTGCTGGGGATCAAGCAGCCCGACAGCACCCGCCCCGAGCGGGAGCTCGAGGAGTTCGTGGCCCTGGATCGCTTCGCGGCCATCCTGCCCGGCAACCTGCCGCCGGGGCAGGGGCCCGGGGCGCCGAACAAGGGCGCCCAGGGAGGTGGTCATGGCCAGGGAGGTGGTCATGGATAGCGTCAGGCTCGACAAGTGGCTCTGGGCGGCGCGCTTCTTCAAGACCCGGGGCCTCGCCAAGAAGGCCATCGAGGGTGGCAAGGTGCACTACAACGGCGCCCGGGCCAAGACCAGCAAGACCGTCGAGCTTGGGGCACTGATTCGCGTGCCCCAGGGGTGGGACATTCTCGAGGTGGAGGTGGTGGCGCTCTCCGATCAGCGCCGCGGCGCCCCCGAGGCCCGTGCCCTCTACCGGGAAACCGAGGAGAGCGCGGCGCGCCGCGAGCGCGAGGCCGAGGCGAGGCGCCTCACCAATCAGGCCATGCAGCACCCCCTCAAGCGCCCCGACAAGAAGCAGCGGCGGGATATCCGACGCTTCAAGGAGTCCGGGGAAGAGTAGCGCGCTTACCAGCGCAGCGCTCACCCCTCACTCTTCACCGCTCACGCTTACCACTTACGACTCACAAGCGCGTAGCGCGCTTACTCCTCACAGGGACCCTATGAGCGATCAGATCCAGCGTTTTCTCTTCGACAACACCAACGTGCGCGGCGAGCTCGTGACCCTCGAGCGGGCCTATGCCGAGGTGCTCGACCGCCATGACTATCCGCCGGTGGTCAATCGCCTGCTGGGCGAGCTGCTCGCCGCGGTGGCGCTGCTCACCGATACAGTCAAGCTCGACGGCACCCTGAGCATCGAGGTGCGCGGCAGCGGCGCCCTGTCGCTGCTGATGGCCGAGTCCAATCCCGGCGGCGAGCTGCGCGCCATCGCCCGCCTGGCCGAGGACGCCCCCATGCCGGCCGACGATGCGGGTTTCCTCGAGCTGCTCGGCGAGGGGCGGATCATGATCACCCTGGACCCCCGGGAGGGGCACCGTTACCAGGGCATCGTGGCCCTGGATCACGACACCCTGGCCGGCTGCCTGGCCGCCTATTTCGTGCAGTCCGAGCAGCTGCCGACCCGGCTGTGGCTGGCCGCTGACGGGGTGCGGGCCGGCGGCCTGCTGCTGCAGCGCATGCCCGACGAGTCCCAGAACCAGGACCACGACGCCTGGGATCGCACCGTGGTCCTGGCCGAGACGGTCAAGGAGGAGGAGCTGCTGGCGCTCGGGCCCGAGACGCTGCTGCACCGCCTCTACCACGAGGAGACGGTACGGATCTTCGACCCCAAGGCGCTGCGCTTCGGCTGCACCTGCTCCCGGGAGCGCATCGCCGGCTCCCTGGTCACCCTGGGGGAGGCCGAACTGCGCCAGGTGCTGGCCGAGCACGGCAGCATCGATACCCAGTGCCACTTCTGCCACACCTGCTACCACTTCACAGAGGCCGATGTGGAGGCGCTGCTGGCCGGTGACGATACCCCGCCCCCGGTCCTGCATTGAAACAGACGCTTGATTTGCTGCGCCGCACCATCAACGTGTAGTGAACGGTCTCCATGTTGTAGAAAAACTACATGATTTTCGCCTAAAAACGGCGTTCCCCGCGGCGGCGCTTTTTGACATAATGGCGCCGCTTTTTTCGGCTCGATCGCCTCGCCAGAAGACGGGATACCCGCAGCGGCGATCGATGGCAGGCATCCGCTGCGTCGCTAACGGCGCCCGGCACACGAGAGAGAATCGGCCGCAAGGCCCAGGAACCGACATGACCACAACCCAAGCTCCCAAAGCCCACGTCAACCTCAGCAGCGCCGAGCTCATCGAGCGTGCGGTGGCCACCGGCGAGGGCCGCCTGGCTGCCAACGGGGCCCTGGTGGTGAACACCGGTGAGCGTACCGGCCGTTCTCCCAAGGACCGCTTCATCGTCGATGAGCCGTCCACCAGCGGCCAGATCGACTGGGGCAGCGTGAACCGCCCCTTCGACGCCGAGAAGTTCAGCGCCCTCTGGGGCCGCGTCGAGGAGTACCTGCTGGGTCGTGAGCACTATGTGTCGGAGCTCCACGTGGGCAGCGACCCGACCTACTACCTGCCGGTGCGCGTGCAGACCGAGACCGCCTGGCAGAACCTGTTCGGCCGCACCATGTTCGTTCGCCCGGAGGCCTACAACCCCTCCGCCAAGGATGAGTGGACCATCATCAACGCCGCCGGCTTCCAGTGCGACCCGGCCCGCGATGGCACCAACTCCGACGGCACCGTGATCATCAACTTCGCCGAGCGCAAGGTGTTGATCGCCGGCATGCGTTACGCCGGCGAGATGAAGAAGGCGATGTTCTCCGTCCAGAACTTCCTGCTGCCCGCCGCCGATGTGCTGCCCATGCACTGCTCCGCCAACGTGGGCGAGGATGGCGAGACCTGCCTCTTCTTCGGCCTCTCCGGCACCGGCAAGACCACTCTCTCCGCCGACCAGGCCCGCTACCTCATCGGTGACGACGAGCACGCCTGGGGCCCGGGCACCGTCTTCAACATCGAGGGCGGCTGCTACGCCAAGTGCATCGACCTCTCCGAGAAGAACGAGCCGGTCATCTGGAACGCCATCAAGTTCGGCACCGTGCTGGAGAACGTGGTCCTCGACGACCGTCGCGAGCCGGATTACGCCGACGACAGCCTGACCCAGAACTCCCGTGCCGCCTACCCGCTGGAGCACGTCGAGAAGCGCGTCCCCGAGAACCGCGCCGGTGAGCCCAACGCCATCGTCTTCCTGACCTGCGACATGAGCGGCGTGCTGCCCCCGGTCTCCGTGCTCTCCAAGGAGGCCGCGGCCTACCACTTCCTCTCCGGCTATACCGCCAAGGTGGGCTCCACCGAGATGGGCTCCGCCGAGGGTCTCTCCTCCACCTTCTCCACCTGCTTCGGCGCCCCCTTCTTCCCGCGCCCGGCCCGCGAGTACGCGGACCTGCTGATCAAGCGCGTGGCCGAGAAGGACGCCCAGGTCTACCTGGTCAACACCGGCTGGACCGGCGGCTCCTACGGTGAAGGCGGCTCGCGCTTCTCCATCCCGACCACCCGCGCCATCATCAGCGCCATCCAGACCGGCGTGCTGCGCGAAGTCGAGACCAAGCGCATCGACGGCCTCAACCTGGAAGTGCCGGTGGCCGTGCCGGGCGTGGACTCCAGCCTGCTCGACCCGCGCGAGACCTGGGAAGACAAGGACGCCTACGACCGCAAGCGCCAGGACCTGGCCGAGCAGTTCGTCGACAACTTCAAGAAGTTCGACGGCGTCAGCGAAGCGATCGTCAAGGCGGGCCCCAGCCTGACCTGATCGCGCCGCCCGGGCCCCTGCGGGGCCCTCGGCTCGCATGAAAGAACCCGGCACCGCCTTGGCGGTGCCGGGTTCTTTCGTATGCCGGGTGGCCTGAAACCTCCATGTAGGAGCCGGATTCATCCGGCGATCGGGCTCACGACATCGCCGACGTGTCGGACCACCGATAAATCGGGCTCCTACGAGGTGGGTGGTCCGCAATTATTTCCGGCGATTGGGGGCTCACCCCTTCAGGTCGGGGAAGTCCTCCTCCCGGAACTCCAGCGCCCCGCGCTCGTCGCTGGCCTTCTGCGCCTCGGCCTGGCGCAGCTCCACCCGGCGGATCTTGCCCGAGATGGTCTTGGGCAGGTCGGCGAACTCCAGGCGGCGGATGCGCTTGTAGGGGGCCAGCCGCTCCCGGGCAAAGGCGAGGATGTCCCGGGCGAGCTCGGCGCTGGGCTCATGGCCGGCGGCGGGGATGACATAGGCCTTGGGCACCGAGGTGCGCACCGGATCGGGGCTCGGCACGATGGCCGCCTCGCCCACCGCAGGATGCTCGATCAGCACGCTCTCCAGCTCGAAGGGGCTGATGCGGTAGTCGGAGGCCTTGAAGACATCGTCGGCCCGGCCCACGTAGGTGATATAGCCCTGCTCATCCACGCTGGCCACGTCGCCGGTGCGGTAGTAGCCCCCCTGCATGGCCGCCGCGGTGCGCTCCGGGTCGTTGGCATAGCCCACCATTAGGCCGGCCGGTCGCGCCTCGCCCAGGGCCAGGGCCACTTCCCCCTCGCTTGCCGGCTGGTCCTCGGCGTTAAGCATCACCACCCGATAGCCGGGCAGGGGACGTCCCATGGAGCCCGCCTTGAGGGGCTGGCCCGGGGAGTTGCCGATCTGGGCGGTGGTCTCGGTCTGGCCGAAGCCGTCCCGGATGGTGAGGCCCCAGGCCCGGCGCACCTGCTCGATCACCTCGGGGTTGAGGGGCTCGCCGGCGGCCACCGCCTCGCGCAGGGCGACCCGGTGGGCGGCGAGATCCTGCTGGATCAGCAGTCGCCACACCGTGGGCGGCGCGCAGAGGGTGGTGATCGCGTAGTCCGTCAGCACCTTCAGCAGGGCGGCGGCGTCGAAGCGCGCATAGTTGTAGAGAAAGACGCAGGCGCCGGCGTTCCAAGGGGCGAAGAAGCAGCTCCAGGCGTGCTTGGCCCAGCCCGGCGAGCTGATATTGAGGTGGCGATCCCCCTTCTGCAGGCCGATCCAGTAGAGGGTGGAGAGGTGGCCCACCGGGTAGGACTGGTGGGTATGGGTGACCAGCTTGGGCCTTGAGGTGGTGCCCGAGGTGAAGTAGAGCAGCATGGGGTCGTCGGCGGGGGTCGGCCCGTCCGGAGTGAAGGCGTCGCTTTCGCCGTGGGAGTCGGCGAAGTCGTGCCACCCCTCGGCGGCGCCCCCCACGGCGATGCGCGTCAGGGCGTCCTTGCGGCCGGCAAACTTCTCCAGGTGCTCATGGCCGATCACCAGGTGCTTGACCTGGCCGCGGCTGATGCGGTCCTCGAGGTCTTCGGGGGTCAGCAGGGTGGTGGCGGGAATGATCACCGCGCCCAGCTTGATGGCGGCCAGCATCACCTCCCACAGCGGCACCTCGTTGCCCAGCATCAGCAGCACCCGGTCCCCCCGGGCCACGCCCAGGGAGCGCAGCCAGTTGGCGACCTGGTTGGAGCGCCTCGACATCTCGGCGAAGCTGAGCTTCGCCTCCCGGCCATCCTCCTCGACGATCCACAGCGCCGGGGCGTCGTTGTCCCGGGCCATGACGTCGAAGTAGTCCAGGGCCCAGTTGAACTCGGTGAAGGTGGGCCAGCGGAAGTCGCGGTAGGCGGTGTCGTAGTCCTCGCGGTTGGCCTGCAGGAAGTCCCGGGCGGCGAGGAAGCGCTCCAGCGCCGGTGAGCTCGACGGTGTTGGCATGTTCCATCCCTTCTTGTTGTTGATTGGCGGTGTGAAAGGTGATGAGGCTGAAACTCTAGCCAGATTTCGGCGCGCCTGTCCAAGACCCGAGCAAGCGCTTGGACTAAAGTTGCCTGCCGCCGGCGGCCCCTCTGCGGGGGCCGCCGCGCGTGGCTCGCCCCGGCGTTTGTGGTACCTTGTCGCGATCGTTTTTCGAGCATCAGTGAAGGGGTTACATGGACGCCACCAACCGCATCATCTCGCGCCTCGCCGAGGAACTTGCCGTACGCCCCCAGCAGGTCACGGCCACGGTGGAGCTGCTCGACGGCGGGGCCACCGTGCCCTTCATCGCCCGCTACCGCAAGGAGGTGACCGGCGGCCTCGATGACACCCAGCTGCGAGCGCTCCACGAGCGCCTGGGCTACCTGCGCGAGCTGGAGGAGCGCCGCGCCGCGGTGCTCGCCGCCATCGAGGAGCAGGGCAAGCTCACCGAGGAGCTCAAGGGACTGATCCAGGCCGCCGACACCAAGCAGCGCCTGGAAGACCTCTACCTGCCCTACAAGAAGAAGCGTCGCACCAAGGCCCAGATCGCCCGGGAGGCGGGCCTGGAGCCCCTGGCCGACGCCCTGCTGGCCGACCCGACCCTGGACCCGGAAACCGAGGCGGCCCGCTATCTTCGTCCCGCGGAAGGTGACATCCCCGCGGTGGAGGACGCCAAGGCGGCCCTGGACGGCGCCCGCCAGATCCTGATGGAGCGCTTCGCCGAGGACGCCGAGCTGGTGGGCAGCCTGCGCGAGCGGCTCTGGCAGGAGGGCGAGCTCAGCGCCCGGGTGATTCCCGGCAAGGAGGGGGAGGGCGCCAAGTTCTCCGACTACTTCGAGCACGACGAGAAGCTCGCCAGGACGCCGTCGCACCGGGCGCTCGCCATGTTCCGCGGCCGCAACGAAGGGGTGCTGACCCTGGCCATCAAGCTGCCCGGCGAGGACGAGGCACCGCTCCATCCGGCCCAGGTGGCCATCGCCCGCCACTTTTCGATCCGCGACGAGGGCCGCACGGCGGACAAGTGGCTGCGCGACGTGGTGCGCTGGACCTGGCGGGTCAAGCTCTACACCCACCTGGAGACCGAGCTGCTGGGCCGCCTGCGCGAGTCCGCGGAGCTCGCCGCCATCGAGGTGTTCGCCGCCAACCTCAAGGACCTGCTGCTGGCCGCCCCGGCGGGGCAGAAGGCGACGCTCGCCATCGACCCGGGCCTGCGCACCGGCTGCAAGGTGGCGGTGGTAGATGCCACCGGCCAGTTCCTGGCCCACGCCACCATCTACCCCCATGCGCCCCGCAACGCCTGGGACGCCTCGCTGGCCGAGCTCGCCCGCCTCGTCGAGGCGCACGACGTGGCGCTGATCGCCGTGGGCAACGGCACCGCCAGCCGCGAGACCGACCGCCTGGCCGGCGACCTGGTCAAGGCCTTTGCGGGTAAACGTCAGCTCGCCAAGGTGATGGTCAGCGAGGCGGGGGCCTCGGTCTACTCCGCCTCCGAATACGCCTCCCGGGAGCTGCCGGACCTCGACGTCACCATCCGCGGCGCCGTCTCCATCGCCCGGCGCCTGCAGGACCCGCTGGCCGAGCTGGTTAAGATCGAGCCCAAGTCCATCGGCGTGGGCCAGTACCAGCACGACGTCTCCCAGGTGCAGCTCTCGAGAAGCCTGGAGGCGGTGATCGAGGACTGCGTGAACGCCGTGGGGGTGGATCTCAACACCGCCTCCAGCGCCCTGCTCTCCCGGGTGGCCGGGCTCTCCCCGGCGCTGGCCGAGGCGGTCGTCGCGCGGCGCAACGCCGAGGGGCCCTTCGCCAGCCGCAAGGAGCTGCTGGAGGTGAGCCGGCTAGGCCCCAAGACCTTCGAGCAGTGCGCCGGCTTCCTGCGCATCATGAACGGCGCCAACCCCCTGGACGCCAGCGCCGTCCACCCCGAGGCCTACCCCCTGGTGGAGCGTATCGCCGAGAGGAGCGGGCGTCCGCTGGCCAGCCTGATCGGCGACAGCGCCACCCTGAAGGCGCTCAGGCCCGCCGATTTCGCCGACGAGCGCTTCGGGGTGCCCACCGTCACCGATATTCTCAAGGAGCTGGACAAGCCGGGCCGCGACCCGCGCCCGGAGTTCAAGGCCGCCGAGTTCCGCGAGGGGGTCGAGACCCTCAAGGATCTCGAGCCCGGCATGGTGCTGGAGGGCAGCGTCACCAACGTCACCCACTTCGGCGCCTTCGTGGATATCGGCGTCCACCAGGATGGCCTGGTGCATATCTCGGCGCTCTCCCACACCTTCGTCGAGGACCCGCGCAGCGTGGTCAAGGCCGGCGATATCGTCAAGGTCAAGGTGATGAGCGTCGATATTCCCCGGGCGCGCATCGGCCTCTCCATGCGTCTGGACGACCAGCCGGGGGAGGAGGGCGAGGCGCCCCGCCGCGGCGGCGAGCGCCAGGCCCGGGGTGGCAAGCCCCCCCGCAAGGGTGGCGGCCAGGGCAGTGGTCAGCGTGGCGCAGGCGGCCAGGAGGCCCCCGTGGGCGCCCTCGGCGCGGCTCTGCTCAAGGCCAGGAAGGGGCGCTGATGCTCTTCGACCTTTGAATAAGTGCCCTCGGGCACCATAATCTGCTTCCTTTACGGGCGCCTCGGGCGCCCCTATCACCGAGCGAGGCGCCGGCGGCGTCTTCCACCACAAGGGGTGTTACCTTGTCCGACTCACTCGCCACCCTCATCACGCGCCTCGAAGGCGCCGCCCGTCAGGGGCAGTTCAGCCGCCTGCGCCGCGGCCTCGAGAAGGAGGGGCTGCGCGTCGACGGCGCGGGGCGCATCGCCCAGACCCCGCACCCGGCGGCGCTGGGCTCCAAGCTGACCCACCCGCATATCACCACCGACTACTCCGAGGCGCTGCTGGAGTACATCACGCCGGTCTACTGCCGGCCCGCCGATGCCATGGCGTTTCTCGGCGACCTGCACCGCTTCACCTACCGCTATCTGGGCGACGAGCTGATCTGGCCGGCCAGCATGCCCTCAAGGCTTGCCGGTAACGACAGCATCCCCATCGCCGACTACGGCCCCTCCAACGTGGGCACCATGAAGCGGGTCTACCGCCAGGGCCTGGACGTGCGCTACGGGCGGATCATGCAGGCCATCGCCGGGGTGCACTACAACGTCTCGCTGCCCGACGATCTCTGGGCGCTGCTGCGCCAGATCGACGGCGCCGAAGCGACGCCGATGAACGACTACCGCTCGGCGCGCTACTTCGGCCTGATCCGCAACTTCCGCCGCCACAGCTGGCTGCTGCTCTATCTCTTCGGCGCCTCCCCGGCCCTGGATCGTAGCTTCCTGCCGGATGGCCGGGTGCCCGACAAGCTCGAGCCCCACGGCGAGGAGACCCTGGTCTCCCGCTACGCTACCAGCCTGCGCATGTCGGACCTGGGCTACCAGAACAAGGTGCAGGAGCAGCTCAAGATCTGCTTCAACTCCCTCTCCAACTACGTCAACACCCTGCGTCACGCCATCTCCACCCCCTGGCCCGCCTACCAGGCGAAGGGCGTGCAGGAAGGCGGCGAGTGGCGCCAGCTCAACGCCAATATCCTGCAGATCGAGAACGAGTACTACAGCGATATTCGCCCCAAGCGGGTCGCCCGCCACGACGAGACGCCGAGCCAGGCCCTGGAGGCCCGGGGAGTGGAGTACATCGAGGTGCGCTGCCTCGACCTCAACCCGCTGCTCCCCTTCGGCGTGGACGAGACCCAGATCCGCTTTGTGGACGCCTTCGTGATGTGGTGCCTGCTCAGCGAGAGCCCCTGGATCCCCGACGCCGAGTGCGAGAGCCTCGACGACAACCGTCGCCGGGTGGTGGAGCGCGGCCGGGACCCCGAGCTCAGGCTCTGCGACGGCAACCGCGGGCGCAGCGTAGCGGACTGGGGCGGCGAGATCCTGGCCGAGATGGGCCGGGTGGCCGAGCTCCTCGACCGCCTGGAGGAGGGCGCGCCCCACGCCGACGCCGTGGCCGCCATGGCCCCGCGCCTGGCGGATCCCGCCCTGACCCCCTCCGGTCAGCTGCTGGCCCGGCTGGAGGAGAGCGGCGAGGAGTTCAGCGACGTCATGCTGGCCATCGCTCGGGAGCAGGCGGAGCGGCTGCGCGCCGAGCCCATGGACCCGGCCCGGGAGGCGCTCTTCCACGAGCTGGTGGCGACCTCGCAGCGCCAGCAGGCGGAGATCGAGGCCGGCGACGGCTGCTCCTTCGACGACTTCCTGGCCGACTACTTCGAGCGCGCCCGGGAGTCGCGTCTCGCCGGCCTCGCCGCGGCGGAGCGGGCGCCATGAGGACGCATCTCGCGCGCCTCAGAGTGCGCCACTGGAGCCTTGCAGGCCTCGCCTTCTGCGTGCTGATGATGGCCGTGGCCCTGGGGCTCGAGCATATCGCCGGCCTCGAGCCCTGTCCGCTCTGCATCTTCCAGCGGGTGGCGGTGCTTTCGGCCGCCGCGGTCTTCGCGGTGGCGGCGATCCACAACCCCGAAGGGCGAGTCGGGGCAGGCCTCTACGGCGTTCTGGGCCTGGCCGCGGTGGCCGGCGGCATCGGGGTGGCAGGCCGACACCTCTGGCTGCAGTCGCTGCCCCCGGAGGAGGTGCCGAGCTGCGGGCCGGGGCTCGACTACATGATGGAGCTGCTGCCCTGGCGTGACGTGGTGGCCATGGTGCTCTCCGGCTCCGGCGAGTGTGCCGAGATCGATTTCCTGTTCCTCGGCATCTCCCTGCCGGGCTGGACCCTGATCGGCTTTGTGGTGCTGGCACTCGCGCCGCTGGGCATCCTGCTCTCGGCCTTTCGCGAGTGGGGCTGAAGGCTCCTCCCCCGGGGATTGACACCGTCGGCGCCAGGGGCGAGTCTGGTCTCCCGGCCGGGGCGTCCTGAGCGCCTGGCCCTGGATAACGAGCTCTGGATCGCGAGCTCTGAAAAGCAAGGGAGGCCCCCATGCTGGAAGATTGCAAGAGCGCCCTGGAGCGCTGGGGCGGCGTGCACAAGCTGATCGACCGCTGGCTCGACGAGCGCCGCGAGCTGCTGGTTCACTTCGTGGAGCTCAAGGAGGCCTGCGACGCCGAGCTCGAGGCGGTGAGCAAGGCGCAGATCGACCGCTTCAGCGAGCTTTTGATGGACTACATCAGCGCCGGCCACTTCGAGATCTACCCCCAGCTGCGCGAGGAGGCCAAGGCCTTCGAGGACGAGGCCGCCCTGGAGCTCGCCGACCGCCTGCTGGCGCGGCTGGAGATGTCCACAGAGCTGGTGCTCTCCTTCGACGCCGAATACGAGAGCCCCGGCCGGGTGCGCCAGAATCTCGGCCGCCTGCCCGCCTGGCTCGAGCGCCTGGCCCACGGCCTCACCGAGCGCTTCTCCCTCGAGGACCAGCTGATCGGCCGGGTTCACGCCGCCCATGCCCCCGACGCCGCTCGGCAAGAGGCCGCCGCCCGCTTGTAGGAGCGCGATGTATCGCGCGATTGGCGGAGGTATCGCCCGATAAATCGGGCTCCTACGGGTTGGTGTGGCACCAGTCGTGTTGTAGGAGCCGGATTTATCTGGCGATCAACCTACGGGGCGCTTCGTCTGTCGAACCTTCCCCCCAGCACCAGCAGGCAGGGCGTCAGCAGCAGCGTCAGGCCGGTGGCGAAGGTGAGGCCGCCGGCGATGGCGCTGGAGAGCTGGGTCCACCACTGGGCCGAGGGGGCGCCCAGCCCCAGGCTCGGCGCGAAGAGGTTGACGTTCACCCCGAGCACCATGGGCGCAAGGCCCAGCACCGTGGTGATGGCCGTCAGCAGCACCGGGCGCAGGCGCAGGCCGCCCGCCTCCAGGGCCGCCTCACCGGGGGAGAGCCCCTCCCGTCGCAGCTGGTTGTAGGTGTCGATCAGCACGATATTGTTGTTCACCACGATGCCCGCCAGGGCGATGATCCCCATCCCCACCATGACGATGCCGAAGGGCTGGCCGTTGACCAGCAGCCCCAGCAGCACGCCGGCGGTGGAGAAGACGATGGCCGAGAGCACCAGCCCCGCCTGGTAGAGGCTGTTGAACTGGGTCACGAGGATCAGCGCCATCAGCGCCACGGCGACCAGGAAGGCGGTGGTCAGAAAGCGGCTCGCCTCCTGCTGATCCTGCTGCTCGCCGGCCACCTTGACCATCACCCCCTCCGGCGGCGCCCCCGCCGCCTCCAGCAGGGCGCGCAGTCGCTCGTCGGCCCGGTAGCCCTCCGCCACGTCGGCCTCCAGGGTCACCGCGCGGCGCCCGTCGATGCGGTGCAGGGTGCCCACCTTGGGCGCCGGTACCAGCTCCACGAAGTGGGCGATCGGCACTTGGCCCCGGGGCGTATTGAGGGTCAGCCGGCCCAGCTGCTCAAGTGAGCGGTAGCCTTCGGGCAGGCGCACCCGGATATCCACCTCGTCGCTCACCTCGGCGGGGCGGTAGCTCGCCACCTGCAGGCCGGTGGTCAGCAGCTGCACGGCGCTGCCCACGCTGCTCACATCGGCGCCGAAGCGCGCCGCCGCCTCGCGGTCCACCATCACCCGCCACTCCACGCCGGGCAGGCTGCGGTCATCCTCGATGTCGCGGAAGCCGCCCAGCTCGCCCATGCGTTCGCGGAGCGCCTCCACGGCGCGGTCCGCGGCCTCGGGGTCGTGGGCGCTGATCTCCAGCACGATGGGCTTGCCCTCGCCGGGGCCCATCTCCTGCTCCCGGAACTCCAGAGCCAGGCCGGGCAGGTCGGCGGTGCGCTCGCTCATCTCGGTGAAGATCTCGGCCACCGGGCGGCGCCGGTGCCAGTCGATCAGCTGGAACTGCAGCACGCCGATCACGTCGCTACCGAGCTGCTGGTTGGGCACGGCGAAGGAGCGCGCATAGAGCGCCTCCACCTCGCTCATGCCGGCCAGGCGTGCCTCCACCCGCTGCACCACGGCGTCCTTCTCGGCGGCGGAGAAGTCCCCCCGGGCCCGCACCAGCACCTGGGCGCTGTCGGGCTCCACGGCGGGGAAGAACTCCACCCCGTGGTTGAAGCGGGCATAGGCGGTGTAGATCAGCGCCAGCAGCAGCAGGGCGAAGAGCAGGGTGAGCCCCGGCCAGGCCAGCAGCCGGGCGAGCAGGGCGCGATAGAGCCGCCCCAGGGTGCTGACCCGGGCCACCTCCGGGGCGCTGCGGGCGCCGAAGACGCCCCCCAGGGTGGGCAGGAAGACCAGCGCCATGGCCAGCGAGGCCAGCAGGCAGAGGATCACCGTGGCCGGCAGGTACTTCATGAACTCGCCCACCATGCCGGGCCAGAACAGCAGCGGCACGAAGACCGCCAGGGTGGTAGCGGTGGAGGCGATCACCGGCCAGCTCATGCGCGCCGCCGCGTTGATCCAGGCCTCCCGGGGCGCCTGCCCCTCGCGCAGGTGGCGGTCGGCCAGCTCCGAGACCACGATGGCGCCGTCCACCAGCATGCCGGCGACGAGAATGAGCGAGAAGAGCACCACGATATTGAGCGTGTAGCCCAGGCTCCAGATCAGCAGGATGCCGGTGAGGAAGGCGCCGGGGATGGTCAGCCCCACCATCAGGGCGCTGCGCACCCCCATGGCGGCCAGTATCACCACCAGCACCATCACCACGGCGGTCAGCACGTTGTTGAGCAGCTCGTCGAGCATCTCCTCCACCATCTCGGACTGGTCCGTGATGGTGGTCACCTCCAGCCCCTCGGGGAGCAGCCCCCGGGCCTCCTCCAGCAGCCCCTGGACCTGGGCGATGGTGGCGATGATGTTGGCGCCGGCGCGCTTGGAGATCTCCAGCACCAGGGCCGGCTGGCCGTCGATGCGAGCGAAGCCGTCCGGATCCTTGAAGCCGGGGCGAATCCAGGCCACGTCGCCGAAGGTGACGACGCGGTCGCCGTCCACCTTCACCGGCATCGCCATCACATCCTCCAGGCGCTCGATCACCCCGGGTACCTTGAGCGCCAGGCGCCCGGCGCCGGTGTCCAGGCTGCCCGCTGCCACCAGGCGGTTGTTGCGGGTGACCAGGTCGAAGAGTCGGTCGAAGTCGACCCCGTAGCTGTCCAGCACCAGGGGGTCGACGACGATCTCGAGGAGCTCCTCGCGGTCGCCGCCGATATCCACCTCCAGCACCTCGCCGATGCCCTCGATCTCCTCCTTGAGCCGGCGGGCCACGGCCAGCCGCTGGCGCTCCTCCAGGGGGCCGGAGAGGCCGACGGTCAGCACCGGGAAGAGCCCCACGTTGACCTCCATCACCCGCGGCTCGTCGGCCTCCTGGGGCAGCTCGGCCCGGGCGATATCGACCCTCTCGCGCACGTCGCTGAGGGCCTGGTCCGGATCGAAGCCGGCGTCGAACTCCAGGGTCACGGCGGCGTGGCCTTCGCTTGCCTGGGAGGTCAGCTTGCGCACCCCCTCGATGCTGCGCAGCTCCTGCTCCATGGGGCGCACCAGCAGCCGCTCGCCATCCTCGGGGCTGACTCCCTCCAGGGAGAGCGAGACATAGATGATGGGGATGGTAACGTCGGGGTTGGCCTCCTTGGGGATCGCCTGCCAGGCGGCGGCGCCGGCCAGCAGCAGGGCGGCCAGCAGCAGCAGGGTGGTGCGGGAGCGATCCAGGGCGGCCGCGATCAGGGTGCGCATCTCAGGGGGACCCCTCGGCGCTGGTCGCGGCGACGGGGGTGACCCGCTCCCCCGGGGCCACCAGGCCGCCGCCCAGGGTGATCAGGCGCACCCGCTCGGGCAGGCCGGCGACCCGCGCCTCTTGGGGGGTGCTGTCCACCAGGGTGACCGCCGTGAGCACCACCCGGTCCTCGTCGTCCAGGTGCTTCACCGCCAGGCGGCCGTCGTCGTCCAGCTCTAGCAGGGCGGGGGAGAGCCGCTGCACCTCCCGCTCCGGCAGGGTGATCACCAGGGTGGCGCTGGCGCCGGCGAGGCGCCGCCCCTCGAGGTTGGCGACCCTTGCCTCCACCGGGAAGCTGCGGGTCTGATCCTCGGCGCGGCGGCCCACCAGGCTGACCTCCCCCTCGAGCCGCGCGCCGTCCAGCAGGCGCAGCTCCGCGGGCAGGCCGGCCTCGAGCGCATGGGCGTCGCGCTGGGGCGCCCAGGCCCTGGCCACCAGATGGCGGTCATCTACCAGCCGGCCGAAGGTCTCGCCGGCCTGGAGCAGCTCGCCGAGCTCCACGTCCAGGCGGTCGAGCACGCCTCCGAAGGGGGCGGTGGGGCGGGTGTCGTCGAGCTGGCGGCGCAGGCTCGCCACCTCGGCGGCCGCCCGGGCGGCGCCGCTCTGCAGGCGCAGGTAGTCGGTGTTGGAGAGCAGCTCCCGGCGGCGCAGGTCGTCGGCGCCGGCGAGCTCGGCTCGGGCCAGGGTCAGCTCCGCCTCGGCCTGCTCGAGCCTGGCCGGCAGCTCGTCCCGGGCCAGGCCCAGCAGCACCGTGCCCGCCTCGATGCGTTCCCCCTCCGCCACCGGCAGCGCCTCCACGCGGCCCGCCTGGCGGGTGCGCAGGGTCAGCTCCTGGTCGGCGGTGAGGTGGCCCTGGAGCACCAGTCGCGGGCTGTGGGGCTCGGCCTGGCGCTCGCTCACCTCCACCCTGGCGGGCTCAGGCTCGGCGGCGGGCTCGCTCTCGGGGGGCGCCTCCTGAAAACGCTGCAGATCGCCCAGGGCCAGCCAGGCGGCCAGGGTCAGGGTAATGGCGATGGCGAGCAGCGGCGGCAGGGGAGGGAGGCGTCGACGGGGCATGCGGTGTGATCCATCAGCGGGCATGAGACGCCAGCATAGCATCCGGCCCTCGTCCTACGTCGCATTGAGTTTTGCCCCGGTCAGGCATACCATCTTGCCGGTTTGATTTCAGGCCCGGCGGTTCGCCCGGCGGGTCCGTCCTCACGGCGACACCCCGTGCGTTGACAACCAAGGAGCATCCATGAAACAGCCCGTCCGTATTGCCATCACCGGCGCTGCCGGCCAGATCAGCTACTCCCTCGCCTTCCGCATCGCCTCCGGCGACATGCTGGGCAAGGATCAGCCGGTCATCCTGCAGCTGCTCGAGATCACCCCGGCCATGGAAGCCCTCAAGGGTGTGGTGATGGAGCTGAACGACTGTGCCTTCCCGCTGGTGCAGGACATCGTCGCCACCGACGATGCCAACGTCGCCTTCAAGGACGCCGACTTCGCCCTGCTGGTCGGCGCGCGTCCCCGCGGCCCGGGCATGGAGCGCAAGGACCTGCTGGAAGCCAACGCGGCCATCTTCTCCGTGCAGGGCAAGGCCCTGAACGACAACGCTAGCCGCGACGTCAAGGTGCTGGTGGTTGGCAACCCGGCCAACACCAACGCCCTGATCGCCTCCTGCAACGCGCCGGACCTGGATCCCAAGCAGTTCACCGCCATGACTCGCCTGGACCACAACCGCGCCCTGACTCAGCTGGCCCAGAAGACCGGCAAGCACGTCACCGACGTCGAGAGCATGATCATCTGGGGCAACCACAGCGCCACCCAGTACCCCGACATCGCCCACTGCAAGGTCGATGGCAAGCCCGCCGCCGAGCTGGTCGAGCGTGACTGGTACGAGAACACCTTCATTCCGGACGTGCAGCAGCGCGGTGCCGCCATCATCAAGGCCCGCGGCGCCTCCTCCGCGGCCTCCGCGGCCTCTTCCGCCATCGATCACATGCGCGACTGGGCGCTGGGCACCAACGGCCAGATCGTCAGCATGGCGATCCCCTCCGACGGCAGCTACGGCGTCGAGCCGGGTATCATCTACTCCTACCCGGTCACCTGCGAAGGCGGCAAGTATGAGATCGTGCAGGGCCTCGCGCTGGACGACTTCAGCAAGCAGAAGATGAAGGCCACCGAAGACGAGCTGCGCGAAGAGCGCGCCGCCGTCGAGCATCTGCTGGGCTGATCGAGCCTTCCTTCGGGAGCGGGCTTCCACCCTGTGGGAGCCCGGGTTTCCCGGGTGAATCGCCGCGTAGCGGCGGCCAGATACGAAAAACCCCGCCAGGCCATGCCTGAGCGGGGTTTTTTGGGTTCACCATCACTCCCTCAGGCTGATGATCTTCCAGCCGCGGGCCTCGGCCACCTCGCGCAGGGTAGGGTCGGGGTCCACCGCTACCGGGTGGTCGACCTTCTCCAGCAGCGGCAGGTCGTTGTGGGAGTCGCTGTAGAACCAGGCGTCGTCCAGGGTCAGCTCCTTGTCGGCCAGCCACTCCTCCAGGCGCTGCACCTTGCCCTCCTGGAAGCTCGGGATGCCCTTCACCCGGCCGGTGTAGCGGCCATCCACCACCTCCGGCTCCACGGCGATCAGGTCGTCGATGCCCAGCCGCTCGGCGATGGGGCCGGTGATGAAGCGGTTGGTGGCGGTGATGATCAGCAGGGTATCGCCGCGGCTGCGGTGGCGGGCCACCAGCTCCTCGCCC
>WPCG01116061.1_pt1 | contig 78931 bp, 66 predicted proteins | sample 5403311 | NCBI WGS metagenome assembly WPCG01 (sample SAMN12869467, study PRJNA574797) | sludge metagenome | isolation source: wastewater treatment of Control | place: China:Beijing | collected 2019-05-17 | reverse complement strand
GAACTCCGGGCGAGGCTCGGTAGCCGGGCGCGGCGCGCCGACCCGCTCGGTGGCCGGCAGCGGCAGGCGCAGGCGGGCGTGCTCGCCGTCGGCATCGGCCAGGCTCCAGGCGTCGCTGGCGTGCTGGCGCAGCACGTCGGAGACCCGGGGGCTCAGGGGAAGGTCGTCGAGGCGCTGCTGCTGCCACTCGTTGAGCTGGCGCTCGCCCAGGGGCTGGCCGCGCCAGACCAGGTCCAGGTAGACCCGGCGATTGCCCAGGCACACCTCACCCTCCAGCTCCCTGCCATCCAGGTGGGGGCGCAGCACCTCGAGCAGCGAGCCGAGCAGCACCAGCAGGGCGGTGGCGTCGCCCTTGAACCAGGCGGGCATGCCCACCGGGACCACCTTGGGTGCGGGCTCCGCCAGGCGTTCGTTGAGGGCGTCCCAGAGGTCGTTGGACCAGAGCGGGACCAGCCGCTCACCTTCGTGCTGCATGCGCTCCACCAGGGAGGCAAGCTCCTCGATATCGCGTCCCAGTGACTGGCTCTCCTCGTCGATCACCTTCTCCAGGCGTCCGCGCATCTCGCCGGAGGCGCCGCGCAGGGTGGAGAGGGCGTCGGCGGCGCTGGTCAGGCTGGCGCTGTGGCGGCGCAGCCGCGGCAGGCTGTCGAGGAGCTCGGCTCGGGCGCCCATCTCGCTGGTCCAGGCCGCCGTGGTGTCGGTCAGGGTGAGCAGGGACTCTCCGTGGCTGCCCGGCACCCGGCGCAGCACGGCGCGCAGCCAGCGCTCGTCGCAGGGCACCAGGACCTCCCGGGGGGAGCCGTCGCCGGGCAGCTGGCCAAGGGCGTCCTGGAGGCTGGCAGCGGGGAGCAGGGCCTCGAGGCGCTTGCCCAGCCCCAGCCCGTGGTGCCCCTCGAACAGCGTCTCGGCGGCCTGGTTGAAGAGCAGCACCCGGCGGTGCTGGTCGCAGAGCAGCAGCGGGGTGTCGAGCACCTGCAGCAGGGTCTCGAGCTCCTGGCGGATGCGCGCTGCGCTGCGGGCGCCCTCGGCGTGGGCGGTGGCCAGCCGGCCGCGGTCGGCCCGCCAGGCGTCGCGTACCCGCACCAGGTCCGGCCCCAGGCCGCGCAGCCACCCCTCGGGGGGGTAGTCGTCCCGGGCATCGGGGTTGGCCACCAGGCGCGCCAGCTGCACCTGAAGGTGGCGAAGCGGGGTGAAGAGCTGGCGCTCCAGCAGCAGGCCCACCAGGAAGATGGTGCCGCCCCCGGAGAAGCAGCCGAGCCACAGGGCGAGGCGGGCAAGCCCCTCGGGCTGGAAGAGGGTGTCGAGCCAGAGGGCGAAGGTGGCGCCACCGAAGATGCTGACGCCGCTGAGCAGCAGCCACAGGCCGATCAGCCGCTGGCGTCGCGGCAGCCCGGGAAGTCGTTTTGCCATCAGGAGACCTCGGCGAGCAGCGCCTTGACCTTCTCCACCAGCGCCTGGGTGGAGAAGGGCTTGGTGATGTAGTCGTCGGCGCCCAGCGCCAGTCCCTTCTCGCGCTCCACCTCGCGGCCGTGGGCCGTCAGCATGATGATGGGCAGGCGGGCGTGGTCGGGGTCGGCGCGCAGACGCTCCAGCACGTCGAAGCCGCTGATACCCGGCAGGCTGATGTCGAGCAGCACGAGATCGGGTGCCCCCTCGGCGACGCGCGCCAGGGCGCTCTCGCCATCCTCGGCGGTGACCACCTCGAAGCCGGCCTGCTGCATCAGAAACTCCAGGGACAGGACGATATTGGGTTCATCGTCCACCACCAGGACCTTGGCCATGGCGTTCTCCATTGATTTGTCATTGTCATGTTGTTGCTGCTCAGTCTAGTGGCCGGCCGAGGCGCCGCAAAGGCGACCTTGGCAGGAGTTGACCCGCCCGTGGCGTGCTAGGGTGCGTGGAGGAACCCACTGCGAGGAAGGCAAATGATCGAGGTGCATCATCTGGACAACTCCCGTTCCCAGCGGGTGGTCTGGCTGTTGGAGGAGCTGGGCCTCCCCTATGAGCTGATTACCCATGAGCGGGATCCGCAGACCCTGCTGGCGCCCGAGTCGCTGCGCGAGGTGCACCCCCTGGGCAAGGCGCCGGTGATTCGCGACCTGGCTCGGGGCGGGCGGGTGATCGCCGAGTCGGGGGCGATCATCGACTACCTGATAGAACACCACGACGCCGAGGGGCGCCTGGCACCGTCGGCCGGCAGCGAGGCGTGGGAGCGCTACCGCTTCTGGCTGCACCATGCGGAGGGCTCGGGGATGCCGCCCCTGGTGATGAGACTGGTCTTCTCGCGCCTCGGCCAGCCGCCGGTGCCGGCGCTGGCCAGGCCGCTGGGTCGGCTCTTCGCCCGAGGCGTGGAGCAGCAGTACCTGGGCCCGGAGATTCGCCGCCTGCGTGACTTCTGGGAGCGGTCGCTGGAGGCGTCGGGCCCCTGGTTTGCCGGTGAGGCCTTCAGCGCCGCCGATATCCAGATGAGTTTTGCGGTGCTGGCCATGGCCGGGCGCGGAGGGCTCGAGGGCCGCCCGCGGCTGCAGGCGTTTCTGGAGGCCTGCCGGGAGCGGCCCGCCTATGCGCGCACCGTGGTGCGGATCGGCGAGTTCTCCCTCTCGGCCGGCTGAGCCTCAGCGTCCGGTGTCGCCATTCTGGCCGGATGTCCGGGCAGCGGGGCCCAGGGGGCCCAGCCAGAGCCAGACCTGGACCACCACCAGCAGCGGCAGCAGCCAGAGGGGGGCACCGGTGGTGCCGACCAGCAGCCGGTAGATGACGAAGCCGATGATGCCGGCGGCCACGCCCACCAGTGGAAAGAGCAGGGGGCGCTGGTAGCCTGGCCGTCGGGAGAGACGGTAGAGGGTGCCGACGAAGGCGCCGAAGGCCGCGGTCATGGCCAGTGGGATAAGCAGATGCTGCATGGTGGTCTCGTATGATGGCTGAAGGCGGGTGGCTGGATGCGTCCGGTTTGGCTGCCAGCCTAGAGGGGGGCGCCGCCGGCTGGCTCTGCGACTTTAGTCACGCGTTGAACAGTGAGGCGCGCTTTGTCATGGACTTGGCCTATACAAGGTAAGACCATTGGACCCGGTGCCGCCTGCCAGCGCGGTGCCGTCTCCCACACATCCCTGTTCCACCCTAGGAGTGCGCCATGAGTGCCATCGTTATCCTGGTCCTGGGTCTTGCCGCGATGGCGGCCGGGTACTTCCTGTACTCGAAGTTCATCGCCGAGAAGATCTACCGGCTGGATCCCGACTTCAAGACGCCTGCCCACGAGTATGAAGACGGCGTCGACTTCGTCCCCACCAACCGCTTCGTGCTGTGGGGCCACCACTTCACCTCGGTAGCCGGGGCCGCGCCCATCGTGGGGCCGGCCATTGCCGTGATCTGGGGCTGGGTCCCCGCCTTCCTGTGGGTGGTGTTCGGCACCATCTTCTTCGCCGGGGTGCATGACTTCGGCGCCATCTGGGCCAGCGTGCGCAACAAGGCCAAGTCGGTGGGCGCCCTGACCGGCGACGTGGTTGGCAAGCGTGCCCGCAGCATCTTCATGATCGTCATCTTCCTGGTGCTGCTGATGGTCAACGCGGTGTTCGCCGTGGTGATCGCCGGCCTGATGATGAACTTCTCCAGTGCCGTGGTGCCGGTGTGGGGCGCCATCCTGGTGGCGCTGATCATCGGCCAGCTGATCTACCGCCGCATGCTCAGCCTGCCGATGGTCTCCATCATCGGCGTGGTGGCCCTCTATGCCCTGATCGGGATCGGGCCCTCGGTGCCGCTGCAGATGCCCGCCGAGGTGGCCGGTCTCTCCGGCAATGCGGTCTGGATCCTGATCCTGTTCGCCTATGCGGCCATCGCCTCCCTGCTGCCGGTCTGGGTGCTGCTCCAGCCCCGCGACTACATCAACGGCCTGCAGCTCTTCATCGGTCTGATCGTGCTCTACGGCGCCATCGTGCTGATGAATCCGAGCATGGTGGCGCCCGCCTTCAACGACAACGTGCCCGCCGGTACGCCGTCACTCTTGCCGCTGCTCTTCGTGACCATTGCCTGCGGGGCGATCTCCGGCTTCCACGGCCTGGTTTCCTCCGGCACCACCTCCAAGCAGCTCAACCGCGAGACCGACGCCCGCTTCGTCGGCTACTTCGGCGCCGTGGGCGAGGGCATGCTGGCCCTGGCCGCCATCCTGGCCGCCACCGCCGGCTTCGCTACCCTGGCCGACTGGGAGGCGATGTACACCGCCTTCGGCCAGGGTGGCGTCAACGCCTTCGTCGAGGGCGGTGCCTTCATCATCCACAACGGCATCGGCCTGCCCGAGGCGACCGCCGCGACCCTGCTCACCGTGATGGCGGCGCTGTTCGCCGGCACCACCATGGATACCGGCCTGCGCCTGCAGCGCTACATCTTCCAGGAGTGGGGCGAGATCTATAACCAGGCCTGGATGAAGAAGCCGGCCGTCGCCACCCTGCTGGCGGTGGGCAGCTGCCTGCTGCTGGCCTTCGGTGCCGGCGGCGCCGATGGCTCCGGTGGCCTGATCATCTGGCCGCTGTTCGGCACCACCAACCAGCTGCTGGCCGGCCTGACCCTGCTGGTGATCACCGTGATGCTGGTGCGCCTGCGTCGCCCGATGTGGTACACCCTGGTGCCCCTGGTCTTCCTGCTGGTGATGACCATCGCCGCGCTGCTGATCCAGCTGCGCACCTTCTTCGAGCAGAGCAACTACTTCCTGCTGGTGCTGGACATCGTGGTGCTGATCGCCGCCATCATGGTGGCCATGGAGTGCGCCTCTACGCTGAAGCGCTCCCGCGCCGAGATGGCCGCCGAGCAGAAGTGAAAGGAGTGACTCATGAACGATGATCATGACCGCGGTCATGATCCTCGTCTCGAACGGATGCGGGCCTGGCTGAGCCAGGCCCGTTTCTTCGCGGAGGAGGTCTACTCCTCCCGCTATCGGGGCGCCATTGCCCGCGCCCGCCGAGACGAGGACGACCTCTTCATGCTGCTGGTATTCTCCGAGATGATGGGAGTCCCCAACCCGGCGGCCTACTACACCCTGGAGCTGCAGCCGCTGCTGCTGGAGCGCTTCCACGACTGGCACCGGCGCATGGGCATGGAGCGCTCGCCGCTGGACCATTTCAAGTGCTGCTGAGGCCACTATGAAAGAGCTACTCGACAAACGCCTGCTGTGGGTGGGCGGCAAGGGCGGGGTTGGCAAGACCACCGTGGCCGCGGCCCTGGCGGTGCTGGCGGCGCGGCGGGGCCGGAAGGTGCTGGTGGTCTCCACCGACCCGGCCCATAGCCTCGGTGATGTCTTCGACCGCGAGCTTGGCGACACGCCCCGGCGTCTGCTGCCCAACCTGGACGCCATGGAGATCGATCCCGACGCCGAGGTGGAGGCCCATCTGGCGCGGGTCACCGAACAGATGCGCCGCTATGCCGCCCCGGAGATGATGAAGGAGCTGGAGCGGCAGATGCGACTGACTCGGCAGTCGCCGGGCACCCAGGAGGCGGCGCTGCTGGAGCGGCTCTCGCGGCTGATCACCGATGACGAGGCCGACTGGGACCTGATCCTCTTCGACACCGCGCCCACCGGCCACACCCTGCGCCTGCTGACCCTGCCCGAGGCGATGGCTGCCTGGACCGACGGCCTGCTGTCCCACAATCGCAAATCGGAGGAGCTGGGCAAGGTGCTCTCGCACCTCACCCCCAAGCGCGGCCGCGACGTGGCCACCCCCTTCGACGATCCGAAGGAGAACGAGCTCGCCGACCTGGACGACAAGACCCGCGATGTGGCGAAGACGCTGATCGATCGACGGCGCCTCTTCCACCAGGCGCGGCGGCGCATCGAGAACGCCGAGGAGACCGGCTTTTTGTTCGTGCTGACGCCGGAGCGGCTGCCGATCCTCGAGACCGCTCGTGCCGTGGCGACCCTCGAGGAGGCTCACGTGCCGGTAGCCGGCACCCTGGTCAACCGGGTGATTCCCGAGGATGCCGACGGCGAGTTCCTGCGCGCCCGCCGGGAGCAGGAGGCAACCTACCTGGCCCGCATCGATCAGGAGCTTGGCCACCTGCCGCGCCCGCGGCTGCCCTGGCTGCCCACCGACGTCCAGGGCATCGCGATCCTGGAAGAGCTGGCCGAACGCCTGGAAGAACAGGGCTTCTAGTCGGCGAGCGTCTCCAGTCGTCGGGTGGGCCAGTGCACCACGGCGGTGTGGCGATGCATGCGCTCGGCGAGCCAGGGGTGGCGCTCCTGGATCACCCGGCTGGCGAAGTCGGCCAGGAAGCGCGACTTGAGCTCGGCCCGGGCGCGGTCCACTCCGGCCGCCTGATAGGGGGTGGAGGCGAGCAGCATGAGGCCGTCATCGGGAATGCGCCCGGCGGTCATGTTGGCGTCGATGATGTCGGCGGCGGTGCCGATGGGCTCGGCCAGGCTCGGGCCATAGGGGCCGATGATCAGCGCGGTGTTGGGCAGGTGCAGGAAGTCGAAGCCGCGCCCTACGCAGATGACCCATTCGCGATGCTCGATATCGAGCTGGCGGGCCACGCCGCGCAGGCTCGCCGTATGGGCCAGGTTGCCCTCGAGCAGCGGCAGCAGATCGCGGCGGATATCGGCCGGCATGTCCGGGCAGAGCGAGGCCAGGCGCCGCTCGAGGTTCGGGTCGGCATTCTCTGCCAGGGTGCCGATGTCCAGGGTGGCGTCGCGCTCGCCGTGGACGATCAGGGCGTCGGAGTCGGTCTCGAAGCCGCACACCAGCGGGTAGACGTGCTGGTGGTCGGTGCCGAACAGCCGCTCGGCCTGGGCGCGGATCTCGCGAGCATGGGCCAGGGCGGCGCCGGCATCGCAGCCGAAGCCGGCGCAGCCGCGCAGCCGCTCCCCCCGGGAGAAGTGGTAGGTGATCATCAGGAGCGACCCGTGGCCCGCGCGGATCCCTTCCGCCACCGCCTCGGTCACCAGCTCCCCCAGGTAGGGCCAGCCCAGGTCGAAGATGCCACCGAGGTTGCGGAAGGGGGTGATGATGCCGAGCGGCGTGCGGGTGGCATGAGGGATATGGATGCGTCCGTCCATGCACTTCAGTACCAGCAGGCGGGTAGGGTGCCTGGCCAGGTAGCGCTCCCGGGCCAGGCTGGCCGAGGGGCTGCAGTAGGTGTCGGCGTGCTGGCGGGAGAGGGCCAGCAGCGCCTCGATCCGCTCGCCGATTGGGCGGTCGTGGAGTGGGATGGGCATGGGGCTCCGGAAGGGCTCTTGTCGTTGTCGTCCCATCCTCGCCCAGCCGTCGGCGGCTGCCAACCCGCCGTTCGGTGCATACGGCTGCGACTGAAGGGCAAGCCTCGTTACAGCTCTGTCTTCTCCTTGAATTCGCAGAGGTCCTCGATGACGCAGCTGCCGCAGCGCGGCTTGCGCGCCACGCAGGTGTAGCGGCCGTGGAGGATCAGCCAGTGGTGGGCATCCTGGCGAAACTCCCTGGGCACGTGGCGCAGCAGCTTCTTCTCGACCTCGACCACGTCCTTGCCCTTGGCAATACCGGTGCGGTTGGAGACCCGGAAGATATGGGTGTCCACGGCGATGGTGGGCTGGCCGAAGGCGGTGTTGAGGATGACGTTGGCGGTCTTGCGGCCCACCCCGGGCAGCGCCTCCAGGGCGGCGCGGGTCTCGGGGACCTCGCCGCCGTGCTTGTCGATCAGCAGGTGGCAGGTCTTCATCAGGTTCTCGGCCTTGGTGTTGAAGAGGCCGATGGTCTTGATGTGCTCCTTGAGCCCGTCGAGGCCGAGCGCAATGATCGCCTGGGGGGTGTTGGCGACGGGGAAGAGCCGGGCTGTGGCCTTGTTGACGCCTACGTCGGTGGCCTGGGCGGAGAGCAGCACCGCGGTGAGGAGCTCGAAGGGGGTTTCCCAGTTGAGCTCGGTGGTGGGCTCGGGGTTGTGCTCGCGCAGCCGCGCGAAGATCTCGAAGCGTTTCTGGGCGTTCATGTTTTTCCGTTTATTGAGCTGCTCCCGGCGCTCCTCAGAGCCATCGCAGTTGGCAGCGGCGCTCAAGGCTTCTCCGGCGACAGGTCCTCGAGGGGGCGCTACGAGTACATCCTTGTAGGCTACCTCGGCCATCCATGGTCCTCGGACCCCCTCTCCGACCTGTCCCCGGCGCCTTTCGCTATCACCCTTGCCGCCCTGTCGGTAGCTGCGATAGCCCTTCGGCGCCCCTGTCCTGGCGGTAATTCAGCTGGCCCTGCCTCGGCTGGGCTAGGTTGTCTGACTCTCTTCCAGGGCGCTTCTGGCCTCTGCCAGCAGCCGCTCGGCTTCGGGGAGCTGAGCTTGGGCGGTGGCCTCGGCGTCGGCGTCGCCGCGGCGCCGGGCGCTCTCCAGCTGCTGGCGCACGCGCTTGACGGCCTGTTCGGCGGCCTTCAAGGCCATCTGGCGCTGTCGCTTCACAGCGGGGCCTGCGGTGGCAGGGCCAGAGCCGCCGGGGCGGCGCTGCTGCATCAGCCGCTTCTGGCGCTCCAGGCGCTTTTCCCTGGCCTCCCGGGCCAGGCGCGCCTGGCGGGCGCGGTGGCGGTTGCGCCCGAGCTCGGCACGTCGGGCCAGGTAGGCGTCGCGCTCGGCCTCGCTCTCGGCGGCCTGCCAGGCGGGGTGGGGCATCAGGTCGATGCAGTCCACCGGGCAGGGCGCCACGCAGAGCTCGCAGCCGGTGCACTCGTCCGTGATCACCGTATGCATGCGCTTGGCCGCGCCGAGGATGGCGTCCACCGGGCAGGCCTGGATGCACTTGGTGCAGCCGATGCACTCGGCCTCGCGAATCACCGCGGCCAGCGGAGGCTGGGCGGGCTCCGCCAGGGGCTCGATTGGCCGGCCGGTGAGCTCCGCCAGCCGCGCGAGGGTCGCCTCGCCGCCCGGCGGGCAGCGGTTGATGGGCTCGCCCGCGGCGATCGCCTCGGCGTAGGGGAGGCAGCCATCGAAGCCGCACTTACCGCACTGGGTCTGGGGCAGCAGGGCATCGATGGCCTCGATCAGGTCACGGCGACTCACGGTGGCTCAGGTCACCCGCTGGCCGGGCTCGGCGCCGGTGTCCGGCGAGAGCAGGTAGATACCCTCGTCGTTGGCCGAGGCCAGCACCATGCCTTCGGAGACACCGAAGCGCATCTTGCGCGGCGCCAGGTTGGCGACCATCACGGTGAGTCGGCCCTCCAGCGCTTCGGGGGCGTAGGCGGCGCGGATGCCCGAGAAGACCGTGCGGGTCTCGCCGCCCAGGTCCAGGGTCAGCTTGAGCAGCTTGTCGGCCCCCTCGACGTACTCCGCCTTGGCGATCCGCGCGATGCGCAGGTCCACCTTGATAAAGTCGTCGAAGGAGATCTCGGGGGCGATCGGCTCGTCGGCCAGGGGCCCCTTGGGGGTCTCCTTGAGTTTCTGTTCTTCCACCAGGTCCTCCTTGGACGCCTCGATCATGGCGTCGATCTTCTCCCGCTCCACGCGGGTCATCAGGGGCTTGAACTTGGCGATCTCGTGATCCAGCAGCGCCGCGTGACGGCTTGCCCAGTCCAGCGACTCGAGTTTCAGGAAGTCGCGAGCGCCTTCGGCCATGGCCGGCACCACCGGTGCCAGGTAGACCATCAGCTGACGGAAGAGGTTGAGGCCCACCGAACAGATATCCAGCACCTCCTGCTCGCGGCCCGCCTGCTTGGCCAGCACCCAGGGCTCGGCGTCGGCGATATAGGTATTGGCCTCGTCGGCCAGCTCCATCACCTTGCGCATGGCGCGGCCGAACTCGCGGGCCTCGTAGAACTCGGCGATCTCGTCCCCGGCGGCGATGAAGCGCGCCACCATCTCCGGCTCGGCGCAGTGGGCCGAGAGGTTGCCGCCGCCCAGCTTCTTGACGAAGCCGGCGCAGCGGCTGGCGATGTTGACCACCTTGCCGACCAGGTCGCTGTTGACCCGGGCGGCGAAGTCCTCGAGGTTGAGGTCCAGGTCGTCCACCCGAGAGGTGAGCTTGGCGGCGAAGTAGTAGCGCAGGTACTCCGGGTTCAGGAAGTCCGCATAGGTGGCGGCCTTGATGAAGGTGCCCCGGGACTTGGACATCTTGGCCCCGTTGACGGTGACGAAGCCGTGGCAGTTCACCGCCGTGGGGGTGCGGAAGTCGGCGCCGTGCAGCATCGCCGGCCAGAACAGCGCGTGGAAGTAGACGATGTCCTTGCCGATGAAGTGGTAGACCTCGGCGTCGCTGTCCTTCTGCCAGTAGCTGTCGAAGTCGATGCCTTCGCGATCGCAGAGGTTCTTGAAGCTGGCCAGATAGCCGATGGGGGCGTCCAGCCAGACGTAGAAGTACTTGCCCGGGGCGTCGGGGATCTCGAAGCCGAAGTAGGGGGCGTCGCGGGAGATGTCCCACTCGTTGAAGCCGGCCTCGAACCACTCCATCAGCTTGTTGCGGATCTGGGACTGGACGTGGCCGTCGTTGATCCACTCGTGCAGGAAGTCGGCGAAATCCGGCAGCTTGAAGAAGTAGTGTGTGGAGCTTCTCACCTCGGGTGTGGCGCCGGAGATGGCCGACACCGGGTCGATCAGCTCCGCCGGGGTATAGGTGGCGCCGCAGGCCTCACAGTTGTCGCCGTACTGGTCGTCCGTCTTGCACTTGGGGCAGGTGCCCTTGATGAAGCGGTCGGCCAGGAACAGCCCCTTGACCGGGTCGTACATCTGCTCGATGTCGCGGGTGGCGATGTGGCCCTTGTCCCGCAGGCGGGTGTAGATCAGCTCGCTGAAGTAGCGGTTCTCGTCGGAGTGGGTCGAGTGGTAGTTGTCGAAGGCCACGCCGAAGGTGGCGAAGTCCGCCTGGTGCTCCTGGCTGACGCGATCGATCAGTGCCTCGGAGGTGATCCCCTCCTGCTCGGCGCGCAGCATGATGGCGGTGCCGTGGGCGTCGTCGGCGCAGACATAGTGGCACTCGTGGCCGCGGCTCTTCTGGAAGCGCACCCAGATATCGGTCTGGATGTATTCGAGCAGGTGGCCGAGGTGGATGGCGCCGTTGGCGTAGGGCAGGGCGCTGGTAACCAGGATCTTGCGCGTGGCGTTCGTCGACATATCGGCTCTTGAGTCCCAGGGAAAATCAGACGCCAGATTGTAGCCGTCTTGAGCTCGCGCTGCACCCGCGCAGGGGCTCACGAGCTGTCGCTTTCCTTGCGGGAGTTGGCCATCAGCATGTCGGGGTCGCGGGGTGGCTGGCACTGGGTGCGGGCGCCAGGGGCGAGGTAGGGGCGCAGGATCGGCTCCATGCCCTTGAGCACCTGGACCGGCAGGGCCGAGGTAAAGCGGAAGCGGTCGGCGTCGCTGCCGGCCACGTAGGCGGTGAGGGTGCCGAAGTGATCATCGCCCAGGTAGAACACGAAGGTGGCAGTGCGGTTGCGCGCCTCGGAGCGTACCACCTGACCGGAGCGAGTCACTGTCTGGAAGCGGTTGTTGCCGGTGCCGGTCTTGCCGCCCAGGGTCAGCGGGGTGTCATCGTCCAGTCGGAAGCTCCCCTGCAGCCGGCGCGCGGTGCCGCCCTCTACCACCTGGGATAGGGAGTGGCGCAGCACCGCGGCGACCTCCGGTGCCATCACCCGGTGGGTGCCGGCGTCATCGGGCAGGAGGCGAGTCTCGTAGGGAGTGCCCTCGGCCAGGTGGACCTCGTCGATGCGCAGGGTGGGCAGGCGCACGCCGTCGTTGAGGATGATGCCCATCAGCTCGGCCAGGGCCGCGGGGCGATCTCCCGAACTGCCGATCGCCGTGGCCAGGGAGGGCACCAGATGGTCGAAGGCAAACCCCAGGCGGGCCCAGCGCTGATGCAGGTCGAGGAAGGCCTCCACCTCCAGCATGGTCCGGATGCGCACGTCCCGGGCATTGCGGTGGCGGGTGCGCAGCAGCCAGCCGTAGACCTCCTGGCGCGCCTCGCGGCTGGCCGCTTCGGCGTCGGCGTAGCTGGCGTCGGGCCGGTCCTGGAGGAAGCCCACCAGCCAGAGCTCCAGCGGGTGGACCCCGGCGATATGCCCCTGGTCGGAGAGGGTCAGGGCGCTCGGGTCGCTGCGCTCGAAGAGGGCGCTGGGCTGAAAGCTGGCCCGTCCGGCCAGCCGCTCGGCCATGAAAGCGGTGAAGCCGATGGGGTCTGCTTCTGGGTAGAGATAGCGGTAGACCGCCGCCAGGCGGCGCGCGTCCGGGCGTAGCCCGCCGATAAAGGCCTCCAGGCGCTCCTCGGGCGGCAGTGCCCGGTACTTGCGCCAGAAGCGCTGCAGGAAGACGCGGCCCTCCCGGTCGGCGAAGCTGGCCAGGTAGTCCAGGCGGCGGGGGTCGCTGTCATCCTCGATCAGCTGGCGCCGGTTCTCGTCCCGGTGGATGCTGTAGTTCACCAGGTCGCGCATCAGGCGAATGAAGGGCAGGTTCAGCGACTCGCGCATCGCCTCTTCGAGGGTGGGGTGGCGGCCGTTATCCTCCCGGCGGAAGTTGCTGAAGGTGTGGCGGCCGCCGCCGGTGAAGAAGGCCTCGTGGGGGCTGGCCGAGTAGCGGCGCTGCATGGCCTGATCGAGCAGGGACGCCAGGGGCAACCCGGGCTCGGCGATCAGGCGGTCGAGCACCCAGCGGCTGAGATGATCCTGGCGGTCAACCGGGATCTGCCGCAGGGTCTCGGCGGGCAGCCCAGCGTGGCGGTCGTGCAGTTCGGCGATGATCTCCAGGTAGGTGGCCAGCACGCGCAGCTTGGCGGTGGAGCCCAGCTCCAGCTTGCTGCCCTCGTTGATATCGAAGGGCTGGCCGCCGTTGTCGGTCTGCACGCGCACCCGGAAGCCCTCTTCGCTGCGCTCGAAGAGCGTAAAGCTGTAACGCACCTCGGCGGTCTTCTCCGGGGAGAGCAGCCGCTCCCCGAACAGGCCGATTTCGGCGGCGAACTCGGGGTCGGCGAGTCGGTGGAGATAGTCCGTGGCCTCGCGCTGCAGGTCGGGATGCAGAGTGGTGCGGGCTCTCAGATCGAGCCGGTCCAGTTCATGGAGGGAGACGCCCAGCATGCCCGCCAGGCGGGTGCGGGCCACCTGCAGGCCCTTGTCCCGGGGGACCCGGTGGGCCACCGGCGCCGCCTGGAAGTCGCGGAAAACGAGGCGCTGGGCCAGGGCCGCCTCGCTGAGCTCGACGGGAACCACCCCTTCGCTGGCGAGCAGCCGCAGGTGGCTGTCGGTCAGGCGCTCCAGCGCCTCTTGGCCGCCCCGCAGGTACCAGGAGGGGCGGCGCTGGGCGATCATCAGTGCCAGCACCTGACGCAGCGCCAGCCCCCGGCGTGGCAGTGCGTCGGGGCCGCTGAAGCCGGGGACCAGCAGGCGGTTGGTTTCGTCGGGGTCTGCGCCGAACCACACCCAGAGCCCGTCGGTCAGGCCGTGCACCTCGCCGTGGCCGGGAGCGGCGGCGAGGGGCACGCTGTTGAGGTAGTCCAGGGCGATATCCTGGCGGGCGGTGAGGGTCTCGGGGCCGTGACGATAGCCGCGCACGCTGGCGGAGACCATCTGGCGCAGCTTCTCCACGGGGGTGTCGGTGCGACCTCCGGGCGAGTGGCGGTATTTCTCGATCTGGGTGGCCAGGGTGCTTCCCCCGGCAGAGTGGTCCGAGACTTCCAGGGCGCGGGTGACCTGGGAGAGGGCGGCGCGTGCAAACCGCGGCCAGTCCACCGCGGGGTTGGCGTTGGGTGCGCTGGCGTCGAGCAGCTGACGGTTTTCGATAAACAGCAGCATTTCCAGCACCAGGGGCGGCACGGCATCGAAATGGGGGTAGTGATGCCCGGGGTGGCGGAAGGCGTAGAGGGTCTCGCCGGTACAGCTTTCCAGGCTGAGTCCGGCGCGGGTCTTCTCGGCGTAGGGGGGGTAGAAGCCGCGGCCGGCATACTCCATCAGGGCCGGCGAGAAGCGCGCCTGACGCTCGATGTGAAAGTCACGCTCCACCAGGCGGGACTGGAAGGCCGGGATTCGGGTGTAGCCGAGACGCTCGTCGAAGGGGCCGTGGCGGGGAAAGAGGATCCGTTCGCTGCGCCCGGGCATCACGCTCCAGCCTAGCTGGGCGGCGTAGCGCGAGAGCTCCTGGGACTGGAAGCGTGAGGTGCGGGCCTCTGCCACCAGCAGGGTGGCCAGTACGCTTGCCACCAGCGCCAGCAACAGCAGCAGCCAGAGCCCTGGGTGGCGCCGCTTCTTCGGCGGCGTCACGCCCAGGCCTGCTCCGGGTGGGCGCGGCCACCCCGGATCCAGGAGGGGTTCCTCCTCGTCAGGACGTCTGCCTGGCGAACGCAAATCCTGACTGCCCATACGCCATCTCCCTCAGGGCCCTCGTGAAGCGCGAGGCCTCTTCCATGAGCGTAGAAGGGTTCTGGAATTTGGGTAGCGAAGTGTAACTATCGTGAGGCGGCGTTTCGATAGATGCCGAAGTGGGTGAGGCCGCGATCATGCAGGTGGAGCGCCTGCATGCGGCTCATCACGCCCTGGTCGCAGTAGAGCAGGTAGCGGCGATCATCGGGCAGGGATTCGGCCTGCTGCTGAAGCTCATAGAAGGGTATCGCCAGCTGCGGCACCTCGGGCAGCGAGAGCGGGGCCTCCTCACGCTCGTGGGGGGCGCGGATATCGATCACGCTGATCTGGTCGGCGGCGGCGAGGCTCTCCCGGCTATCCAGGGTCAGCAGTTTGGCGGGGGAGGCGGGCGAGGGCGCCGGGGCGTCAGCCAGTGCATCGGTGCGGGTGAGCGTGGCGTCCTCGATGGCGGTCTCCAGCACCGAGAAATCGAAGGCGGCCTCGGCCTCGGCAATCTGGTCGCGGCGTGCCCGGGTATTGGGGCGGCGTGAGATGACGCCGCAGTACTCGGGCATCGTCTCGGCGAAGCGGGCGGTGTCGATCTCGCGGGCCTGGCGGATGATCTCCTGCTTGTCGTCGGTGAGCAGGGGGCGCAGCACTGGCAGCTCGCTGGCGTCATCGATCAGTGCGAGGTTGCTGAGGGTCTGGCTGGAGACCTGGGCGATGGCGTCGCCGGTGACCAGCGCCGGCACTCGGGCGCGGCGGGCGATGCGCGAGGCGGCGCGTACCATCATGCGCTTGAGCACCACGCCCATGACGCCATCCGGCACCTTGTGCAGGATCTCGGCGACCACCGGCTCGAAGGGCACCGAGATGAAGCTGACCCGATGGGAGAGGCTGTAGCGCTGCCAGAGGTGATGGGTGACCTCGCGCACCCCGCGCTCATGTTCCGGGCCGCCGAGGTTGAAGAAGAGGAAGTGGGTCTTGATGCCGCGGCGAATCATGCGCCAGGCGGCCACCGGCGAGTCGTAGCCGCCGGAGATCAGCGCCATGGCCTGGCCCTGCAGGCCCAGCGGATAGCCGCCGAGCCCCGGCCAGCGCCGGCGGATCAGGCGCAGCCGGTCGTCGATCACCTGGACCGGTACGTCCACCTCGGCGTGACGCAGGTCGACGCTGGCGCCGGGCGCGGCCGCCAGTAGCCGCGCCCCCAGGTGGCGCTCCATATCGGCGGAGGTGAAGGGGTGCTGGCCACGCCGCTTGGCGGAGACCCGGAAACGGCGGCCGGCGATCTCGCCCTGCCACAGCGGCGTGAGCCGGTTGGCGATATCGTCGAGATCCCGAAAGCCGACCTCCTCGACCGTCTGCACCTCGTGGATTCCCGGGATACGGGCCAGGCGCTGCTGGACCTCCGTCCGAGTCGCGTCGGACAGCCCTTCGGGAGTGGCGACCTGGAGGGAGTCCCAGTGCTCCCGTACGCGGATGCGCTGATCCAGGGGGCGCAGGGTATTGCGTACGTTGGCGGTCAGGCAGCGGGTCATGTGGCGCCGCACCGAGCGGGACTTGATGGTGATCTCGGGAAACAGCTTGAGCAGGTAGTACATCGTTGGAAATCTGTAAAGCATTTGTAGAAACAATTGCTTACAGTTTACCAGAAGTCGGGCGCGCCTTCCCGAAACGCCGACGCCCGGCCGGGGCCGGGCGTCGTGACAGGGGGCTGAGCAGGCTCAGTAGAGCGCCTGCTCCTCGTTGACCACCTCGCGCAGCAGCTCCAGGAAGAGCTTGTCCGCCTCGGAGTGCTCCGCCGGATCCTCCGGGATATGCACGCTGGTGGTTTCGGAGATCTCGTTGGCAATCCGGGCCATGAGGTCACCCCGACTGCCCTCGGCGAGGTGGCGGCGGGTGATATCGAGGGACTGCTCGAGGATCTTCGGGTCCTGCAGCAGCTTCCTGATGAAGCCGCGCAGCTCATTGATGACCCGGGTCTTCTGAATTTCCGATGAGGACATGGCCTTCTCCTTGTCTAGATTGCCCTGCGGCAGTGAAGTGACGATACCACGTTTGGGCCAGGCAGCAGAGGGGATCACCCCTTGCCGGGCCCCTGCCAGACACGCAGGCGGCCGACCCAGGTAAGGTCACGACAGGCATCGCGTAGCTCGTCGGCGGCCTGGCTCAGGCTCTGCCCTTCGGGCAGCTGGTCGATGAAGACGGAAACATCCACCTGGTTGTCGAGATAGTGCAGGTCCAGGGCGACCCGGGCCTGCCAGGCGGGCACCTCCTGCCAGGTCCGCTCCAGCATGTCCTCCACCTCGCCGCGCAGGGGCAGGCCGGGGCGCAGGCTATGCTCGGTCTCGCCGGCGTCATCCTCGGGGTCGATATGAAAGGTCACATCGGCCAGGGTCGGGAAGGCTTCCCGTAGTCGGCGGCTCGCCTGGTTGCCGATCTCATGGGCCTCGGAGACGGTGACCCGAGGGGGCACGACGATATGCAGGTCGAGCACCGCCTGGCTGCCCAGGGTGCGGGTGCGCAGGTCGTGTACGCTGCGCACGCCAGGCACCTCCTCGGCCACCGCCTGCATCTCGCGGCGCTCCTGCTCGGGCAGGGCAGTGTCGATCAGCTCGCGGCTCGACTCCCAGAGCAGCCGGCCGCCCACCTGGCCCACCATCACCCCCACCACAATGGCGGCCACGGCATCCATCCAGCCGGCGCCGAACTGGGCCGCGATCAGCCCCACCAGTACCACCACGGTGGAGAGGGCATCGGAGCGGGAGTGCCAGGCGTTGGCCTCCAGCAGGCGGGAGTTGACCCTTCTGGCGACCCGCATGGTGTAGCGGAAGATCCACTCCTTGGCGGCCAGGGCGATCACGGCGATGCCGATGGCCCAGAGGCCCGGGGCGGGAATCGGCTCGCCGGAGACGAGCCGGCTGAGGCTTGCCCAGGCGATGCCGCCGGCCACGAAGATCAGCACCCCGCCGAGCCATAGGGTGGCCAGGGTCTCGATGCGGCCGTGGCCATAGGGATGGTTGCTGTCGGGCTCCTGGCGGCCGAAGTGGGTGGCGGCCAGCACGAAGAGGTCGGTGAGGATATCCGAGAAGGAGTGGATGCCGTCGGCCACCAGGGCGGCGGAGCCGACCATGAAGCCGGCCACCATCTTCGCCACGCCCACCACGAAGTCGATCACCGCCCCGATCAGGGTGACCTTGTGGGCTTCCCGGGTCTGGGCGCCGCGATCGGAAGGCAGGTGGTGATGGCCGTGGGCGTGTGCCATGGCGTCCTCGCTGTCAGGAAGGGATGCAGCCGGCCTTGTGGCGTACCGGGTTGGCGTACTGGGCCAGCCACCAGTCGCGCAGCTCCGCCGGCACCTGCTGCAGCCGCGCCTGGAAGCGGGCGCGGTCGGCGTCGCTGATCGCCGCGCGGTCCACCAGCTCCGGGGCATCGCCCAGGGCCTCCAGGGCCAGGTAGTGGCTGGGGAAGAGGTGATAGCCGGCCAGCACCTGGCGGTCGATCTCGGCGGCCGCGGCGTCGGGACTGTCGAAGTCGGCGGAGAGCGGCGTGCCGACCTTCAGCCGCACCCGGCCCTTGTGGCCGGTGATGCCGGCGACGATGGACTGGATATCCTCGAACTGGCTCTTCTCGTAGTTGCCGCTGGTGTGCAGGGCGTGGAGCTCCCGGGCCTTCTGCACGTCACAGGGGTCGTACTCGTAGCTGATCGAGACCGGGACCAGGCGCAGTTCGGCGATCGCCTCGCCGATGCCGACGCCGCGCTGCTCGGCGCGGCGAGCCATGGTCATCATCTTGATGATGGCCGGGTCGGTGCGGTCGATGCCGTCCTTGGCGCGCCCCTCCCGCTGGGCCATCCAGATGGAGTGGTTGTCCACGGTAATGGAGTGGCGGATATAGCCCGAGAGCTGCTGGTAGGCGGCCAGCATGGCGCGCTTCCCCCGGGCGCTGCGCGGCACGATGAAGCTCTTGTTGAGCCGCATCAGGTCGGTGACGTAGGGCTTCTTGAGCAGGTTGTCGCCGATGGCGATGCGCACCGTATCGCGCCCGGCCAGGTAGAGGGCGTAGTTGACGAAGGCCGGGTCCAGCGAGATGTCGCGGTGATTGCCGATGAAGAGGTAGGCGGTATCGCCGTCCAGGGCGTCGAGGCCCTCGGTCTCGAAGGCATCGGTGGTGGTGCGGATCATGCGCTCCATGTAGGAGGCGATGCGCATCTGGAAGTCCTGGACGCTGGCCACGCCGCGCACCTCGCGGCGGATGGCGAGGCTGGCGAGGGTCCGTGACAGGCTCGGCATGAAGCGCGACAGCCGCGGCAGCCGGAAGCGGGTAAGGGCGTCGAGCAGCTCCGGGTCGTGGGCCAGGCGTGCGAGCACCTCGGCAACCTCGTCGTCCCGGTAGGGGCGAATCTCCGCCCAGGGGTCGTCGGGCAGGGCGTCGGTAGTCAGGTGAGTCATGGGGCTCATTGGTCAGGGGTTGCGGTGCCGGCCTCGCCGCCCAGCCAGGCGATCAGGCGTTCGATATTCTCGCCCAGGGCGTCGGCCATCAGCACGAAATCGGTTTCCAGGCGCAGCACGGCGTCGTCGCCGTCGTCGGCGGCATTGGCCTCGTCGATCAGGGCGTCACCGAAACGCAGCGATTTCATGGCCAGGTCGTCGTGCAGCACGAAGCTTAGCCGGCCCTCGATCTCCAGGGCCAGCTTGCTGGCCTGGCGGCCGCTCTCGAGGAGCTGCTGGATCTCGTCGCTGTCCAGGTCCACCTGGCGGGCGCGCAGCACGCCGTCATCGCCCTTGGCCTTGAGCTCCACCTGGTCGCCCAGCACCAGGTCGGCGGGCCGCGAGGCGGGGTCGACGAGCCACTGGGTCATGGCGCGCATGGGCAGGGTCTGGCTGGCCAGCGGCGTCACCTTGAGGCTGCCCAGGGTCTCGCGGAGCAGGTCGAGGACCTCCTCGGCGCGGGTGCGGGAGCTGGCATTGATGCCGACCAGCTTGCGGCGGGTGTCCCACCAGAGGTCGAGTTTCTGGCTGCGCACGAAGGCCCGGGGCAGCAGCTCCTCGACCACCTGCTCCTTGAGGGTGATCTTCTCCTGGCGGCGCAGCTTGCGCCCCTCTCGGGCCTCCAGCTCGGCCGTGCGCTCCTCAGTCTCCTCGCGCACCACGGCGGCGGGCAGCAGGCGCTCCTGGCGCAGGGCGCTGAGCAGGCGCTGCCCCTGCAGCTCATGGAGGCGGGCGGTGCCGGCGCGACCGGCCGGTGCCGTCCAGCCCAGGCGCCGCGGGTCCTGGCTACCCAGCGGTCGGGCGGCGTGCTCGGCCAGGGCCCCCTCGAGGGTGGCGGCGTCCAGGGTCGGCGCGTCGTGCAGGCGGTAGAGGTGCAAGTGCTTGAACCACATGAAGCAAATCCCGGGGCAAAAAGGACGGCCATTATCCCCGAAGGGGAGCGGGGGTGCCAGCGCAAGGCGGGGTTGAAACGGATGTTTGAAATTGTGGCCTGCGGTTGCCAGAATTCCCCGATGCTCGCCGCAGCCGCCGGCTGCGCCTTTCATCGACTCGCCAAGGAGTTTTCCGCATGGATTCCCGACTCTCCACCGCTCGCCTGCGGGTGCGCGGCTATCACCTCGACGGCTACGGCCACGTCAACAACGCCCGCTACCTGGAGTTCCTGGAGGAGGGGCGCTGGGGCTACTTCGATGATCGCCCGGCCCTGGCACGGCGCCTGATGCGAGGGGATGTGGCCTTCGTGGCCGTCAACCTCAATATCGACTACCGGGCGGCGGCGGTGGCCGGCGATGACCTCGAGGTGCGCACTCGGCTCTCGGCGCTGGGCGGTCGCAGCGCGAAGATGTCCCAGGAGATCGTCCGGGTCCGCGATGACGCCCTGGTGAGCGCAGCGACCCTCACCTTCGTGCTGCTGGACGTGGCGACCAATCAGGCGCTGTCCATCGAGGGCGAGATTCGCGAGCAGCTGGAGCCCCTGGTGATGGCATAGGTGGGCGCAGCCCAGCTGCCTTTGCACTCTCCGGGGTGGTATGATGGTGCGCTATCATGGCGCCCGCGGCAACGCCGGAGAGGGCGGCCAACCTCTTGCAGTGCAAAGGATTCGACGACCCATGGGTGACATCGCCAGAGAGATTCTGCCAGTCAACATCGAGGACGAGCTGAAGCAGTCTTACCTCGACTACGCGATGAGCGTGATCATCGGCCGTGCGCTGCCCGACGTGCGCGATGGCCTCAAGCCGGTTCACCGCCGCGTGCTGTTCGCCATGCATGAACTCGGCAACGACTGGAACAAGCCCTACAAGAAGTCCGCCCGTGTCGTGGGTGATGTCATCGGTAAGTACCACCCCCACGGTGACAGCGCCGTCTACGACACCATCGTGCGCATGGCCCAGCACTTCTCCATGCGCCACGTGCTGGTGGACGGTCAGGGCAACTTCGGTTCCATCGACGGCGACAGCGCCGCCGCCATGCGTTACACCGAGGTGCGCATGGCTCGGCTGGCCCACGAGCTGCTGGCCGACCTCGAGAAGGACACCGTCGACTGGGTCGACAACTACGACGGCACCGAGCGCATCCCCGATGTGCTGCCCACCAAGGTGCCCAACCTGCTGATCAACGGCTCCTCCGGCATCGCCGTGGGCATGGCCACCAATATCCCGCCCCATAACATGGGCGAGGTCATCAACGCCTGCCTGGCGCTGATCGACGACTACACCCTGACCGTCGATGATCTGATGGAGCATGTGCCGGGCCCGGACTTCCCCACCGGAGCCATCATCAACGGCCGTGCCGGCATCCTCGAGGCCTACCGCACCGGCCGCGGGCGCATCTATGTGCGCGCCTGCCACACCATTGAGCACGACGACAAGAGCGGCCGCGACCACATCATCATCAATGAGCTGCCCTACCAGGTGAACAAGGCGCGGCTCATCGAGAAGATCGCCGAGCTGGTCAAGGACAAGAAGATCGAGGGCATCGCCGAGCTGCGCGACGAGTCCGACAAGGATGGCCTGCGTGTGGTGATCGAGACCAAGCGCGGCGAGTCGGGCGAGGTGGTGGTCAACAACCTCTTTGCCCAGACCCAGCTGCAGACCGTCTTCGGCATCAACATGGTGGCCATCGAGAACGGCCAGCCGAAGATCATGAACCTCAAGGAGATCCTCGAGGCCTTCATCCGCCACCGTCGCGAGGTGGTCACACGGCGCACCCTCTTCGAGCTGAAGAAGGCTCGCGAGCGCGGCCATATCCTCGAGGGTCTCACCGTCGCCATCTCCAACATCGACGAGGTGATCGAGCTGATCAAGGCCTCGCCGAACGCCGCCGAGGCCAAGCAGAAGCTGCTCGCCCGCAGCTGGCCGCCGGGGCAGGTGACCGCCATGCTCGAGCGCGCCGGTGCCACCTCCTGCAAGCCCGAGGAGCTGGAGGAGGGGTTCGGCCTCAACACCACCGGCAGCGAGTATCGCCTGTCGCCGGCCCAGGCTCAGGCCATCCTCGAGCTGCGCCTGCACCGCCTGACCGGCCTCGAGACCGAGAAGCTGCTCGACGAATATCTCAATATCCTCGAGAAGATCGCCGAGCTGATGGCAATACTGGCCTCCAGCGAGCGCCTGCTCGAGGTGATCCGCGAGGAGCTGGTTGCCGTGCGCGACCAGTTCGGCGACCCCCGTCGCACCGAGATCCAGGCCAGCCACCTCGACCTCTCCATGGAGGACCTGATCGCCGAGGAGGACATGGTGGTCACGGTGTCCCGCTCCGGCTACGCCAAGACCCAGCCGCTCTCCGACTACCAGGCCCAGCGCCGGGGCGGGCGCGGCAAGTCGGCCACCGCCATGAAGGACGAGGACGTCATCGAGCACCTGCTGGTCGCCTCGACCCACGATACCGTGCTGCTCTTCTCCAATCGCGGCAAGGTCTACTGGCTCAAGGTCTACGAGATGCCGGCGGCGAGCCGCGGCTCCCGCGGCAAGCCGCTGGTCAACATGCTGCCGCTGGAGGAGGGGGAGTCGATCAACGCCATCCTGCCGGTGCGCGACTACGACCCCGAGCACTATATCTTCTTCGCCACCGCCAAGGGCACGGTGAAGCGCACCAGCCTGGAGCAGTTCTCCCGGCCGCGCAGCGTGGGCCTGATCGCCATCGATATCGAAGAGGATGACCGTCTGATCGGTGCGGCCATCACCTCCGGCTCCGACCACGTCATGCTGCTCTCCTCCAACGGCAAGGCGATCCGCTTCGAGGAGGGCAATGTCCGCGCCATGGGCCGCACCGCCCGCGGCGTGCGCGGCATGCGCCTGCTGGACGGCGCCGAGGTGATCAGCCTGATCATCCCGCAGAGCCAGCTGATTGACGCCGAAGCCGATGTGGAGAGTGGGACGGAGAACGGGGCCGAGAGCGATGCGGCGCCGGGCGCCACCGTCGAGGCCGGCAATGGTGGCCAGATCTATATTCTTACCGCCTCCGAGAACGGCTACGGCAAGCGCACTCGCCTGGAGGAGTTCCCGCTGCGCGGCCGCGGCGGCCAGGGCGTGATCGCCATGCAGACCAGCGAGCGCAACGGCGCCCTGGTGGCGGCCATGCAGGTCTACTCCAGCGACGAGATGATGCTGATCACCGACCGCGGCACCCTGGTGCGCACCCGGGTCGATGAGGTTTCCATTACCTCCCGCAACACTCAGGGCGTGATGCTGATTCGCCTGGGCAACGACGAGAAGCTGGTCAAGACCGTGCGGATCGACGAGCCGGGCGACGCTTCGCCGGGCGACGCTTCGCCGGGCGACGCTGCCCCCGAACTTGATGCCGACGACGGTGAGGATGCCGCCGCGCCGGACGCCGAGGATTGAAAAGGAAGACAACGCCGATGACACGCCACCATAATTTCTGCGCCGGCCCGGCGGCGCTGCCCACCGCCGTGCTGGAGCGGGCGCAACGCGAGATGCTGGACTTCCGGGGCCGCGGCCTGTCGGTCATGGAGATGAGCCACCGCTCGCCGGAGTATGTCGCCATCGCCGAGAAGGCCGAGGCGGACCTGCGCGAGCTCCTGGCTATTCCGGCCAACTACAAGGTGCTCTTCACCCAGGGCGGGGCCACCCAGCAGTTTGCCGCCGTGCCCTTTAACCTGCTCGGCCCCGGCGGACGCGCCAGCTTCGTGAACACTGGCATCTGGAGCAAGAAGGCCATCGCCGAGGCGCGTCACCTCTTCGGTGATATCCATATGGCGGCCAGCAGCGAGGCCAATGGCCATACGGCGGTGCCGCGCCCCGAGGAGATCCTGCTCGCCAACGACACGGCCTACCTGCACTACACCGCCAACGAGACCATCGGCGGGCTGGCCTTCGACTACATCCCCGAGGCCGTGCGGCCCGATGGCAGCGAGGCGCCGCTGGTCTGCGACCTGTCCTCGACCATCCTCTCCGCTCCGCTGGACGTCTCCAGGTTCGGCGTCATCTATGCCGGCGCCCAGAAGAACATCGGCCCCGCCGGCCTGGTGGTGGTGATTGTCCGCGACGACCTGCTCGACCGCGCCCGGGACGACATGCCGTCGCTGTTCGGCTACCAGGCCCTGGCCGAGGCGGGCTCCATGATCAACACGCCGGCCACCTACAGCTGGTACCTGGCCGGACTGGTCTTCGAGTGGCTCAAGGAGGACGTCGGCGGGCTGGCGGCCATGGAGGCGATCAACGCCCGCAAGGCGGCCAAGCTCTACGCCGCCATCGACGAGAGCGACTTCTACGCCAACCCCATCGCGGTAGCCAACCGCTCGCGGATGAATGTCCCCTTCGTGCTGGCGGACGACCGCCTGGACAAGGCCTTCCTGGCGGAGGCCGAGCAGGTCGGCCTGCTCAACCTCCAGGGCCACCGCAGCGTGGGGGGCATGCGCGCCAGCCTCTACAATGCGGTGCCGGAGGCCGCCGTAGACGCGCTGGTGGACTTCATGAGCGACTTTGAAAAGAGAAGGGGCTGAGGATGAGCGATTCCCCCATCGATCTCGATGCGCTGCGCAACCGTATCGATAACCTGGACAGCGAGCTGCTGCGCCTGATCAGCGAGCGCGCCGAGTGCGCCCAGCAGGTGGCCCAGGTCAAGACCGCCGAGGACGCCGATGCGGTCTTCTACCGGCCCGAGCGCGAGGCTCAGGTGCTGCGGCGTATCATGGCGCTCAACAAGGGGCCCCTGGACAGCGAGGAGGTCGCCCGGCTCTTCCGGGAGATCATGTCCGCCTGCCTGGCCCTGGAGCAGCCCATCAAGGTGGCCTATCTGGGCCCCGAGGGCACCTTCACCCAGCAGGCGGCCCTCAAGCACTTCGGCGAGAGCGCCATCAGCCTGCCCATGGCGGCCATCGACGAGGTGTTCCGCGAGGTGGAGGCCGGCGCCGTCAACTACGGCGTGGTGCCGGTGGAGAACTCCACCGAAGGGGTGATCAACCACACCCTGGACTCCTTCATGGACTCCAGCCTGAGCATCTGCGGCGAGGTGGTGCTACGCATCCACCACCACCTGCTGGTGAGTGAGACCACCCGCCAGGACAAGGTCTCGCGGATCTACTCCCACCCCCAGTCCTTCGCCCAGTGCCGCAAGTGGCTCGACGCCCACTACCCCCAGGCGGAGCGGGTGCCGGTCTCCTCCAACGCCGAGGCGGCGCGCCTGGTCAAGACCGAGTGGCACAGCGCGGCCATCGCCGGCGACATGGCCGCCAAGCTCTACGGCCTGACCCGCCTGGCCGAGAAGATCGAGGATCGCCCGGACAACTCCACGCGCTTCCTGATCATCGGCAATCAGGACGTGCCCATGTCCGGCGAGGACAAGACCTCCATCGTGGTAGCCATGCGCAACCAGCCCGGCGCCCTGCACGACCTGCTGGAGCCCTTCCATCGCCACCAGATCGACATGACCCGCCTGGAGACGCGCCCGTCGCGCAGCGGCGTGTGGAACTACGTCTTCTTCATCGACTTCAAGGGGCACCGCGACGAGCCCCGGGTCGCCGCAGTGCTGGAGGAGGTGCGCCTGCGCGCCGCCGAGGTGAAGGTGCTGGGCTCCTACCCGATCGGCGTGCTCTAGGCCGTGGCGTCGACAGTAAAGCGGCCGGTCTCCGAGCCGCGCATCCTGATCGTCGGCCTTGGGCTGATCGGCGGCTCCCTGGCCGCGGCCCTGCGTGCCGCCGGCTTCGGGGCGGCTAAAGAGGGCGCCGCCGGCTTCGGGGCGGGTAAAGAGCCTTCCGCCGGCTTCGGGGCGGCTAAAGAGGGCGCCGCCGGCTTCGGGGCGGCTAAAGAGCCTTCCGCCGGGTTCGGGGCAGCACAAGAGATCGTCGCCTGCGACCCGGACCCCGACGAGATCCGTCGCGGCATCGAGATGGGCCTGATCGACCGCGGCGACACCCGCTTGGCGGAGGTGGTCGAGGGGGCCTCGATGATCGTGCTGGCGGTGCCGGTGCTGGCCATGCGCGGCGTGATGGCCGAGCTGGCCTCCCACCTGGGCAGCGCCGCTCCCGATGCCGTGATCACCGACGTGGGCAGCACCAAGGCCGCCATTCGCGACTGCGCCCTGGAGGCCTTCGGCCGGGTGCCGCCCCGTCTGGTGCTGGGGCATCCCATCGCCGGCTCCGAGAAGAGCGGTGTGGCGGCGGCCAACCCCGAGCTCTACGTCAACCACAAGGTGATTCTCACCCCGGAGCCGGATACCGACCCCGTGGCCCTGGCCCGGGTGCGTGCGATCTGGGAGGCGAGCGGTGCCGAGGTGCTGGAGATGGCCGTCGAGCGCCACGATCAGGTGCTGGCCCGCACCAGCCACCTGCCGCACCTGCTCGCCTTCTCCCTGGTGGATACCCTGGCGCGCCAGGACGAGCGGCTGGAGATCTTCCGCTACGCCGCGGGGGGATTTCGCGACTTCACGCGCATCGCCGGCAGCGACCCGGTGATGTGGCGCGATATCTTCATCGCCAACCGCGAGGCGGTGCTGGCGTCCCTGGACGACTTCGAAGCGGGCCTCACGCGGCTGCGCCGCGCCGTGGAGAGCGGTGACGGCGACGCCATGCTGGCCACCTTCGACCGCGCCAGCCACGCGCGCCACTACTTCGAATCCCTGCTCAACAAGACCAGCTATCAGGCGGAATATCAGATGCAACAGCAAGGCAAGCTGCGCTATCGGGTGAGCCCCGGCGGCAGCGTGACCGGCCGCATTCGCGTGCCCGGCGACAAGTCGATCTCCCACCGTTCCATCATGCTCGGCGCCCTGGCCGAGGGCGTCACCAAGGTGAAGGGCTTCCTGGAGGGGGAGGACAGCCTGGCCACCCTGCAGGCCTTCCGCGAGATGGGCGTGGCCATCGAGGGTCCCCATCAGGGGCGGGTCACCATTCACGGCGTCGGCATGCATGGGCTCAAGCCGCCCTCGGGCCCGCTCTACGTGGGCAATGCCGGCACCGCCATGCGCCTCTTCGCCGGCCTGCTGGCCGGCCAGGCCTTCGACACCGAGCTGACCGGCGACACCTCCCTGACCAAGCGTCCCATGGGCCGGGTGGCCGATCCCCTGCGCCTGATGGGCGCGGTGATCGACACCGCCGAGGGCGGCCGGCCGCCGCTGCACATCCATGGTGGCAAGCCGCTCAAGGGCATCACCTACGACATGCCCATGGCCAGCGCCCAGGTGAAGTCCTGCCTGCTGCTGGCCGGCCTCTACGCCGAAGGGGAGACCCGGGTGCGCGAGCCGGCACCGACCCGCGATCATACCGAGCGCATGCTCCAGGGCTTCGGCTACGCGGTGCATCGCGACGGCGATACCTGCTGGCTCTCCGGCGGCGGCAAGCTCACCGCGGCCCCCATCGATGTGCCGTCGGACATCTCGTCTGCTACCTTCTTCCTGGTGGCCGCGGCGATCACCCCGGGGGCCGACCTGGTGCTGGAGCATGTCGGCATCAACCCGACCCGCATCGGGGTGATCAATATCCTCCAGCTCATGGGGGCCGATCTGCGCCTCGAGAACGAGCGCGAGGTGGGCGGCGAGCCGGTGGCGGACCTGCATATCCGCTATGCGCCCCTCAAGGGCATCGACATCCCGGTGGAGCAGGTGCCCCTGGCGATCGACGAGTTCCCGGCGCTCTTTATCGCCGCGGCCAATGCCCGGGGCACCACGCGCCTGCGCGGCGCCGAGGAGCTGCGGGTCAAGGAGTCCGACCGCCTGCAGGCCATGGCCGACGGCCTGGCCGCCATCGGCGTCGAGCACAGGCTCTATCCGGACGGCATCGATATCGTGGGGGGCGGCAATGCCGAGGGGCCCAACTACGGCGGCGGGCGCATCGACAGCCTCGAGGATCATCGCATCGCCATGTCCTTTGCCATTGCCGCCCTGCGCGCCGGTGACGAGATCGTGATCGATGACTGCGCCAACGTGGCGACCTCCTTCCCGGGCTTTATCGACCTGGCGCGCCGGGTCGGGATGGCTCTCGAGGAGGAGCGGGCCGAGGAGGGCGCATGAGCGATACCCACCAGACTGGCCGCGAGGCGCCGGTGCTGACCATCGACGGCCCCGGCGGGGCAGGCAAGGGCACCATCAGTCGCCTGGTCGCCGAGCGCCTGGGCTGGCAGCTGCTCGACTCGGGCGCCCTCTATCGCCTGACGGCCCTGGCCGCCGGCAAGCACGGCGTAGCCCTGGAGGACGAGGCCGGCGTGGCCGAGGTGGCTCGCCGCCTCGACGTGGTCTTCGTGGCCGAGCGCGAGGCGACTCGCATCCTGCTCGAAGGCGAGGAGGCGACCACGGTGATTCGCACCGAACAGGTGGGCGACGCCGCCTCCCGGGTAGCGGCGCTGCCGGCGGTGCGTAACGCCCTGCTGGACCGCCAGCGGGACTTCCGTCAGCCGCCGGGCCTGGTCGCCGACGGCCGCGACATGGGCACCGTGGTTTTCACCGACGCGCCGTTGAAGATCTTCCTGACCGCCAGTGCCGATGAGCGGGCGCGTCGCCGCCAGCGTCAGTTGCGAGAGGCGGGCGTGGATGCTAGTCTATCGAGTCTTCTCAAGGAGATTCAGGCGCGCGATGCACGCGATATGCAGCGCAGCGTGGCCCCGCTCAAGCCGGCCAATGATGCCATCACGCTTGACACCACGTGCCTGACGATACCGGAAGTGGTGGATCGGCTGACGGAGCTGCTGACCGAACGCGGTCTGGCGCCCGCCACCTGACACTCCCTTGCGGCGTCCCCGGCAGTATGTGATGACGTGGCCCGGCACCGATTGCCGAGAGCCGAGCCAGGTCGAACCAGCGCCAACATCTCCGGGGGCATGGTAAATAAGGCCCGCACTCGCTGGTGGTGCGGAGGAAGCGGCATGACCGCACTAACGTTGATCACGTAGGAACACCATGAGCGAAAGCTTTGCTGAACTGTTTGAACAATCTCTCCAGGACATCAACATGGAGCCGGGCGCCATCGTCGCGGCTACCGTCGTCGACATCGAGGGTGACTGGGTTACCGTCAATGCCGGCCTGAAGTCCGAAGGTCAGATCCCCGCGGCCCAGTTCCGCGACGACAACGGCGAACTGAACATTGCCATCGGCGATGAAGTTCACGTTGCTCTGGAGGCCGTCGAGGACGGTTTCGGCGAGACCCGCCTGTCTCGCGAGAAGGCCAAGCGCGCCGAGGCGTGGAAGGTCCTGGAAGCCGCCTTCGAGAAGGACGAGATCGTCAAGGGCGTGATCAACGGCAAGGTCAAGGGCGGTTTCACCGTCGATGTCGACTCCATCCGTGCCTTCCTCCCGGGTTCCCTGGTCGACGTGCGTCCGGTGCGCGACACCACGCACCTCGAGAACAAGGAACTCGACTTCAAGGTCATCAAGCTCGACCCGAAGCGCAACAACGTGGTCGTTTCTCGTCGTGCCGTTCTCGAGGCCGAGAACAGCGCCGAGCGTGAGGCCCTGCTCGCCACCCTGCAGGAAGGCCAGCAGATCACCGGTATCGTCAAGAACCTGACCGACTACGGCGCCTTCGTCGACCTCGGCGGCGTCGACGGCCTGCTGCACATCACCGACATGGCCTGGAAGCGCATCAAGCATCCGAGCGAGATCGTGGCCGTGGGCGACGAGATCAACGTCAAGGTGCTGAAGTTCGACCGCGAGCGCAACCGCGTCTCCCTGGGTCTGAAGCAGCTGGGCGAGGATCCCTGGGTCAACATCAAGGATCGTTACCCGGAAGGCACCAAGGTGCACGCCCGCGTCACCAACCTCACCGACTACGGCTGCTTCGCCGAGCTGGAAGAGGGTGTCGAGGGTCTGGTCCACGTCTCCGAGATGGACTGGACCAACAAGAACATCCATCCGTCCAAGGTGGTTCAGGTCGGTGACGACGTGGACGTCATGGTCCTGGATATCGACGAGGAGCGTCGTCGTATCTCCCTGGGTATCAAGCAGTGCACCGCCAACCCCTGGGAGACCTTCAGCGCCCAGTACAACAAGGGCGACCGCGTTGCCGGTACCATCAAGTCGATCACCGACTTCGGTATCTTCATCGGTCTGGAAGGCGGCATCGACGGTCTGGTGCACCTCTCCGACATCTCCTGGACCGAGACCGGCGAAGAGGCCGTGCGCTCCTTCAAGAAGGGCGATGAGGCCGAGGCCGTGATCCTCTCCATCGATCCGGAGCGCGAGCGCATCTCCCTGGGTATCAAGCAGCTGGATACCGATCCGGTTGCCGAGTTCCTGGCCGTCAACGACAAGGGCTCCATCGTCACCGGCCGCGTGGTCGAGGTCGATGCCAAGCAGGCCCAGGTCGAGCTGGCGACCGATGTCGTCGCCGTGCTCAAGGCCTCCGAGATCAGCGCCGACCGCGTCGAGGACGCCCGCAACGTCCTGAACGAAGGCGACAGCGTCGAGGCCCGGATCATCGGCGTCGACCGCAAGAACCGCCAGATCGCCCTGTCCGTCAAGGCCAAGGACCAGGACGAGACCCGCCAGAACCTGAAGAAGCTGCGCGAAGAGAGCGTCGAGAGCGGTGGTCCGACCACCATCGGCGACCTGATCAAGCAGCAGATGGGTCAGGACTGATCGGAAGCGTCTTTCCGAGCGTCAAGACCGCCGCCCTTCGGGGCGGCGGTTTTTTGTTGGGTTATCTCTTCACTACTATTTGGTTTGTTGCGTTGAGGCGTCGGGGCTAGAAGGTAAATCAAGTTTGATCGCGAGTTGCGGTGAATAGAAGTCTCCTCCAGACTATTGCAAGATATAACTCTTTCGATAGATAATGCTCTTCGCATCCCGTTTGTTATCCCGAAAGAAGGAATCACGCCAATGTCCCTGCTCAATGAATACATGCAGATGGAACAGCAGCTCAAGCAACTCCAGGCCAATATGGAAAAGCTGCAGAATGATCAGCGCCTCCAGGCTGAGCTCGAGTTCAAGGAGCGTCTTGAGGCGCTGATGAAGGAGTTCGACAAGAGTGCCGCCGACGTGCTGGCGCTGCTGGACCCCAAGCCGGCCGCAGCGGCGCCCAAGGCGGCTTCCGCGCCCTCCGGTACACGCCGCAAGCGCAAGCTGAAGATCTACAAGAACCCCAATACCGGCGAAGTCGTCGAGACTCGCGGTGGCAACCAGAAGACCCTGAAGGCGTGGAAGGACGAGTTCGGCTCCGACACCGTGGAGTCCTGGCTGGTCCGCATCGAGGAGTAAGGGCGGGGGCAGTGCCTCGGCTGAACGCATGACGGCGCCCTTTGGGGCGCCGTCGTCGTTACAGCCGATTTTCGGACAGCGCCTAGGACGCGGCCAGGGGGAGCTGCAGCTGCAGGCCGTCTGCCGCGGCAACCAGTCGAATGGCGTCGCCGCTGTAGTGCTCGCCAAGTTCGGGCAGGGTGGCGGCGAGCAGGCTCTCCAGGGTCGTTGCCAGCGCATCGACCTCGGGTAGTGGCAGGCAGGCGGAGCGGGTGCCGGGAAGCGTCAGCAGGCGCAGCGACGGCGGCATGGCCAGGCCGCTGGCCTGTAAGGGGTCGATCAGCACGCCCAGGTCCAGCTTGGGCAGGCAGCAGTCGCTGGCGGTGTCATGGAGCAGGGCAATGGCGGCGGTATCGACCGGCACCCCCTGGGGAGGCGCCTCCTCCCACAGCGCCCGAGGCCAGGCCTCGGGCGGCTCCAGCTGCATCGGCGGCACATAGCAGCGTGTCACCACGGCCGTACAGGGTGCCAGAGTGCGGATATCGGGGATGGCCCCGAGCCCTGCGGCCCTGGGCCGCTTCCCCCTGGCCTGGTGGGCGTTGCGATATTCCCGTGGGCTCTGCTGGTAGCGGCGCTGGAAGGCGCGGCTGAAGGCGGAGTGGTTGGTGTAGCCGCAGCCCTCTGCTACCTCGCGAATGCTGTGCGGCGTGTAGGCCAGCAGTCTGGCGGCTTTCTCGAGTCGCAGGTTTTCGCGATAGCCGCTCGGCGAAAACCCGAAGCACTGGCGGAAGCGGCGCCTGATCTGGGAGCTGGAGTAACCCAGCCGCACCGCCAGCTCCTCGATGCTTTGACCGCTCTCGAGGGTCTCCTGCAACCAGATCTCTGCTCGCATCATCTCGTTGAACATCGTCTGGCCCCTTCCTTGCGCGGTGATTCCCGGGCCGGCGCGGGTTGCCGTCTGGGGTAGTGCCAGAACAGGCAGGCGCCAGCCTTCTTCTCTTTATGCAGGCTAACCGTTGGCAAAGGCAAGTTTGGAAACGCACATTGCGCGTTGAGGCACAGTGGTGGACGTAAAGATTGGCTAATGCTTCGTCGTTCAAGGGGATGGCGGTATAATCCCGATATTGCTTTTACGCCCCCTTCCATGAACGACCGGTAACTGATGAAACAACAGACTCACCGCAAGCCGATGGATGAGCGCGAGAAACTGCGCAAGTTCCGCGAACTCGATGACGCCTTTGCAGAGGCGCTGCGTGGACTCGATGATCCCGCGACGCAGGCAAAGATTCCCGTTGGCCCACCGGTGGCGTCGCCGCCTGCCGATGAGGAGAGCGAAGCGGCGCGTCAGCAGCGCTTCGAGCAGCGCCTTCAGGCGCTGATGCACGAGTACCATCAGCCTGCCGAGCAGGTGGCCCACCTGGTCCAGCTCCTCCGGCAGCAGGGGCACATCGCCTAAGGGTCTCCCGTCAGCGCGTCGCCAGCTCCAGGGCCGTGATGCGCTCCAGGGCCTCCTCCCGGTGACTGCCGCAGAGGGTCTCATCGAAGCCGAAGCGCTCGCAGAGCGCCGGGCGGCTAGGGTCCCCGAACAGCCGGCACAGGTTTCGCTCATCCAGCTGGACGCAGCGCACGCCGGCCGGCTTGCCATCCGGCATGCCGGGAATCGGCGTGCTGATCGAGGGGGCGATGCAGCAGGCGCCGCACCCCGGCCGGCAGGCCGCTTCGCTTGCCGGCTCGCCGCCAGCGGGCGTGGTGCGTGCTGTCATGGCGAGGCCTGGGCGATGGCGCCCTTGTCGATCCCCTCGAAGGCCTGCACCCGAGTGGCGCGCCCCGTCTCGCCGGCGATCTGCCGGGCCAGCCAGTCGGCGATCCACTCCACCGTGGTCGGCGTCGGCAGCACCTCACAGCGCTCCCTCGGCAGGCGCAGGAAGAACTGCCCCTGGGCCGTGCGATAGCGGCTGGTCAGCATCTGCTTCCAGGCCGGCTCCTCGTCCGTGACGATATCGGCCTGGTCGACCAGGTAGCGATCCGCGAGCCGCTCTGCCCACTCTCGCTCCAGCTCGGGAACGCGCTTGCCGCCCTGCCAGATATGTAGCCGCGAGCGGTGGCCATGGGCGATGCGCTGGCAGTTGCCGGCGTGGCGCCGCAGGCCATGGCTGTAGGTGTAGGCCGCTCCCTCGATCTCCTCTTCCCGCAGGCGCAGGCGGATATCGCTGACCCGCGGCGGCGGCCGGCGCATCAGCTCCGCCGCCAGGTGGTCGGCCAGGCGCTCGGCGCGGATCTCCCGCCAGGGTAGCAGGGTCAGCGCCTGGCGCGGGGCGCGAAGCTCCATGGGCCAGGGCAGGGTGGTGCGCACGCAGAGCCCCTCGCGGCAGTCATGGAGCTCCAGGCCGGGGGCCCGGGTGGGCACCAGCAGGGTATGGTCGGCACCGGCATCCAGGCGCTGCTTGATCCACGGCTTCACCTCGCCGAAGTCGAACAGCATGCCGTCCTCGCCGAGTTCCCCGTCGAGCTCCACATCCACCTGCCAGCTGGCGCCGACCAGGCCCCGGGTCGGGCACCACCAGGAGACGTCGAGCTGGGTCAGGCGGTTGACGAATAGCGTCATCAGTCGATCCCCGTGATCTTGTGGGTCTGCAGCGACAGGCGCCACTGCGGGTGGGCGAGGCAGTAGGCGACGCTGGCGGCCATGGTGTCGGTCGTCGCGACGGCGATGGCGTCGTTCGCCGGGGTGGCAGGTCGCCCGCCGGCCCCGGTGTCCATGGGCTGCAGGAAGAAGTGGTCGAAGTCTAGCCGGGCGAAGCGCGCCGGCGGGGCCTCAGACTGTGGGTAGACCAGCTTCAGCTCATTGCCTGCGGTGATGGCGAGTGCCGTCGCCCCCTTGGGGCTGACGCAGAGCCAGTCGATGCCGGCGGGGGCGGGCAGGGTGCCGTTGGTCTCCACGGCGACCTCGAAGCCCTGCTCATGCATCGCCTGGATCAGCGCCTCGTCGAGCTGCAGCAGAGGCTCGCCGCCGGTGAAGACCACATAGGGCGTGGCGCCTCTCACGCTCGGGCCGTCCTGCGCAGGCCAGAGCGCCGTCAGGTGCGCGGCGAGCGTCGCGGCATCCGCAAAGCGCCCGCCGTTCTGGCCGTCGGTGCCGAGGAAGTCGGTATCGCAGAAGGTGCAGGCGGCACTCGCCCGGTCCGACTCCCGGCCGGACCAGAGGTTGCAGCCGGTGAAGCGGCAGAAGACGCTGGCGCGACCGGCCTGTCCGCCCTCGCCTTGCAGGGTATAGAAGGCCTCCTTGACGTGGTACATCAGGCCTCCTGATCGGGCTGCGGTGAGGCGTCGGTGGGGGACCGATCCGAATAGCCCAGGGGGTCGGTCGCCCCGTTGGCGGCAAAGGCCGCCAGCCGCTCGCGACAGCTGCCGCAGCGCCCGCAGGCCAGTTCGCCTCCTCGGTAGCAGGTCCAGGTCTTGCCGTAGTCGAGCCCCATGGCCAGGCCGTCGGCGAGGATCTCCGCCTTGCTGGCGCGAAGGTAGGGGGCGTGGATCGCCACCGCCTCGAAGTTGGCGATGCCCGCCACGGCGTTCATCGCCTCGACGAACGCGGGCCGGCAGTCCGGATAGAGCACGTGGTCGCCGCCGTGGGCGCCGTAGTCGACCCGGCCGGCGCCGATATTCACCGCCTTGGCGATGGCGAGCGCCAGCAGGATCATGTTGCGGTTGGGTACCACCGTGGCGGTGAGGTTCTCCTCGGCGTACTCCCCCTCGGGCAGCTCGCGGCCGGCATCGGTGAGCGCCGAGTTGTCGATCAGTCCATGGATGGCGCGGATGTCCACCACCTGGTGGGGCACGCCGAGCCCGCGGCAGACGCGCGCCGCCACCTCGAGCTCACGGGCGTGGCGCTGGCCGTAGTCGAAGGAGAGGGCGTGGACCTCGAGGCCCTCGCTCAGGGCACGGTGCAGCACGGTGTAGGAGTCCATGCCGCCGGAGTAGATCACCACGGTGGCGGGGCGGCCGGCCGTGGAAGAAGCTGAAAGTGTCATGGGATCGCTCTGATCGGAGAATTTGTCGCGCCGCCGCGCGGCGTTCCGGGGTCCGGTCCGGAAGGGGCTATAGTCTACGTGACACGGGGTAGGCAGGAAACCTGCCGGCACGTCAGCGGATCTCGTTGCTGCTATACTATGCGCCCCTCAATTTCCAGCGCCCCCGTGGCGCCATCGTCCTGACAACGGTGACTCCCTATGCAAGCCCCCGAACTGCTCTCCCCGGCGGGAACGTTCAAGAACATGCGCTACGCCTTCGCCTATGGCGCCGACGCCGTCTATGCCGGCCAGCCCCGCTACTCCCTGCGGGTGCGCAACAACGACTTCAAGATCGACAACCTGCACAGGGGCATCGCCTATGCCCACGAGCGGGGCAAGCAGTTCTACGTGGCCTCCAACATCGCGCCCCATAACAGCAAGCTGAAGACCTATTTGCGCGACATGGCGCCGGTGATCGAGGCCGGCCCCGATGCGCTGATCATGTCCGACCCGGGCCTGATCATGATGATCCGCGAGCGCTGGCCCGACCAGGTGATCCACCTCTCGGTGCAGTCCAACGTGGTCAACTGGGCGGCGGCCAGGTTCTGGCAGCAGCAGGGCATCAGCCGCATCATCCTGTCGCGGGAGCTCTCTCTTGAGGAGATCGCCGAGATTCGCGCCGAGTGCCCCGATCTCGAGATCGAGACCTTCGTCCACGGGGCGCTCTGCATCGCCTACTCCGGGCGCTGCCTGCTCTCCGGCTACTTCAACCACCGGGACCCCAACCAGGGCACCTGCACCAACGCCTGCCGCTGGCAGTACAACACCGTGGCGGCGGCCCATGACGAGACCGGCGACCTGGTGCCGGCCAACTCCGCCGCGGCCCATGCGGGCAGCGGCGTCTGGACGCCGGGCCAGGGCGGCGGGCTGATCGCCTCCGGCGGCGGCAGCACCCGCTTTGAGAGCACCGCCACCGCCGGCGGGGTGGAGGGGCAGGACGAGCTCTCGGCCCTGATCGAGGACGCGACCCGGCCCGGCGAGCTGATGCCGATCTTCGAGGACGAGCACGGCACCTACATCATGAACTCCAAGGACCTGCGCGCCGTTCAGCACGTGCCGCGGCTCGCCCAGATGGGCGTCACCTCCCTGAAGATCGAGGGGCGCACCAAGTCTCACTACTATGTGGCCCGCACTGCCCAGGTCTACCGCCGCGCCATCGACGACGCCGTGGCCGGTCGCCCCTTCGACATGCGCCTGATGGACGAGCTCGACAATCTGGCCAACCGCGGCTACACGGAGGGCTTCTACCGGCGCCATGTCCACGACGAGTACCAGAACTACGAGCGCGGCAACTCGGTGGGCGTTCATCAGCAGTTCGTGGGCGAGGTGATCGGCTACGATCCGGACCGCGGCGTGCTGGAGGTGGACGTCAAGAACCGCTTTGAGGTGGGGGACGGCATGGAGCTGATGCTGCCCGGCGGTAACCGCCGTTTCGTGCTCGAACAGATCGAGAACCGGCGCGGGGAGTCCGTTGGGGTGGCGCCGGGCTCCGGCCACGTGGTTCGGATCCCGGTGCCCGGCGAGGCCATCGCACCGGAGCGCATCGAGTTCGCGCTGCTGATGCGCGACCTCCAGGGGTAAGCCCGGCTCGATCCGCGGAGGCCCGGCATGCTGCCATGGCGGGCCTCTCCTCGCTCGGGGTGTCGCCACTGGACGACAGCAGTTCCACACCGGCTGCATCTTTGGCGACTAGTCTGAGAGGTATCCCCCATGGAACCGGAGGTTCACATGAGCAAGCGAATCGATCTGCGCCTGGCCCTGGCGGCCTCCAGCCTGGCGCTGCTGATGGCGGCAGGCCCCGCCCTGGCACAGCCCGCCGACCACCCCGGCCGAGGCCAGGGTGCCGCTCAGGGGCAGGGCGCCGGCCAGGAGCGTCGGGAGCAGGCGCAGCCGGGCCGCGGCGGTGAGCGCGGGCCCCAGGCATCTCGCGAGGAGCAGCGCCGCGACGGCGACTGGCGAGACCGCGAGCGGGACCGCGAGCGGGACCGCGACGGCTACCGCGACCGTGAGCGCCGCGAGGAGCGCTACCGCAGCGGCCCCGTAATCGACGAGCGCGAACTGCGCCGTCGCTTCGGCGAGCGTCGCGACTGGGTGCGCGAGGATGACCGTGCCGGCCTGCCGCCGGGCATTCGCATGAACCTGGAGCGCGGCAAGCCGCTGCCCCCGGGGATCGCGAAGCGCTTCGACGAGCGCTCGCTCGGTTATCTGCCGCGCCATGAGGGCTACGAGTGGCGCCGCGTCGGGCCCGATGCGGTGCTGGTCGATATCGCCAACGAGATCATCTACGAGGTGGTCCGCGACCTTCTCTACTGAGCACGACTCGGCAAGCCCCATCGGCCCGGCCTCATCGAGGCCGGGCCGGCGTCGTCTTTGCTGGCGCCTGCCGGCCCCGCCGTGGCAACATGATCGTCATTTGGCCCCGAGTAACGAATCGATGTTCAACGATAGTTCACTGCGCTGGCCCTGGCGGGTAGCGGCGGTGGGGGGCGTCGTGCTGATGGCGCTCTACCTCTGGATCTGGCACTCCCCCGACCTGGCCGAGCTGCAGCGCTGGGCGGACGAGGCCTCCCACCATCCGGTGGTGATCGTCTCCGTGATCCTGGTGATGGCTGTGACCCTGGCCCTTGGGCTCCCCGGCAGCATCGGGCTCTGGCTGATCGCCCCCTTCTATACGCCGCTGGCGGCCACGCCCATGCTGATCGTGGGCAGCGTGCTGGGGGCCCTGGGCGCCTACTGGCTGTCGGCCCGGGTCGGCGATCGCTGGACCCCCAAGGGGTTGACCCGCAAGATCATGCGGCGGCTGGAGACCCGCAGCGACTTCCTGACCCAGTGCGCCCTGCGGGTGCTGCCGGGCTTTCCCCACTCGGTGGTGAACTACGCCGCGGGGCTGCTGCGCCTGCCGCTCGGGACCTTCCTGGCGGCGGCGATCATCGGCCTGGGGGTGAAGTGGGCGGTCTATGCCAGCGCCATCTATGGGGCGCTGGAGGCGGTGGAGAAGGAGGAGGCGCTGAGCATCGGCGTGGTGCTGCCGCTGCTGGCGCTCACCGTGCTGCTGCTGGTGGGCGCCTGGGTACGGCGCCGGGTGGAGGCCAACGGCCAGGCCGCCAACGGCTAGCCTGGCCGCTCGCTCGCTATGCCTTGCGCAGCGAGGCGTTCAGGTGGTCGACCACCTCGGCCCAGTCGGCGTCCTCCTCGATGGCTTCGCGCAGGAAGTCGGCCTGACCCTCGTTCCAGCAGGAGGCGTCGGGCAGGGCGATCTCCTCGGGAATGGGGCCGTTGCGTTCGATGAAGCGCTTGATCGACTCGGGGTCCGAAGCGAGTCCCAGCTGCTCGAACAGTTCGGTGAAGGGATGGTCGGGATGCTCCATGGCGGCTCTCCTTGCGTGGTGGGAATACCCCCACCATAGCGGCTTGCGCCTGGCGCTGCATGACCCCCGTCAACGCTTCCCCGGGAAGCCGTCAGCGCTCCCCGGCCAGCGGTGTCAGGAAGCGCCGCCGGCGCTCCTCATCGGGGAGCGGCTGGGCCAGCAGGTGCACCAGCTTGGCCAGTGCCGCTTCCGGCGTCATGGCATCCGCCGAGAGCACGCCGGCGGCCGCCAGCCCCTGGCCCGCCGCATAGTGGCCGATCTCGACGCCGCCGTGGGGGCACTGGCTGAGCGCCGCGAGCAGCTTGCCCTCGCCGCTGGCTCGGGCCAGCACGCCGATCAGCTCCCGGTTCGCGGGCACATTGCCGCCGCCCCACACCTCCAGCAGGGCCCCCTTGAGCCGCGGGTCGTCGAGCCAGGCGGCTAGCTGGCGGGCGGCGATGCCCGGCCACAGCACGATGCGTGCCACGCCGCCGTCGGCCAGCGGGGCGTAGTCCGGCAGCTCGAAGCGGGGAGCGCCGCGCTGCTGCTGCGCCAGGCCGCGTCCGGGATAGAGCACGGCGTCGCCATCGACCCGCTCGCCCAGCAGCGGATAGTTGGGGCTGGCGAAGGCGTCGGCGCGGCGGGTCTGCCACTTGCGCGCCCGCACGCCGCGCAGCAGCCTGCCGCCGAAGGCGATCGCCACCTCCTGCAGGGCGGGGTTGGCGGCGAAGGCCAGGGCCAGGGCCAGGTTGTCGGCGGCGTCGCTGCCGGGGGCCTCCAGGGGCTGCATGGCGCCGGTGAGGACCACCGGGCGGTCCAGTCCCTGGAGCTGGTAGGCGAGGCTCGCTGCCGTCCAGGCCAGGGTGTCGGTGCCGTGGAGTACCACGATGCCGGCGTGCTCCCGGAAGCGTGCGGCGATCTCGCCGGCCAGCCGCTGCCACTCACGGGGGGTGGCGGCGCTGGAGTCGATGGGGTCGCCGAGGGAGAGCACCTCATACGCGGGCAGCGCGGCGTGGTGTGCCGGTGGCAGGGCCGCCAGGGCCCGCGCCAGGCGCGCCTCGATATCGCCCCCCGGCACCAGCCCGGAGGCGCTCTCCCGCATGCCGAGGGTGCCCCCGGCATAGATCACCAGCAGGGGGCGTGACGGAAAGAGAGCGGTATCCTGGGTCATGGGGGCTCCGAGGGAATCGAGGGGCCGGTAGGGGCGATAGCGGTGCCGGCAAGGGTGCCGTCGAAGAGGGCATGATAAGGGGCGCCGGCGGCGTCTGCCAGGTTCACTCCTCGGTGCGCACCCGCACGCCGTCGGCCACCCGCTCTCCGGGGTGAGTGATCACGACGTCGCCCACCCCGAGGCCGTCGAGCAGCTCGGAGACCAGGCCGCTGCGCCGCCCCGGCGTGACCGGCACGCGCACCGCGCGCCCCTCCTCGACCCGAAAGACCGCCCACTCCCCCTCGGCGCGGAACAGCGCGCTGGTGGGCAGCTGCAGCACCTCATCGGCCTGCCAGACCAGGAACTCGGCGTCGACCCGAAAGCCGCTGCCCAGCCCCAGGGCCGCGGGCTCCTGCCCCTCCTCGAAGTCGATGATTACCGGCACTCGCTGCTCGTCGACCCCCAGCGCCGAGACCCGGGTGAAGCCGCTGGGCTCGATGCGTCGAACCCGCCCCGCCAGCACCTCATCGCCGCCCCAGCCGGTCAGATGCACCGCCATGCCCGGGCGCACCCGCACCGCATCCATGGAGAGCAGATCCACCTGAACTTCCAGGGCCTGAAGGCTCCCGAGCTCGAGGATCGGCTCCCCGGCCGCCACGCTGCCCTCGCAGCAGCGGTAGCGAGTCAGCACCGTCCCGGCGATGGGGGCGCGGATGGTCAGCGCCGGGTGCTCCAGTGCGTCCCGCTGGCCGCTGGCCACCGCCAGCACCGCTCGGGCGCTCTCCACCTCGAAGCGGGCCGCCTCGACGCCGGCCGCCGCCGCGCTCTCCAGGGCGCGCAGGCGGTCGCGCTGGCTGCGATGCTGCTCCAGCTCCGTGGTGGAGACCAGGTTGCGCTGGTGGAGCTGGCGATAGCGCTCGTACTCCGACTCGGCGAAGCGTCGCTCGGCTTGTGTCGTCTCCAGGTTGGCCCGGGCGGCCCGGAGGCGCGCCTCGGCGGCGTGCAGGGTGTCCTCGGCCTGCTGGCGCGCGCGGGGGTCCAGGGCCGGTGCCGGGCTCGGCTCCAGGCGGAACAGCGCCTGGCCCTGCTCCACCTCGTCGCCCACCTCCAGGGCGACCCGCTGCAGGTAGCCGGCCACGGGGACCGAGACGTTCCAGGTATCGCGCAGCCGGGTGCGCCCCTCCTCGATCACCGAGTCGACGAAGGGCCCGGTGGCGACGCGGGCCACGCTGACCGGCACCGGGGCAGGGCGCAGCGCCCAGGCGAGCAGGGCCAGCAGCGCCAGGCCGGCGAGGCTCCAGAACAGGCGTCGATGCCAGGGTCGCAGGGTCATGGGCGGTCTCCTTTGGTCACTCCACGGCCTTGAGCACGCGGATCTTGTCCAGGCGCCCCAGTCGGATCACCACCATCACGCTCACCAGGAGCGAGGCGGCCAGGACGCCGCTGGCGGCGAAGGCGAAGGCCTGGGGCGTGAACACCAGGGGGATGCGGAAGAGATCGCTGCTGAAGGCCTGGTTGAGCAGCCGGCTGAACAGGAGGCCGATGGCCCAGCCCGGCGGGATGGCCGCCAGGGTCAGCAGGGCGATCTCGCCGAGCAGTATCCGCGCGACCTCGGCGCGGGTGTAGCCGAGCACCTGCAGGGTGGCGAGCTCCCGGGCGCGCTCGGCGAAGGCGATGCGGGCATTGTTGTAGACCACGCCGAAGCCGATGGAGGTGGCGATGGCCACGAAGATCAGGGCGGCGATCAGGAGGGTCTCGTCCAGGTAGTCGCGGATGCCCCGCTCGGCCTCGTCGAGCCTCCCGATGGCGGCCACCGCCGGCATCTCCCAGAGGGCGGCGTTGAGAGCCTCCCGCCGGGCCGGGTCGACCAGCAGCCAGGCGCCGCTGATGACGCTCCCTTCGCCCATCACCTGATTGAGCTGGGTGCGGGTCAGGTAGGCGCCGACCCCCAGGGGTTCGTCCACCAGGGCGGCCAGGGGCAGCGTCAGCTGCCGCCGCTGTCCCTCCATGACGGCGACATGCAGCTCGTCGCCGACCTTCGCCCCCAGCTGGTCGGCCAGGTAGCGGGTCAGCAGCACGCCCTCCTCGGGGAGCCGCTGGGCGCGCCCGTCGCCGTCCAGCACCTGGCGCAGCCGGGGCTCGGCCTCCATCCCCAGCAGGGAGGTGCGCGCCTCCCGGTGGCCATGGCTCAGGGTCACCGGCACCCGGCGCCAGGTCTCCACGGCCAGCACCCCGGGAAGGTGGCGCAGCTCGCCGGCGGCCCGGGCCGGGGTGGCGTCCACGAAGGTGAGCTCCATGTCCATGCGCAGCACCTGGCGATACTGCTGGTCGATCATCGTCTCCACCGCATCGAGCTGGTAGGCGCCCACCATCAGCAGCCCCGCCGAGAGGGCGATGCCGGCGATGGAGAAGCCGGCCTTGGCGGGATGGCGGCCCAGGTTGCGCAGGATGATGCGTCCCTCCTGGCCGAGCAGGGCGGCGGGCAGCGCCCGTTCCAGGGCGCTGCGCCGGAAGCGCTGCGGGGCGGGTGGGCGCATCGCCTCGGCGGGCGGGCGGCTCACGGCGCGCCATACCGCTCGCCAGGTACCGATCAGGGCCGAAGCGGCCACGATGGCCAGGGAGAGCGCCAGCGCCGAGGCGGGCACCCTGACCGGCATGTCGGGGAAGCGAAAATAGTCGCGGTAGAGGGTCGCCAGTCCGCTGGCGGCCCAGGCGCCCAGCGCGACGCCCAGGGCCCAGCCCAGCAGCACGATGGCGGCGGTGAGCAGGCCGTAGTGGCGGGCCAGTTCCCCATCGCCATAGCCGAAGGCCTTGAGCACGGCGACCTGCTCCCGCTGGGTCTGGATCAGCCGCCCCATCACCACGCTGAGCAGGAAGGCCGAGACCGAGAGGAAGATCGCCGGCAGTACCGTGGCCTGGATGCGCTGCTGGTTGAGCTCCTCCTCCAGGAAGCGGTGGGAGGTCTGCTCCTCCCGGGTCCAGGCACCGGTGCCCCCATAGCGGGCCAGCGCCAGGTCCAGGGCGTCGATCACCGCCTCGACGCTGGCGCCTGCCTGGAGGGTGAGGCTGAGCCGGTTGAAGGCGCCCTCCATGCCGTAGGCGCTGGCCAGGCTGCGCTGGTTCATCCAGAGCACGGCGTAGCGGCGGTAGTCGGGCATCAGGTCGGTGGGAGCCACCTGGTAGAGGAACTCGGGGCTCGATGCCACGCCGGCGATCCTGAGCGCCACCCGGCGGCCGTCGATGATCGCCTCCAGGCCGTCGCCGGCAGTCAGGCCGTGGGCCTCGGCGAAGGCGTCGGAGACCACCACCTGGTCGTCCCGGCCTGGCTCGGGCAGGCTGCCGGCCACCAGGTGCAGGCGGTTGAGAGTCGGCTGGCGGCCGTCGGGAATCGACTGGGCCAGACCGCGGATGGGGTCGTCGAAGCCGGGTAGCGAGAGGCGCAGCGCCGCCTGCACCTGGGGGGCGACCAGGTTGACTCCCTCGATCTCCTGCACGCGGCCCGCGACCCCGAGAGGCGCGCGCTTGACGTCGGCGAACACCTCGGCGAAGTGGTGGCTGGCGTAGAAGCGGTCCCGGGCGCCGGAGAGTGCCTCCAGGGTGGTGACCGAGAGGATCAGGGTCATGACCCCGCCGGCGATCACCACGGCGATGGCCAGGGCCTGACCCTTGAGGCGCCAGAGGTCGCGGAGGAGCTTGCGGTCGAGGGTCAGCATGGGAGACTCACCAGCGCAGCTCCCGGGCCGGGCGCCGCTCGGCGTTGTGCCGGATGTCGTCCACCCGGCCGTCGCGCAGCCGGATCACCCGGTCGGCCATGTCGCCGATCACCTCGTTGTGGGTGATGATCGCCACCGTGGTGCCGGTGTCGCGGTTGACCTGCTCGAGCACCTCCAGCACCCGGATGCCGGTGCGAAAGTCCAGGGCGCCGGTGGGCTCGTCGCAGAGCAGCAGCTCCGGGCGCTTGGCCACCGCCCGGGCGATGGCCACGCGCTGCTGCTCGCCGCCGGAGAGCTGGGAGGGGAAGTGGTCGAGGCGCTCCCCCAGGCCCACCAGGGCCAGGGCCTCCTCGGGGGCCATGGGCGTCCGGGCGATCTCGGTGACCACGGCGACGTTCTCCCGGGCGGTGAGGCTCGAGATGAGGTTGTAGAACTGGAAGACGAAGCCGACGTGATGGCGGCGAAAGCGGGTCAGTGCCCGCTGGCTGGCGCCGCTCAGGGTATGGGCCTGGCCCTCGCGGTCGACGTAGCTCAGTTCGCCCTCGGTGGGGCTGTCGAGGCCGCCGAGTATGTTGAGCAGGGTGGACTTGCCGGAGCCGGAGGCGCCCAGCATGACCACGAGCTCGCCGCGCTTGAGGGTCAGGTCGACCCCGCGCAGCGCCTGGATGGTGACTTCGCCCATGCGGTAGCGGCGGGTCAGGCCGCGCGCCACCAGGGCGTCAGGGACGGTGTTCATGGCCACAGTCTAGCGCCGGTGCCCCGCCCCGGCACGGATGCGGGGCAGGGAGCACGGGGCAGCAGGCCCGTCAGCGAGTGATCAGGCGGCCGGCGTCGTCGACCTCCAGACGGCGGTTGCGTCCGGCGAAGAGGGCGAAGAGGCCGGCCAGGGCGCAGATCGTCATCAGCGCGCCGGTGATGGTGCCGAGCCCCAGGCCCAGCTGCAGCATCACGCCGACCCCCAGGGGGCCCAGGGCGGCCAGGGTGTAGCCACCCCCCTGGGCGAGCCCCGAGAGCTTGCCGGCCAGCCGCGAGTTGCCCGAACGCAGCACGATCAGCGTCAGCGCCAGGCTGAAGCCGCCCCCCTGGCCGAGGCCCAGCAGCACGATGCCCAGCCAGCGCAGGTAGGCGGGGCCCACCAGCAGCAGCCAGAACCCGGCGGCGATCAGCGTCAGCACCGTGAGCAGGGCGGGGCGCTGGTCACGCCCCAGGCGCGCCAGCCAGGGAGCGGCCAGGGCCGCCGGCAGCTGCACCATCACCGAGGCGCCCATCATCCAGCCCGCCTCCGCCTCGCCGTAGCCCCTGGCCACCAGCAGGGTGGGAAGCCAGCCGAAGACGATATAGGCCAGCGACGACTGCAGCCCCATGAAGAGCATCACCTGCCAGGCCAGGGGCTGGCCCAGCACGGCACGCATGGAGCCGCCGCCACCGGGCAGCATGGTCTCGTCCCGGCGCGGGGCCAGCGCCAGCCAGGCTGCCAGCGCCAGGAAGGCGAGCGCCGCCCAGCTGGCCAGGCCCAGGTGCCAGCCGTCCAGCCACTCGCTCAGCGGAATGGAGAGCCCGGCCCCCAGGGCGCCACCCAGGCAGAGCGCCATGGTGTAGACGCCGGTCATCAGGTCGGCGCCGGCGGGCAGCTCGCGCTTGACCAGCGCCGGCAACAGGGTGCCGGCGACGCCGATGGCGGCACCCACCATCAGGGTGCCCAGGAACAGCGTCGGCACCGTCGGTAGCCCGCGCAGGGCGAGCCCGCCGGCCAGCAGCCCAAGGCCCGCGGCCAGGGCGCGCTCCGGCCCCAGGCGCCTGGCGAGCCAGGGCGCCATGGGGGCGAAGAGCCCGAGGCAGAGCACGGGAAGGGTGGTAAGCGCTCCTATTGAGAGCGCCGAGAGGCCGGTATCCTGCTGGATGCGGGTGAGCACCGGCGCCAGGCTGGAGAGGGCGGGGCGCAGGTTGAGCCCCACCAGCACCATCAGGCCGATGAAGATGGCAAGGGTGCGCCTCTCGTGCGTCGCGGCCGTTGCTTCCCTGTTCACCGCCGTTTCCTCCCTGTGTTCAGCTGTCCGTTATGCCTGTTGGCGTCCGCCGCCACTGTTGCCACCGCCGCGCCGGCGACGCCGCGCCTGGCCTCGCTCGTCATCGCGTCGCTGGCCGCTGCCCTGACCGCGGGTCTGGGCGCCATTGCCTCTGCCTTGACCGCCACGTCCACCGCCGCCGCCACGGCGGTTGCGGCCGTTCTCGATGGGTTCGGGCTTGGCGTTGGGGTCGGGTTCGAAGCCGGGCTCGATGCGCTTCTCCAGGTCGCGCTTGATCAGTCGCTCGATGCCCTTGAGCAGGCCGTGCTCGTCCACGCAGACCAGCGATACCGCCTGACCCTCGCTGCCGGCGCGACCGGTGCGGCCGATGCGGTGCACATAGTCCTCGGCCACGTTGGGCAGCTCGAAGTTGACCACGTGGGGCAGCTCGCTGATGTCCAGGCCGCGGGCGGCGATATCGGTGGCCACCAGCACCTGCAGGTCGCCGCTCTTGAAGGCGGCCAGCGCCTTGGTGCGCGCCGACTGGCTCTTGTTGCCATGGATCGCCATGGCCGGAATCTCCTGCTTGGAGAGCTGCTCGGCCAGGCGGTTGGCACCGTGCTTGGTACGGGTGAAGACCAGCACCTGGTGCCAGTCGTTCTCGGTGATCAGGTGGGCGAGCAGCTCGCGCTTCTTCTCGCGGTCCACCCGGTAGATCGCCTGGTCGACGAGCTCGGCGGTGGTGTTGCGGCGCGCCACCTCGATCATCGCCGGACGATCCAGCAGCTTGTTGGCCAGGGCCTGGATCTCGTCGGAGAAGGTCGCCGAGAAGAGCAGGTTCTGACGCTTCGGGGGAAGCACTTTCAGGATCTTCTTGATGTCGTGGATGAAGCCCATGTCGAGCATGCGGTCGGCTTCATCGAGCACCAGGATCTCCACCTGGGAGAGGTCCACGTGCTTCTGCTGCTGGAGGTCCAGCAGGCGACCCGGGGTGGCGACGAGGACGTCGAGCCCGGGGCGGATGGCGTCCACCTGGGGCTGCTGGCCCACGCCGCCGAAGATCACGTGGCTCTTCAGGGTCAGGTGGCGGCCGTAGTCGGCCACGCTCTCGCCCACCTGGGCGGCCAGCTCGCGGGTCGGGGTCAGCACCAGGGCGCGGATCTGGCGCTTGCCGGGGCGCTTGCCGTCGGCCAGGCGCTGCAGCATCGGCAGAGTGAAGCCCGCGGTCTTGCCGGTGCCGGTCTGGGCGCTGGCCAGCAGGTCGCCGCCGTTGAGCACGGCGGGAATGGCCTGGCGCTGGATCGGGGTCGGGGTGGTGTAGCCCTGGGCCTCAACGGCACGCAGCAGTTCGGCACGCAGGCCGAGTTCGGAAAAGGTCATGCGGTCTCCGCAGAAACGCCGCGGCCACGCCACGCTCTGCGCGTGGCCAGTCCCGGGCCGGGGCGAAGGAAATTCGGGGGTAAGGAGCGGCAGGAGGGACTCGATGGTTGCCGCGTGGGAGCATTATGCCAGATCGGCGCGCCGGGCGCAGCTACTTCGCCTTCGCCTCGGCCGCGAGACTCTCGCGCAGGCGGGCCAGGGTGGCGCCGCCGAGGCCGGTGACCTCGTCGAGGGCGTCGGGGCCCAGCGCCCTGAGCTGCTCGAGGTCGGCGATGCCGTGGGCGAACAGGCGCCGTGCCGTCACCGGGCCGATGCCGTCCAGCTCGGTCAGGGAGCGGGCGTGGCGGTTGAGGAAGGCCTCGTGAGCGTCTTCGTCCAGGTCGTCGCAGGCGCCATCCTGATAGAGCTGGCAGGCCAGCCGGTCGGCGCCGCGGCGAATGGCCGGCAGCATCGGCAGCGCGACCAGGTCATGCCGGCTGGCCAGGCTGGCGAGCTCCGCCAGCGCCTGGTCAGCGATCTCGAGCTCGGCGAGGGCCTCCCGGTCGTGGGTATCCGTGGCCATCACCCTCAGCAGTGCCCGGCGGGCGCGCCGGGCCGGCTCACGATACTCCAGGGCGATGGCGTGGCGAAGTTCGCGCTCGGCGAGCTCCCGGGTCGGGTCGTCGTGCATGGTGTCGTCCCTGTAGGTAAGGAGAGGCCCCTGGGGGCCTGAGATGACCATAGTCCAGCCCCGGCCGTTCTGCCTGTTGCGCTCAGCGCGCCTGGCGTATCGCCTCGGCGAGCTCATCGGCGGTGCGGTCCCAGCCGCGGCCCAGGGCGCGCACCAGGGCCGGGTAGCCGTCGTCGTCCAGTTCGGCCTCGATGGCGAGCCGTTCCATGGCCAGCAGGCGACCGGTGCCGTCGCGCAGCTGCCACTGGCCGCCGATCACGGCGACGCCGTCATGGCGTCCCTGGAAGCGGTCGATCTCCAGGCGCAGCGACAGCGCCTCCGGCTCGCGCACGCCGGCCTCGTCCAGCAGCACCCGGGTGTCGGGCAGGCGCTCGCCGAGGCGAAGCCGCAGGCCGCGCTCCAGCTGGCGCCCCAGGGCCTCGGCCCACTGGTGGCCGCGGGCCTCCACCAGGGTGATGTCGTCCACCTGCATCACCAGCCCCTCCACGTCCAGGTAGTGGGCCAGGCGGGGCGGGCGCAGCAGCAGCTGCCGTTCGGCCTCGGCCCCGGCCGCGCTGGCGCCGGCCACCTCGGGCAGGGTGTAGCGGGACGGGGCGGGGCTCGAGCTGGCGCAGCCGGCCACCAGCATCGCCATGGCCGCCAGGGCGGCCAGCCTCCATTGCCTTGTCATCGTGGGTCTCCTTGTCGTCTGCGGTGGTTGTGCGGCGGCCGTCAGTCGCGGCGGGGCGCCCGGGGCACGGGGTCTTCGGTCTGCAGGCTGTCGAAGAGCAGGGCCCGGGGGTTGTCGGAGAGGGTGCGGGCCACCGGCTGGATGTCGCGCATCAGCCGCTCCAGCCGCTCCACGGCGCCGGTCAGCTCCTGGTAGGCGGGCGAGCCGGGGGAGACCCCCTGCAGGGTGTCGCGCAGCTCCGCCAGGGTGGCGTTGAGGTTGGCCGGGACCTCCCGGGTGCTCGGGTCGTCGAGCAGCCCCTGCAGCGAGGCCGAGAGCTCGCGGACCTCGCCGAGCATCGCCTCCGAGGCGGCCAGGTTGCGGTCCAGTCCCGCCAGCAGCGGCTCGATCTCGAGGTCGTTGAGCTTGGCCAGCAGGTCGGTGACCTGGGCCTCGATCAGCGCAAAGCCGCCGGCCACCGTGGGGAACACCGGCGTTTCGGCGAAGGTCTCCACCGCGTGTGTGCCGGCCAGGTCGCTGTTGAAGTTGAGGTCCACGAAGAGCGCGCCGGTGAGCAGGTTGCCGCTCTTCAGGCTGGCGCGCAGGCCGAACCCGAACAGGCGGTCGAAGCGCTGCCGCCACTCGTCGAGATCGACGTCCCGGTTCTCGATCCCCAAGCGCTGGGGCTCGATGCGGATCAGCACGGGAATCGAGAAGCCGGAGCGGCCGTCGGGCTGGGGGGCATTGAAGTTCCAGGGCACGGCGGCCACGGTGCCCACGCGCACGCCGCGGAACTCCACCGGGGCGCCCCGGGAGAGGCCGCGCACCGAGTCGTCCACCAGCAGCACGTACTCCAGGTAGCGGTTGAAGGTGCCCTGGCGGGCGCTGTCCTCGTCCGGGTAGAGGTTGAAGGTCACGTCGGGCTCCACCCGGCTGCCCAGGGGCAGGTCCTCGGGAACGTCGAAGGTGACGCCGCCGCCCAGCAGCGCCTCGAAGGACTCCACGTTGACCCGGAAGCCCTCGGAGTCGAGCCGCAGGTCGATGCCGCTGGCCGACCAGAAGCGGGTGCTGTCGGTGACCAGGGTGTCGTAGGGGGCCTCGATGAAGACGCGGTGCTGCATGCGCCGGGTCTGGGCCTCGAAGGTGGCATCTTCCACGCGGCCCACGGTGTAGCCCTGATAGGTGACCGGGTCGCCGACGCGCAGGGAGTTGCCCAGCTGGCTGACCAGGTTGATGCGCAGCCCGGCGGCTCCGGCGGGGGCCACCGGGGGGTTGTCGCTGACCTGGAACTCGCGGCTGGCCGCCTCGCTGCTGCCGGGCTCCAGCTGGATGAAGGCACCGGAGAGCACGGTGCCGAGGCCGCTGATGCCCTCCCGGCCCACCCTGGGCTTGACCACCCAGAAGCGGCTGTCCTCCACCAGCATGGGCTCGGTATCCGGGCTCATCCGTGCGGTGATGACGGCGGTGCCCAGGTCGTCGGAGAGCTGCACCCGTTCGACGCGCCCCACCTGGACGTTGCGGGTCTTGATCAGGGTGCTGCCGGCCTCGATGCCCTCGGCATTGGCCATCACCAGGGTCACCTGGGGGCCGCGGCTGCGGTAGTTGTCGTAGACCAGCCAGGCCCCGATCAGGATCGCCACGATGGGCACGATCCAGATCGGTGAGAAACGCGCCTGGGGGGAGGGCCTGGCGCGGTGCAGGTCGCGCTCGGGCGGCGCCTCGTCGCGGGGAGCATCGCTCATCCTGGAGTTCCTTGTGGGTGGTTTCCTGGGGTGTCTCGGGAGGCGTCCCGGCGCGGCAGCGGGGTGTCCCAGATCAGCCGCGGGTCGAAGGTCATGGCGGCCAGCATGGTGATCACCACCACGGCCCCGAAGGCCAGGGCGGCGGGCCCCGGGGTGATCGACATCAGCGAGCCGGCGCGGATCAGGGCCACCAGGATCGCCACCACGAAGACATCGATCATCGACCAGCGGCCGATGAACTCGGTGACCCGGTAGAGTCGCGTCCGGCTGGTGGCATTGAGTTCGCTGCTGCGGTTGACCACCAGGCAGAGCCAGGCCAGGGCGCCCAGCTTGCCCACCGGCACGATCACGCTGGCCACGAAGATCACCGCGGCCACCGGCCAGGAGCCCATCTGGATCAGCTCCACCACCCCGCCGATGATGGTGGAGGGGCTGGTATGGCCCAGGCTGGTGGTGGTCATGATCGGATAGACGTTGGCGGGAATGTACATGATGGCGGCGGCGGCAAGCAGGGCCCAGGTACGCTGCAGGCTGTGGGGCAGTCGCGAACGCAGCCGGTCGCCGCAGCGCCGGCAGCGGCCCCGTCCGGCGCCGTCAAGCCGGTTGATCAGCCCGCAGGTGGTGCAGCCGGCGAGCCCCTGAGGGGCGGCGGTGTCGCCGGTACGGGTGCCCTCCGGGGCCCGGGGTTCGCCGGCCAGGGAGAACCACATCCAGTCGGCGTCGATGGACTGGGTGGTGAACAGCAGCAGCAGGGCGAAGGCGCAGAAGGCCCAGAAGGAGACGCCCAGCTCGATCTGCGCCATGCCGGCAATCTTGATCAGGCTGACCAGGGCGCCAATGATGAAGACGTCGGCCATCATCCAGGGATTGAGCTGGGCCAGGGAGCGGGCAATGGCGCGGCTGGCGGGCAGCGGGTCATCGCGCAGCAGGCCCAGCTGCAGCCAGATGACGCCGAGCAGATAGACCGCCGGCAGTACGATGATGGTGAGAATCACGGCGCCGGCCACCACCGGCTGGTGGAAGCCGATCAGGGTGGTGGCGGTCTGGGAGAGCTCGATGCGATTCCCCACGCCTCCCACGCTGAAGCTGATAAAGGGAAAGGAGAGCGCCACGGCCAGGGCAATCAGCGCCGAGAGCGCCAGCGCCATGCTGCGCTGGGCCGGGCGCTGATGGCGCTTGACCAGGGTGTGTCCGCAGCGGGGGCAGTCGGCCTTCTCGCCGCCGCGCAGCGGGGGCAGGGCGACGACCCAGTCACACTCCTGGCAGGCGCGCAGGCGCCGCCGCGCCCGGGATTCCGGGGGCGTGAGGTCGACTCGCGGTACCTCGCGGGGGAGCGAAGGAAGGTGCTCCATGAACGGGAAGCGGCGCTGGGCCAAGGGGGCACTCTCTCCTGCTGGCGGTGGATTCCTGTGGGCCGTCTTTTCCGGGGCAGCCGAGAGGCCTACACTCCCGGCCGAGTGCGTCGGCGCATGGGCGGAAGTGTGACACGTCGGCGACCGGCGCACCATAGACAAACATGCACAGATGAATGTTCCTGAGGCAACCCCATGATGCTTCCTGCGGTAGCGGTGGTGGCAGGTCTGATCCTGCTGGTATGGAGCGCCGAGCGCTTCGTCGACGGTGCGGCGGCCACCTCGGCGCGGCTGGGGCTGTCGCCCCTGCTGATCGGCATGCTGGTGATCGGCTTTGGCACCTCGGCACCGGAGCTGGTGGTGTCGGCCCTGGCAGCGGGGCAGGGCAACCCCGCCCTGGCGCTGGGCAACGCCTACGGCTCCAATATCGCCAATATCGGCCTGATCCTTGGCCTGGTGGCGCTGATCTCGCCCCTGACGGTGCACTCCACGGTGGTGCGTCGGGAGTTGCCGATACTGGGCGGAGCGACCCTGCTCTCGGCGCTGCTGATGTGGGGAGGCCTGATCGGGCGACTGGAAGGGGCGCTGCTGCTGGTGCTGCTGGCGCTCTTCATCGGCACCAGCGTCTGGCGTGCCCGCCGTGACGGCGCCGATGCGCTGGGCACCGACACCGAGGAGAGTCTGGCGGTTCACCCCCTGTCGCTCAGGACGGGCCTCGCCTGGACGGCGGTGGGGCTGGTGCTGCTGGTGGTGAGCTCGAGACTACTGGTGTGGGGCGCCGTCGCCATCGCCCAGGGGCTCGGCGTCAGCGACCTGGTGATCGGCCTCACGGTGGTGGCAGTGGGGACCTCCCTGCCCGAACTCGCCTCCTCCATCAGCGCTCTGCGCCGTCGCGAGCACGACCTGGTACTGGGCAACGTGGTGGGCTCCAACCTCTTCAATACCCTAGGGGTGGTGGGGCTCGCTGCGGTGATTCACCCCATCCAGGTGGGCGCCGAGGTGCTGCTGCGCGACTGGAGCCTGATGGCCACCATGACCCTGCTGCTGGCGCTCTTCGCCATGGGTTGGCGGGGCCGGCAGGGACGCATTAATCGCCTGGAAGGGGCGGTGCTGCTGGCGATGTTCATGGCCTATACCGCCTGGCTGGTGCGCCTGGTGCTGACCGCCGCCTGAGGCGGCCTGCGACAATGAGACACGCTGATTTGGATCAACTTTTCGAGATCATGGCAGTCCTTAATAGTAAGCTAACGCTCAAGGTTGAATAAGCTTAGCAGTGCTGGTTCTAGATGCGCTTCAAGCGCGGTGCCCAGGGCAGGGCCCCCAGGCTGCTAGTCTTACCTTGTCCCTGGTGTCCAGGTGGAATGCGTCACGGTGCGGCTTCGGCGGCGCCAGAGGTACAAGCAAGCACCCCAAGGTGCCTTCGCATCCCTTGAGACGACTCTGAGTCCATCGCTGTCATGAGGCTTGCGACATGGAACTGGATCCTCTCCTGCTATCACGATTGCAGTTTGCCTTCGTGGTCTCCTTCCACGCCATCTTTCCGGTGTTCACCATCGGGCTGGCATCCTACATAGCGCTACTCAACGGTCTTTTCTACAAGACCCAGAATCCCGCCTGGGACCGTCTGGCCCTGTTCTGGACCAAGATCTTCGCCGTGGTCTTCGGCATGGGGGTCGTGTCGGGCATCGTGATGTCCTTCCAGTTCGGGACCAACTGGAGCAACTTCTCCCAGGCCACAGCCAACTTCCTGGGCCCGGTGCTCAGCTACGAAGTGCTTACCGCCTTCTTCCTGGAAGCGGCCTTCCTCGGCGTGCTGCTGTTCGGTCGCGGCAAGGTGCCTCAGGGGGTGCATCTGTTCGCCGCCATCATGGTGGCCACCGGCACCTTCATCTCGTCGTTCTGGATCCTCTCGGCCAACAGCTGGATGCAGACCCCGGCCGGTGTGGAACTGGTGAACGGTAGCTTCATGATCACCTCCTGGTTCGAGGCGATCTTCAACCCCTCCTTCTGGTACCGCTTTACCCATATGGGCATGGCCTCCTTCCTGACCGGTGGCTTCGTGGTGGCCGGCGTCAGCGCCTGGTTCCTGCTGCGCGGCCGTGACGTGGAGGCCAACCGCAAGGCGCTCTCCATGTGTCTCTGGCTGCTACTGGTACTCGCCCCGGCCCAGGCGGTGGTGGGCGACTTCCACGGTCTCAACACCCTGGAGCACCAGCCTACCAAGGTGGCGGCCATGGAGGGCAACTGGGAGACGCGCAGCCATGTGCCGCTGCTGCTCTTCGCGATTCCCGACCAGGAGGCCCAGACCAACCGCTTCGAGATCGGTATCCCGAGCCTCGCCAGCATCATTCTCAAGCATGATCCGGCAGGGGTCGTGCCGGGTATCAGCGAGGTGCCGCGCGATGAGCAGCCCCCGGTATGGATCGTTTTCTGGTCCTTCAGGGTCATGGTGGGCCTTGGCTTCCTGATGATCGGCGTGGCCATCGCCGGTGCCGTCCTGCGCAAGCGCGGTACCCTCTATACCAACCCGCTGTTTCTCAAGACCCTGGTGGGCATGATCGTCACGCCCTTCGTGGCGGTACTGGCCGGCTGGATCGTCACCGAGGTGGGGCGCGCGCCCTGGCTGGTCTACGGCCTGATGACCCAGGCGCAGTCCGTCACGCCCTCGCTGACCGGTGGCATGGCGCTCTTCACGCTGATCGGCTATGTGGCGGTCTATGCCGCGGTGTTCTGGGCGGGTATCTACTACCTCACCAAGGTGGTGCGTAACGGCATGCTCCCCGAGGAGGAGCGCGACGAGATCAAGGGTGAAACCGAGCGGCCTGCACGCCCTCTGTCCGCTGCCCATACCCCCTTCGATGATGCCGATTCGGCGAGGAGCTGACCCATGGAAATGTTTGATCTCACCTTGATCTGGGCGCTGATCATCGGCTTTGGCGTCATCATGTATGTGATCATGGACGGCTTCGACCTGGGCCTGGGGATCCTCTACCCCTTCGCCCCGGACGAGGAGTCCCGCGACGTCATGATGAACTCGGTCGCCCCGGTCTGGGACGGCAACGAGACCTGGCTGGTGCTGGGCGGGGCGGGCCTGCTCGGCGCCTTCCCCCTGGTCTACTCGGTGTTTCTGCCGGCGCTCTATATCGGGGTCTTCCTGATGCTGGCCGGGCTGATCTTCCGGGGCGTGGCCTTCGAGTTCCGCTTCAAGGCCCGCAAGAATCGCCGCTGGTGGAACCGCGCCTTCTGCTGGGGCTCGGCAGTGGCCGCCTTCGCCCAGGGCGCCGTGGTGGGCGCCTATATTCAGGGCTTCGCCGTGGAGGACTTCACCTACGTCGGTGGCGCCCTGGACTGGCTGACGCCGTTCACCGTCATGACCGGCCTCGGCCTGATGTGCGGCTATGCGCTGCTCGGCTCCACCTGGCTGATCATGAAGTCGGAAGGCCATGTGCAGGAGTGGGCCTATCGCATCACCCCGATCCTGCTGGCGGCGGTGCTGGTGGTCTTCATGGCCGTGAGCCTCTGGACGCCCTTCGTCAATCCCGACGTCTGGGCGCGCTGGTTCTCCAATATCCAGCTGATCTGGATCTTCCCGGCCCTGGCCCTGGCCTGTGCCTTCCTGGTGTATCGCAGCGTGCAGAAGCGCCGCGAGGGGCTGCCCTTCGTGGCGACCCTGGGGATCTTCATCTTCACCTACCTGGGGCTGATCGTCAGCAAGTGGCCGGTGATCGTGCCGCCCAACTACACCATCTGGGATGCGGCCTCCGCGCCGGAAGCTCAGCTCTTCCTGCTCATCGGTACGCTGTTCGTGATCCCCATCGTGATGACCTATACCGCCTGGACCTACTGGGTCTTCCGCGGCAAGGTCAAGGTGGGCGAGGGCTACCACTGAGCCATGGCCACTCCTGAGACCACCGGCGGCGGGCGCGATGCCCGCCGCTGGCTTGTCACCCTGGCGGCCCGCGAGCGCCGTTCACTGGGCCTGGCGGTGGTCGCCGGCGTCGTGGCCACCCTGGCCACCATCGCACAGCTCGGCCTGCTGGCCTGGGTGGTCAGCGCCCTGCTGGTCGAGGGGGCGGCTCTGGGCGCGCTGCTGCCGGCACTCGGCGCCATGGCCCTGCTGCTGGCGGTGCGGGCCCTGGCCCTCTACGCCCAGGAGCGGCTCGGCCAGCGGGCCAGTCTGCGCATCCGCGCGGCGGTAAGGTCCGAGCTGTTCGATCAGCTGGCGCGGCTCGGTCCGGGCTGGCTCTCCGGGCGTCATTCGGCGAGCCTGGCCAGCCAGCTGGTGGAGCAGGTCGAGTCGCTGGACGGCTACTTCGCCCGCTTTCGCCCCCAGCTCATGCTATCGGTGATCGGCCCCGCGCTGATACTGGGGGTGGCGCTCTGGCTGGACTGGCTGGCCGCGCTATTCCTGCTGCTGGCAGCGCCGCTGATTCCGCTCTTCATGGCCCTGGTGGGCATGGGGGCGGAGCGCCTCAACCGCGACCAGTTCGAAGCGGTGGCCCGGCTCTCCGGCCACTTCATCGATCGGGTGCGCGCCATTACCACCCTGCAGCTCTTCGGCCATACCCGGGCCGCCACCCTGGAGGTGCACGCTGCCGCCGACGACTATCGGCGTCGCAGCATGCGCACCCTGCGGCTGGCCTTTCTCTCCTCGGCGGTGCTGGAGTTCTTCGCCTCGGTGGCCATCGCCGTGGTGGCCATCTATGTGGGCTTCGGGCTGCTGGGCTATATCACCTACGGCCCCTCTCCCGAGCTCACCCTGTTCAGCGGCCTGCTGGTACTGCTGCTGGCGCCGGAGTTCTTCCAGCCGCTGCGCACCCTGGCCCAGCACTATCACGACCGTGCCGCGGCCCTGGGGGCCGCCGACGGCCTGATGGCGCTGCTCGCCGAGCGTCCCGATCCGGTGCGCCATGACCGTCCCGAGGCGCCGGCAGACCCGGAGGTACTGGTCGAGCTGGCCGGGGCGGAAGTGACCCGGCCCGGGCGCGGCCAGGTGCTGGCCCCCTGTGACCTGCGCCTGGCGCGGGGCGAGGTGGTGGCGCTGATCGGCCCCTCGGGGTCCGGCAAGTCGACCCTGCTGCAGCTGCTGGCCGGCTTCGTCGGCCCCGGTGCCGGGGAGCGTCGCCTGGCGCCGGGGCTTGCCCTGGCCTGGATGGACCAGCGCCCGCTGCTGATCCAGGGCAGCCTGGCCGACAACCTGCGTCTGGCGGCGCCGGATGCTTCGGCCGAGGCCATGGCGCAGGCCCTGGAGCGGGCGGGGCTGGGAGAGCTGCTGGCATGCCTGCCTGCTGGGCTCGAGACGCCACTGGGCGAACGGGGGGCAGGCCTCTCCGGGGGGCAGGCCCAGCGCCTGGCCCTGGCCAGGATCTTTCTGGTCGAGGCGCCCCTGGTTCTGCTGGACGAGCCCACGGCCAGCCTCGATGCCGATACCGAGGCGGTGGTGATCAGTGCCCTGGAGGCCCTGGCCGCCCAGGGCCGTACCCTGGTGATCGCGACCCACCACCCGGCGCTGATCGCCATGGCAAGTCGCCGGCTGCGGTTCGACGCGGGCCGGCTCACGGAGGTGCACCATGACGCATCGCCCTGACACCCTGTTGAGAGAACTGCGACCCTGGCTTCGGCAGCTGGATCGGCGCCGCGGCCGCCTGCTGGCCGGCGCGGCGCTGATCGCCCTGACGCTGCTGTCGGCCATCGGCCTGCTGGCGCTCTCCGGCTGGTTCATCACCGCGACCGGGCTCACCGGGCTGCTGCTGGCCGCGGGCATCGCCGCCAGTCTGGATGTCTATGTGCCGGGCGGCGGCATCCGCTTCTTTGCGGTCAGTCGCACCGTGGCACGCTACCTGGAGCGGCTCTACAACCACGATACCGTGCTGCGCCTGCTGGCCGACCTGCGCGGGCGGCTCTTCGGCGTGCTGGCAAGCCTCGACGGCCAGGCCCTGGCCCGGCGCCGGGCCAGCGACTGGCTCAACCGACTTACCGCCGATATCGACACCCTGGATAGCCTCTATCTGCGGCTGCTGGCTCCCGCCGGCGTGGGCCTGCTGGCGATCCTCGGGCTCTCGGCCTTCCTGGCGCTCTTCTCACCCCGTGTGGGTCTGGCCGGCGGTGCGCTGCTCCTGCTGGGCTGGCTCTGGTTGACCCTGGGTCAGGCGCGCCTAGGGCTAGCCGAGAGCCGCGCCCAGGTGGGTGAGCTCGAGGCCCTGCGCGGGCGAACGGTCGAGGCGCTGCAGGGCATGGCCGAGCTCGAGGCCTACGGCAGCCTGGCCCGCCAGCGTCGCGAACTGCACGAGATCGAGGCGCGGCTCTATCGGGGTCAGCTTGCCCTGGGGGCCCTGGTGGCGCTGGGCAACGCCCTGGCTGGCCTGCTGGTGGGGCTCGCCATGGTGCTGGCCCTGTGGCTTGCCGCCGGCGCCTGGGAGGCCGGCCGGCTCTCCGGTCCCCTCATGGTGATGATGCCCATCGCCATGCTGGCCATGAGCGAGGCCCTGGCCGCGCTGCCGGCGGCCTTCACCTGGCTGGGGGGCACCCGGGGCGCCGCCGGACGCCTCAATGAGCTGGAGGCGAGGGCCGGTGCCCGCGCGGAGAAGATGCCCGTCGCGGCGCCGCCTGCAGGACCACTCGGCGCCGAGCTGGAGGCGGTAACCCTGCACTATGCCGGCGCCCTGACCCCGGCCCTGACGGATCTGACCCTGCGTCTCGCCCCCGGCGAGCGCCTGGCCCTCTGCGGGGCCTCCGGGGCGGGGAAGTCCAGCGTGGCGGGCCTGCTGCTGGGGCAGCTCGAGGCTCAGCGGGGCGCGGTGCGCCTGGGCGGCATGGCGCCGGCACAGTGGCCCGGGGACGACCTGCGCCGCCGGGTGGCGGCCCTGACCCAGCGCGCCGACCTGCTCGATGACAGCCTTGCCGCCAACCTGCGCATTGCCCGCCCGGAGGCGGGGGAGGCCGAGCTCTGGGCAGCGCTGGCCTGGGTCGGGCTCGACGCCTGGGCGGAGTCGCTGCCCCGTGGCCTGCAGACCCGGGTGGGCGAGGGCGGTGGCCAGCTCTCCGCCGGCCAGGCCCGGCGCCTGGCGCTGGCGAGGCTCTACCTGCGCGACCCCGACCTGGTGATCCTGGACGAGCCCTTCGCCGGGCTCGATGCCGACACGGCCGCGGCGCTTGGGGCGCGCCTGGACGTTTGGCTGCAGGGGCGCAGCGTGCTCTATCTGGTGCACCAGCTGGATGGCGGCGCCTTCGACCCGCCGGGTATCGATCGGCGCGTGACGCTGGTCGAGGGGCGCCGTGAGCCGCGGGTTTAATCGCCGCGCTTTGCGCGATGGCGGGGTTTCGATCAGGATGGGGGAAAGCGCCCTCGACGAGAGAGACCCGCCATGCGTGATTTCCTTAAGCGCCTGCCCAAGGCCGAGCTTCACCTGCATATCGAGGGCTCCCTGGAGCCCGAGCTGATGTTTGCCCTGGCCGAGCGTAACGGCGTCGCGCTGCCCTATGCCTCGGTGGAGGAGGCGCGCGCCGCCTATGACTTCAGCGATCTGCAGTCCTTCCTCGACCTCTACTACCAGGGCATGAGCGTGCTGCGCACCGCCGAGGATTTCCACGACCTGGCCATGGGCTACTTCCGCCGCGCCCATGCCGAGGGAGTGGTGCACGTGGAGATGCACTTCGACCCCCAGGCCCATCGGATACGCGGCATCGAGCTGCCGGTGGTGATGGAGGGGCTGTCGCTCGCTCGGCGCGAGGCCGAGCGAGAGCTGGAGCTCAGCACGGCGCTGATCATGGCCTTCCTGCGCGACCGCGATGCCGAGGAGGCCATGGCGGTGCTGGAGGAGGCCGCTCCCTACTGGGAGATGCTGGATGCGGTAGGCCTGGACAGCGCCGAGCGCGGCAACCCCCCAGAGAAGTTCGTCGAGGTGTTCGAGCGCGCCGCCCGGCTGGGCATTCCTCGGGTGGCCCACGCCGGCGAGGAGGGGCCTCCCGACTATATTCGCCAGGCCCTGGATCGGCTCGACGTCTGCCGCATCGACCACGGCGTGCGCTGCCTGGAGGATCCCGACCTGGTAGCGCGGCTGCGCGACGAGGGGGTGGTGCTCACGGTCTGCCCGCTCTCCAATGTGCGCCTCAAGGTGGTGGAGCGCATTGAGGCGCACCCGCTGCCTCAGTTGCTGGAGGCGGGCCTGAGGGTCACCCTCAACTCCGACGATCCGGCCTATTTCGGTGGCGGCATGCTGGCCAACTTCGAGGCGTGCCAGCGTGCCTTCGGCTGGGACGAGGCCACCTTCATCCAGCTGGCCGGTACGGCCATCGAAGCGGCCTTCATCAGTGACGCCCGGCGCACCGAGCTGCGTCATCGGCTGGCGGCCTGCTACTGATCCCTGCCGCTGTCCGGCGGCACGGCACACGAAAACGGCGCCCCCGTCAGGGGGCGCCGTTAGCGAGAACGAGGGGCGGCAGGCTCGAGCCGCCCTGGCGAGGTTACGGCAGGGCCGGGACCTCGAAGTCGGGCATCTCGCCGGTCAGGGTGTGCAGGAAGGCAGTGATGTTGGCGATGGTCTCATCGTCATACTCACGACCCAGCATCTCCTGCCCCATGATGGCAACGGCCTCCTCCAGGGTCTCGGTGGCGCCATTGTTCATGTAGGGGTAGGTGACGCCCACGTTGCGCAGGGTCGGGGTGCGGAAACGGTACATATCCGCCTCGTCACCGGTCACTTCAAAGCGGCCCACGTCGGTGGAGCCCGGCACCTGGATGCGGTGGAACATGCTGTCGGTCAGCGCCGGGCCGCGGTGACAGGCGATGCAGCCGGTGTCCACGAAGGCCACCATGCCGTCCTTCTCCTGCTGGTTCAGGGCGTCGATATCGCCGCGCAGGTAGCGGTCGAAGGGTGAGTTCGGCGTGTTCAGGGTGCGCTGGAAGCTGGCGAGTGCCTTGGCCAGGTTGTCGGCGTTGATCGGGTCCTCGTCGCCGGGGAAGGCCTCGGCGAACTTCTTCTGGTAGAGGTCGAACTCGTTCAGGCGCTCCAGGGCGCTGTCGAGGTCCATGGCCATTTCCACATCGGCCTCGATGGGGCCGAGGGCCTGGCCTTCCAGGTCCGGCTCGCGGCCGTCCCAGAACTGGGAGCCCAAGAAGCCGGAGTTGAGCACGGTGGGGGTGTTGCGCTCGCCGATCTGGCCGTCGTGGCCGGTGGCACGCGGAATACGGTCCGCCCAGCCCAGTGCGGGGTTGTGGCAGGTGGCGCAGCTGATCACGCCGCTGGAGGAGATGCGCGGCTCGAAGAAGAGCATGTTGCCGAGCTCGACCTTCTCCGGGGTCAGGGAGTTGTGGGCCGGGATCGGCGGGAAGTGGGGCAGTGGCTCGAAGCGGTCGCGGTAGTTGCCGAGCCCGTCGTCGGCCATGGCCGGCGCGGCGATGGCGAGCGCGGAGCCCATGGCAATGGCGGAGGCCAGCAGGCGCTTGGTGGTCATGATGATTCCCCCTCGGGATGTTGATATGGGTCAGTAACGGTTAACCCGTCCTTAACCTTCTGTTTCAACAGTAGCGGTGTCGCCTGTCGCTAATCAACCTAGTAAAACTGTCGGAAAAGGACCAGTCTTGAGTTGTGTCAATTTTTCGATCTAGTGATGCAATGTTTCTAGACGGTATCGGCATTATCCTTGAAACTGTCGACGCCCCGTCCCTGTGCCGGAGAGAGTCCAGATGTCTCGCTATCGCTACCCCGCCATTCCCGAGTCGGAGGTCACCCCTCGCGAGCTGTTCCGCCAGCGGCGCCGCTTTATCAAGGCGGGTGCCGCCCTGGGGGCGGCCGCCCTGGCCCCGGGTCTGCTGCTCTCGCCGGCGGCCCACGCCTGGCGTGGGGGCCTGGAGGAGCGTCTCGCAGGCGAGCTGCCCAGCCAGTCGCTGGCCGGCGATGAGTCACTGACCGCGTTTCGCGATGCCACCACCTACAACAACTTCTATGAGCTCGGTACCCGCAAGAGCGACCCCGAGGTCTATGCCCACCAGCTGCGTACCGACCCCTGGTCGGTGACCATCGAGGGCGAGGTGGAGAAACCCGGCACCTTTGCCCTGGAGGATATCCTCGCCGGCCAGTCCCTGGAGGAGCGCATCTATCGCATGCGCTGCGTCGAGGCCTGGTCCATGGTGATTCCCTGGATCGGCTTTCCCCTGGCCGACCTGCTCAAGCGCCATGGGCCCACTTCCCGGGCGAAGTACGTGGTCTTCGAGTCGATCCTCGACCCCGATAACCTGCGCGGCCAGCGGCGCTCCATCATCGAGTGGCCCTATCGTGAGGGGTTGCGCATCGACGAGGCGATGCACCCCCTGACCCTGCTCTCCGTGGGGATGTATGGCGAGGTGATGCCCAACCAGAACGGCGCCCCGATACGGCTGGTGGTGCCCTGGAAGTATGGCTTCAAGAGTATCAAGTCGGTGGTGAAGATCCGCCTGGTGGAGGAGCAGCCCAGCACCTCCTGGATCGACCAGAACTCCAGCGAGTACGGCTTCTATGCCAACGTCAATCCCGAGGTGGACCATCCGCGCTGGTCCCAGGCCCGGGAGCGGCGCATCGGCGAGAGCGGGCGTCGCGAGACCCTGATGTTCAACGGCTATGCCGATGAGGTCGCCGAGCTCTACGCCGGGATGGACCTGAACAAGCACTTCTGACGCGAGCGAGTCCCGCCATGCTGATGACGCCAGCCGCCCGAATTCTGACCCTTCGCCTGCTGGTGCTGGCCGCCGGTGCGCTGCCCGCCCTGTGGCTCGCCTGGCTCTGGGCCAGCGATGCTCTGGGCGTGGTGCCGGGGGAGGCCGTGGTGCACTACACCGGCCGTACCGGCTTCACCCTGTTGGTGGCCACCATCGCCTTCAGCCCCGCCTTTCGCTTTACCGGCTGGATCGGCTTCATGATCGCCCGCCGCCAGATCGGCCTGTGGGCCTTCTTCTGGCTGCTCGCCCACATGCTGGCCTGGATGGGCCTCGACCAGTACTGGGACTGGCCCTGGATTCGCCGCGAGATGGTCGACCTTCCCTATATCCGCTACGGTGCGGCGGCGCTGCTGCTGCTGGTGCCGCTGGCGCTCACCTCCTTTCGTGCCACCCAGAAGGCCATGGGCTACGCTGCCTGGCACTGGCTGCACCGGCTGATCTATGTGTCGGCGGCCCTGGGGGCGGTCCACCTCTGGGTGCTCACCCGCGCCGACTACCTGATGGCCACGGGTTTTGCGGTCGCCGTGGCGGGCCTGGCCGCCTTTCGCATCCTGGATGCGCTGATCGGGAGACGAGCACGATGAACCGTCATAGTCGCAGGGGAGCAGGGCTTCTTTCGGCGCTGTTGCTGGCCGGCGCCGCCTTGGCCGAGACGAGCCATGAGGCGGACGACGAGGCGATGATCGATCTGGCCTGGGACAGCGGCTGCTTCAACTGCCACGATCTCGACAACACCCTGCGCGGCCCGGCCTGGCGCGACGTGGCCGAGCGCTATCGGGACGACGACGAGGCGCTCGCGCACCTGGTGGTCACGGTCCGCGACGGCGGCAGCGGCAACTGGGGCGAGGAGCGCATGACCCCCAATCGCCGCGTCGCCGAGGAGGATATCGAGCGCCTGGTGAGCTGGCTGCTCAGCCTGCCCCCGGCCGAGGAGTCGGGCTGAGGTTGGCCCAGGTCGCCGCTTCGCGGCGGTGCTGCAGGCGCCCTCCGGCCCAGGTCTCGGCCACGCTGCGATCATCGCCCAGCATCATGAGCGCGAAGAGCGTCTCACCGAGGGTGCGGCAACGCGCGGTGCGCCGCGCCAGCAGCGGGGTCGCCGCGGGGTCTAGCACCACGAAGTCGGCGTCCATGCCCGGCGCCAGGCGGCCGATGCGCTCATCCAGCGACAGGGCCCGGGCGTTGCCCAGAGTCAGGCCATGGAAGCCCTGCCAGGCGGTGAGGGGCTGGCCGCGCAGCTGGCCGACCTGGTAGGCGGCCTTCAGGGTGGCAAGCCCCGAGAGGTCGGTGCCGCCGCCCACGTCGCTGGCGAAGGTCACGCCCAGCCCCACCTCGCGTGCCGCCTGGCGGTCGAAGAGGCCGCTGCCCAGGAAGAGATTGGAGCTGGGGCAGAAGGCGAGGTTGGCGCCGCGCTCGGCCAGGCGTGCGCGCATCTCCTGGTCCAGGTGGATGCCGTGGGCGAAGGTGCTGCGCGGCCCCACCAGGCCAGACGCTTCATACACCGCGAGGTAGTCGCGGCTGCCGGGGAAGAGCTCCGCCACCCAGTCCAGCTCGCCGGTGTTCTCCGCCAGGTGGGTCTGCAGCCAGAGGCTCGGGTCGTTTCTCAGGATGGCGCCGGTGGCGTCGAGCTGGGCCCGGGTGGAGGTGGGCGCGAAGCGCGGGGTGAGGCTGTAGCCGAGCCGCCCCTTGCCGTGCCAGTCGCCAATCAGCCGCTCGCTGTCGCGGATGCCGCCCAGGGTGTCGTCGGTGAGCCCTTCGGGCGCGTGGCGGTCCATCAGCACCTTGCCGGCCAGCATGCAGAGCCCACGCCGCTGGCTCGCCGCGAAGAAGGCGTCCACCGAGACCGGGTGGCTCGAGCAGAACACCTGGGCGGTGGTGGTACCGACCCTGAGCATCTCATCCAGAAAAGCCTCGGAGAGGGCGTCTGCGTGCTCGCGGCTGGCGAACCTTAGCTCCTCCGGGAAGGTGTAGTCGTTGAGCCAGTCGAGCAGCTGACGCCCGTAGGAGGCCATGATCTCCAGCTGCACGTAGTGGACGTGGCTGTCGATGAAGCCGGGGGTGATCAGCTTACCGCGGTGATCGATCACCTCGAGGCCGGCAGGCAGCTCGGGGACCAGGGTGGCGTAGTCGCCGATGGCCCGGATACGCCCGTTCTCGATCCACAGGGCACCGTCCGGGTGGTGGGTGACGCTGCCCGGGGCGGGGGTGTCCTCGTCGCCGGGGTCGGCATCGAAGCTCAGCAGTTCGGCGCGCAGCAGGCGCGAGTCGTTCGTCGTCATTGTGGTCAGGGGCTCATGAAGGAAACAGGTGGCGCAGCTCGGCGGGGTCGAGGCCGCGCTGATCGGGGCGCTCGACGCTTGCCGTCAGCGGCAGAAGCTCGGCGAGGGTGGCAAGCGCAATGGCGTAGGGGGTCTTGTCGCCCCCGGTGCCACCCGCCGCCATGCCGATGGGGCAGCGCACCCGGGCGAGCGCCGCCTCCCCGTGGCCGGCCTCAATCAGCCGCGAGCGGAAGCTGGCCCACTTGCTGGTCGAGCCGATCAGGCCGAGGGAGGCGCAGTCGCCACTGGCGAGCAGGGCATCCATCAGGGCGAGATCCTCGGCGTGGTCGTGGGTCAGCACCAGGGCATGGGCGCCGGGTGGCAGCGCGGCCACGGCGGCAGCCGGGTCGGGGGCGTGGCGGCAGGCGAGCCGCGGCTGCTCCGCCGCCCAGTCGGGGAAGATCGCCTCCCGGCTGTCGTGCCAGCGCACCTGCCAGGGCAGCGGGGCGGCCAGGCGCACGAGCTCGGTACCCACGTGGCCGGCGCCGAACAGCGCCAGGTTGGTGGCGCTGCCCGGGAAGACCTCGATCAGCACGTTGACGAAGCCGCCGCAGCACTGGCCGCTGCGTCCGCCCAGGGAGAAGGCCTCCAGGCTGATGCCTGCGTCGGGGCGACCATTGTCGCCTGCGAGCCGTGCCCGGGCGGCCTCGATCACCTGATACTCGAAGGTGCCGCCACCCAGAGTGTCGAAGACGGCATCGGCGGTAATCACCATGCGCGCCCCGGGCTCCCGGGGCGTGGAGCCGGCGCTGGTCACCTGGGTGGCCAGGGCGTGGGGAGCGCCGTCGCGCTGCAGGCGATGCAGGGCGGCGTGCCAGCTCTCGGTGCGATGGTCGCTTGCGGCGATCACGGCGACGGCTCCTCGAAGGCCGGTGGCCAGTCGCTGTGGCGTGAACGCAGCGCCTCGGCGGCCAGCAGCACCCGTTCCGGCGTGGCCGGGGTGTCGAGCCGCGGGGCCTCGCGGTAGTCGGCGAGGCTCGCCAGGGCGTCACGCAGCGCCGACCATACCGAGATGCCCAGCATCAAGGGCGGCTCGCCCACCGCCTTGGAGCGGTAGATGCTGGCCATGGAGTTGGGATGTCCCTCCATCAGCGCGACGTTGAATACCGGGGGCAGGTCGCCGTAGGTGGGGATCTTGTAGGTGGCCGGCCCGTCGGAGATCAGCCGGCCGGCCTCGTTCCACTTGAGTTCCTCGCTGGTCAGCCAGCCCATGCCCTGGATGAAGCCGCCCTCCACCTGGCCGATATCGATGGCCGGGTTCAGGGAGTCGCCCACGTCGTGCAGGATGTCGACCCGGTTCACCTGGTACTCGCCGCTCAGGGTGTCCACGCTCACCTCGGCCACAGCGGCCCCGAAGGCGTAGTAGTAGAAGGGGCGCCCCTGGCCGGTGCCGCGGTCGTAGTGGATCAGCGGCGTGGCGTAGAAGCCCTTCTCGGAGAGCGAGACGCGGCCCAGATAGGCCGCCTGCACCAGCTCGCCCCAGGGGATGCGCCGTTCGCTCTCGCCGGTGCCTGCTACCAGATGCCCCGCCTCCAGGCGCATCGCCTCGCGGTCGAGTGCATAGTGCTCGGCGGCGAAGTCGAAGAGCCGCGCCTTGAGCGTCAGGCAGGCGTCGCGGGCGGCCATGCCGTTGAGGTCCGCGCCGCTCGAGGCGGCGGTGGGGGAGGTGTTGGGCACCTTGTCGGTGCGGGTGGCGGTGATGCGGACGCTGTCGAGGTCCAGCGCCAGCTCTCGGGCCACCACCTGGCAGATCTTGGTATGCAGCCCCTGGCCCATCTCGGTGCCGCCGTGGTTGATCTGCACGCTGCCGTCGGTATAGACGTGGAGCAGGGCGCCGGCCTGGTTGAGGTGCTTGGCGGTAAAGGAGATGCCGAACTTCACCGGGGTCAGTGCCAGGCCGCGCTTGATCACGGGGCTGCCCGCGTTGAAGGCCGTGATGGCCTCGCGCCGTGCCCAGTAGTCGCTGCTCGCCTCCAGGCGCTCGATCAGCTCGTGCAGCAGGCCGACCTGCTCAACGGTCTGGCCGTAATGTGTCACGTCGCGGGGGGTGACATCACCAGGGGTGCCGTCGCTGGCGTGGCGGTAGAGATTGCGCTTGCGCACGGTGAGTGGGTCCTCTCCCACCCGGCGGGCGATATCGTCCATGGCCGCCTCGATCACCATCATCCCCTGGGGGCCGCCGAAGCCGCGGAAGGCGGTGTTGGAGGCGGTATGGGTGCGGGCGCGATGACCGGTCACCCGGGCCGCGCCCAGGGAGTAGGCGTTGTCGGCGTGGAACATGGCGCGGTCGACGATGGCATCCGACAAGTCCGGCGAGTAGCCGCAGTCGCCGATCACGGTGATCTCGCCGCCCTGAATCACGCCCTTGTCATCTACGCCCAGCCGGTAGCGGTTGTGGAAGGGGTGGCGCTTGCCGGTGACCCGCATGTCGTCACCGCGGGGCAGGCGCAGCCTGGCCGCGCGGCCGGTGCGCCGAGCGATCAGCGCGGCGATGCAGGCCCAGGGCGAGGCCTGGGTCTCCTTGCCGCCGAAGCCGCCGCCCATGCGTCTCACCTCCACGGTCACCGCATGGAAGGGTATGCCCAGCACTTCGGCCACCAGCTTCTGGGTCTCGCTCGGGTGCTGGTTGGAGGTGTGGACCACCACCCCCTCGTCCTCGGTGGGCGTGACCAGGCAGGCCTGGCCCTCGAGATAGAAGTGCTCCTGGCCGCCCACGAACTGTTCGCCCTCGACGACCTGGCTGGCGCCTCCCAGCGCCGCCTCCCAGTCGCCGCGCTGCTGGATGTGGGTGGGCCTCACGAACTCGCCGCGCTCGGCGGCGACCACCGCATCGAGACTCGCCGGCCGCTCGTCGATCGTGACCAGGCCGGCATCGAAGGCCGCCTTCACCGCCTCCCGGGCGGCGCGGTGGCTCTCGGCGGCCACGGCGAAGAGCACCTGGCCTGCGTAGCTGATCTCGTCTTCGACGAAGATCGGGTCGCCGGGAAAGACCGGGCCGATATCGGTGTGGCCGGGCACCTCCTCGATGCCGACCGCGTCCACCACCCCGGGCAGCGCCCGGACCTGGTCGAGGGCCACGCCGGTCAGCCGGCCGTGGGCCACCGGCGAGAGCGCCAGGGCGACGTGCAGGCAGTCCGCCGGTACCTTGAGGTCGTCGATATAGGCGGCGCGACCGGTGACATGTTTCACCGCGCTCTCGTGGGCCTGGGAGTGGCCGGCGCTGCCCGGTGTCTGGGTGTCACGAGCCAAGGGGCTCGCCCCATGAATACGCCCCTCGAGCTCCCGACGGGCCTCGGTGGAGTCGGTGCCGACGTCGGCGTCACCTTTCATCTTGGCCGGCGCGGCACCGGGCGCCTTGGCTGGCACGGTTGTGGGTGCCTTATTGAGCTTAGTGAGCGTACGCATGGAGCATCACCTCCCGGTCGCGGTCTTGTGTAGGTGCTTGTTGCTGCCCAATGACAAGGCGCAGCCGCTCCAGCAGGTTGGCGGCGGAGAGCGCGCGGTAATGGGCGCTGCCGCGCACGTCGCTCATCGGCTGAAAATCGTTCTGCAGCGCCGCACGGGCCGCCTGGAAGCAGGCCACCGTGGGCGGCTGACCCTCCAGGGCCGCCTCGGCGGCGGCTGCCCGCTTCGGTATGGCCGCCATGCCGCCGAAGGCGAGGCGCACGTCGCGCAGTACGCCGTCCTCCAGGCGCCAGGCGAAGGCGCCCAGCACCGCCGAGATATCATCCTCACGACGCTTGGATAGCTTCCACACCTTGAGGTGTCGCCCCGGTTCGGGGCGCGGCAGGAAGATGGCGCGGATCACCTCGCCCTCGCGTAGGGCAGTCTTCTTGTAGTCGAGGAAGACGTCGCCGAGTGGCAGCTCCCGCTCTGCCTCTTCAGCAGCATCGCCGGGCCCGGCCAGCCAGAGCCGCCCGCCTAGTGCCAGCAGCACCGGCGGGGTGTCGCCGATGGGGGAGGCGTTGGCGATATTGCCGCCCAGGGTGCCGCGGTTTCGCACCTGAGCGGAGCCCAGGCGGTGCAGCAGGTGGGCGAAGGCGGGGTAGTGCGCCTCGAGCAGCGGTTCGAGGCGCGCGTAGGTCACGGCACCGCCGATCCACCAGCCTTCGCGGCCGTCGTCCAGGGTGGCCTCCTCGATGGTGGTGAGCTCGGCCACCCGGGTCACGTCCACCAGACGCTCGAACCGGCGCAGGCGCTGGGTCACCTCCAGCCAGAGGTCGGTGCCGCCGGCGACGATGGGCGCCTCGGGGTGGCGGCGTCGCTCCTCGACCAGCTCGGCCAGGGTCGCGGGCTGCACAAAGGCGCTATCGGCTCCTGGCTCCTGGTGCTGTGCGCTGGCATCCACGGCACGATCCAGCCACCCGGGGCGCGGCCAGGGGTGCTCCCCCATGGAGAGTGCCGCGTCGCGGATCGGGCGATAACCGGTGCAGCGGCAGAGGTTGCCGCCCAGCGCCGCTTCGAGTCGCTCGGGGGTCAGCGGAGCGGGCCTCTGCTGCTGCTCCTCGTGCAGGGTGAAGAGCGACATCACGATGCCCGGGGTGCAGAAGCCGCACTGGCTGGCGTGGCAGGCCACCATGGCCGCCTGGGCGGGATGCAGCGCCTCGCCCTGGGCGAGCCCCTCCACGGTGACCAGCGAGCGGCCCTGGAGCTGGTGGGCAGGGGTGATGCAGGAATTGGCGCTGTGGTAGCGAACCCTGCCGTCGGGGCCGGACTCGCCGATGGCCACGGTGCAGGCGCCGCAGTCGCCGGAGGCGCAGCCCTCCTTGGTGCCGGTCTGGCCCAGGGTCTCGCGCAGCAGCTCGAGCACGCTGGTGTCGGGCGTGGCCTCGCACCGGCGGGGCTGCCCGTTGAGCAGGAAGTCGATCATGGCGTTGTCTCTATTATTGATCGCCGAGTGTCGCGTCCCGTCAGGGTAGCGAGCTTGTTGACCATCTGGTCAGGTTGTTTTCAGCATGGCCAACGCTGGCCGACTTTGCAAGCGTGGGAGGCGCAAGGCGCCTTTCGCTGACGCGGCACCGGTTACTGCGATAGCCCTGGGAAAGCCCTGCCGCCGTTGCATGCACCGCCGCAGTGCGGCACTCTCGGCTGAGACCACTGGCACAGGGAACCGGTAGATGACAGAAGTCGCGAGTCCGGCGGCGATACGCCGTGCGCGAGAGAGGGGGGAAGCCGGCGGCGCGACCCGCGAGCGCAACGAGCGTGAGATCCTCGCCGCGGCAGAGAAGATCTTCGCCGCTCACGGCTACCGCGGCGCCAGCGTTCAGGCCATTGCCGAGGCGGCGGGGCTGCCCAAGTCCAACGTGCTCTACTACGTGGGCAGCAAGCGCGGGCTCTATGTGCGCCTGCTGGAGCGGATGATGGCGCGCTGGAATGCGCTCCTGGACGATATCTCGGTGGACGATGACCCCGCCGAGGTGCTGGAGGCGTTCATCCGCAGCAAGATGGCGCTCTCCCGGCGCCATCCGGAGGGCTCGCGGCTCTTCGCCGCCGAGATCCTCGCCGGCGCCCCCTTCCTGCAGGAGTACCTGAGCGGCGAGCTGCGCGGCTGGGTCCAGGCCCGTGCGGCGATCTTCCGCCAGTGGGCCGAGCGCGGCCTGATGGATCCGGTGGATCCCGTCTGGCTGATCTTCCTGATCTGGTCCGCCACCCAGCACTATGCCGACTTCGAGGCCCAGGTGCTCGGCATCACCGGCAAGGGGGAGCTTGGTGATGCCGACGTGGAGCAGATCACCACCTTTCTGATCCGGGTGATCCTCAAGGGGTGCGGCGTCAGGCAGCGCGAGGCTTGATGCGGCGGTAGTCGCCCTGGCGGCGGGCTTCTTCCAGGTCGTAGGCGTTCTGCAGCCGCAGCCAGTAGCCCTCGCTGGTGCCCAGAAAGCGGGAGAGGCGCAGGTCGGTATCGGCAGTGATAGCACGCCTGCAGCGAGTGATCTCACCGATTCTCGTGGCCGGTACACCGATGGCACTGGCCAGCCCGTTCTTGGTCAGACCCAGTGGCTCGATGAAGTCCTCCAGCAGGATCTCACCAGGATGCACGTTGGGCAGGCGCTCGTTGGGTTGCGTCATGGCGGCCTCCTCAGTGATTCAGTGATAGTCGACGATCTCCACATCCCAGGCGTTGCCGTCTTCGAAACGAAAGCAGATTCGCCATTGGGCATTGATCCGGATACTGTGCTGGCCGGCTCGGTCCCCCTGCAGTGCCTCGAGGCGATTGCCGGGTGGAATGCGAAGGTCGTCCAGCGTGGCAGCGGCACCGAGCTGGCGGAGCTTCTTCAAGGTATTGCGCTGCATGTCATGCGGGAGGCGTTTCGCGACCCGGCCCTGAGCAACCAGGGCAGTCTGCTTGTCCTTGAAGGAAGCGATCATGGTCGGTGCACACAAAGCTTTTGATGAAAAATAACGCAAGGCGTTATATGACGCAAGGCGTTCTATCTGGGCTCATTCCTCCTTCGGCAGCGCCAGGCTGATCGCCACCGTTGCCGCGAGCATCGCACTCGACACCCACAGCGTGGCGGTGAGGCCGCCGGCGAGGTAGAGCCAGCCGGAGAGCAGGGTGCCGATCAGCCGCCCCATGGCGTTGGCCATGTAGTAGAAGCCCACGTCCAGCGAGACGCCGTCCGAGCGCGCCATGCGCACGATCAGGAAGCTGTGCAGGCTGGAGTTCACCGCGAAGACCGCGCCGAACAGCATCAGCCCCCCGAGCAGCACCATCTGCGGCTGCGCCGCCAGTAGCTGTCCTTCAAGACCCAGGGCGATCAGCGCCGGCAGGGCGGTAAGCGCCGCGGCCCAGGCGATGGCGGCGCCGCGGCCCGCCGTGCGCCCGGTGATCCTGGGGGCGACCGCCTGCACCGCCCCGTAGCCGATCACCCAGAGGGCCAGGAAGCCCCCCACCCGCCAGCTGTCCCAGCCGAACTGGGTGGCCAGAAAGACCGGCAGGGCGACCACGAACCAGACGTCCCGGGCGCCGAAGAGGCACATCCGCGCCGCCGAGAGGATATTGATGGCGCGGCTCTTGGAGAGCATCTCGCGAAACTTCGGCTTGGCCTTGGCCCGGCCCAGGTCGCCGTCGAGGCGCATGAGCGACAGCGCCAGCACCCCGGTGAGCATCACCGCCATGGCGAGTATCGCCCCCTGGAAGCCGATCAGGGTCAGCAGCAGGCCCCCCAGGAAGAAGCCCACGCCCTTGAGCGCGTTCTTGGAGCCGGTGAGCAGCGCCACCCAGCGGTAGAGCGCCTCATGGCCCTCCGTCCCCTGGGGCACCAGGGTCTTGATGGCGCTCTTGGCGCTCATCTTGTTGAGGTCCTTGGCGATGCCCGAGAGCGCCTGGGCGGCCATCACCCAGGGCACCGAGAGCCAGGCCACCGGCACCAGCAGCATGGAAAGCGCCACCACCTGCAGGGCGAGGCCCAGGTTCATGGTGCGGTTGAGCCCGAGGCGCGCCCCCAGCCAGCCCCCCACCAGGTTGGTCACCACCCCGAAGAACTCGTAGAAGAGGAACAGCAGCGCCACTTCCAGGGCCGAGTAGCCGAGCCCGTAGAAGTAGAGCACCACCAGCATGCGCAGGGCGCCATCGGTCAGCGTGAAGGCCCAGTAGTTGCCGGTGACAAGCAGGTACTGGCGGACCTCCCGGGGCAGGGCGGCGACGCGGGCGATCATTCCTTGCCGCTCTCAACCCCGGCGGCCATCCCCACCTTGGCGGCCAGCTCCGCGGTGCGGCAGGCGTAGCCGTACTCGTTGTCGTACCAGGCGTAGAGCTTCACCTGGGTGCCGGCCACCACCATGGTGGAGAGGGCATCGACGATGGCGCTGCGCGGGTCGGTGCGATAGTCGATGGAGACCAGCGGGCGTTCCTCGTAGCCGAGGATGCCGGCGAGCTCGCCCTCGGCGGCCTCCTTCAGCAGGGCGTTGACCTCCTCCTCGGTGGTCTCGCGGGCGACCTCGAAGACCATGTCGGTGAGCGAGGCGTTGGCAAGCGGCACGCGCACGGCGTGGCCGTTGAGCTTGCCTTCGAGCTCCGGGAAGATGGCGGTGATCGCCTTCGCCGAGCCGGTGGTCGTCGGTATCAGGCTCATGCCGCAGGCCCGGGCGCGTCTGAGGTCCTTGTGGGGGGCATCTAGAATCGTCTGCGTATTGGTAATGTCGTGGATGGTGGTCATGGAGCCGTGGCGGATGCCGAGGTTCTCGTGGATCACCTTGACCACCGGCGCCAGGCAGTTGGTGGTGCAGCTGGCCGCCGTGACGATGCGGTGCCGGGCCGGGTCGAAGAGGTGGTCGTTGACCCCCACTACCAGGTTGAGCGCACCTTCGTCCTTCACCGGGGCGCTCACCACTACGCGCTTGACCCCCTGGTCCAGGTAGGCCTGGAGCCTGTCGGTGGTCTTCATCTTGCCGGAGGCCTCGATCACCAGGTCGCAGCGGGACCAGTCGGTGGCCTCGATCTCGCGGTTGGCACTGAACGCGATGCGCCGGCCGGCCACGGTCAGGGAGGAGTCGTCCGCCGTGATATCATCGCCGCCGCCGGTCCACTGGCCGTGCACTGAGTCGAACTGCAGCAGGTGGGCGAAGGTGGCGGCGTCGCCGCCCGGGTCGTTGATCTGCACGAACGCGAGGTCCGGGTTCGTCCAGCCGGCGCGCAGCGCCAGGCGGCCGATGCGGCCGAAGCCATTGATGCCGATGCGTATCGCCATGGGAAGGCTCCTTGGGTATCAGGGGAAGTGGAGAACGAGCATATATGGCGAATCGTATATGAATTCAGGTGACAGTTCGATGACAGCCGGCCTGCCCATCGAGGCGCGGCTCGACGCCATCCAGGCCGCCCTGGCGGCACACTCGCGCGCGCTGCTGGTGGCCGAGCCCGGCGCCGGCAAGACCACCCGGGTACCCCTGGCCCTGCTCGAGGCTCCCTGGGCCGCCGAGGGCCGGCTGCTGCTGCTGGAGCCGCGGCGGGTGGCGGCACGGCTTGCCGCCGGCTTTATGGCAGATACCTTGGGTGAGCGCGTGGGGGAAACCGTCGGCTACCGGATGCGCGGCGAGAGCCGTGCTGGCCCGCACACCCGCCTCGAGGTGGTCACCCAGGGGGTGCTCACCCGCATGCTCCAGGAGGACCCGCTGCTGGAGGGGGTGGCCGGCATCCTCTTCGACGAGTTTCACGAGCGCAGCCTGGAGGCGGATCTCGGCCTGGCGCTGGCGCTTGACGCCCAGTCGGTGCGCGACGATCTGCGCCTGCTGGTGATGTCGGCGACCCTGGACGTCGAGGCCCTGCTCGGCGTGCTGGGGGAGGGCACCCCGGTAATCGACTGCCCGGGGCGCACCTTTCCGGTCGAGACCCGCTACCGCGCCCTCACTGCCCGGGAGGAGGCCGCCCCCCAGCAGGCCCGGGCGCTGCTCGACGCCATGGAACAGCAGGAGGGCGATGCCCTGGTGATCCTACCCGGGGTGGCGGAGATCCGCCGCCTGGCCCGAGCGCTGTCTCGCCGGTCGCCCGAGCTTGCCGTCATGGAGCTGCACGGCCGCCTGCCCCTCGAGGCCCAGCGCCGCGCCCTGCGTCCTGACCCCGAAGGGCGCCGCCGCGTCGTGCTCGCCACCGCCATCGCCGAGTCCAGCGTCACCGTGGACGGCGTGCGCCTGGTGGTGGACGCAGGCCTGGAGCGGGTGCCGGTCTTCCAGCCGCGAAGCGGCCTGACCCGGCTGGAGACGCGTCGCGTCAACCGCGCCAGCGCCGACCAGCGCCGGGGCCGCGCCGGCCGCCAGGGTCCCGGCCTCTGCCTGCGGCTCTGGGCCGAGGAGCAGCCGCTTATCCCCCATGGCGAGCCGGAGATGCGCCAGGCCGATCTCGCCCCGCTGGCCTTCGAACTGGCGCGCTGGGGCGTCACCGACCCGGGTCGCCTCGCCTGGGTCACCCCGCCCCCCGCTGGGGCGCTCTGTGCCGGGCGCGAGCTGCTTCGGCGCCTGGGGCTGCTGGATACCGAGCATCACCTTACCGAGCTGGGACGGCGAGCGGGGCGCTGGCCCACCCACCCGCGCCTGGCGGCCATGCTGGAGCGCGCCCGAACGCTCGATGCGCTGCCGCTCGCCTGCGTCCTAGTGGCGCTGCTCGAAGGGCGCGGCCTGGACGACGAGCGGGATTTGGAGCGGGCCCTGCAGTCGCGGCTCAAGGCGCCCCGGGAGCACCGCCAGTGGCAGCGGGACGCCGAACGGTTGGCGTGCATTGCTGGGGCATCGCTGGAGGTCACGAGCCTCTCGCCGCTGGGGGAGCTGCTGGCGCTGGCCTATCCGGAGCGCATCGCCCAGCGCCTGGATGCCCCGGGCCGCTTTCGCCTGTCTAGCGGGGGGCTGGCGACCCTGCCCGAGACCCACCCCCTGGCCCATGCCGAGCTGCTGGTGGCGGTGGAGCTCGACGGCGAGGCGAGCGGGGCGCGGATTTTTCGCGCCGTGGCGCTGGGCCGCGAGCGGCTGGAGGCGCTCTACCCCGAGTGCGGCCAGTGGCGGGCGAGCCTCGAGTGGTCCGACGCCGAAGGCCGTTTGCTCGGCGAGCAGGTGCGCGGCCTGGGGGCGGTGGTGCTGGCGCGAAAGCCCCTGGCCAAGCCGCCGGCCGAGGCGGTGAGGTCGGCGCTGCTCGAGGCGCTGCGCCGCCGGGGGCTGCCACGGGACGACGCCCTGACCCAGCTTCGCGGCCGGTTGGCGCTGCTGCGCCGCACGCTGGGCGATGAGTGGCCCGATGTCTCGGAGGCGGCGCTGCTGGAGACCCTGGAGACCTGGCTGGAGCCCCATCTGGAGGGCATCACTCGCCTCGACGCCGTGGAGCGCCTGCCCCTGGCGCGCCTGCTGCTCGATACCCTCGACTGGCCTTTGCGCTCGCGGCTCGATTCGCTGGCGCCGCTGCGCCTGGCGGTGCCCAGCGGCGCCAGCCACCGGGTGGACTATGCGCCCTGCCTCGAGGGCAAGCCGCCGGTGCTGGCGGTGAAGCTGCAGGAGTGCTTCGGCTGGCAGGCCTCCCCCAGGGTCGCCGACGGCCGCGAGGCGGTGCTGCTGCACCTGCTCTCGCCGGCGCGCCGCCCGCTGCAGGTCACCGCCGACCTGGCGAGCTTCTGGGCCAATGGCTACGCGGAGGTGCGCAAGGAGATGCGCGGCCGCTACCCCAAGCACCCCTGGCCGGAAGACCCTACCACCGCCGAGGCCACCGCGCGCACCAAGCGGCGCGGCCGGGGCTAGCTTCGCAGCAGGCGAAGTGCCAGGCCGCCGACCAGCCCTGCCCCGAGGATCAGCACGCCCCACAGCAGCCACTGGGTCCAGTCCCGGGGCGGGCGCAGCGCCGCTTCACCGGCCAGGGGCTGTGCCTCCCCCAGGCGTGCCGCGGCCGGCTGCCACCCCGCGCCGTGACGCTCGGCCAGGGAGGCCAGCACCGCCTCCACGGGCGCGGGCCGGCGGCTCTCCCGGGCGCTGCCGGCGGCGAGTCGCCAGGGCGGCTCCCCCTCGGCCAGGAAGACCAGCTGCTCCGGCCGGTAGCCCAGGCGTAGCCCGGGCGGCGCCTCGGCGCTCCATGATGTGCTTACCAGGCGCCAATGCCGATCCCGGCTGGGGGCGCGAAGGGGCTGCGGCGCCGAACGCAGCACCTCGCCGTCGTCGGCCAGCCGATAGCCCGTCCAGGGGGCGGCCCGCAGCTGCCAGGGGGCGTCCTCATGCTCACGGCTGTAGATCCGCCACTGGCTGGCATAGGACGCCTCGCTCTCCACGTCCGCCAGCGTCACCGGCAGCCGCTGCCCCAGGCGATAGTGAAACGCCTGGTCTCCCTGGGGGCTGCCCGCCAGGACCCGCCATTCGGGCTCGGGCAGCGAAGCCGGTGGGCGGGTCACCGCCACCACGCCGCTCAGTTCAACCGGCGGCGAGCCGTCGTCCGGACGCAGCCTCAGGTAGCGCGGCGAGACCGCGTCCAGCTCCAGCCGTCGGCGTACCAGCTGCTCGCCCTCATGGGCGATATCGAGAAGCCGCCCCCGGGCGGGGAGTGGCCGCCAGCGCTCCAGGTCATCGCTCGCCTCGAGCCGGTAGCGGCTGTCCACGGGGCGCTCGCTGGCCTCCCACTCAAGCTCCAGGGCCGTCACCGGCGCCGTGAGACCGCTCAGGTCGACCAGGGCGGCGCCGTCGCCGCGCTCACTCCCGGGTTGAACGCCTCGGCTCTCCACCCGGCGCAGCCGCCCCGAGGGGTCGGTCTCGGCGACCAGCTCCCAGCGCGCCTCGCTGCGCGCAGGCAGAGGCAGCGGGAACCAGGGGACGGCCTGGCGCTGCTCCTCCGCGGTCTCCGCCGGCCCGCTCGGGCGCAGCAGGGTGGGCACCGCTCGACCTCGGCTGCCGAACACCTGGAGATCCGCCAGGGCGGGGGTGTGCAGGGCGGCATAGACCTCCGACGGGAGGGTCAGTCGATAGGCCGGCGCTTCGGCATCGACGATGATCGGCCAGGCCTGCTGCCAGGAGGTGGCCAGGTCGTCGGCCAGCGCCAGGGGCGCCCAGCAGAGCAGCGCTGCCAGCCAGAGTCGGAAAATCGAAGGGGGTGATGTCATGGGGTCTCCTCCCGGGGCGCCGGCTCCCGTGCCTGGCGCGGGGGGGCCGGGGCTATATAGCCCACCGCGATGCAGAGCAGGCCATAGCCGATAAAGGAGGCGATGCCGAGCAGGTTGCCGAGATGGGTGCGGTCCACCAGCACCAGCTTGGCCAGCACGACGGCCATCAGCAGCGCCGAGACCAGCCACACCTCGCGCAGTCGGCGCCGAGACCCCAGGATCCAGCCGCTGACGCCGAGGACGCTCCACAGCAGCGTCAGGGCGGTCTGCACCGCCTGGTGCTCCAGCAGGGACGGCGACCAGGGGCCGAGGTCGAGCAGGTGGGCGCCGCGCAGCACCTCCAGGGAGAGCAGGGCAAAGGCGGCCAGTGCCAGGGCCAGGACGCCTCGCTCCTGCAGCCGGGCGGGACAGATCGGGTCCCGCTGTAGCCGCCAGAGCACCAGCAGGCTGGCCCCCTGGGCCAGGAACAGCGGATTGAGCAGCGGCCACCAGGTCAGCGGCGCAGGGCTTCCGGGCCTGCCGAGGAGCAGGAGCCAGAGTGCCGCCAGGGCCAGGGCGAGGCTAGCCGCCAGTGCCGGCCGCCACGCCTGGGCTCGCGGCAGCATGGCCGCCAGGAGCAGGGGCGGGTGCAGAAGCAGCAGGGCGAGCAGGCCGAGCCAGGGCAGCAGCGCCGCCGCCAGCCGCCAGCCCTCACCGAGGGGAGGCGGCAGGGCGGCCAGCAGCGCCCCGGTGAGAAAGAGTGCCAGGGCCCAGAGCCAGGCCCCCTGGGCGAAGGCCCCGGGCTCGCGACGGTGGGGCTCGCCGACGGCGGTCAGCCGCAGCACCCGGAGCTGCCGGTCCCCCAGGATCACCACCAGGGCCCAGCCCCAGGGCGCGAGCTGACTCAGGGTAACGGGACTTGAGTGCGGCGCCACCAGGGGAGCCGCCAGCAGCGGGAGGGTGGCGAGCAGGCCGGCGGCCAGGCTCCAGGCCAGGGCCGGTGCGGGGTGACGACGGTGGAATTCGGCGATCAGCGCACCGGTCAGGGCGAGCAGCGCCAGACGCCAGTCGTCGGCGAGGTGGGAAGGGGCAAGGCGGCCGATCTCCTGGAGGGCGATCCCCAGCCACCAGGCCAGTCCCCACAGGTAGGCCCCCAGCGCCCAGCGGGAGCGGCCCCGGTGCCGGAGGCACCAGGCCGAGGCGAGGCCGGAGGCCGCGATGAGGGCCCCCGCCATGAAGGTGGGGTTGGCCAATGCCAGCGTCTCCGGGCGCTGGAAGGGCAGGCTCAGTATCAGGACGACGCCCGCCAGCAGCTGCAGCCCCGCGCCGGTCAGCTGCGGCAGCAGGCGGTGCTGGCGCAGGCCCAGCCAGATCAGGGCGGCCCCTTCGACGGCGAAGATGCTGGCGCTGACCCGGGCCGAGAGCGCCAGGGGTACCGCCAGGGTGGCCAGTCCCACCGCCAGCACGGCGTGGGCCTCCCCGAGCGGGCGAAGGCTCGGGCGCCGCCGCAGCAGCGCGGTGAGCAGGGTGTAGAGAAGCCCCAGGCCCAGGGCGCAGAAGGCCAGCGGCAGGCGGGCACCCTCCAGCAGGGCCGCCTGGAGGCCGAAGGCCACCAGGGGGGTGCCGAAGACCAGGCTGCCGTCGATCATCCGGCCATCCGTCAGCCCGGTGCGGCCTGGGGGGCGGCGGCGGGCGTAGAGGATCGGGATGACCAGGTAGATCAGGAAGAAGAGGGCCAGGAAGGGCTGTGCGATGGCGTAGTCCTGGGGCCTGTAGGCGAGCACGCCCCAGGCGGTGGCGATCACGAAGGTGGCCAGGAACCCCAGCAGGTTCAGCAGGCGCCAGGGGCGGTACCAGGCGATGGCGAAGATCGCCAGGTTGAGCAGGGCGTAGTAGCCGAACAGCACCGCCGGGTCGCCGCGCCCGGAGGTCAGCCACAGCGGTGCCAGGAAGCCCGCCAGGCTGCCCAGCACCGCCAGGGCCAGGGCGTTCTGCAGCACCGCCAGCACACAGAGCCCGGCCACCAGGATCACGCTCAGGGCGAAGGCTAGGGGCAGCGGCACCAGGCCGAAGCGCTGGGCGGCGGCGAAGATCACCATCAGCAGGATACCCACGGCGCCGCCCTGAAGGCTCAGGGCAAAGACGCGGCGCGCCTGGCGCTGGCGCCAGCCGAAGCCCAGTGCTCCGAGGGCCAGCAGGGCGATGCCGGCCAGTCGCAGCGCCGGCGGCAGGGTCAGCCAGCCCTCCTCGGTGGCGTGGCGGATCAGCGCCGCCAGACCGGCGAAGAGCACCAGGGTCCCCACCTTGACCGGCACATTGCCCTCGGTGAGCCAGCGCCAGGCAGTGGCCTTGAGCCTGGCCGCCCGGTCGGTGAGGAGCGTGCCGAGGCGACTCGCCTGGCGGGGCGCGGCGGCCGGTGCGGCGCGGTCGGGCTCGCGCCAGCCGTCTCGACGCGGCG
>WPCG01131936.1_pt1 | contig 78998 bp, 69 predicted proteins | sample 5403311 | NCBI WGS metagenome assembly WPCG01 (sample SAMN12869467, study PRJNA574797) | sludge metagenome | isolation source: wastewater treatment of Control | place: China:Beijing | collected 2019-05-17 | reverse complement strand
CATATATCCAATATTCATATAAATTGAATTTGATGTGGGATTAGACAAATCCGTATATAGCATGGCTGTACGACCTTCATCTAAAATTAAATCGGTTACATATTTAACAATGTGTGACGCATAGCCTTGATTGCGATGTTCTTTAGGTGTATAAACTAAGGACACTGATTCTGTTTTGAGTAAAGATCTTGACCTAGCTGCCATTGAGACAACCTCACCATTGATTTCAAAAACATAAATCAATTTCTCATTGATTTTTTTAGTTAGAGCTTCTAATAAGTGCTTTTCATCATATCTTCCTTCAACCATGAGTTCAAAATCGCATACCCATGGAAGTAATCGATTGATATCAAGACTTGAAGCTACTCTGCATAAGCCTTTGGTTTCACTGATGTTATGTGTTTTTAGACATGTATAGATGCGTTGATCCATATACTTTATCATCTGTTTATGCGTTAATGATTGATATAAATAGATATATGTTTCACATACATCTTTTGGACCAATAATTCCTGGATATTCTCTATTTTCCATAGATAAGATGAGTTCTTCATAAAGTTCGTGTTTTTGTGTATTTGATGCTAATATCATGTTTTTACCAGCTATGACGCCAACTAACCAATCATGATCAATCACTGATGATATGAAAAAGGGTGATTCAAGTTGATCTCTTTTTGATATGCCAATCATTAAATTGTTTTTTATTTCATCTTGTTCAAGACGTGTTAAGAAATCACTTAAGAACGCTTTATTAGATTCGTATACTTTTATCATTGAAACCACTCCCATACGTGCCAAAATTCAAAGCTTTTAGCATAGATTGATGAAATGATATATGTTAAAACAATCATCACAGTCATAACTAAAAAACTCATATTAAAGATTTTAATATAAATAGGAGATTGAATATAATCGCCAATACGGATGCTTTGTTTAACAACATATTGTTTTGTCATTGATTTTAATACGCCATAATAACGAACAGATAAACTAAACATAAATAGACATGACACAAATGCTGAAAGTATAAAAAAGATTTTAGGTATAAGCGGAATCATTGGCATAAAAGATAGGGATTCAATGTCAAAAGTGAGATATACTGCAACACCCCAAAATGCTAATGACGTCGCTGCAAAGCTTATCCAAAGCCCATAGCATATCACGAGCATAGGTAGAGCTACAAATGAAACTGTCACAAGTTCAAACCATTTCTTTTTATGTCCTTGTTTGATGTCTGCATAATCATTGATGATAGATTCAAGACTTCCTAGTGAGTTCGAAATATCTTCTTCTTTTTTACCTAAAGCAAGTTGTCTATCAAAATATTCTTGATATTCTTCTAAGATTTCATCAATGTCATGAACTTGTTTGTTTTTCAATCCCTTTTCTAATGATTCGATAAATTGATGTTTATTCATGATTTATTCCTCCAAAAACTGTTTTGTAATACGCATAAAGTCTAACCATTCATGACTTAATGTTTCAAATCTTTTTAAACCTTGAGTCGTTAATCGATAATATTTTCTTGCTGGGCCTGAGCTTTGTTCTGATAGATAAGTTGTAACAAGTCCATCATCTTTCATTTTGCGAAGGATTGGATAAACTGTACCAGCTGAAATAAATACTTTTTGACTAATAGCATCTGAGATGTCATATCCATATTGATCAGATTTTTTCAGCATAGCTAGAACAAGTAGCTCTAATACACCTTTTTTAAATTGAATGTTCATGTCGCACCTCTTTTCGACCATTTATACTACATATGATATGGAATATAAACATAATGAATCTAAACATAAGAAAAATGACTAAATAGTAAAGTAAATATATATAACTTGAATATGTGCTTTGTGGTAAAAGTCGATATAAAACATCTGCTCCAAGTAACATACGAATAAAGATAAAGGGTTGTGTAAATGAAACAAACATATCTAATAAAGCAACATAAATGATATAGATGACTGAAAAGATGAGAATTCTTCTTTCTTGTTGATGATTCCATACCACATCTTTGATCATCATCATACTACCGAGATAGACGATAGAGTGATTGAGTAAAGCGATGGTTGTGATGTATACTCCATTTTGTGCATAAAATGATTGACCTAAAAATATAAATGATACTAAATATCCGATTCCAGTAACAAATGACATAAATGCTGCAATTGTTTTAAATGATTTTAAATTAAAAATAACTGTGATAGAAAAAATGAAATAGGTGATTGTTGAGAACTCAATCGGTATTTTTTCTAATCGAAAATTAAGTGCATAAATGGTGTATTCAATCATTTTATATGAAAAAACCAGCCAAGCTAAAGCAAGCGTTGTATGATATCTAGTCTTTTGTTTCATTTTTGAAAGCATGATTCCAGCTATTAAAATACTGCTAGACACGCAAAGAAATAGCACACTCATATGATCTTGTATACTCAGAACTGTAATAATAGTTTGAGTATAGCTTCCTTTCTATCTATTGTTATAATTTAATTAAGCACTGTGGATTTGTGTCATATGTGTATAGCTTTGACTATTATAGGAGACTCTTACCACAGTTCTTATTTTTTAATGTCAATCAGTAAGTTAGCGCGAGACGCTTCATCACAAGACTACATGAATAAGAAATCTGTGACTTACCCAGTGCTAAAACTCAATTTGGAGGTGTTTTTATGTACTTGATTGGAATTGATATCTCTAAGTACAAACACGACTGCTTCATAGCTACAGAAGCGGGTATCCCTATCAAAGCATTCAGCTTTGACAACAATCGGTTAGGTTTCGACTTATTTCTTGAGAAATTAAAATCATTAGATTTGTCACAAGAAATAAGAATAGGTCTTGAGTCAACAGGACACTATGGATCAAACCTTAAACAGTTCATCGCGTCAAATAGCTACACGTATCTGGAATTTAACCCTTACTTAACGCACATGTTTTCGAAGGCATTATCGTTACGTAAGACAAAGACCGATAAAGTTGACGCAAAAACGATTTCAAGTATGCTAGGTTCTATTGACTACAAGACCTTACATACAAGATTTTACCACATTAATGAATTAAAACAACTTGTTAGATTTAGACATGTTCAGATGATGAACAGGTCCAAAGTGCTCATTGAGATGACCAACATCTTAGATCGAATATTTCCCGAATTCAAACCATTTTTCAACGAAAGACTCGCTGGTACAGCCATTTTCATACTTAAGAAGTTCAAATCTAGAAGCCGCATCAGCAAACTTCAACCCAAAGATTATGAATCTATTCGGACTTATTCGAAAGGAAGAGTTTCTTATGTCAGAATTAAAAAACTTAAGAATCTTGCCCAATCATCTGTTGGTTATGAAACCAAATCTGATCTCTTACTGCTTAAACACTCGATTAAACATTATGAAGACTTATCTTTAACGCTTGAGGTTCTTGAGAGTGAAATTTTATCGCTCATGGAAGATATTCCTCAAACACTTACAACCATACCTGGTGTTACAATGATCTCAGCAGCCATTATCATCGCTGAATTAGGTGATTTTAAAAACTTTACAAATCCTGCTCAAATCATTTCATTCGCAGGACTGGATACATCTGTGAATCAATCTGGAATGATGGAAACTAGAGGTCACCTCGTCAAGCGTGGTTCTGGATTACTCAGAATGACGATTTGGCAAATCACATTTTCTAGTTTACGACTTAATCCTACGCTTTATGATTATTATCAAAAGAAACGAGCTGAAGGTAAACATCATAAAGTCGCCATGGTGCACTGTGCTAGAAAAATGATTCGTACAATCTACTTCTTAGGTGTCAATCAATTGACATTTGATCATTCACAATTCAAATAATCAAATGAGGGTGTAGCTACCTCTTATTGGTTCATAAACATCAATCAGACTTCCATGTGAGGTCTTTTACTATTTAATCTCATTAATCGCTTGACTTATTATAGTAAGTCTCCTAAAAGCTCAAAAAGCATCGCTCTAATATTATAGCATAATATGCAGAAATATTGTAGTGACATAGTCACTATGTTAATCATTTTATTCATTTAATATACTGTTTTGAATGAAAAAAATGATTGCTTTGTTCATATAATAATACGAAAAGAGCTTACGGGGTGTAAGCTCTTAATTCGTCAATATATTCCAATGAAAATTAGCTATAGAGTTTGAGTTCTTGCATGATAACTCTTAGTGAATAAGTAGTTAGCACTTCAGCTGCTGTAGCACTTGGATTCATGATGACACGAACATAATAATTCCCTGGAGTAGTTAAGTCTACAGTCACATTATAAGTTGCATCAGTAGTATCTGTAATTATTGGTTTAGCATCATATTGAGTTGTCCACTCGATACCATCAGTTGATGTTTGAACGAGCAAGTTTTCCATTGCAGCTGCATTAAATGAATAATCTGTACTCCAAATACTGAATTTTAATTCAATTTTTGCTAAGTTGTTAACTGCAAAATCAGTTTTAAGGTATGCAGCTTGATAGCTAGTTGAAGATCTAAGTGCTAAAACAATACCTTTATTGCTAATTTCTCCCGAAGTTCTTGTTGATATGTTAGCAGCAAATCTTGTAAATGATTGTAGGGTTGATGTAACTAAATTAGTAACCTCAGAAACTGTTGGTGTAGCAACATAAGTTGTACTATTGGATAACTCTGAGAAATTGAAATTATGTGTCAACACCGCTTCTTCTACAACAGGTTCTTCAGCTAAAACAGTAAAGTTAATAGTTCCTTCTAAAGTAACAGCGTTAAGTGTTAATACATAAGATACTGCAACTTCTGCATTTGGTTGTCCACTTTCTGGTCTTGTTACAACACCTGTGTTAGAGATAACAGCAGGATTTGATGAAGTCCATTCAATGGTTGCACCAAAGTATAATGGTGTAATTGGTAATGTAATGTTGCTAATTAATTCTGTACTTTCTTCTGGCATAACAAGTACGCTTAAAGCAGCTTCAGCTAATTGTTGATCAGTACCCATATCACCAATTGTGATGGAATCTTCGTTGAAGAGCATTACTTGCATGGTAGCCTTAAATCTACTCGCTCCTCCAACAATCGTAATGTATGTTCCTAAAGCGACACTTAGCTTAGCATTGATCGCATCTTTTACTGCTTCAGGTACATCGTTATATTCTAAACGAGCTTGAATTTGTCCAAATTCATTAACTAGGAATAAGTCAGTCCCTGATCCAGGATTAGGAATAGTAATTTGTCTTACATATCCTGAAATTTCGACCAGTTGTCCTTGAACATCAACAAGTTCAGCTGCTGTGTCAATTAAGAGTGGTTCAACAAGATTGTCTTCAGATATAACTGTCACTTTCGTGATTGTTCCTATTTGAATGACTTCACCTGTTGACCAATATGCTCTTGTACCATAAACACGAATGATATTTCCTACAGCGATTTTACTAGCTTCAGCAATCGGTACTCCAAATACATAGATACCTGCTGTTTCATCTTGCATGAATAATAGAATTGAAGTGCCATTTGACGCAACTGAGAAGTCTGTAATTAAACCTTCTGTAATGATTAATTGGCCAACTGTAGCTGCACGAACTTCAGCAATTGTTAAAATGACTTCTTCAACAAGAATCATAAATTCTCTTGTTTCTGTTTCATCATTTAATGTGACTGTAGCAGTTAATGTAACAACGGTTGGTGTATCTGATACAGTGACAACACCTTCAGTTGAAATAATACTTGGATGTGAAGATGCCCAAGCAATGGTTGTTCCATAATTACCAGCTGTTGGTAAAACGATAGTTTGGTTTGTATTAATCTCTTCTGGTAATGTTAAATCAAGAGCTGCTTGAACTACTTTTTCTTCATCAGTTTCTGGAACGAAAGAGACTTTAACAAGTTGTGTCATGTTAGCAAATTCAAATCTAACAACTCCATTATTGATGCTTACAGCGATGTTTTCAAGTTTAACTGTGTCACCTACAACAAATGCGTCTAAGTATGCCATAACATCTGCTTTTACACCAACTCTTGAATCCCAGAATATAAGCATTTCTTCATTTGTTACTGAATCTTTAACAACAATATTATAATTGTCAAAGTTTGCAGTTAATCTTGTAACAGAAACGATTTCTAATCCTGTACGAGTTACAAATTGTGCAATATATGGTGTTAATGCAACTTGAGTGAATGAAAGATGATCGATATTTGTAGGTGCAATTGGATTTGTTGCTCCATCAACTATAACTGAAGGGGTAATTTGTTGTAAACCACTAAATGCAGAACGTGAGCCAATAATTTCCACAGTCTTACCTACACGTGCTAACCATGTAGCTAAATCAGCTGATGGAATAAATATTGCGATTGCTCCCGTTTCATCTTGAATTGCAAATGTACGGTTTGTGATTTGACCTGTGACAACTCCCACAACTCGAACAATCGTAGTTGTTGGTAATAGTAACGCATCTGCAATATCAATAATTGGATATTCACCAACAGTAAATGTAATAACACGTGTATCTGTAACAGTTCCTCTTGTAATTGTTGCTGTTAAAGTAACGGTTTGTTGGCTATCAACTGGCATTGTTGCAAGTCCAGTTTCAACATTGAAATATGGGCTTGTTGTTTCATAAGTAATAGTAGCTCCACCGATTGAACTTGGAAGATCAATGGTTGTTTCCACATCATAACCAGATGCGAAGAATGATGGTAATTGGCTCTTAGCATAAGCTACAGCTTCTGCATCATCTTGAATTTGAACTTCGATATCTGCTGCTGTTCCTAGGAATCCTGCGTACCATACAAGACGATCTGTACGATATCCTAAAATCATTAACTTAATCGTGACGATTTCACCATTTAGATCTTGGAATGCAGCTTTGTTTGTTTGATAGTAAATGTTAATTGTAGGTGCAAAATATGCTTTAGCAGTACCACCATCAACAGTTTGGATGATTTCAGCTCCTTCATAAGTTGCATCAACGATCCATGTATTATAGTTTGTTCCACTTTGAGTGTCTTTTGCATCAATAATAATCTTACCAGTGACTTCATAAATAGAGTAGAATAATTGAACTAAACTATTATTTGTAGGTCTAACAAGTTGATTAATGGTTTCTGATACAGTGACATCTGGTGTATATGGTGGGATGACTGGTTCAGCATCAGATTCTGCAAACATAAATGGTTTGAGAACGTTATCTCCTCTTAATTGTGGAGAACTGAAGTAAACATCGAACTCACCTGAAATGTCATATGTATGACCAACGGTCACAAATGGATAAATAACCACTGTATCATAGACATAAATAATACCTGTTGCATCTGCGAAATATAATCCAGCTCCGGTTTTAGCAAATAATGTCACACCAGGAATCATAATATATGTTCCATCTGGGACTGTAATTGCATCAGCAATATTAAGCGTTTCTTCTGCAGATTCGAATGCAATAACATTAAATGTTAAGGTTCTAGAAACAGTTGTTTCCTCTACAGTAATTGATACGATAACTGTTACTAATTCATTAGGTTGACCAATCGCTGGACGAGTGATTACACCTGTATTTGATAAGAATTGTGGCTTATCAGATTCCCAAGTGACATTATATGTGACTTCTTGATAAGTCGTTGTTGCTGGGAATGTTTGATTTGCAGTAATACCTTCAACTACTGGGAATGCTGAAACAATGAGTAATGCTTCTTCTAATGTTTGAGCAAGTGTCTTATCAAGTGATTTAACAAATGCGAAATATGTAACTTCAACGGTTTGTCCAGAAACAGTAATGGTTGCTGTTAAAGTTGCTGTAGCACCACCATCGATTGTCCATGCTGGTCTAACAACTGTACCGTTAGTTGCAACAAGTGCAGTATCAGAAGAATGCCATGAAACTGGATATCCATTGATTTCAGTGACTAACACTAAATTTTCAACGACTTCAAATTCATCGTCTCCAAGTGTGTCTTCATAAAGTGTTTCAAGCGCTAATTTAGACGCATTTAATGCTGCATCGATTAATGTTTGATCCGCTGTAACAACTAAATTAAATACCTTTGTTTCAGTTGCTGTTCCCTTAGTTAATGTTGCTGTTAAGGTTACATTTTGGTTAGTAAGTGTACGAACAACAACACCACTATTTGAAATAGCACCGACTAAACTTGATGACCATGAAATCGTAACATCGCCAAGAGTTGTTGGTAATGTGACATTTGATGTGACTGCTGATGCAACATCGTCACCAGTGAATGTAATTGCTAAAGCTGCTTTAGCTTCATCAACTAATTCTTGATCTAATAAGGTTTGACTTAATAAAACGGTTAAATTAAATACTTTCGTTTCAGTTTGATCACCTAAAGTTAAGGTAGCAGTTAACGTCACGGATTGATTAGCTGATGTTTGTGTAACGACACCTGCATTTGTAATAGCTGCAGCATTATTTGTTGCCCATGAAACATTAACATCACCGATTGCATTTGGTAATGTCACATTTGAGGTAACAGTTGATGCAGTTTGATCTCCACTAAACGTAATAGCAAGCGCATCTTTAGCTGCTGCAACCGCTGCTGCATCAACTAAGTTTTGATCGAATAAGACAGTTAAATTAAATGTCTTCGTATCAGTTGTTGCACCTTTAGTCAATGTAGCTGTCATTGTAACTGCTTGGCTAGCAGTACCACGATAGACAACACCTGCATTTGTGATATAAGCTGTATTGTTTGATGACCATGTCACATTCACACCTGCAACAGTTGCTGGAAGTGTAATGTTCTTAGTGACTGCTGTTGCTGTATCACCTGTAGCATAAGTAATAGCTAATTGGTTTTTAGCAGCAGCAACCGCGAGTTGATCTGCAATTGCTTGATCACCTTTGACAATCAACGTAAATTGCTTTGTTGTTGTCACTTCTTTATATGTTAATGTTGCAGTAACGACAACACTAACATCAACTGGACCACGTGTGACATCGCCCGTAGCTGAGATGACTGTTAAGTCACTTGTTGTCCATGTGATCGCTACATCGCCTTCTTCAGTTGGTAATGTAATGTCTTGTGTAACATTTGTTAAACTATCTGTTCCTGTGAAATCAATTTCAACAAGATCATAGGCTTGATCTAGAATGTCTTGAGGACTTACATCTTCACCACATGCTGCTAATAAACCTAGAGAAAGTGTAACCAATAAAATTAAAACTAATTTGATTCTTTTCACTTTGTTTCCTCCTATTTTTTATATAGTTAATTCTAATTACCCAAAGTCTTACTTGCTTCCGTCACAGCATTTGCTAATGCTGTTTCAATCACATTTCGATTGCCTGTTACATCTAAGATGATTTGCTCAAATGCAACACCTACTGCACTGCGTGCATCTGATGATCCAACATAGGCTTGATCGAAGAATAAATATTCTGTTTGAAGTTTAGCTGCTCTAGCTGCTTTTGAAATCATTAAGCTTTGACCTACAACTGGATTACCATTGACATCAAATCCAGAAATGAACTGAATATATTGTTCACTATTTAATACTGAAGTTCTCACTGGGCTATATCCTGTTAAGATACCAAAGTCAAGTTGTACTTCATAGCTTGTTAAATACTTCAAGAATAACCAAGAAGCTAATTTTTCAAGGTCTGTTCCCTTATTAACTAAAGAAATGTTTGTACCTTGTTGAATCGCTGTACGATTATCTGGTAGGTCTGCATTGTAGAACATAGGTGCTGTTTCAAATTCAAACGGATACACATTTGGACCAGGAATAAATTCTGGTGCATTATAACGTGCTCCTGCAGTTGAACCTACAGTTACAAACGTTTGACCTAATTTAAAGATATCAGAAGCATAATCTGAAGTCCAGTTTGCTGGAAGTGTGAATATGTCTCTATGGTCATAGAAGAAATTAAGCATTTGTCTTGTTTGAGGATTATCAAATAAGATGACACCTTGACGCTCTGCATTAATTCCAGTATAATTTCCACCCCATTGTCTAGTTAAGGTAATAAATGCGTTCGCATCTGAGTCATATGAGAATGGAACAAATCGATCCTTAGCTAATTGAATGGCATCTGCGGTAATATGTAATGAAGTATTGGTTGATTGGTTAAATAAAGCTGAAACTTGATCAATATAACTTGGAGCTAAAGCTTTAAGTTCATCTGCTAAAGCGAATAGGTCTTGCCATGTTTCTGGGAATGCATCAATCGTTCCATTCGCAATCAACATATCAAACACAGTCTTGTTATAAATAACGAACTCTGTTGATTTATTAAATGGTAGAGAGAAATATTCACCATCAGAAGTATATTGATTATTTTCACGACGATAATTTGGGGTAATATCAATGAAACTTCCTGTTGCTGAATTATCAAATCCCCATGTTGGGTGATTCATATATGGGTTTACTGAAATAACTGCATTATTATCAATGTATTCCATGACATGGTCTGGATAACCTTGAACTAAGTTAGGTAGAGTTCCACCTTGAATTGAACGAACCATGGTTGTTCTTAATTCATCATAGTTATTTCCTTGTTTAACAATTGTTACTTTAATTTGTGGATAAATCGCTTCAAAAGCTCTTGCATAACGGTTAAATGCTGCTTCAATAGTTGATCCATGTGGAGTCCATAATGTAATGTTGATTTGATCAGATCCTAATGATGTTGGAATGTTGGCATTAGCTTTAACGGTTAATGTAACTGATTGTGAGGTTGAGAAGCCAGCGCTATTTGTAATCGATACGGTTAATGTATAACGACCAGGTCTAGTTGTTGAATATGTACCTTGTACTGAAATATTTGATGTAATATCACCATCAAGTGCATCGGTTGCGACAACACCACGAATAGGTTGATATGGACTAGATCCAATATAGTAGCTTTGACGATCTTCAACGTGTAATAGCTTTGGATTGGTTGCAACGGTTACAGTCACTGTACGTGTAGTGATGTTTCCTGCATTATCACTTACTGTGTATGTCACGTTATAAACACCAATTTGGTTAATGTTTACTGAAGATGAATCAATGACGATTCTTGAAGTAATTAAACCATCAACATTATCATTTGCTGTAACACCAGTTGCATAATTAGGTGCTGGATTACCAAGTTGAACTACATAATTTCTTGTTCCACCAAGTGTTGGTGCAGTTTGGTCTAAAATAACAGTAACTTTTCTTGTTTCTAAAGCTTCATTACCAGCCATATCTGAAACACGATAAGTGACATTATAGACACCAGGTGTTTGTAAATCGACTTCTGATGAATCAATAACAATCTTATCTGTTAAATCATCATCCACATCATCAATCGCTGTAACACCTTGTGTAAAGCTTGGTGCAGTTTGACCAATATAATATGTGATATCATTTAAACCACTAATTAATGGAGCTTCATCATCATCAGCACTTGCTTCGCTAAGCACGCGTACATTGAATGAAGCTGATTGTTCATTTCCTGCTAAGTCAGCGACTGTTACACTTACTGTATAAAGTCCTGGAGTTGAATAATCGACATTTGTTTCATTGACAACTATACGAGATGTGATGTTTCCATCGACATCATCTGTAGCAACGATTGCTGTTAAATAATTAATCGCTGGATCACCAATGATATATCTAAAATTTCTTAAACCACTAAACGTTGGTGCTTGATTATCTTCTCTAACAAAAACGTTAACGGTATGCGTTTCCGTATTGTCTGCAGCATCTTTAGCAGTATAGGTAAGTGGATAAGTTCCAACTGTTGTTAAGTCTACTTCTGAATCATCAACAACGATAGAACTTGTAATATTACCAAATGATAAATCAGTTGCTGTAACGTTAGATAAGAAATCAGGTTCTGGGTGATTTATATAGTAGATAATATCGTTTGCGTTAATCGTAATGTCGTTTGCTGTTACAGTCAAGTTAATCGTAACGGATGCTTCTGCACCTTGTGGATCTGTGACTGTAATGGTGTATGTATGACTACCTACTAATCCAACGAAAATACCATTTCGAATCCATGATTCTGATAAATTATGCGTAATAACGAGATTAGGTACGTCATCATCGTTTATGTCACTTACTGTAACACCTGCTAATGGATCAAATGCTTGTCCGACTCTAACTGTGCGGTTAGCATTGGTTACCGAAATCTCTGGGGCAGTGTTTCTGACGCCAGCACACGCTGCTAGCCCCACCATGAAAAACATGAGCAATACTATGAATACTGTTTTTTTCATTACTTTCCTCCTTAATGATTATCCTTTTGTTCCACTTCTTCCTACTCCTGACATAATAAACTTACGTAATGATAAGAATACGATGAGGAGAGGAATCGTGACGATTGCACTTGCTGCAATTTGTAGGTTGTACATCGCCCTACCTTCAATGCCTGATGTAACGAAGTTATCAGAATCTCTAAGTGCTACTGAGATTAACCAGAAGTTTTTACCTTCGTTTCCACCCATTGATGTAATTAATCTTGGCCAAATGAATGCGTTCCATGAGCCAATAACGCTTAAGATGGTGATGGTGAATATGGTTGGTCCTGCAATAGGAACCATAATGCGTGTTAAGAATTTAAAATCACTACAACCATCAACACGTGCTGCTTTATATACACTATCTGGAATTTGTTTGAAAGTCTGTCTTAAGAAGAAAATGTAGAAGACGCTTGTCATAAATGGAACAATCATGGCTAAGAAGTATTGATTGTTTCCACTTTCTGAACCAACCCATCCAAATCCATTACGTGATACCGTAATAAAGTTTGTAATGACATATAATTCACCTGGAATCATCATGGTCATTAACAAGATCGAGAATATCGTTTCTCTACCTTTGAACTCAAGTTTAGAAAATGCAAATGCTGCAAATATGGTGGTAATAACTGTTCCTATGGTTGATAGAACACCTACATAAATGGTATTGCGAATGTATAAACCAAAGTCCATAACACTTAATACATACTTAATATTCAACCACTGCATATCCTTTAATGCTAAGAATAGTTTTGGATTTAAAGCTTCGTTACTTTCGTAATAGGTTTTTAAAGCTGTAATAACCATCCAGTAGAAAGGAATAAAGATAAATAGTGCAATGATTGCTAAAAACGAATATGTGACAAACATACGTATAACTGTTAGGTATGTTTGCTTACGTATTTTATCTCTTAAAGCAAGTTCTTCTTTCGTGATATCAGCACGTTCAACTCTTTCAGGTTTCTTTTCAAAGAGTTTCTTTATTTTAGTAGCTGTTCTTTTCAAAAAGCCAACTAATCCGTATCCTGCTGCATATGTTAGAATCTTGAAGGTGTTGATGAAACGAATCACTGCTGAGAAAACGTTTAATGTGAGTAATGAAATAACTCCTTGGATAAATGTATTAAATGACAGCCATCCATCATATTGATAATCATTACGGTTCTTAAGAGCTTTTAAATTAATAACAAATAATGGAATAGCCACAATCATGAAAATTGCAGTTAATGACATACCAAAATTGACATCACTTGTAGTTAAAGATCCAATAAACGTATCATATGTGTAGCTTTCAGGTCTAACAGGTGCTTCATTTGGAACAATAATGAGTCTATATAATCTAAGAAATATAAACACATACATGACAATGAATAAGAAGTCAAAACCGAGGCTAATCTTTTCAAGAATTTTTGATTTTTTTAAAATGTTAATGTCGTTCATAGATTATACCTCCTAGTAATGTACGCGTTTCTTGCCTACATACATTTGAAGTAATGTAAAGACAAGAATAATTAAGAATAGAATAATCGAAGCTGCAGCGGCGAGTGACAAGTTACCTGGAGCTGTATTATTAATGTAATCATAAATATAGAATACGATGGTCTTAAGGTTATACTGAGCACCTGCAGGAGCAGCAGTATCACCAAAGATAGCAACAACCGATGAATATGTTTTAAATGCACCAATCACAGATGTAATGACGATATAGAAAATCATTGGTGATAATAAAGGAACAGTGATTCTTCTAAATACTCTACCTTTAGGTGTTGCATCAATATCAGCTGCTTGATAGTATTGACGATCGATACCTTGAATAGCTGATAAGAAAACCATAATCTTAAATGCTAGTGAATCCCAAATCGTGTAAACAAATAATACGGTAAATGCACTCCAATATGATGCTCCACGATCTATCCATGTCACCGGTGCGATTCCAAATAAGCCTAGGAACTGATTAACTAATCCAAAGTTACCACTAAACATATAAGCAAATACTAATCCGATAGCTATAGTATTAGTGACATAAGGAAGGAAGAAAATCGTTGTAAATAAGTTTTTTAATGGTTTAATCGAGTTTAAAGCAACCGCAATAATTAATGAAAGTATGACGGATAGTGGTACAGTTAAGAAAACAAGTAACAGTGTATTTGTAATGACACTGGTTGGATATCCTTGCATGGGTTTTATGAACCCTGCTGAATTAATAATTTGAGTAAAATTACCAAATAGAGAATATCCAGAAATTGTACCATCACTTAATTTATATCCACGGTAAATAACGAGTATAAATGAGTTAAAAATGGGATAAAAAGTGAATATCGCTAATAAAATAAGTGCTGGTGCAAGATAAAGTAGAGCTCTACCAAATGTGGGGAGTTCTAATTTAAAATGGATTTTATCTTCAATTTTTACACGTCTTTTGGAAATATGATTTTTGAATCGTGTGTAATATTTTCTTATTTTCCAAATGACATTTTTAATCACTGTCATCTGATTACATCCCCGCTTTCAAGGTCAAATAAGTATATTTTATCTTCTCTAATGACGAGTTTGAAATCTTGGTTAACATCATGAACCGTTTCTGAATCAACAAGTGCACGTACTTGTACGCCACCAAGTTCAAAACGAATCATGGTATCTCTACCAATGGTTTCAATGTCTATAATTTTAACCAGGGTTCCCTTTTCACTTAATTTGAAGTTTTCTGGTCTCATACCGACATTATAGAAACCATCTTTTCCTTTTTTAGGTGCAAAGAATTTCCCATCAATAAATAATTCATTGTTTTTAATTTCGCCTTTTACGATGTTGATTGCTGGGCTTCCTAAGAATTTTGCAACGAATAGATTTACTGGATTATTATAAACTTTTTGTGGTTCATCTTTTTGTTGTTCTAAACCGAAATTCATGACTACGATTTCATCACTGATTGACATCGCTTCTTCTTGGTCATGGGTAACAAATATCGTCGTAATACCTGTTTCTCTTTGAATACGCTTAATTTCTTCTCTGGTTTGAAGACGTAATCTTGCATCTAGGTTTGATAGTGGTTCGTCTAATAAAAGAACTCTTGGTTTTTTAACTAAAGCGCGCGCAATCGCAACTCTTTGTTGTTGTCCACCAGATAATTGTCCTGGTTTTTTATCGAGTTGATCTTCAATACCAACAAGCTTAGCCATTTCATCAACGAGCTTCAAAGCTTCTGGTCGTTCAATCTCTAAATTTTCGAGTGGGAACATGATGTTTTGTCTAACTGTCATGTGTGGATAAAGTGCATAGTTTTGGAATACCAAACCAATACCTCTTTTATCTGCTGATAGTTTAGTAACATCTTCATCACCGAAGAAAATTTTACCTGATGTAGGTTTGTGTAAACCTGCAATCATAAACAGTGTTGTTGTTTTTCCACAGCCTGATGGTCCTAAAAGACCAATTAACTTACCCGAAGGAATTGTAAGTGTTAAATCATCGACTGCTCGTGTTTCTTTTTTGGCTTTGTCAATAAAAACCTTCGTTAATTTCTCTAATCTAATCTCCATGCTAAACTCCTATTCTCTATCTAATATTATCTTTTGGAAATTTTATAAAAATAAAAGCGCTTTTAGTTACCCTAAAAGCACCATATTTTATGGTTTAAATGAATAAGCGTTGTTTCAGAATTTGAACTAAATTTATTGATAAAATCTGCTATCATTGCGAATTCACCTCATTGCCTTTTATTATACTATAATAATGTATAAAAAACAATGAAAAATCAGAAGCAATAAAAGCATATTTACTAAATATTTTCAAACAATATTTGTGAAAGCGCTTTTAAGGGGTAATTAAATTATATTATGACTCAAACTATTTGTCAATTAATAATTTTTTATTATTACCCTGTAAAAATTATGACATAAAAATGCCTTTTGAAGATGGTAGTGATAATGTGAGGCTAGAACCGTTTGAAAGAGTGATTGATCCATAGATGCGTTCGACTAATTCTGGATGATCTATGAAAGGATTTCTATTTTGTTGGTAACTATAAATGACGTTGTTTCGATTTCGCTCAAAATCATCCACTGGGTCTTCTATGTGCCATTTTAGTAAAGTTTGGAGATATGCCATTTCATATTTTTCGGGATAATTATCTACTAAACTTAGGTGAGTATATCTAACATCCATATAAAATAATATTCTAGCAATATCACCTTTGTCTAGTTCTCCCGGCCAGTATCCTGAACCTATTTTAAAATGTGTTCCTGATCCATCAACAAAAGGAAAATTACCTCGTGTACTATTAATCGACGGGTTAGCAGGTTTTAAATTGTGAACATCTGATCCTTCGTGTCTACTACTTGAACTCGTATCTACTCCTAATAATGACTGTGGCCAAACATGTTCTCTATTCCATATATTGTTTGGATCCCAAGTGTTTACAACAGATGCCCGGTTGTATATAAGTATAATGCGATTACTGTTATTTGGATCAACATCGCTAATTGGTAAAATAGTTTTTGCTGCATCGTAAGTCAATTTAGTCATAACTGAAATAATCGCATTTAACTGGTTTCTTACCTGATAATCTGCTAATCCATTTAATGTAACATAATATCCCTCGTAAACTGGACCTGATAAATCCTTCCATACCGCTTTAAGGGTTATATGATTGGTAACTGGTTGACTGAATTGATAGAACTGAACACTATCATCTAATAATTTCCAACCTAAAAATTCAAAACCGTCTTTATCTGGGTCATCAATTTGCTCTATGACTCCTAAATACTTGACTTGAGTCTCATAAATGATTGCGTCATCGATGAAAGTCACATCATATAATTGACGATCATAATAAATAAATAGCTCTAATTGAGGTTCAAAATCATGCCATCCCTCGAGGGTTGACAACTCTTCATTGATAAAGAAACCATGAACAGATGCTGTATATGAGACGTTCTTATTGTAGTCATCAACAATGTCGAGTTCGTTGTAAAGAGTATAATTATCATTAGCTATATTTTGGCGATAAATATAAACGGTATAACTACCTGATGTAACCTCAATAAACTTAGCATAAAGGATTATATGCGTATTTATCACGATGTTACTAGGGGCAATTTCATCAAATTCACTATCTAAATACCAATTATCAAAAATGTGATATGGTTTTGTGGGATCTTCAATCCATATAATTTCTTGACCATATTTATATGAATCTACAAATGAAAGATCTTCTTCAACTTGATATGTGACTTCATAAGTCAATCGATCTAAATATATGACTAAAACAAGGGGCTCTTGAATCGTTAATAAACCTTCGGTTGTACTTAAATCTTCATTGATTTCAAATCCATAAGGTATGTCATCAAATGTGATTTGAGTAAGGTACGTTCCTATGAAAAAATTTTCAGATAATAGATTGTAATCTTGACTCATTAAGTCTTCTTCATAAATGTTAACTTGATATGTGCCTTCAGTGATTTCCGTGTATTTTGCATATAACGTAACATCTCCTGTTACGAACATCTCATCATGTGCTATCAGTGTAAATGCTTCATCTAAAAACCAACCATCGAATTGATAGTAATCGATTTGAGGTGCTTCAATCAACTCGAGATCTGAACCGTATTTTTGATTAATAGTTGTCAATATGGTCTCGTTATAGATATAGGTTACATCATTAAAGTTTCGGTCATAGAAAACACGTAAAACAAGTTTAGGCGCGTTAAATAATGTTCCACTTAAAATACTTCTTTCTTCATTAAGAGTAAATCCTTCTTTTTCGACTTGATAATTGACTAAATCTCCAACGGTTCCTGTAAATGTATAGGTTGCTTTTTTCTCATACGTGTTATTTATAACACGCTGCTCAAATATTTCAACATCATATGAAACTTCTTGAATAAGTTCGAAAGTTGCTATTAACTCATAATCTTGATCAATCACTGTATCAAAATCAAATAATGATCCTTGATAATACCAACCCATGAAGAAATATCCCTCTTTCGTTGGGTTTTCTGGTTGGTTCAGTGTTGTCTGGTCATCAACTAAGAAAACATTCTGTTCATCTTCAATAATCCATGTGATTTGATGTTTGATTCCTAGTCCTTTAACTGTGATGATAAATATGTTTGTCCGTGTTTTTCCATCAATCGTGACATATAAGGTTAAAATCACTTGCGTATCTTGTTCAGGTCTCGTAACTATACCTTGATTCGATAGAACATTAGGGTTTGAACTTTCCCATACTAAAAGGACTCTATTTGGGAAATTTGAGTCAACTGGTAAGTTTAAGTTGCTATTGACATTGTTAATCGTATCATTCTCAGAATAACCGATTTCAATGGATTGAAAAATGTCATCATGCCGTATCTGATCAGGCGTTTCTTGGCATCCGATTAAGAGAATCAAAGTTACTAATAAACCGAATATTAAAGTAATTTTTTTCATTTCGTTCCTCATTGTGTTTGTTCATGTTAGTGGGCATTGCATAACTATTGTAATACTTACCTTATAAAAAGACAAGCAAATAAAAATCTGTTGATGTTTATAAATGATTTAATCATAGAAAAAATAACCTCCCCAAAATGGAGAGGTTGTGATTAAAATTCACAGTTTTTTGGTGTACGTGGAAATGGAATAACGTCTCGAATATTTTCAACACCTGATAGATACATGATTAATCTTTCAAATCCTAGACCAAAACCAGAATGAACACATCCACCATAACGTCTTAAATCTAAATACCATTCTAAATCGTCTTTTGGAACACCCATTTCATCCATACGTTTGATGAGCACATCTAAACGCTCCTCTCTTTGAGAACCTCCAATAAGCTCTCCACTACCAGGAACGAGAAGATCCATCGCCGCAACTGTCTTACCATCATCGTTTTGACGCATATAGAATGCTTTGATATCTTTGGGCCAATCAATCACAAAAACAGGGCTCTTAAAATGTTTATCTGTTAAATATTTTTCATGCTCTGTATTAATGTCTTGACCATGCTTTGGCGTATTTTCAAATTTGACACCACTATTTAGTAAGATGTTAATAGCATCCTCATGGGTTACTCTGGCAAATGGTTTATCGAGCACTCTTTGGAGTCTATCTGTAAGTCCTGGTTCAACAAATTGATTAAAGAAAGCCATTTCTTCTGGGAGCTTATCAAATACATAACGAATGACATATTTTACCATCGCTTCTGCAACTTCCATATTTTTCTCCAAATCAGCAAAAGCCATTTCTGGTTCAATCATCCAAAACTCTGAACCGTGTCGTTGCGTGTTTGAATTTTCAGCTCTAAATGTTGGTCCAAACGTATATACATCTTTAAAAGCTAAAGCAAATGTTTCTGCTTCAAGTTGGCCTGTGACTGTTAGATTAGTTGCTTTACCAAAGAAGTCTTTTTTGAAGTCTATTTTTCCTTCTTCTGTCTTTGGAATTTGATCAAGCGGGAGTGTTGTTACACTAAACATTTGTCCTGCACCTTCACCATCATTTCCTGTAATAATTGGTGTGTGTGTATAGATGAATCCTTGACTTTGGAAAAACTCGTGAACAGCGAAAGCAGCAACACTTCTAAGTCTAAAAACAGCATGGAATAAATTGGTTCGAGGACGTAAATGTGCAACCTCTCTTAAGAACTCTCTTGAGTGTCTTTTTGGTTGAATTGGATAGTCTTCTGGAGCATCTCCTAAAAGCGTGATTTTGGTTGCTTTAATTTCAAAAGCTTGCTTTGCCTGAGGGGTGAGCACAAGATGTCCTTCAATCGATATCGAACTACCTACTCTAATCTTTTGTATATCTTTATAATTATCCAACATATTTTCTTCATATACAACTTGCAATGAATCAAAAAATGTTCCATCATGAAAATTGATAAAACCAAACTCTTTTTGTGCTCGATGGTTGCGAACCCACCCTTTTAATTCAAGCATTTTATTTACATGTTCTTGAGGATTTCTAGTTATCTTTTTTACGGTTGTTTCCATATGATCACCTTTCTATTAAACGGCTTTATAAAGCCTTATTATTGTGTTAAAAATAAAACGCCCTTAGTAAAAATCTAAGGACGTCAATAAACGCGGTACCACCTTAGTTCTAGAATAACTCTAGCCCTCTAAACCTTTAACGCAGGTATACGTATAGTTCTACTCTCCACTTGGATTTCTTCTATCTCTTCGAGTGTTTTTCACTATCTATTTTTGACTAGGCTTTCACCCTCCCTAGTTCGCTTTGCAAAGGTTAAGATACTTACTCTTCTCATCATCGATTTCCCATCTATTATATCTTTATTTATATCATTTGTCAATCGTTATTGTCTTCTACAACATCATCTTCATCAGCTTCATTTGATTCTTCAATTAAGTCAAATTTGGCCTCAGAAATATGCTTGAATTTCTTAGATATTTTACTTGATGTTGTATGAACTTGGTCAGCATTTTTTTGAACTGATTCAATCGATTTTTTCAATTTGTCCCAGCGTTCAGAATAGCGTTTAAACTCATCTCCAAGTTTCTTCAATTCTTCAATAATCGCTAGTGCTTGTTTATCTCTTTCGAGATTGACAACAACCATTTGAATTATGGTCAATGTAGAGATTAACGTTGTAGGTGATACAAGCCAAATATTATGCTTATTTGCATACTCAATCAAGTCTTCATGATAAGCAGTTATCTCTGCAAAAATAGCTTCTGCAGGAACAAACATGAAAGCTTGATCGCCAGTTTCATTAGTAATAATGTATTTCGTCTTAATATCCGTAATATGTTTTTTAATATCTGATTTGAAATCTTTTTCTGCTTGCTTACGATCAGCATCTCCAAGATTTCGATCGACCATTCGTTTATAATTATCTAGTGGAAACTTAGAATCGATTGCTACCATTCCTACAGGATCTGGTGCATAGATAATCGCATCCGCAATATATCCATTTGATAGTGTTTTTTGCTTTTCGTATAGTTCTTTATTATCACCTAAAACCGCAGACAACAGCTGGTAAAGCTGAACTTCGCCGAAGATGCCTCTTGTTTTTTTATCGGTTAACAAATCGTTAAGCGAGACAACTTGAGTGGACAAAGATTCAATCTTTTTTTGTGCTTCATCAATTCTTCCAAGTCTTTCGATTACGTTTGTAAATGTTCTATTGGTATCTTCAAACCCTTTTCCTAGACGCTCTTCAACTTTATCATTGATAGCTTTTAACTGTTTCTCAATATGAGTCATCATCTGATCTTTGAATTGATTCAAATCTGTTTGACTCGATTTATTTGAATCATTCATTAATTTTTGGAGCTCAAATTTTAGATTGCCATATTCTTTTTGATTATCTTTCTTTAATTCTCCATATTCGTCTTTTAAATAAATCTTCAGTTCATTTTGAATATCTTTTTGTTGATCAATAAGATGGAGGTCAGAAGATTTATTTCTACTATTTTTGATTATAAGTAATACATTTGTTAAAAGCACAATAGCTAATAATCCTAAGATGATATAATCCATGTAAAATCCTCCTTATATATCCTCTAAATAATAAATATGCGTGATGTTATCCTTGTTTTCTACGTAAAAAATGATATATGTATCTTTTGAAAGAATCATGTCGTTGACTGATGTGATAAACCCATCATCATTCATCGATTTAGCATAAAGTCTTTGTTTGTGGCTTGGAATCATAACATCCTGGTAAGCTCTACTTACCAAATCTGTACAATAGTATTTATATTTCATATCCAAGAAAAACCAAAAATTATAAAGTGCAGTTCCTACCTTGTCCATAGCAAAATCAACTGCTCCATCGATTTGATCAGATGTGATATTCTTAACTCTTAATCCTACAAAATCATTACGGTAATTACGCCCAAAATAGGGGTATGCTTTATCTGAAGTTCGACGATATGTTGGATCTAGCCAATAATTATCTGTGCTCACATCTATCACTGTGCTGTAATCATGTGGCCTATTGCCGGGATGCGTCATGATATCCCATAGTGACTCATCACTATCTGGAAATCCAACTGCTTCGACGAATGTCCCCTCCCCTGTGTGAATCGCAGCATGTCCACCAAAATAATAGGAAATAAATTGATGTATGATTGGTATGTGAGGAAAAGGTGAGTCTTGTGAAACAAAGATGTCTCCTTTTTGTCCAAGTTCCAAACGAGTACTTGATTGAAATACACTACGTGTATCGGATAACTCATATGATGTTTCACGTGAAACACTGTAGTATCTTCTTATCTGTTCAACACCTTTGATAGTGACAATTTCTTCTATGTAATTGCCTTTAGCTCTTGCTTTAAATGCGTCAATTTCTTTGTTTACTTGAATGTTTTCAGAGATTGCAACACCTAAACTATAGATTGCTCCTGATATAGCGAGTATAAAAAAGAGTTTTACAAATCGTAAAATAGTCCACTTTCTTTTTCTTTTTATCTTAGTTGTTGCATTCCACGTGATCATCTTTTTCACCTGCCTGAAATCGAAAATATTATACCATAAAACAAAAAAAGTAGTCAGATTGACTACCTTTTTGGCTTAATGACTAATGCTCTTTCTTCGCCTTCGCCTTCAGACTCTGTGATGACATCTCTCCACTCGCTAAGTTTCGTGTGAATAATGCGACGATCATAGGCGTTCATCGGATCAAGTTTGACAGCAATTTTTGTTTGAGCGACTTCTTTTGCTGTTTTTGTAGCAAGTATTTCTAATTGCTTTTTGCGATTTTCATGATAGCTTCCAATATCAAGTGATATGATGAGATGTCCATCAACAAAGGTATTTAAATAGTTTCTTAACATAAACTGAAGTGCAACCAGTGTGCGTCCTTCGCGACCAATTAATAATGCATTTTCATCTGATTCAACGTGATAGTGTATTTCTTCACCATCAGTTATCGTACGAACTTCCATACGTGATTTGACTTCTAAGTTCTTTAATATTGTTTCTAAATACATCTTACCTTCGAGAGCTAAACTGATGTTTGGTGTTGCTTCATATGTAGAAACAGATGAAATTCCAAATAATCCTTTTTTCTCTTTAATCACGGTTAATTTAATTTTTTCTTTTTGTATCTTTAACATCTCTACAGCTGTTTTTTCAGCATCCTGAAGAGATCTAGCTTCAAATTCTACTCTTTTAAGCATCGTTTCTCACCCCAATAACTGTTTTTGCTTTAGACGTTCATGTTTCTTTTCATTTAATCTACGGTTGACTAACGTCTGACCTAATGAATACATATTACCAAAAATCCAATATAACGCGAGCGCATTACTTGAGAAAGATGCAACAGCCATAATCACAATCATGAATGTGCTGACAAACTTCATTGTTTTTTCTGTTTGCATCGCTTGAGGATTTGGTACATGTTTTCCGGTATTCTTTGCATAACTTGGTTTCTTCATCGATATTTTTTGAAGAATATACATTGTTCCACCAACGATAATCGCTAAGATGGTACTAATGACAGGTTCGCTACCCTTCGATAAATCAACTAAGCCAAATAGGAAATTAACATTTTTAACACTATCAGCATACATACCACCTTCAAGTGTTATACGACGAACAACACCATACATTGCAATAAAGATTGGCATTTGCAAGAATGGGAATAAACATCCTAAAACATTAATGCCGTGCTTTTTATAAACCTGAAGCAATTCCATTTGCATCATTTGCTGGGATTGTGGATCTTTTCTTGTTGCGTATTTTGCTTGAACACGTTGCATTTCAGGTTGTGCTAAATTCATCTTAATCGATAAATCATTACTCTTTGCATAAATAGGCCATGCTAAGGTACGTACAACTATAGTTGTAAATAAAATACCTAATGCGAATGAGCTTCCCATAAATGAAGCAAAGAAATGCATTACAAATGCTACTGGGATCACTAAAATCCAATCGAAGAATGAAGCGTCCTTTGTTGAAATTGGTTTTTCTCCACCTGCTACATATACATCAAATGATTTCGATATACCTCCATAAGTGAATGTGACTTCAAATAACACTTTATTCTGAAATTTACCATCTTTGATTGTTTCATATTCATAGGAAAAGTTTTCTACATAGTCACTACCATTTAATGTAATGATTTGTCCATCACGTTGTACAGCATATATGACCATATCAGCTGGATTGAATGCTTGTCCAATGCGTAGTCTTACATTTTGTTCAACAAATCTGAAACCTAACATGACGATTTCACTTGCATCCCCATTGAGATCATCAGGATCGGGGATTACATAAATTTGAAATGTCTTCTCAATACTTTCATTTTTAGGTTCAATCGTATATGTTCTGACACCTGTTTCGTCTCCCACATATGTCGTTGGGAGAGTATCTTGATCAACTAAAGATAAACTACCATCTTTGTTAATATCCCAAAATGAAACACCGTCTAAACCTCTGATGTTAATCGGTTGCCCCTCATTATAGACTAATTTTTCTGGTGTTGGGTCATTGACCACAAATGTTTTTGTTGATGTGTCAGATCGTCCACACGCCGCCAAACTAATCACTAAGAAGAGCATCATAACGATAAAAATAATTTTTCTATTCATTTGCTTTCTCCATAAGTTTTGATTTTTCAAGTATACTTGTAAGTTTTTCTTTCATCTCTTGGTATTTGAGTTCTTTGGCAATTGGCTTAATGACTATTATAAACAATTTATTAAGTATAAATTGATTTGATAAATCTTGAATAATCATACGTACTCTCCTTTTACAAAGATTACGTTCAACTGCATTACCATACTTTTTACCAATTGATAATGCAAATCTAAAATGTTTAGCTTCTAGATCTGTATCTTGATATACTGCAAAATAACTGTCACCCTTGATATTTTTCTTCTTGAAAATCGCATCGATTTCGCTACTTTTCTTTATGCGATATCTTTTTTTCATAGTTTTAAAAAAAGGATTACTCAAAAATAACGTTAGTCATTATTTTAATCGAGTAATCCAAGTGTTTTAAAATAATATTCAATTAAACAGTTAATTCTGCGCGGCCTTTCAATCTGCGACGAGCGAGTACGCGACGACCACCAGCAGTAGCCATTCTTGCTCTAAATCCATGAGTCTTTTGGCGCTTTTGCTTACTTGGTTGATATGTTCTTTTCACAAATAAAACCACCTTTCTTGCGAAACCATGCTTTTTCATTATATAAAAAGACCTATTTTTTGTCAACATAAAACAATGTTTTTATTGTAAAAATTCATACTTGTTTTTTTTAGTCGATTTTTACTGATTAAAAACACCCTTATAAAGCCATCAAATGTGTTTACAAATGTGGAAAACTTATTAACAAGTTACACACATTGTGGATAATGTGGAAAACTTAATAAATCGCTTTATAAAGCCATTTATTTTCAATGTTTAATCACAATGTAAGAATTTATTTCACAAAACCTTCACAAAGTTATCCACAAAAACTGTTGATAAGTTTTTCGGTTGAATAAATATATTTATGTTATCATGAATACACAAGAACAAAGGGGTAATATCAATGAATACTTATGACCTTCTATGGCAGAGAATTTTAAACGACTTAGAACTAACATTTAATGAAGAGACATTCACTGATGTTTTTGAGCCTTTAAAATCGACCCATAAATACGCAAACGGCCATGTATATGTCCTCGTTCAGTCAGAGTTTACTAAAAACAGAATCAATAAGTTATACCTTAACAAAATTAATGATATGGCTGAGAAATTCCACGGATCACCTATCCGTTTTAAGTTTGTTACAGAGTCTGAACTTATACCTGAGGAAACATTAATCAGTCCTGAACGTAATCTTTCTTTAAAATATCGACCAGGAAATTTAAACGCAACTTATACATTTGACAACTTTGTTGTTGGTAAGAGTAATATGTTCGCTTTCCGTATGGCTATGAAAGTTGCTGATCAACCTGGTGCAGTCGCTAACCCATTATATATTTTTGGTGATGTCGGCTTAGGAAAAACACACTTAATGCAAGCAATTGGTAACTATATTTTAGATGAAAACATCAATCAAAAAGTTTTATATGTTAAAGCTGACGGTTTTATTGAGGATTTTGCAAATCTTTTAAAAAGAGAAAGAATGGAAGATTTTAATGCGAAATACCGTGATATCGATGTCTTACTGGTGGATGATATCCAGATTATGGGTGGGGCTACAAAAACCCAAATGGAATTCTTTAAACTTTTTGACTATTTATATCAACAAAACAAACAAATTATTATAACATCAGATAAACCTGCTTCTGAACTGAAGAATATCATGACACGTTTAACCTCTCGTTTTGAAGTAGGACTGACAGTAGATATTCAAGTTCCTGATTTGGAGCATCGTATCGAAATCTTAAAAAGAAAACTTGCATCTGAGTCATCAGATATCCATGATATCCCTAGTGATGTATTAGAGTTTATTGCTTCTTCATTTGTTACTAACATTAGAGAGCTCGAAGGTGCATTAAAAAGAGTTTTATTCTATTGTTTAACAAACAATCTAGAATTGACTATTGAAACAGTGAATGAGGCTTTAGAACCTTTACTTAAAACAAAGCGAAAAAGTGATTCTTTAAATGAGAATAATTATGACAAAATTCAAAGTGTTGTTAGTGATTTTTATAATATTACGCTTGAAGATTTAATCGGTAAAAAAAGACATTCTAAATATATACTACCTCGTCATATCGCTATGTATCTTATTAAAACAAAATACAATATTCCTTATAAGACGATAGGAACTTTATTTGGAGATCGAGATCATTCAACTGTTTTAGCAGCTTGTGAAAAAATAGAAAATGATTTAAAACAAGATGCTGCTTTACGAATGGCTGTTGATACAATCATTAAAAAAATAGATGTTTTATCAAAGAAATAGATGTTTATAAAATGTTGGAAATATGGTATAATAAATGCAGTATAAAGCCTTTTTAATCATTTATCCACATACCCACACTTACAATAACAATAATTAAAGACTTAAACTAAATAAATAAAAGGAGCACGCACTATGATTTTCAGTATTGATCGTGATGTATTATTAAACCAATTACTTATTGTTCAAAAAGGATTACCTAATAAAACGCCACTTCCTATTTTATACGCTATAAAATTTGAAGTACATGAAGATCATATTGTTTTAACATCGAGTAATACCGATGTTGCTATACAAGTTTTAATTGATGATCACTCATTACAAATTAAAGAACCTGGTAAAGGAGCTGTTCCAGGTCGTTATTTAATTGAAATTATGAGAAAAATAACTTCTCAAAGAGTTGAATTTGCTTTAATTGAAGATAAATTAATCGTTATTAAAGCAGATCGTTCAGAATTTAAATTAAGATTAATGGATGTTGAAGATTATCCAGAAATTGATTTCCTCGATTTAGATGATCCAATCGCATTAGATAGTTTATTAATTAAAACGATTATTAAAGAAACAAATTATGCAACAGCTACATCAGAGAAAAGACCTATTTTAACAGGTGTTAATTTTAAGTATCACGATAATCATTTATATTGTGTAGCAACAGACTCATATCGTTTATCACAAAAAAATGTCAAACTTAGAACACATAGTAAAATGTTTGATATTGTGATTCCTAATAAAAGTTTAGATGAGTTAAGTAAGATTTTAGATAATTATAACGATGATGTTGAATTATATATAAATCCAAATAAAGTATTATTTAAAATGAATAAAATTTTATTTCAAACACGCTTATTAGAAGGTACATATCCTGACACAATGCGTATTATCCCAACAGAATTCCCAGTAGTAATTCCATTTAACAAAGAGGAGTTACTTGCAGCTGTTGAACGTGTGTCTTTATTATCACCAAGAGATCGTGAAACAAATTATAATATCATTAAACTTAATTTAAGACCTGATTATGTTGTAGAAATGAGTTCAACCAATAATGAAATTGGTGATGCACTTGAAGAGATCATCCCTTCTTCAGATGTTGTAGGCCCATCAATTAAAATTGCATTTAGTTCTAGATACTTAGTAGAAGCTTTAAAATCATTCTCATCAAATGAAATTTTTATCCAATTTGCTGGAGAAGTTAAACCCTTTGTTATTAAAGGAAATCTAGATCAAGATTTATTGCATCTTATCTTACCAGTTAGAATAGATTAATGAATCAAAAAGCCTTATTTTCAAACGTAAGGCTTTTTTTACGCTTAAAAGATATAACATACTTTATCCATAAAAAAAACTTGAAAATGGATGTTTTTTTACTTATATTATGATATAATATAAAAGAACAATGAGGTAAGATGAATGAATAAATTTAAAATTTCATCAGAGTTTATCACTTTAGGACAATTTTTAAAAGCAACTGATCATATTGGTTCAGGTGGAGAAGCCAAGTTTTTTTTATTAAATAACGACGTTATGGTTAATCGTGAAAAACGAACTGAACGCGGAAAAAAACTTTATCCAGGAGATTTTATTATCGTTGATGGAATGGAGTATATGATTATTAATGATCCAAAAAATCACGCTTAAGAATTTTAGAAATCTTGGATATTTTCAATTAAATATCGAAAAACCTTTTGTCTATCTATTTGGCGAAAATGGTAGTGGTAAAACAAGTATCTTAGAAAGTGTTTATTTTTGTGCGACGACTAAATCACATCGAACAAGTGATGAAAAAGAGCTCATTAAACGAAATGAAATGTTTGCTCATGTGAAAATTCAAACAATAGAAGATCGATATGAGCTTATATTGTCAAAACAAGGAAAAAGAGCATCAATTAATGGTGTAGAAAAAAGACGTATTAGCGATTATATTGGATATTTTTTTGTTGTGATGTTTGCTCCTGAAGATTTAGATTTAATCAAAGGAACACCAAGTGAGAGAAGACAATTTTTAGATTTAGAATGGATGCAACTTCATAAATCATATGTGAGACAGTTAAATACGTATAAAAATGTATTAAAACAACGTAATAGCTTACTTCGTAAAATTACGATAGGTGATGATTATACATTCTTAAACATCCTTGGAGAGCAATTATATGAATCAGGTGTTGAAATTATCAAAGAACGTACCCAATTTGTAAATGATTTAAATAAATATTTGCAAGAGGTATATCCTATTTTCAGTCAACATCAAGTTAAGATTATCTATAAACCTGATGTAAGTGAGACAGAATTTAAAAATCACATCCATAAACAGCAAAAACAAGATGTCATGTATCAAACTACAATGGCAGGTCCACATCGTGATGACTTTGTTATAGAATTTAATGGATCTGATGCAAAATCATATGCATCTCAAGGAGAACAAAGATTAATTGTTGTTTCGTTGAAGTTTGCATTATTGAGATTGATTGAAGAAAGAACGAAAAAGAGAGTTATTCTACTTCTTGATGATGTTTTAAGTGAACTTGATCAAGAAAAACAAGCATTATTTTTAAAGCACTTACCTAAAGAACATCAGATTCTTATGAGTAGTGCAATACCTATAAAAGGTGAACATATTCAAATGATTGAGCTTAAGAAGGAGACGATATAATGAGTACTTATGAAAAATATGATGCGTCGAATATTCAAATACTAGAGGGGTTAGAAGCAGTTAGAAAACGTCCTGGGATGTATATTGGTAGTACAGGATCAAGAGGATTGCACCATTTAGTATGGGAAATCGTCGATAACGCCATTGACGAAGCTTTAGGAGGGTTTGCTACCAATATTAGACTAGAACTCCTTAAAGGCGAAATCATACGTGTTACAGATGATGGTCGTGGTATTCCAGTTGACCTTCATCCTAAAACAAATCGACCCGCAGTAGAAACGATTTTAACATCACTTCATTCGGGTGGTAAGTTTGATGGAAAATCATATAAAGTATCTGGAGGTCTACATGGTGTAGGTGCTTCGGTTGTTAATGCTCTTTCTGAGTGGTATCTTGTTGAAATTTATCGTAACAATAAAATTTATGCCCAAAAATACGAAAGAGGAGTCCCTGTGACTGATCTTGAGATTACAGGAGTAAGTACTCACACGGGTACGGTTGTTACATTTAAGTCGGATCACTTAGTTTTCACTGAAACAACTGTTTATGATTATGAAATATTACGTAATCGTGTTCAACAGTTAGCTTTCTTAAATAAAGGAATTAAAATCACTATTATCGATGATCGCGGACCTATACCTATTGAACATACCTATCATTATGAAGGTGGTATTATTGAATATGTTCAATTTTTGAACTTAGGTAAAGGAAAAGTAAATCACGATATTTTATACATTGATAAAGAAGTTGATGGTATTACGATTGATATAGCCTTACAATATAATGATTCATATGCAACCAACCTATATTCATTTACTAATAATATCCCTACACATGAAGGTGGTATGCACGAAGATGGTTTTAAACTTGCTTTGACACGCGTACTCAATAAATATGCAAGTGAAAATAACTTCTTAAAGAAAGATGATTCATTCTTAGGTGAGGATACAAGAGAAGGTTTAACAACTATTTTATCTGTGAAACACCCAAATCCACAGTTTGAAGGACAAACAAAAACAAAATTAGGTAACCCAGAAGTTAGACAAATTACATCTCAAATCTTTGGTGAGGCTTTAGAAAGATATTTACTAGAAAATCCAGGAGATGCAAAAGCAATTATAGAAAAATGTTTGATGGCTTCACGTGCAAGAATTGCAGCTAAAAAAGCAAGAGAAGCCACACGACGTAAATCACCTTTAGATGCATTAGGTTTTGCATCAAAATTAGCAGATTGTAGAAGTAAAGATCCAGCGATTTCAGAGCTTTATATCGTGGAAGGGGATTCTGCAGGTGGATCCGCAAAACAAGGAAGAGAATCCGAATATCAAGCTATTCTACCACTTCGTGGTAAGGTTTTAAATGTTGAGAAAGCACGTATTGATAAGATCTTAAGTAATAAAGAAATTTTATCGCTTATTCAAGCGATTGGTACAGGTGTAGGTGAAGAATTTGATCCTGCAAATACGAGATATCATAAAATTGTTATTATGACCGATGCAGATATCGATGGAGCTCACATTCGTACACTCCTTTTAACTTTCTTCTTTAGATATATGAAACCACTAATTGACTTAGGATATGTGTTCATCGCTCAACCCCCTCTTTATAAAGTACAAGCAGGAAAACGTGTTGAATATGTTTATTCAGACGAAGCATTAAGTAAAATTCTAGAAGAAATCGGTGGACGTCCAAATATCCAGCGCTATAAAGGTTTAGGTGAAATGAATCCTGAACAATTGTGGGATACGACGATGGATCCAGAAACACGTACACTTCTTCAAGTGTCCTTAAAGGATGCAATGGACGCTGATCAAATATTCTCCATGTTGATGGGTGAAGAAGTTGAGCCAAGAAAGCAATTTATTCAAGAAAACGCAATATATGCAAACAATATTGATGCATAGAAAGGAACGATAACATGGATGATCAAACAACAAAAACCACTGAAGGTAATGTTAAAGAGATAAACATATCATCTGAAATGAAGACCTCATTTTTAAATTATGCAATGAGCGTTATCGTTTCACGTGCACTACCTGATATTCGAGACGGGTTAAAACCTGTTCAAAGACGTATTTTATATGCGATGAATGATTTAGGGATGACTGCTGACAAGCCACACAAAAAATCAGCAAGAATCGTTGGAGAAGTCATTGGTAAATATCACCCACATGGTGATTCAAGTGTTTACGATGCTATGGTTCGTATGGCTCAACCTTTTAGCTATCGCATGCCTTTAATTGATGGTCACGGAAACTTTGGATCTGTTGATGGTGATGGAGCTGCTGCGATGCGTTACACAGAAGCTAGAATGTCAAAAATCGCTGGTGAACTTGTTCGTGACTTAGAAAAGAACACTGTTAATTTTGTGGATAATTATGATGGTCAAGAAAAAGAACCAAGCGTCTTACCATCAAGATATCCTAATTTACTAATTAATGGTTCTACAGGAATTGCAGTAGGTATGGCAACAAATATTCCACCACATAACTTAGGTGAAGTGATTGATGGCACGTTAGCCTACATGGATAACGAACATATTACCATAAGCGAACTGATGGAACACATCAAGGGACCTGACTTTCCAACAGGAGGTCAAATCCTAGGTCTAACAGGACTTAGACAAGCGTATGAAACAGGTAAGGGAATTATTGCTAATCGAGCAACAGCAGAAATTGTTACACACAAAAATAGAAATACTATTATAGTTACTGCTATTCCTTATCAAGTGAACAAAACGACATTGATTGAAAGAATAGCAGATATTGCTAAAGAAAAAATCGTTGAAGGTATAACCGATTTACGTGATGAATCTAATCGTAAAGGCATGCGTATTGTCATCGAATTGAGAAGAGATGTTAATCCCCATGTCATGCTAAATAATTTATACAAGTATACTCAACTTCAACAATCATTTGGTATTAATATGATCGCACTTGTCAATGGACAACCTCAAATGGTGACCCTTCGTGACATGATTAAATACTACATTGAACATCAAGTAGAAGTCGTTCAAAGAAGAACGGTTTATGATCTTGAAAAAGCTGAAGCAAGAGAGCATATTTTAGAAGGATTATTGGTAGCTCTTCATGATATTGATCGTGCGATTGAAATCATTAAAGCAGCCAAAACCGGTGATGAAGCTAAAGAAGCTTTAATCTTCAATTATAAGCTCACAGATATTCAAGCAAGAGCAATTCTTGATATGCGTCTTCAACGGTTAACTGGACTCGAAATTGAAAAGATCGAACTAGAAGCTCAAGACTTAGCCATTAAAATTAAAGATTACAAAGAGATCATTGGTAGCCATGAACGTAAGATGGATATTATCCGCAAAGAGCTTTCAGAAATCAAAGCTCAATATCATGAACCTCGTTTATCTGAAATCAACCTACACGAAGATTTAAGTATCGAAAATGAAGACTTGATTCCAGTTGAAGATGTCATCATTACAGTAACAAATAATGGTTATATCAAACGAATGAAAGTAGATCATTATAAAACTCAAAATCGAGGTGGAGTTGGTATGTCAGGTATCAAAGTACACGAAGATGATTATGTTGAGCATATCTTAATGACATCTACACACGATTACCATCTGTTCTTCACAAACAAAGGGCGAGTTTATAAGATTAAAGGTTATCAAATTCCTGAAGGTTCTAGACAATCAAAAGGATTACCTATTGTCAACTTACTTCAATTTGACAAAGAAGAAACACTTGCAAGTTTTACTAATGTTAAAAACTTTGAAGCACAAGATGAATATCTAACGTTTGTTACTAAAAAAGGTGTTGTCAAACGCACACCAATTAGTGACTATCAAAACATTAGAACCAATGGTATTATCGCAATCAATTTGCGTGAAGATGATGAACTTTTAAATGTGACATTAACCAATGGTGAGAAACATATTATCCTTGGAGCGTCTAATGGTAAAGCAATCCGATTTAAAGAAACAGACGTGAGATCGATGGGTAGAACAGCTTCTGGTGTTCGTGGTATGAATATTGGCCTAAAGGATGAAGTTGTAGGTGTTGCTATAGTTGACAACAACGAACAAGATATCTTAGTTATTACGGAAAAAGGCTTTGGTAAGCGAACAATCGTTGATGAGTATCGTTGTCAAATTCGTGGTGGTAAAGGTGTCAAGACAGTTAACGTAACCGAAAAAAATGGACGACTATCGACATTAAGAACAGTTTCTGATGAAGATGATTTAATTGTGGTTTCTGATAAAGGTGTTGTCATTCGCACACATGTTGACCAGATTTCACAAACTAAACGAGCAACTCAAGGTGTTCGAATCATTCGACTTAGACCTGATCATAAAGTTTCAACTATTGCACTTGTTCCACGACAAGAAGAGGAAGATGAAATAGCAGTAGAGGAACAACATTTTGTACAAGAATCTATTCAAGTTGAACAACAAAAAAAGGTGATTGAAGCTGTTGATTTAGCTCCTGAAGAAATCGATGATGAAGCTGATGAAGTGATTACAACAGAATCATTATTTGATGAATAAATAAAGTAAAAGGATGTTGAAAAAACGTCCTTTTTTCTATGCCATATAAGATTAGAAATCTTAACAATCACATAATTATTAGCATCTATGATTTAAGTTTAATTTTTTCATGTATAATGAAAGATAGCATAAACAAGGACGTGACATACATGATTAGCAAACAAACAAGAAGATATTATTATATCTATATCGCGTTATTCTTTTTCCTAAACATCATGAATACATATTTTTTAACCATTCAAGAGCTCAATCGATATATTGCCCCATTTAGACATACGTTTATTGGCGAAGTTAATGCGTTCTTTGGTAATTTTTCAGTTCTTTTTTTCATCTTACTTTTAGTATCCATTTTCTTCCATAGAGCTAAATCACGTATGAAAGCTCTTATGTACATCACATTAATTTTGAATATATTTATCTATATGTTAGGCATTTTCAATCTCTTTTTTGGAACTTCGTTTTCAATGTCGTCCATTACTATCTTTAGAAACCCAGCCGGAGGATTTGCATTTGGAGTTATCCTTGAAGGTCTTCTAGAACTCTTTACTTATTATCGAATTGTTGTTTTCATACCTTTTATAACGTTGATGATTATGTTTATTAAGGGTAATCGAAAAGAACTAAAAGAATTCATTTTTCCAATCCGTTATAAAAGATATTTTTCAGGCTTTTTATTTGTCGTTATTTTAGTTTATGGATCTGTTTTTACCTACTATACATCATTTAGAAAAACACTTCCACTTAACGCAGTAAGAGCAACTTTTGCTATTCAAAACTTAGGTGTTTACCCCTATTATATGGGTGAATTTTTTGGTGAGCCATTTGAGCTTAATTATGAAGAATTTTTAAATCTAAAAAACGAAGATGAACTTGCTGAAGCTTTTCAGTATTATAACAAAAATCAAAGTTCTTATGTCAACTTCTTTGATGGAAAGACGTATAGTAATAGACTAATGATCGATCAAGCTGTCGATTCTTTATATGTGGATCCATCGATTGCTAATGGCAATAGTCTTCACGGAATTCTAGCAGGAAAAAATCTTGTTTTAGTTCATATGGAATCATTTAATTATTTCCTTCTTCAAAATGAATCAACACGATCACATTTCACTTTCCTACAACAATTAATGGAAGAAAGTTTTGTTTTCAATGAGTTCTATAATAATGTAGGTATGGGTGTTTCATCTGATGGCGAGCTCGCGATGTTAACGGGCTTATATCCTATGGGCGATCGTACACTTTATTGGGATTATGAAAAGATAAATTATCAGTTTGAATCTATTATCAAATATTTCAATCAAATGGATTTTTATACAGAAGCTATCCATGGTGATTTAAAAACATTTTACAATCGCGATAAAGTATATCCAGAACTATTTGAATTTGATAAGTTCTATGCACTCGAAGATTTCATAGAAGATGGTTATGTCGTTGAAAATGGGTATATGTATGACACGATTAATCAAAAAGTGCATCATAGTCCATGGATTTCTGATTATCATTTAGCAGATATCGTTTTTGAGATTGGATCTGGATTACTCCAAGCAAATCAACCATTTATGTTATTTCCAGTTATGATGATGCCTCATACACCTTTTGACTATGGTTTATTGGGCAATTCAAAAGACATCTACCCTGAATATGTAGACAAAATCAGCACCTTAACGCTTAAATATCTTAATTATGCAGATTATTATGATGATGTGATTAAACGTTTTTTCATTGGAGAATTTGGTGATGATCAAACACTTGATAATACGGTATATTTGTTTTATAGTGATCATGGTTCAGGGATCAAAAATGGAGATTTAGATATTTTATTCGATCGAAAACTAACAGTTATGGAAACCAGACAAATACTTCAACATGTGTTTGCGTTTCTCTATGTTCCAGGCGATGAAAGGGTTGATTTAGGAGACTACTCCATTCGAAAAGGGTTAATCACGGGAGAGCAAAACCTAGTTCGTAGCCAAGTTGATATGTATCGAACAATGATTGAACTATTTGATTTACCTGTTGAAAATCATGCCTATTTTGGTGTTCATGGCTTATCAACTGAACCCACCTTTGCACTTGACAATCGTCTGATGGACGTTGTTTTAGATGGCTTATTTTATTCAATGAGAAATCCATATCATACCAATCCCTCATTTTCGGATGTCCCTAAAGATATCTATAACTATATTTTTAGGTTTAAATTGTTATCAGAATACTTACTAACTAGAGGCAACATGATGCAAAAAGTCAATGAGGCTATTAATCGTGTTTATGGATAGAATAACTAAAAACCCATACAGATTATATTACCTTTTGAGTTTTTGTTACGTCATACTTTCGATTATCTTAGGTTTCATGCTTAAGAACGAACTTGTTATCTTTTTAGGCTGGAATATGGTTTTAGCAATATTCGTTTTAGTTTTAGCACAACTCGCTCATTCAATCATAGAAAAGAAAAAATCAAAAGGATACATTTTAAGCTTATTACTCATCTGGATTCTTTTTTTCCCAAATTCGTTTTATATGTTAACAGACTTTATTCATTTTCAAAACTATCAGTATTTTATTCATTATCCCGATGTATATGCGTTTAATCTAGCTGATTGGCTTGTTTTCTTCCATATCGTTGTTGGAGCTCTAGTCGCATTAAAGGTAGGTATATTGTCTGTTGATCATTTAATCATATACATCAAAAAACATCAATTCATATACCTATCTATTCTATTTTTAGCATCAAGTTTTGGTATCTATTTAGGTAGATTTATTCGTCTAAATTCTTGGGATATCTTTAAGATACACATCATCATTGGACAAGTTTTTGATCGTTTTGGTTTTATGATAAGTTTCATTGGATTATTCTTTTTGATTCATTGGTTATCGTATATTTTATTTAAAAAATAAAAGATTGATTGGAGGATTTAAAATGCGTGTATTAGTCGTTGGTGGAGCAGGATATATTGGCTCACATGCTGTAACTGAGTTAATAAAAGATGGTAATGAAGTTGTTATATTAGATAATTTATCTTCTGGATACATGGAACTTGTTCATGAAAAAGCAACCTTTTATTTAGGAGATATTAGAAAAAAAGAAGACATCATCCATGTTTTTAAACATGAAAAAATTGATGTAGTTATGCATTTTGCAGCGAAGATTATTGTTCCAGAATCTATTAAGATCCCTTTAGAATATTACTATAATAATGTAGAAGGTGTTCGGATATTACTTGAAGTCATGAATGAATTCAATGTAAAGAAAATCGTTTTTTCATCAACTGCAGCAGTATATGGAGAAGCGAGTGGAGTATGTTATGAAGATAGTCCAACAAAGCCAATTAATCCATATGGTGAGACTAAGCTTGCATGTGAAAAATTAATATCTTGGGTATCAATCGCACACGATTTTAGATATGTCATATTTAGATACTTTAATGTAGCGGGAGCGGACCCATCATTAAAAATTGGCCTTATGAAAGACCAACTCACTCATTTAATTCCTGTAGCTATCCAAGGGATTTTAGGTATTCGTGAAAAGCTTGTCATATATGGTAATGATTACCCTACAAAGGATGGGACGTGCATCAGAGATTATATTCACGTATCTGACTTAGCATACGCTCATGTCTTAGGAGCACACTATTTAATGAATGGTGGTCAATCAGAGATTATGAATTTAGGATCTAATTCAGGGTTTACTGTGTCTGAAGTTGCTCAAACCGTAAATCAAATAGCACCTCTAAAAGTTGAAATAGGACCAAGAAGAGATGGAGATCCTGCTGAATTAATCGCATCAAATGATAAAGCGAGACGCATCTTAAACTGGATACCAAAATATACGTTAAAAGACATTGTTATGCATGATTACTTATATCGTAAAAAGATATCCAAGAGATAAAAAAAAGCGGCTTCGCTTTTTTTATTATCTATAACGTATAATTTAAAACAATAGAAATAATTCCTACTAATAAACAGTAAATAGCAAAGTAAATCAAATTTTTGATTTTTACATATCTGTAGAGAAGTTTGATTGAGATGAAACTAAAGATGAAACTCATGACGAAAGCTAATGAATAACCGACCAAATGAATATTCTCGGTGACATCAATTGCTTCATAAATACCTAAGACGGTCACAGGTACAGAAACAATCAAATAACTTAAAAATGAAAATCTAAGAACTTTCTTCAAATCAATCTTTTGAACTAATCCACCTGTCATTGTTATACCACTTCTTGAAATACCTGAAAAAATAGCAAACATTTGAAACAAACCAATAACCCAAGCGTTTCTCCAAGAGACATCATTTTTCCACTGAATATCCCTAACTAAATAGACGTATGTTAGCAAAGCAGATGTCACAATGAGCGCAAAACCCACAGAAAGCAAATCATTCGGCAAAACATCCTTAATCAGCAAACCTATAATACCAATAGGAATAACCGCGATTAAAAGTTTTAAAACATAATGAAAATCTTCTTTACTTGTCTCTTCTCTTTTTACGACATACTTCCAAGTAGAAGACACTAAATCATTAACATCTCTCCTAAAGAAATATAGAAGAGAGAAAAAAGATCCAGCATTTGTTAGCATTAAAAAGATATGAAGATTAGACAAGTCAATACGAAACAGATGGCTAAACAATGTGAGATGTCCACTACTCGATACAGGAAATATTTCAGTTATACCCTGAATGATTCCTAGTACAATATATTTTAATATTTCAATCAATTCAGTCATTTTATCACCGTCTTTATTATAGCATAGATTTATAGACGAAAATATGCTAAAATATGTGTAATCTTAAAAGACAAGAAGATGATTTAGTTATCAAGGAGCATGCATGAAAAATCTCATTAAAATCATTAAAGGAAGCTTTGTAGGAATGGGTTCCATACTACCTGGAATTAGTGGATCAATGGTTGCTGCCATCTTAAAAATTTATCAAGATTTGATTACTGCATTAAACCAATTCACTAAAGAACCTATGCATTCTATCAAAGCTGTATGGCAATATATTGTAGGTGTTTTTATTGGTTTTGGTTTAGGGTTTGTCTTAATAAAACTTTTTTATCAAAACGCACCTATTCCGATTACATTACTATTTATTGGTTTTATTATGGGGGCAATCCCCTCTCTTATCAACGAGATTAAAGGGTTAAAAGTATCTTGGCATCACATTCTTGTTTTTGTTTTATCGATGCTAATGATGGTGGGGTTACTTTTCTTAAACGAAAGAACAAGTCAAGTAAATAGTTTAACTGAGTACGCAATCGTCTTTATCATCGGAATCATTACAGCGATTGCTCTTATAACACCTGGTTTATCAGGTGCAACAATCTTAATAGCGCTAGGTTATTTCCATATTCTTGTTAACCTTGGAGATGCATTAATCAAAGCGATTATCACATTTGATTTTTCATCTGTTATGTCCTTATTACCTATGTTATTAGTCCTTGTGTTAGGTGTGATTATAGGTTTAATCATTATGGGGAAAGTCATGTATGCTATCTTAAGTAAATATAAATATCACTTTTATACATCCATCCTCGGAATTGTCTTTATATCGCCATTTAATATTCTTTTTACTTTACAAAATCAAACGAATGATAATGTGTTTGAAGTCAAATGGTTTATCTATTTAATTGGTTTATTATTGCTCATCTTAGGAGCGTTCGCTACATTCAAATTATCTCAAACTAAAATAAAAACGGAGGAAAATCATGATTAGAAAAGCAGTTATTCCAGCAGCAGGATATGGGACTCGATTTTTACCTATTACAAAAGCTTTACCCAAAGAACTTTTACCAATTATTGATCATCCAACTATTGAATATATTGTGAATGAAGCGATTGATAGTGGCATTAAAGATATTCTTCTTATTGTGTCATCTAATAAGAATGCAATCATCGATTATTTCGATTATAATCTCGAATTGGAAACAATTCTTCTTTCGAAAAACAAGCACGAAGAATATGGTATTATTCGTAATATTGCTAAAGGAGCAAATATTCACTATATTAGACAAAAAGAGCAATTAGGTTTAGGACATGCCGTTCTCCAAGCGGAGGCTTTTATCAGTGGGGAACCATTTGCTGTACTATTAGGCGATGATATGTATGTAAGTAAAGATAAACCAGCAACTAAACAACTGATCGAAGTGTATGAAAAAGTTCAATCAACTGTTTTGGGAACTATGGAAGTTGCTAAGAAGGATACATCAAAATATGGCATTTGTATTCCTAAGAAAAATGAAAAAGGTCCTGTTGTTGAACTATCTGGTGTTGTTGAGAAACCAAAAGTAGAAGAAGCTCCTTCTCAAAGCGCAATTGGTGGAAGATACATCTTATCACCTTCCATTTTTGAGTATTTGAAAAATCAAACACGCGGAGCTGGAAACGAAATTCAGTTGACAGATGCAATTTTGCGTTTAATGCAAACAGAGAAAGTCTACTCATACGATATTCAAGGTAAGCGATATGATGTTGGCAACAAAATAGATTACATTGAAGCAATTCTTGATTTCGGATTGCAAAAAGATGAAATCAAAGAAGATTTAATGAAATTGATTCAACGAAAAGCAAAATAACGCAACAAGATTTCTTTACAATCTTTTCATAAACACATATAATAGAGTTAACACGTAAAAGAGAATAGTACTTATCTTTAGATGTATAGAGAGATTGCGGGTGGTGTAAGCAATTCATTGGAGATAACGAATCTACTCTTTAGTGATGCTAATCACATCCGTAAGTCTGCGTTAAAGATATCAAGGGCTAGAGGAAACTCTAGAACTAAGGTGGCACCGCGACAATTTCGTCCTTAGATATCTATCTAGGGATTTTTATTTTGAAGGAGGAATAAGTATGTTAGATTTAAAGTATGTAGTAGAAAATATTGATGAAGTGGTTAGAAAATTATCCAATCGAAATGGCGATTTTTCGTATTTATATCAACTTGTAACACTTCAAGAAGAACGTAGACAAATTATTTTAGAAGTAGAGTCCAAAAAGGCATTACGTAATGAACAGTCCAAGAAGATTGGAGAACTTAAACGATTAAAACAAGATGCGACCCATGTGTTGGAGGAAGTCGCTCATTTAGGTGATGATATCAAAGTGCTTGACGAAAGATTAAATAAAATAGAAGAAGAGATTTTCAATCTTATGGCAATCACACCTAATATTCCACACGAATCTGTTCCAGTTGGAAAAGATGATTCCTTTAATGTTGAAATTCGACAAGTAGGAACACCTCGAGTTTTTAACTTTAAAGTAAAAGACCATATTGAACTTGGTGAAAAGCTAGATATCTTAGATTTTGAAAGAGCTGCTAAAATAACAGGTACACGATTTGTTGTTGATAAGGGATTAGGTGCAAGACTAGAAAGATCATTGATTCAATTTATGATGGACCTTCATGCACACGAACATGGTTATCAAGAAATCATTCCCCCATACATAGTCAACGAAAAGAGTATGTATGCAACCGGACAGTTTCCCAAATTTAAGGAAGACGCTTTTAAAGTCATGGCAGGTGATAATGCTTGGTATTTAAACCCTACAGCTGAAGTACCCACCATTAATCTATTTAGAGATGAAATATTAGATAATCAACATTTACCATATCATTTTTGTGCATACACAACAGCATTTCGATCAGAAGCAGGTTCAGCTGGAAGAGATACAAGAGGTATATTAAGACAACATCAATTTAACAAAGTAGAACTCATTAAATTCACAAGACCTGAAGATTCATATCAAGAACTTGATGATATGCTCAAACATTCTGAAGAAGTATTGAAACGCTTAGAACTCCCCTATCGAGTTGTTGTTTTATCGACAGGAGATATGGGATTCGGTATGGCAAAAACATATGATATCGAAGTTTGGTTACCAGGTCAAAATATGTATCGGGAAATCGGATCAATCTCAAATGCTGAAGACTTTCAAGCGAGAAGAGCTAATATTCGTTTCAAACGTACAAAAGATTCAAAAACAGAATTTGTTCATACTCTAAATGGATCAGGATTAGCAATTGGACGAACGATGATTGCAATTATTGAAAACTATCAAAATGAAGACGGTACAATTACGATTCCTAAAGCATTAGTTCCTTATATGAGAGCAGAAATCATCAAATAACACAATTTCACATGGGAAAAAGATAAAATTCACATAGTGATTTGTTAGAATGAAGCTACTTCATTTTTCTCTCTATTTTTTCCCATGTTATAATAAGTGTGCTGAGCACGCTTATTTTACTTATCAAGTAAGAAGGTGATTATATGAAAATATATTATGTAGAAGATGAAAAAGACTTATCAGAAATTATACGAAAATATCTAGCTCGTGAAGGTTATGAAACAACCGTTTTTCACGATGGAGAAACAGCGATGGAACACATCAATGATCCTGTCGATATGTGGATATTAGACATCATGCTGACAGGTGAAGTAAGTGGATATGATATCATAAAAGCTCTCAAAGAGAAAAACAGTCCTGCATCTATCATGTTTACATCAGCTAGAGATCAAGATCTCGATAAAATCATGGGTTTAGAATTGGGCAGTGATGATTATCTAGCAAAACCATATTCACCTAGAGAACTTGTTCTTCGTGTAAAAGCGATACTAAAAAGATATCGCCCAAGTCATTCAAACGAAGTTATTTCATATGAAGATTATGAAATTAACGTTACTCGAAGAGAAATCAGAACCAAATCAGGACTTATCGAATTAACGAATAAAGAATTTGAACTTCTCTTATTCTTCTTAAAAAATATCAATAAAGCATTTGAAAGACAAGAAATTTTAGAGCATGTTTGGGGAGCTAATTATTATGGTAGTGATCGCGTCGTTGATGACCTACTTAGAAGACTTAGACACAAGATGCCCAAATTAAACATTGAAACAATTTATGGTTTTGGCTATCGACTTTTATGAAAAATATTAAGTTAACAACACAACTTAATCTCATGTTTACGGTTGTGACGCTGTTAACCAGTCTCATCTTTATCATTGCGTTAAATCGTGTTTTTTCTGATTTACGTGTGAAACAAAATGAACAACAAATCAACACGTATTATCAACAAGTGAGTGATAATTATAATTTTATCCTAAGTCCCAATTATGATCAAAATCCGATTTATGATAATAGCTATAATGGCTATATTATTGTCCAAGGCGGATCAGTTGTTGCTTATCATAATATCGATGTATTAAACGGACATTATACTGTCAATCAAGTTGTTAATAAATTCCCGTTCCCATTTCCCTTTATTGGTGATGAAAACATTGATGGTGTTAAGTATTACTTCAGAACGAAAATAATCCCACAAAATACCTTGGTTATTGTTTTTACAGCAGATGATTATTTAAAGATTATAGGAAATTCATTCAACTTTTATACTCAAATCAGTTTTATTTCGCTCGTTTTATTGGGAAATATCATTATTTTGTTTTGGTCTAAAATAACAGTAGAACGTGTAAAAAGATTAAGTGGTGAAGTGGAATTATTAACTTCGAATGCTTATCGAAAACCGATTGCTATTGACGGAGCAGACGAAATTACAGAACTCGCAAAAACGATAGAAAAAATGCGACGTGAAATCGAAAGAAGCGATAAAATCAAACAAGAAATGCTTCAAAACTTATCACACGATTTTAAAACACCAATCGCTGTCATTCAGTCATATGCGGAAGCAATTAGTGATGGTATTACAGGTCCAGAAGAAGCACAAATCATTATTAAACAAGCTGAAGTTTTAAATCAAAAGGTTAAACAGTTACTTGAATTAAATAAACTAGAATATTTAAAGAGTCAACAAGAATATGAAGAAGTGAAAGTTAAGGATTTAATCCAAAACATTGTCAATAATCAGAAGTTTAGGAAAAATATTGAATTTGAATTAAAACTAGACGAGTCCACATATTACGGCATTAAAGATAATTTCTATACAGCGTTTAATAACATTGTTGATAATGCCATTCGTTATGCAAAAACAAAAATCGTCATTGAACTTCAAAATAAAAAACTCACCTTCTTCAACGATGGTGAGCCAATTTCACAAAATTTTATAGATCAAACCTTTAAGCCCTATGAAAAAGGTCAAAAAGGACAGTTTGGATTAGGCATGAGTATTGTTCAACGAACATGTGAACATTTTAACCTAAAACTATCTGTTGAAAATGTATCTAAAGGTGTTAAGTTTACGATAGAGCCGCTCGAATGAGTCGTGCTCTTTCTTTATAATCTTCTACATCTAAACTTCCCATATTATTCTTCAAAGGAAATTTTACTTCTTCTTTGTCATATCGTGGAATTAAATGGAGATGAAAATGGAACACTGTTTGTCCAGCTATTTCGCCATTATTACTCAAAATATTTAAACCATCAGCTTTAAAAGCACTTTTTAAACCTGTTGAAAGCTTAGTAGCGACTTTAAATACATGAGCTGCTAATTCTTCAGGCATTTCAAAAATATTTTGGAATGGTTCTTTTGGACAGACAAGTGTATGACCTTTGGTAGCTTGTGAAATATCTAAAAAAGCGACCACTTGATCATCTTCATATACAAAGTGAGCAGGAATTTCTCTTGCAATAATTTTCGCAAAAATCGTAGGCATAAATACACCCCCTTCTTGGCTATATAATACCATATTTACATTGAAATACACTATATAAAATGATATAATTGTTGCGTATGTAGGAGGAATTTACACATGAAAAAAATACCAGTAGGCATCTCAGGACGCCATTTACACCTGACTCAAGAACATTTAGAAATCCTTTTTGGAAAAGGCTATCAATTAACGGTCATGAAAGATTTAACACAACCTGGTCAATACGCAGCAGAAGAGAAAGTTGATGTTATGAGTCCAGCTGGAAAAGTGCTAGCAGGTGTTCGTATTTTAGGACCAGTTAGACCAGCTTCACAAGTCGAAATATCAAAAAGTGATGCAATACGTTTTAAGTTTGATGCACCTGTTCGTTCTTCAGGAGACGTCAAAGGATCTGGAGCAGCAACACTTATCGGACCTAAAGGCCAAGTTGAGATGAGTGAGGGCGTCATCATTGCAGATCGACATATTCATTTTTCAGTTGAAGAAGGTAAAGCATTTGGTGTTGTCGATAAACAAATTGTTAGTTTAAGAGTTAGTGGAATTAAAGCAGGTATTTTGGATAATGTGCTTTGCAGAGTTCATCCACAATTTAGACTCGATTGTCATCTAGATACAGATGACGGTAGTGCTTTTATGTTAAATACCGGTGATTTTGTAGAACTCGTTAAATCATATCAAATTATCGAATAGTGCCTGCTCGGGCACTTTTTTCACTTGAAGGAGGATGCATATGAATAAGCTTCCCAAGCAACAAGTTTTCAAAGATCCTTTATACGGTTATATTCATGTTGATTATCAAATCATCAAGGATATCATTAACACAACCTTATTTCAAAGATTGAGACGAATCCGACAGCTGAGTGGTGTTCAAATGGTGTTTCATGGTGCTGAACATTCTCGATTCAGTCATAGTCTTGGTGTCTATGAGATTGCTAATCGATTTTTAACTGTACCTGATGTTAATCAAGCTTTAAATGAAAGAGAAAAATTGATTTTTTTATGCGCTGCACTTCTTCATGATATTGGACATGGTGCATACTCTCATGCGTTTGAAGATATTTTTGGAGTCGATCACGAAAAAATTGGAGCAAAACTTATTGAGCAAAATAAAGAATTAAGTAGTCTACTCAATAGAGTGGATAATGATTTTTCATCGGATGTTGCTTCTGTGATTAGAAAGACAAAAAAATACCCGTTAATCGAACAGTTCATTTCGAGTCAGCTTGATGTCGACCGTCTTGACTATTTAGAAAGAGATGCTTACTTTACAGGGGCTGCTTATGGGCATATTGATTTGGATCGACTCATTCGAGTGATGTATATTAAAAATGGTCAAGTCGTTTTCAAGTTATCCGGTATTCACGCTATTGAGAATTACTTAATTAGTCGATATCATATGTATTGGCAGGTTTATTATCACCCTGTATCAAGAGCATATGAAGTCATTTTAGAGAAAATTTATTTAAGGGTAAAAGACTTGCTTTTAATGAATTTTCCATTCAGAGGAGATGTTGATGCGTTAAAGAGAATTATACAAAATCCTAGAGATTTAGATAATTATCTTGAAATTGATGACTATTATATTAATGGATTAATCGCCAGTTTCACCAAATCAACAGATGAGATTCTAAAATCACTAGCTTATGATTTTTTAAATCGAAAAATCTGGGGTTATATCAATGATACACCAGAAAATAAAACTCAAATCGAAACGATTAAAATGAACTACACAAAGGAAGAATTGAAATATTACACTTCCTATCGTACTGTTGAGAATAGCACATACAAAGATGATGACAAAAACTTCGGTGATAAGATATACATACTCTTAGAAAATGGCTCTGTTTCAACATTAAAGGAACAATCACAAATCATAGCAAGCCTTATGCAGAGTGGAAAAAAGACAGATCCAAAGTTCTTTTATCGAAAAAAATGAGACCACAAATCTATGTTGTTGAAGGAAAAAACGATAAGATTAAGCTTCAGTCCATTTTTCCAGAAATACAGATATTAATCACTCAAGGAAGTGCAATTGACTTAACAACGATTACCATTTTGGAATCTTTAGATGAAACACATGACATTATTCTATTTTTTGACCCGGATCATGCTGGAGATCGCATAAGAAGGATATTAAGCGGTAAATTAAAACATGTGTATCATGCCTTTATTGATCAAGAAGAAGCTATAAGCAAAAACCAAAAAAAGATCGGTGTTGAGCATGCATCTGTTGATGTGATTAAAAAAGCACTTCATATGATTAGACAGCCACTGTCTTCGAAAAGCGATGTGACGTACGCATTCTTGCATGCGTATCATTTAACAGGCTCAAAGCATAGTAAAGTCTTAAGAAGAAAAATATCAAAAGCTTTTAACATGGGATATGTGAACGGTAAAACATTATATCAAAGACTTCACTTGTTTGGCATCACACAAAAACATATATTAGAGGTACTCGGTGAATCATCAAGCTAAGAAAAAGTTCGGACAGAATTTTTTAAGAGATAAAAATCTACTTCAAAAAATTGTAAACGAATCCCACATTGAAGATAAGCATGTTATCGAAGTTGGTCCTGGACAAGGAGCACTAACTTCTTTTTTGGCTTCAAAAGCGAAAGATGTTATTGCTTATGAAATTGACATAACACTTAAACCAAAACTCGACCAACTAACACTTCAACATGAAAATTTAGAGATCATTTATCAAGATTTTTTAGAAGCGGATTTGTCGATATATACATCTGATATGCACGTAGTTGCAAACGTTCCTTATTATATTACCACACCGATATTATTCAAAATCTTAGATCATCCCATGATAAAAACTGCATCACTCATGATTCAAAAAGAAGTATGTGAGAGATTACTTGCAACTCCAAATCACAAACAATATAATGCACTATCCATTATTTTGCAGTACCACACAATTGCTCAAAAGATGATGGATGTTAAAAGACACATGTTCTTTCCAATACCCAATGTTGATAGTGCAGTTATTCGTATCGTTAAAAGAGATACACCACTGTTATCAAGTGAAAAAGAACAGGTATTTATCAAAATCGTTAAAGAAGGATTTAGACAGAAAAGGAAGACACTTGTTAATAATTGGCATCAAGCATTTCACATCAGTAAAGACGAAATTGAGCAATTATTAATCCATCAAGGATTTAGTCCACAAGTTCGTGCAGAAACATTATCCATCACTGATTTTATGAAGTTAGCTGAGGTGTGGAATTATGATTAAAGAAAAAGCTTATGCAAAGATCAATCTAGCCTTGGATGTTTATGGAAAAAGAAAAGATGGATATCATGAACTAAAAATGATCATGATTCCCATTGAACTTCACGATCTTTTAATCTTTGAAAAAGCTGATATGATTGAATTAACAAGTAATATTCACATTGAACAAAACGCAGTAATCAAAACAGTTAATTATATTAAGGACAAGTATAAATATCCTTATGGAGTAAAAATACATTTAGAAAAAAATATTCCCATTGGTTCTGGTTTAGCTGGTGGTTCAGCAGATATTGCAGCAACTATACGAGGATTAAATCAGTTATGGGAGTTAAATCTAGATATACGTGAAATGGAAGAAATAGCCATCACTTTAGGATCTGACACGTTATTTTGCCTACACAATAAACCTGCCTATGTATATGGCAGAGGTGAGCGTTTATTGTTTGTTGAAAACCCACCTTTAAAACGAATTTTTTTATGTGTTTCAAATATCCAAGCATCAACGAAAAGAGTTTTCGAAAATCATCACCTTATTTCAAAGAAAAATCGGTTTAATCGACTATTAAATCTCTATATCAATGAAAAATATACGACATTTTTCGCTAAAACATACAATGATTTAACGAAAAGCACAATAAAGATATATCCAGAGCTCAACGAAACATATCGATTACTTAAAAAATCAAAACTTCCTTTTTTAATGACAGGGAGTGGATCAACATTTTATGTTGTAGAGTTTTTATTCGAAGATACGGAATATATGCATAAATTAGATGAAATTGGCTTAAAATACATCGAAACAAAGCCAAAAAACTAAAAAATATGTAACATTTTAAATGATTATGCTATAATTTACTTATAAATCAAGGACGTCTTGGAGGGCAAAATGAAAATTACCGATGTAAGAGTTAAGCTTGTTAGTAGCGAAAGCAGACTTAGGGGAGTAGCAACAATAACATTCGATGAAAGTTTTGTTGTACATGACATTCGTATCATAGAGGGCGAAAACGGCATTTTTGTTGCAATGCCAAGTAAGAAGACCCCTAATGGTACCTTTAGAGATATCGCTCACCCAATTCATGGGGAAATGCGTAAGGTTATCGAAGATGCAATCACAGTTGCATACAATGAAGCTTTAGCAAATCCACAAGCTTCCGAAGAAGAATAAGCGAACGAAAATTTGTATTAGACAGAAATCTTTTTTGCAGTCTCTGCAAAAAGATTTTTTTTTGAAGTAAGTCCTAAATAAAGAAGATGTTTTCATGTATAATGAAAGTGAATAAAACGAAGGAGAATAGAACATGTCAATTATCGATGGTAAGAAAATCAAACTTTTTGCATTGAGTTCCAATCGTTCATTAGCTGAAGAGATTTCAAGAACATCAGGTATCGAATTATCAACAGCTGAAGTTGTTCGATTTGCCGATGGTGAAATTTCGATTAACATTGAGGAAAGTGTGCGTGGTCATGAGTGTTTTGTGATACAATCAACATCTTCTCCTGCAAATGAGCATTTAATGGAATTACTCATTATGGCAGATGCACTTAAAAGAGCTTCTGCAAAAACAGTAAATGTCATTATGCCTTATTATGGATATTCAAGACAGGATAGAAAATCTAAATCAAGACAACCCATTACAGCTAAGTTAATTGCTGATATGCTTCAAGTTGCAGGAGTGAATCGTGTGATTTGTTTAGATTTGCATGCTGCGCAAATTCAAGGCTTCTTCAATATCCCTATCGATAATTTTCCAGCGGCTCCATTATTGGCCGATTATTTCCTATATAATAAACCTCTAGAGAATATTGTAATCGTTTCACCAGATCACGGTGGAGTGACTCGTGCTAGAATTTTTGCACGTATACTAAATGCCCCACTTGCTATCATCGATAAAAGACGTCCAGAACCAAACAAAGCAGAAGTTCAAAATATTATTGGTGATGTATTTGGAAGAGTTGCTATTATGGTTGATGACATCATTGATACAGCAGGAACACTTGTTGCAGGTGCACAAGCATTAATAGATGCTGGTGCAACCAAAGTCTATGCCGCTGCAACACATGCTGTTTTTTCTGGAGATGCTATTGAAAGAATTAATAACTCCGTATTATGTCAAGTGATTGTTACTGATACGATTGCATTACCAAAACAAAAAAGCTCACCTAAAATTGTTCAACTTTCCATCGGCCCATTATTAGGCCAATCTATATTGCACATTGTTAAAGATGAACCTATTAGTCAAATCTTTGACAAAATATCACATCCAGAGAAAAATTAATGAAACTGATTGTTGGACTTGGTAATCCAGGTCAAAAATATGCAAAAACAAGACATAATGTTGGATTCATGGTCATCGATCAGTATTTAAATCAGATAAATGAAAAAACTAAATTTGATATTAAATTTAATGCAGAAATAGCGATTATCAATCAATTAGGTAAAAAAACGATTTTTGTAAAACCATCAACCTATATGAATTTATCTGGAGATGCGATAACACGCATCATGAAATACTATGATGTACCTATCGAAGATTTACTTGTTTTTGTAGATGATATTAATCTTCAAACCGGAAAGTTGAGATTAAGAGAACTAGGTGGACATGGTGGACACAACGGTCTAAGACACATCATTGGACTCTTTCATAGAGAAGATTTCAAAAGGGTGCGTATTGGCATTGACAATAATCCTATCTTACCACTAGATCAATATGTATTAGGACAATTTTCAGAAGAACAAATGATTTTGCTTCAACCCGCACTTAAACTATCCTCGGATATTATTGATGAATTTATCAATGGTAAACCTTATAAAGACATTATGACTAAGTTTAATACCCAAACCTAAGTTTGGGTTTTACTATCTAGGTGAATATGCTTCATTTTATTAAAGAATATACACAACTAAAAAAAATTGTTGAAAACACATCGGACTCGATGTTTTTTAAGTCTTCAAATGACACATATAATGCATATATGATTGCTATTGACTATTTAGAGAACAAAAAAACGATTTTTGTTGTTACACCTAATCTTTATGAGGCACAAAAATATTACGATGTTTTGTCTCAACTCATTGATTTAGATGATGTATTATTTTATCCAGCAGATCAAACACTTACAAGCATGATGGCATTGGGTAGTCCAGAGTTTAAGTCCGAAAGGCTTTATACGCTAAAACAATTACTCACACAAAAACCATATGTTGTTGTTACAACCATGCAAGGTATTTGTCAACGTCAGCTAACGCCTATCGATTATATTCAAAGTGTAAAACGCGTTAAACGAAATGATTCTTATGATATAGCTCATTTAGTTCAATATTTGGTTTACAGTGGTTATGTAAGAACATATACTGTCGAGAAACCTGGAGATTTTAGCTTAAGAGGACACATTTTAGATATTTATACACTAAATCATGATAAGCCATATCGCCTTGATTTTTTTGATGATATTTTAGATCAAATTAAAGTTTTTGACATAGAAACTCAACGCTCTTTTGCCGAAATTGAAGAGATAGAATTAGCTCCTATGCATGAACTTTTCTATACCGAGGACATGAAAAAAGATGCAATTATACGCATTAGAAAATTCTTTGATTCAAAATCCCTTTCTGAAAGAGAACTTGAAAAGCTAAGTCAAGATATAGAATATATTGACAATCGAATAAAGTTAGACGCACTAAACATTTATATCCCCTTCTTTAATAGTAACGATACATCAGTACTTGATTTTTCAAATGAAAAAAAGCTTTATTTCATTGATGTTCATAAAATGCATTCAAATGAGGAAACGATTTTGAGTGATCTAGACACATATGCAGTTGCGATGAACGGTAGACATTTTTTAGATATTCCGTTTCGAATTCCTTTATCAAAACACCTAAGCTGTAATCATATAGAAATCGATAATTTTGGTTTAAATTCAAATCATACAGCGATTGATTTAGGCATATCACAGAGCAACAATTATCAAGGTAATTTAAACCTATTTCATCTTGATATAAAAGATATTTTAGGAAAAATGACTCTTGTTATTTGTACACCAACCAATCATTATTATGAACAAATCACAAATTTTCTAAGAGAAAAAAATATTGCATTTTATGAAACATTAGATGAAGTTCATCAAATCATTGTTTTACGTCAAACGAGCTTTGGATCATTTATTTCTAAAAACGATCATTTATTCATCATCGATGAAGCACAGCTATTTTCTTACAAAGTTAGACCCGCTATAAAATATCGAAGTGTATTAAACCAATCAACAAAGATAAGACATATTGAAGATTTATCTGTTGGAGATTTTGTTGTACATTATGATTATGGTATTGGACAATATATCGGTTTAAAAACGATGGAACTTAGTCAAGAGAAAAGAGATTATCTTCATATCATCTATGCAAACGAAGAAGCGCTATATGTTCCCATGGACCAAATCGACATGGTTTTAAAATACAGTAGTCATGATGGTATGCATCCTAAGTTATCAAAATTAGGTGGCAAACAATGGTCTAAAACGAAAGCTTCAGTGCGAATGAGAATCAAAGATTTAAGTGATCGACTCATTGCTTTATACGCAGAAAGACAACAAAGTATTGGGTTTGCTTTTGATAAAGATTCAGATATGCAAAAAGCGTTTGAACTTGATTTTAATTATCAAACAACAAAAGATCAAGAAAGAGCAATCATCGACACAAAACACGATATGGAGCAAGAAAGACCAATGGATCGTCTTATTTGTGGTGATGTTGGCTTTGGTAAAACTGAAGTCGCACTGCGCGCATCATTTAAAGCAGTTCTTAATCAAAAACAAGTTTTGTACTTAGTACCAACAACAGTACTTGCTAGACAGCACTTTTATACATTTAAAGAAAGATTCGAAAAATATGGGGCGAATGTCGCCTTACTAAGCCGTTTTGTAAAGCCTAAAAAACAAAAAGAAATATTAGAAAAACTACATAAAGGATATATAGACGTGTTGATAGGAACACATCGTATTTTATCTAAAGATGTGAAATTTAAAGATTTAGGACTACTCATTATTGACGAGGAACAGCGATTTGGAGTTGAGCATAAAGAGAAGATTCGAGAGATCAAAGTGAACGTGGACACCTTGACACTATCAGCTACCCCTATACCAAGAACATTACAAATGTCCATGATGGGACTTAAAGATTTATCGATGATAGAAACACCACCTCTCAATCGATATCCCGTTCAAACCTACGTTGTTGAAAGACACGATGCATTAGTTAAAGAAGCGATTTCTAGAGAAATAGCGAGAGGTGGTCAAGTCTTCTATCTATTTAATCAAGTTCAAGGTATTGAGGGTATGGTTCATCGATTAGAAAAACTTGTACCAGAAGCAAAAATTGCTTATGCCCATGGTCAAATGAATAGAGATTTACTAGAGAACACATTAAGCGATTTTATTGATCATCAATATGATGTTTTAGTCTCAACAACTATTATTGAGACAGGTGTTGATATACCTAATACGAATACACTCATTATTCATGATGCTGATAAATTAGGATTATCCCAACTCTATCAAATTAGGGGACGTGTAGGTCGAAGCGATCGCATTGCGTATGCGTATCTTTTATATGATCAATACCGAAATATTAATGATGAAGCAAAAAAAAGATTAACCGCCATTCAAGATTTTACAGCTTTGGGAAGCGGGTTTAAGATTGCAATGAGAGATTTATCAATTCGAGGTGCAGGAGATATTTTAGGATCAGAACAGTCTGGATTTATTGATTCGGTCGGTATTGAACTTTACATGAAACTACTCGAAGAAGCAATCACTGGCGTATCGATTGATAAACCAAAAGAGACTGCAATTGACGAAGTCTATGCAGCTAGACATGTCGATCCTTCATATATTAGTGAGGATGCAATTCGAATCGAAATACACAAACGTATTGCAAGTTTGAATCGATTGAATGATATTATGGATTTAAAACTTGAATTGCAGGATCGATTTGGTGCGCTTGACGCAGATTTACTTTTATATATGTATGAAAAATTGTTTAAAAAATATTGTTCGAAATTAGGTGTTCAAAAAACACTAGTAGATCAACATATGGTGTCGCTTGTCTTAACGATGGAAGCATCACAGAGAATGAATGGACAAAAGTTATTTGATAGAGCAAATCAATTTTCTATACCTATCAAACTTGAATTCATCAAAGGGCATATTCACATACGTATGATAACAAAAAATCAAAAACAACACTGGCTTTACTTGTTTGACCAATTTTTAGATGACTTGATTTATAATGAATAATAGAGGTGATCGATGTGAGTGTGGATATTTTAAAAATATCTAAGGATGCACTTGAGGCGGCTAAAATATATGATGACGTCATTAATGCATCTATAGGCATGTTTTACGACGAAGATAAAACCATTGGAGGCATGCCGATCGTAACAAAAGCAATTCGTCAATTTGCAGACGAACTCATTCTTCCTTATCCAGCTGTTGATGGCGGAGCTGATTTTAAGAAGAATGTAATTTCATGGGTTTTAGGAAAATATGAACCTGAAATTAGAGAAAAAATGTTTATGAGTGCATGTGCGACTCCAGGTGGCAGTGGAGCAATTGCATCAACATTTGCACTATATAGTAAACCTAATGACTATATTTTTGTATCTGATGTTCGTTGGCAGTACGAACGATTTGCAGATCGTGCTAAACTGCGTATTTTTGAACACAAACTATTTAAAAATGATGCGTTTGATTTAGATAGTTTCAAGGAAAGATTGGAAGAACTTTGTCAGATTCAAAAGCAGGTCATTGTCATTATTAATGATCCTTGCCACAATCCAACTGGATATACACTTAGTTTAGATGAATGGCGAATCATCATCGATACGCTTAATGAAAAAATCAATAACGATATCGTCTTTCTATATGATGTAGCATATTTAGATTTTTCTCATGAAGAAGATACACGTCAAAAAATGAGGTTTTTACCGAATCTTAAGAAACATGTATTAACCATTATTTCTTTTTCGGGATCAAAAACATTTGGTGTCTATGGCATGAGACTAGGTGCTGCTATAGCTATCTCAACGAATGAATCTTTAGTCAAACAGGCAATTCCTAAGTATATTAATGAAGCTAGAGGTTCTTGGTCAGCAACACCTACACCATCTATTGAACTATTGAATCATTTCTCAAAGAAAGAGAATAAAGATGCATTCAAACAAGGATTGTTACATATTACAACACTTGTTAAAAAAAGAAGCGCACTATTCTTAGAACAAGCAAAAGAAGCAGGACTTGTGATGTATCCATTTAAGAGTGGCTTCTATGCAGTAATTTTAACGAAAGACCCAGATCAAGATTATTTGAAATTAGCTGAACACCGCATTTTTGCTGTGCCAATGAATGGTGGTATCCGATTAGCTCTATGTAGTTTGTCTTTGAAAGATATTGATGGGTTATCAGCAAAAATCAAGCGAATACTTAACATTTAATCAAAAGTAAACTAAAGCACATCAAAAAAGGTGTGTTTTTTTTCACAATAGGACATATACGCCCTGTTTTTACAAAAAAATTAATATTATAATAGACTTAGATTTTTATGAGCTCTAGTGAAAATCCTGAGATCAGAATAAACTAACTCATAAAAATAAGGGGAATGGAATCTAGGTTCCATTGTAGGACTCGGGGTAAAACCCCATTCACGGGACAGCGCACAATCGTGCTGTACATAAGGAATTCAGTTTTATGGGGGGACTGAATTTTTTTCTTTTATAAGCCTTTTTTCTTCGAGTTATACCATTTTTATCCATCATTTATATATGCTATAATAAATATGGTATCTTGTTAAACCAACATACAAAAGGAGAAGAATATGCAGAAAATTACAGATTTATGTGCACATATGGGAGTTACCCCTGAAGAGTGTATTCCTTATGGTTTCGATAAAGCGAAAATCGATTTAAAGGTATTAAAAAGATTAGAACATAAGCCAGATGGCAAGCTTATATTAGTAACAGCAATCAACCCAACTCCGGCAGGAGAAGGTAAAACAACCATATCTATCGGGCTAACTCAAGGATTAAAACATATTGGCAAACATCCTGTATTGGCATTAAGAGAACCCAGTTTAGGTCCTGTTTTTGGTTTGAAAGGTGGTGCTACTGGAGGTGGTAAATCCAGTATTACCCCATCTGATGAAATCAATCTCCATTTTACAGGAGACTTACATGCGATTACTGCAGCAAATAATCTATTATCAGCGTTAATTGATAACCACATTTTCCAAGGTAATGAACTTAATATCGAAACTGTTACATGGAAACGTGCGATGGATATGAATGATCGCTCACTCCGTGACATTGAAACACCAACTCGTAAAGATGGATTTATCATTACTGCAGCATCTGAAATCATGGCAATTCTTGCTTTATCAAGGGATTTAGTTGATTTAAAAAATCGGATCAACCGAATTTTGATTGGATATAACAAAGATCAAAAACCACTTTATGTATCAGATTTAGGTGGTGCAGACGCATTAACTCTCTTATTGAAACAAGCCATTAATCCCAATCTAGTTCAAACAATTGATGGCGTTCCAACTTTTGTACATGCTGGACCATTTGCTAATATTGCTCATGGATGTAATTCAATTGTTGCTACAAAACTTGCTTTAAAATTAGGAGATTATGCAGTCACTGAAGCTGGTTTTGGAGCTGATTTAGGCATGGAGAAATTTTTAGATTTAAAGATGCCATATTTAAACAAACAAGTCGATGCAGTTGTTATTGTCACAACGCTTAGAGCACTTAAATCTCATGGAGGAGCAGAAGATTTTTCAGCTCCAAACTTGGACGCAATGATCAAAGGACTACCCCTGCTTTCTAAACATTTAACAAATATTAAAAATTTTGGTATGCGATATGTCATTGCAGTTAATCATTTTTATACAGATCCCGATGATGAAGTTAAATATATGATGGAATGGGCGAAAAACGAAGAGCATCCAATCGCTTTATGCAAAGGATTTAGCGAGGGTGGAGCAGGCATGGTTGACTTAGCACATATCATTGTCGATTTAGCAAATCAAGGATCCTCATTTAAACCTATCTATAGTCAAAATGATTTACCTAAAGAAAAAATTGAAAAAATAGCTACCAAAATCTATGGAGCAAAAGAAGTTGTTTTTTCAAAAAAAGCTTTAAATCAACTTGAATCATATGAAAAATTGGGTTGGAATCTGCCAGTCTGTATGGCAAAAACACCATTATCATTAACAGGTGATCCAAATATTCATGGTTTACCAGAAGATTTTACATTAAATATTCAAGAAATTAGGCCCTCATTAGGCGCAGGATTTTTAGTTGCATTGACCAAAGGTATTATGGTTATGCCAGGACTTAATAAAACACCTCGTGCACTTGAGATGAGAGTTGATGAGGATGGAAATCTAATCGATTAAGGGAGTGATATCATGATTCTACTTGATGGACAAAAAGTGGCCAGAGATAGAAATTTAGCACTTAAAGTGAAAATTGATCAACATATTCAAAACCACCAAAGAGTTCCTAAATTAGCCATCATTTTAATAGGCAATAATCCAGCAAGCATCTCCTATGTTACAGGTAAAGGAAAGGCATGTGAACTTGTGGGCATTATACATACCCTTCACCGTTTAGATGAACATACGAGCCAAAAAGATGTAGAGCGATTAATTATCGATTTAAATCTAGACCCTGAAGTCGATGGTATATTATTACAATTACCAATCCCTAAACACTTAGATGACAGTTACTTAATCGATCTCATATCAAAAGATAAGGATGCTGATGGATTTCATGTCATTAATCAGGGGTATCTTTACCAAAAGAAAAAGACCATTTATCCAGCAACACCTAAGGGTATTATGACCTTACTTAAAACATATAATATCAATGTTTCTGGAATGAATGCAGTTATTGTAGGAAGAAGTAATATTGTTGGATTTCCAGTCGCAAGATTACTTATGGATGCAGGAGCAACTATAACTGTTTGTCATCGCCAAACGAAAAATTTGTCTTTTCATACGAAACAAGCAGATCTTATCATAGCTTCTGCTGGGCAACCTGAACTAATCACAAAAGATATGGTAAAACCAGGAGCAGTAGTTGTTGATGTTGGTGTTAATCGTGTGAATGACAAACTCGTAGGGGACGTTCATTTTGAGAGTGTTAAAGAAGTTGCATCTTATATATCTCCAGTACCAAGAGGTGTTGGACCGATGACGATTAACGGATTACTAGAAAATACTTACGAGTTATATTTGAGTCATCTTGAAAAGAAATCATGAAATCATCTTTTTGTGCTTTACGAATGAGCCAATAATTGCTATAATGGTTTTGTATTTAATTATCGTATAAGTCATCTAATGATGGAGATGACGTTTCTACCGTAAATCCATAAATTTGCGACTACGATTTATTAAACATATTAGGGGTTGTTTTGTAATTCGTAGCCTTTATACGAGGTATTTAAATACAAATTAAGGGGCACATAGGGGATAAGTAGTATCTATTAGCTATGTGAACATGAAAAGCACCCAACAATAAGGGTGTTTTTTTTACATTATAATGTTAAAATAGAAATGGACAAAAAAGGAGCATGATTTATGAACATTTGGCATGACATAGATAAAGATAGAATACAACCAGACAAATTTATAGCATGTATCGAAATCTCAAAAGGAAGTAAAAAGAAGTACGAACTTGACAAAGAAACAGGAATGATTATTTTGGATCGTATTTTATTCACTTCAACGCACTATCCAGCTAATTATGGATTTATACCACGCACATATGCAGGGGATAATGACCCACTTGATGTGTTGGTTTTATGTCAAGAAGATATCGAACCATTATCCATTGTTCAGTGCTATCCAATTGGTGTCATGAAAATGATAGACTCCGATGAAATCGATGAGAAGATTATTGCGATACCATTTGGTGACCCTTCATTAACACAATATGTCGATATTAATGAGCTTCCCCAACACTTACTCACTGAGATGGGACACTTCTTTGAAGTGTATAAATCATTAGAAGGCAAAAAAACGTATATATTAGATATTGAAGGACCAGAAGCTGCGAAAAAAATCATTTCACAAAGTATTAAAAATTACGAAGAAAAATTTGGAATAAAGGAAGAGTAATATTATGGGAAGAGCATTTGAAGTACGAAAGGTAGCAATGGCTAAAACGGCTGCTGTCAAAAGTAAACTCTATGCAAAGTTTGGACGTGAGATTTATCTCGCTGCGAAGTCAGGAACACCAGATCCTGAAACAAATCAAAGTTTAAAAAGAATTATAGAAAAAGCGAAAAGAGAACAAGTACCTGCGGACATCATTAAACGAAATATTGAAAAAGCTAAGGGAGGTACTGAAGATAATTTTTCAAGTGCACGCTATGAAGGTTTTGGACCTGGAAATTCTATGTTGATTGTTGAATGTTTAACAGATAATGTTAATCGTACCATAGCAGAAGTAAGAAATTGTTTTACTAAAACTGGCGGTAAATTAGGTGTTTCTGGTTCGGCACTTCATCAATTTAATCATCAAGCAGTGTTTGCTATTCCAGGTATGTCAGAGGATGAAATATTAGAAATTTTGATTAATAATGATCTTGATGTTTCTGACATTGAAACAGATGACGAAGGTGTAACTATCTATGCAGAATCTGCTCAATTTAATGCTATTCGAACAGCTATATATGATGTGCATCCAGACTTAGACATGACGACCGAAGAAATCATGTGGTTACCTATTATGAGTACTAAATTCGATAACCAAGATGATGTGGATAAATTTGAAAGACTGATGGATATGCTTAACGAACTTGATGATGTTCAAGATGTCTATCACAATGTCGAAATTTAACATAATAATTATAATTAACCGTTTAAAGGCTTAAATTTCTGTAAAAGTAAACAAAATAGACGTTTTCATTCGTTGAAAATTGTCTTTTTTTTTACTCCTTATTATGTTATAATAATTTGAGTAATAATCGAGGAGGACAAAATGAACTTAAAAACAAATGATCCAATCATTCATTCGATCATTTCTAAGGAGCTATCAAGACAAGATCAACATATCGAGTTGATTGCTTCTGAGAACTTTGTATCACAGGCAGTTCTGGATGCACAGGGATCTATTTTAACGAACAAATATGCTGAAGGATATCCTAAAAAAAGATATTATGGCGGATGTGAATACGTTGATGAAATAGAATCCTTAGCTATTTCTAGATTAAAAGAACTTTTCGAAGCGAAATATGCAAATGTTCAACCACATTCAGGCTCTCAAGCGAATATGGCTGCATACATGTCACTTCTTAACCCAGGAGATACAATATTAGGGATGTCACTCGCTGAAGGCGGTCATCTCACACATGGGTTTAATCTCAATTTTTCTGGTAAGACATATAAATCCTTTTTCTATGGTGTCGATGAAAAAACCGAATTGATTGATTATGACCGTGTTTTAGAAATTGCAAAAGAAGTAAAGCCAAGACTTATAGTTGCTGGTGCAAGTGCATACTCTCGCGTGATTGATTTTAAACGCTTTAGAGAAATTGCTGATGAAGTAGGTGCGTATCTTTTAGTTGACATGGCACACATCGCTGGTCTTGTTGCAGCAAAACTTCATCCCTCTCCACTTCCATATGCACATGTTGTTACATCAACAACACATAAAACGCTAAGAGGACCTCGTGGTGGCATTATTTTAACAAATGATGAAGAAATAGCAAAAAAAGTGGATCGAGCTGTATTCCCAGGCGTTCAAGGTGGACCTCTCATGCATGTGATCGCAGCCAAAGCTGTTGCATTTCAAGAAGCATTACAACCAGAGTTTACTGAGTATCAAAAGCAAGTCATCAAAAATGCTCAAACACTTGCTAATGAACTTATCTCTTTGGGATATCGCGTGGTGAGTGGTGGAACGGATAACCATTTGATGTTGGTTGATGTGAAATCAAAATATGGTATCACAGGTCTTGATGCAGAAAACACACTTCATAAAGTATCTATTACATGTAATAAAAATGGAGTTCCTTTTGATAAAGAAAAACCAGCATATGCAAGTGGTATTCGTTTAGGGACACCTGCAGTTACTACAAGGGGATTCAAAGAAGCAGATATGAAACTTATTGCTGGTTATATCGATCAAGCATTATTAAATCGAAAAGAGTTAAGTATTCTTGACCAAATTAATCAAAAAGTCATTGAACTTACAAACAAATATCCATTATATAAGAAGGGAGTTTAAAAGATGATTCAAAAGACAAAATATATCCCAGACGGAAAAAAAGAATTAAAAGAATTGCCCATCTTGCATTACTTGGATGCTGAGTATGTATATTATCCAGTGACAAGTGCTCGTTGTCCTGAAGGAGAAACGTGCGTTCGTGGTGGTCAATTTGTAAAAGTTGGAGAAATAGTTGGAACGCGAAAAGGTGCTTTTTTCGAACAACCGATGCATGCTACTGTAAGTGGTGAAGTCGTTGGATATGAGAAGCACATTGATCAAAGTGGTAAACTGGTTGACTGTTTAATCGTTAAAAATGATAAAAAGTACACCTTACATTCTTCCATAGTTGATCGTACAGATGTAGAAATTGAACGTTTAACAAAAGAAGATTACATTCAAATTGTAAAAGATGCCGGGTTAGTTGGGTTAGGTGGTAGTGCATTTCCTACATACATTAAACTAGAAACTAAAGATCCAATTGATGTGGTTATTGCTAACGGTGTTGAGTGTGAGCCTAATTTAATTAGTGACTATGGCGTTATGATGAACCATCCAAAAGAAGTCATTCAAGGCTTAATTTATACCATGAAAGCTTCTGGAGCAAAAAAAGGTATCATTGCAATCAAGAAAAAATATAAAGAAATTGAAGAGCGAATGAATTTTGCACTCAAGGAATTTTCTGGATATAACATCGAAGTGGTTAAAGTAGGTAACTACTATCCACAGGGATGGGAATTAGCGATGATTAAAAATGCATTAGGCATTAACATACCACAAGGAGAATTACTTTCTAAGTATGGCGTTCTTAACTTCAATGTTTCCACACTACAAAGCGTGTTTGCAGCTGTTAAGAAGAGATTACCAGTGCTTGAAAGATTGTTCACGATTAGTGGATATGGTATATTTAACTCAAGTTTTAGAGCTCGTATTGGAACACTTGTTACAGATTTAGTTGAACTAGCTGGTGGCTACAAGGATGAAAATAAACCTAAAGTCATGATTCTTGGTGGACCAATGATGGGAACAAACATTCAACGTGATGATGTGGTCATGACACATACAACAACAAGTTTGATTGTTTTAAATGAACAAGTAGAAAAAGAAGAAGCGTGTGTACATTGTGCTTCATGTGTTTATTCTTGTCCAGTTCAAATTCAACCAGTTCAAATTATGAATGCGTATAAAGTAAGAGATAAAGACGCATTAAAAATGTTAGAAGTTAATAAATGTATCGAATGTGGATTGTGTTCGTATGTATGTCCATCAAAGATTCATTTAACAGAGTATATGCGTTCTGGAAAACGCTTTGCTGGTAAATAGGAGGTCACATATGCAAGCAATTAAACAAACAAGTCCCTATATTCGCAAACCAGTATCAACCAAACGTATGATGACAGATGTCTTGATTGCGTTAATACCTGTAGTAGCATTTGCCATTTATCGTTTTGGTTCTGATGCTATTGTTCGTATTTTACTTTCTTTAGTCACTATGATTGGTTTAGAGGCAATTTCCTTTGGAATGACACACAAACCTGATAAAGCCGATAAATGGGTTGATCGATTAAAGTCTAGATACAAAGATTACTCAATTAATAATGTATTAACACCTGCCATTAGTGCTATTATTTTCTCAATGATTATACCTAGCAAGCTCCATCCTTATGCTGTTGTTATGGGAGCTGCTTTTGGTATTATTGTTGGAAAAATGCTTTTTGGTGGTCTTGGAGCGAATATTTTCAACCCAGCAGCTGTAGGGCGTATATTTATTGCCTTAGCACTCGGAGATATGTTCTCAGGAACTTATTCAGGTATTGATTTAGCAGCTGGTTCAACAGCTTTAGGAACGATACGTGAAGGAGGCCAATTATTCCCTGACGCTCTCAATAGTTATTCAATATTAGAATTATTTATGGGAAATGTTCCAGGGGCAATGGGTGAAATTAGCGCTCTTGCAATTTTGATTGGAGCTGTTTATCTACTTATTCGTCGTTCAGCAGATTATCGCGTGATGCTTTCAGCTGCTTCAACATTTATCATATTGATTTTATTAGCAGGTATTAAGTTACATCCAGATTATGTTTTAGAATATACACTCTATCATTTATTTGCAGGTGGATTAATGTTTGGGGTAGTCTTTATGATTACTGATCCAGTGACATCTCCTGTGACAAGACCAGGTCGTTGGTTATATGGTCTTTTGGTAGGGACACTCGTCGTCTTAATACGCCTATTTGGAGCGTATCCAGAAGGTGTCGCATTTGCCCTTTTATTTGCTAATATGTTTGTACCATTGATTGATTATCCGAAATGGTCAACAAATAAAATTAAACCATCCTTTATTATTGGATATGTTATTTTAATAGTTGTCTTCGGACTCGTTGTGTATTTCGGTGTAGGAGGTGCTGCATAATGAAAAAACTATTTGCAGAAAAACCACTTATACATTTCACTTTTGTTTTAACTGTAGTTGCACTTGTATGTGGTTTAGTTATTGGTGGCGTTAATGCGATTACTGCGCCAATTATTGAAGAAAATATATATCGCGCAAAACTAAAAGCTTATCAAGAGGTTGTACCTGAATTGGTGAGTTTTGATGAAGTAGATTTAGTAGAAGGTGCAGCAAAATCACTATTAGGAAAAGTTGAAGTTTTTGATAAAGAACTTGAAGATCCAACTAAATCAACGATTGCATTTATTTATGAAGTTTTTCAAACAAATAAGTTTGGTCAAATGAGATTTGTTATAAGTGTAGATGCAACAGGTAACATTTTAGGTGCATCATTTATCACATTAGAACAAACCTATAAACAAGATGCTACCGATCGAAATCTACAACGCTTTGTGGGTAGAAACCTAAGCAGTTTAGGATCACCAACAGATCTTGAGTCTGGTGCTACGGGTTCATTGAATACAGTAAGAGCGATGCTAGCAGATGTAGCTAATGAATTTTTAAGTTCTATACCTGAACCAGAATTTGAAAATGAGATTGATCAATTATTTCAAGCTTTCACATCACAAATAGCTGATGATACTTTTTCAAACCAAGTAACACCTACTGTTTTATCACGTCAATTAGTTATAGCTATTGATGGCGGTCAAACTCTTGGATATATTTATAAATTACAAGGAACTTCAGATTATAACACTGATGAAGAGACTGTTGAATCTGGATCAATCGCTGTCTATGTCATTGTCGATTTAGATCATAAAATTTTAAAGATTAATTTACCACTTGATGAATACGAACATACACATCGTAATGACATTAATAATTTTTACTACAAACATGTCACAGACTATGCTGCGTTATTTGTTGGTAGAGTTATTTCAGATACTTCTTATAGTTCTCCAGATTTAACCGCTGGTCCAAGTAATAGTAAAAAACTATTCTTAGATCTGATGGAAGATCTTAAGGAGGTCGTTCAACCATGAAACGTGAAAATATTGTTTTATTAATTAACACAGGTATTATGATTATTGTAGGTTTATTATTTGTTGTTTTAGCAACACAAATTGTTCCAAATCAACCAAAAGATTATTTATTTAATCAAGTCGTCACACTAAAAAACAAAGAAAACATTGAACCAATTCCCGATGATGAATTCTTTATGGTGGTAACCTCTAAAGAAGAAGCATATGGAAACAATAATAAACTCATTGGTTCTGTTTATACAGTAGTAATGGGTAACACTTATGGATATAGTGGACCAGATGATTTTAATGGCTACTTAGAATTATTAGTAGGTATTGATCAAAATGACCGAGTAACCGTTGAAATTGTTGAACTAGTTCAATCAAATTGGACTATATCAGGTATCCAACGCTATATTAAAACATTATTACAAAATGTACCTATTTCAGAAGTTAATTCAATCCCTGCATATGATGCAACAAATCCTGACCTTATGTCGGGTATGACAGCAACTAATACAACAAAGTGGATTAAGCAAATGGTTCTCAAAGTCATAGATTTCCACGAAAATGGTATTCCACAAGAACCGTTCTTTACTGGAGCTAGAGCTATCGTCTCAGTAGAAAGAGATGCTGAGTATAATCCAAGATTTGGTATTACTGCATATGACTATAAAGATGGCGATTTAACGGATGACATTCAAGTGATTGGATTTGATGCCATTGATTTAAGTGTTCCTGGATCTTATACATATACAATTTCAGTGACAGATTCTGATAACAATACAACATCACTCATTGTCACTTTAACTGTTACTGGTGCTGATATTCAAATGTTTGATGATGCATTTGGTAATGGATATGTAAGTGTTAAAGATGAGTCATTTATATCAACACTTACGGTATTAGAAAAATATGATGTCACATTAGGCGACTCACTTGTTGGTCACATTTATGTTTTACAAGGAACCTCAGATTATAACACTGACGAAGATCCTGTTGAATCTGGAAGTATTCAAGTGTTGGCCGCAATCAGCACTAATCATGTCTTATTAGGTATTGAATTGCCAGCTGAAACGTATAATCACTCAAAAGGGACATTCTATTATACAGGTCCTAATGGTACAATTGCTTTCGCTGAAAGCTTGGTTGGTAAATCATTGACTAATATTCAAACTGAAGGACCAGATTTAATCACAGGACCTTCAAATAGTAAACAACTCGTCATTGATTTACTAGATGATTTGAAGGAGGTTGTATTAGGATGACAGAAGTAAAGAAAGCTCCAATTAAAAAAGTCGAAGAAAAAGAACAAACACTATGGGATGTTTTTACTAAAGGTATCTTAAAAGAAAATGGTATCTTCGTCATGGTACTTGGTATGTGTCCAGCACTTGCTGTCACATCAACCTTTGAAGGTGCATTTGGGATGGGCATCCTGGTTATGATTATTCTAACATTAACAAACACTACAGTTTCATCGATTCGAAATTTCGTGCCTACTACTGTACGTATTCCTGTATACGTCATCATTATTGCGACTGAAGTTACTGTTTTAAAAATGTTAGTAGATGCGTTTGCACCAGCTTTGGCTGCAGAATTAGGTGTGTTTATTGCACTGATTACAGTTAACTGCGTCGTATTTGGTAGAGCAGAAGCATTTGCATCAAAAAATGGTGTAATTGCATCAGCTTTAGATGGATTTGGTGTTGCCCTAGGTTTTGGGTTATCATTATCCATTGTCGGTTTTTTTAGAGAATTTTTAGGAACAGGACAAATCATTTTAGGACAAACATTGCCACTTGGTTTTGAATATATTTTCTTAGGCGATGCAGGTCTAGATAAATATGCATTTACCATCTTAGTTCAGCCACCAGGGGCATTCCTAGTAATAGGTCTTATCTTAGCAATCATAACAGGTTATCGTCAAACAAAGGGGGTTAAGAAATAATGAACTTACTAGCACTATTAATCTCCTCGATGTTAGTGAATAACATCGTATTAATGCAATTTTTAGGACTTTGCTCATTCTTTGGTGTCTCAACCAAAATGAAGTCAGTAGTTGGTATGGGTTTAGCAGTTATTGTTGTTATCTTCTTAGCAGCTATCATTACTTATCCACTATATCATTTCGTACTTGTACCACTAAATATCCGTTATATTGATACAATCGCTTTTATCTTAGTTATTGCATCACTGGTACAATTAACCGAATTAGTTATTAAACGTTTTTCTCAAAGTTTATATAAAGCACTAGGGGTTTACCTACCACTTATTGCAACAAATTGTGCTGTTTTAGGTGTTGCACTAACTAATGTTGCAAATCCCCAATCCTATCTTGAAGCACTAACATTTGCTTTAGGATCAGGTTTAGGATATGCGTTTATCATCATTACATTTACTGCGATTCGTATGCGTCTTGATTCACAACCAGTACCTAAAGCGTTAAAAGGAATGCCAATTGCACTTGTTACTGCAGGTTTGATGGCCATGGCGTTTATGGGATTGGCAGGTATCATTTAATGCAATTCATTATACTAATAGCCGTGTTATCAGGATTTATTGGATTGTATATTTTAGCCATGGCACTTAATGCAAAAGTTGCTGTTCCAGAATCGTGTAAAGAGGCTTATTTAGAGGCGCAATCATGCGAATCTTGTAGCACTCGAGCTGGTGGATGTCATGGAAGTTTTAAAGACGCTATCGAGTTTATGAAGGAGGTCAAATTATAATGGATGTTATTTACCCATTTTTTGTACTAGGAGTACTAGGCATTCTATTAGGTGTTGTCCTATCCCTAGCTAATCAATATTTAACTGTTAAAGAAGATCCACGTATTGATGATGTTGAGAAATTATTACCTAATTATAATTGTGGTGCTTGCGGAACGCCAGGTTGCCGCGCATTTGCAACAGCAATTTTAAATGGTGAAGTTAAGAATGTTTCAAGATGTAAACCAGGAAAATTAGAAAAGCATTTCAATCCTATTTTAGAGTATTTGAAAGATCATCCAAATCCAGATGGTTCTATTGTTGATGTGAAGATATAGGACATTCATTGTCCTTTTCTTTACTTGGTATGTTTACTTTGTGAGGTAAGAAATGAAAAAAACAGTAATATTTAGCATCGTACTTTTGATGGTATTAAGTTTAGTTGCTTGTAAAGAAAATCCTAATGAAGTTGATGAGGCACATAGCTATGCTCACTCTTTTTCCTTAGACAACTACATGTTCACATTGATTAAGGTCAACTATAGAACATCTTCCAAAGAAAAAGCTTTAATCATACAAGAAGAAATCAATGATATTTATGAGATGTACCATGAACTAACGACTAACTACGATCAACTTAGTGCAGGCTCGCCTTATAAACAAAACATATATTCAATTAATCAACAAAAGGGTATCAAACTTGAGATTGATAAAGAACTCTATGAGATTTTGAACCTTTCTGAAGAATTAAGAGAAGTAACAAATGGATTCTTCAACATAGGTATAGGTAAGGTTGTTGATGAGTGGAAATCAATTATTACTCCTGAAGAACTACCAAATATTGGAGATACAGTTTTTCTTGTTGAGTTTGAAGTTTATCGAAAGGTAACTCAAATCGATAAAGGAAAAGTTTATGTTGAGGGTTATACACAATCATTTTCTCCGTTTGATCTTAAGATGGATATCACTGATTTAGCAATTAATCATGTTATCTCAAATGTTAATGCAATCGACATCACTGACTTTAATATAGAACTCTCTGAAGAAGAAAATAAATACTATGTGAAAATTGATGGAGAAGATGTAAAACTCGACTTAGGGGCTATTTCTAAAGGTTATGCCACTCAAAAAGCTATGAATTATTTGACAAGTGAAGGAGTTAAATATTTTTCCATCAGTGCTGGATCAAGTTCAATTGTTGTTGGTGAACACTTCCAAAGAGAAGGTGGTTTGTATTGGATTGAGTTATCGAATCCCATACAAGTGACTACACAAAACCCAGGATATGGAACATTTTATGCGAAAAATTTAAGTGTCACGACAAGTGGTAATTATGAACAATATGTCGTCAATCAAGGCAAAAGATATCACCACATTATATCACCCCTAACAAAACAACCTGCTCATTACTACCACACTGTCACGTTAATTGGAGAAGATGCTGGTTTACTTGACGCATTATCAACCGCACTCTTTTCTATGTCTAAGAGTCAGTTGGAAGATTGGATTGACTTATACCAAGAGGTTTACCAGATTGATATTATTACGTTTAATCAAGATAGAACTATTTCTAAATATTTGATTAGAGATATTAATGAGGACTTTTAATGCAGAAAAAAAACAAGACACAAAACCGAAGAGATATCATTTTGATTTCTATATTACTGGTTATAATCGGTAGTGTTTTTGTGTATTTTAATTTCTTCGCATATAGTCAGGATTCTGCTGTTGCACATATTTATTATGGCAATTCAAATGAGCCTATTGCCTCAATAGACTTTGTTAATCAAGAGATCAACTACAGAAAACAAGAAGTTCCGGATGATTATGATGACATCTTTCCGATTATAGATAAAAATAACCGTACAATCACCTTATTGGGCGATTATAGGGTTGATGGAAGAAGACAAATTGTTGTCATACAATACAATTTTGGAGCGAAAAGTGTTAGGATCATCGAAGAATCAAGTCCTAACAATATTTGTAGCTTAGAAGGTACTTCAACGGGTAAACCATTGATTTGTTTACCTAACCGAATTCGTATTGAATTTGAAAGAACATACGATGAAAATGAACCAGACTTTACGGTGTAGACGATGGATAGAATTAGAAAGTTAACATTGCTTGCTAATTTTTTAGCAATTGCAATTGTGCTAAATATTATTGAATCAGCGATTAATGTCATTCCTGTTCCTGGTGCAAAGTTGGGATTTGCAAATGTAGTCACACTTATTATCATCTATGTATACTCTTTCAAGGACGGAATGTTGTTAACTATCTCGCGTGTTTTACTAGTTTCAGTTCTAAGTGGTAAACTTTTAGGACCGATTTTTTACATGAGTTTAAGTGGTGCAGTAGTTGCAACACTCGCAATGGGGTTATTCAAAAAAACAAATTTCTTTGGAATGATTGGAGTTAGTGTCTTAGGTTCAATTTTTCATACCATCGGACAAATAATTGCAGGTATATTTGTTATAGGAAGTATTGCTGTTGTTGCTTATTTACCGATCATGTTATTTCTATCTATTCCTGCTGGAGTGTTAACAGGAATTATAGCAAGCAAGTTTTATGATATTTGGCAGACATGGCATGAAGCCTTAGGATAATAAATAATATTTTATTTAACCCTTGATAATAAATTTTTTCAATGATATAATAATTGAGCGAAACTTACTATGACAAATTGTCATGGCGGAAGGAGAAGAAAAAATGAAACCAGGAATCCACCCAAAATATAATGTTGCTAAAGTTAAATGTTCTACATGTGGACATGAATATGAAGTTGGGACTACAGCTAATACAATTCGTATTGACACATGTTCAAACTGCCACCCATTCTACACAGGACAACAAACATTTATTCAAGCAGCTGGACGCGTTGAAAAATTCAATAAGCGTTACGGTTTAAACGAAAAGAAATAAGCAACAATTAACGTGATTCCACATCACGTTTTTTATTAAAATTTCTAATAAAGGGGATTATTTTATGTATCATACTTACAAAAATGGTTTTATAGAAGTTGTTTGTGGTCCTATGTTTGCTGGAAAAACTGAAGAATTAATTAGACGCATAAAAAGACTTGAATACGCAAAACAAAATGTCTTAGTTTTTAAACCAAAAATAGATACGAGATATGCTGAAAATGAAATTGTTTCCCATAATCTATCAAAAAAGCCATCTATTATTATAGAAAAAAGTACAGAAATCATTCCTTATATTAATGACTCTATTGATGCTGTAGTTATTGATGAAGTTCAATTTTTAGATAATGAAGTCATTTATATTGCTGAAGACTTAGCAGATCGTGGTATTAGGGTCATCGTTGGAGGACTCGATCGTGATTTTAGAGGTGAACCTTTTGGACCTATGCCTGCCTTATTAGCGAGAGCTGAATTCGTAACTAAATTGACTGCGATTTGTGTAAAAAGCGGGCTTCCAGCAACACGAACTCAACGTATCATAAATGGCAAGCCAGCACATTATAATGATCCAACAATTCTAGTAGGAGCAAATGAGTCCTATGAACCACGCTCGAGACACTATCATGAAGTCCCAGGAAAACCTAAAAAAATATAAGTTTATGCAGGCTGCACTCAAGGAAGCTATAAAAGCGGAGCAGAAAAATGAAGTGCCCGTTGGTGCAGTTGTTGTATATCAGGATAAGATTATTGCGAGAGCACACAATCTTAGAGAAACAAAACAATCTTTTGAAGCACATGCTGAATTTTTAGCGATGCAAAAAGCAGCGAATAAAATAGGAAGTTGGCGTTTGGAAGATTGTGATGTATATGTTACAATGGAACCGTGCCCCATGTGCGCAGGCGCAATGATACAAGCTAGAATCCGTGGTCTGTACTACTCAACAAGTGATCCAAAAGCTGGAGTTGTTCAAAGTGTAATGAATTTATTTGAATATCCTTTCAATCATAAGATAAATGTTGAGTCCGGTTTACTCGCTGATGAAAGTAAGGAAATCATTCAAAGATTTTTTAAAAAAATAAGAATCAAATAATAAATTCCCCATCAAGCATCATCATTCAATAGTATCGTGTGAACCTGGTCAGGTCTTGATTGAAGCAGCCATAAGCATGCTTACTATGTGGGTGATGATGCTTGATGGGGATTTTGTATGAAATAAGTAGAAAACTATCATAAATGATATAATAAAAAATGGAGGATATTTATCATGAAACTAAACCCTAAAATTTATCATCAATTAACAAATGAACCTGTTGAAACCCAAACGGTTAATGGGAAGAAGGTAGAATTCCATTATATGGATGAAACACCATTTTTATTTCAGTTCGCTTCTAGAGGTAGATTTGCAGTATGGACTTCTGACGGAAACGACTATAGAGTACTCATTGAGAGTAAGTATCACAGAGCTCTAAGTGATTTTTATACAGTCGAAGTAAATGAAATATGGCTTAGTTTTTTAGAAAGAGTATCTAAGCTAAGTCGTAAGATGAACATGATGTTTTTAATTCCTACAGTTATTTTATATATTGCTGTTGGCTTTTTAGCTTCAATTTATTTACCAAATGATATTTGGTCAGTTATTTTTGCTATGGTAGTTCTAGTTATTTTTAGTAATATTTTTCAATCTAGAATTATCAACAAACGCGTTCGTCTAGAAAATAATATGGCTCAAGACCAAATTAGACAATCAATTGGTAACGAAAAGTTCAACAATTTGGTTGATGCACAAGAAAAACACTACAAAGAATATTTTAAGTTTGATGAGGAAGCAGTTCAACCAAGCACTGAAGAGATAAATGAAATTGAAAGTGAGAAAAAGAACGATGGAAATGAAGGCAATTAATGCAATTAGAATGCTTGGTGTTGACGCAATTAATCAAGCAAACAGTGGACACCCAGGGATTGTATTAGGTGCAGCGCCTATGGCATACACATTATTTACAAAGCATTTAAATGTCAATGTCAAACAAACAGGATGGCAAAATAGAGATCGATTCATTTTGTCAGCAGGACATGGATCGATGCTGTTATATGCGCTTAATCATCTTTCAGGGTATAAAATTTCAATTAATGATTTAAAGAGATTTAGACAAATAGGAATTACACCTGGACATCCTGAATTTGGTCACACCGATGGTGTTGAGACAACGAGTGGACCACTAGGACAAGGAATTTCAAATGCAGTTGGTATGGCAATTGCAGAAGTTCATTTAGCTAATCGTTTTAATAAAGAAAATCTACCCATTGTTAATCATTATACCTATGTAATATGTGGTGATGGTGACTTGCAGGAAGGTGTTGCTTTGGAAGCAATGAGTTTAGCAGGTCATTTAGGCCTTGGTAAATTGATTGTTTTGTTTGATTCGAATCAAATTCAATTAGATGGTAAAGTATCTTTAGCATATAGTGAAAAACATAAAGAAAAATTTGAATCCATGGGATGGCAATATCTTTATGTTAACGATGGCAATGATATTCATTCTATTGATAAAGCAATCAATAAAGCAAAGAAAAATATCGAACAACCCACAATCATTGAGGTTCGAACAATTATAGGTTATGGAACATCTTTATCTGGTACAAGCAAAGTTCATGGTGCACCTATTGGTGATGATGAGGCTAATAGACTAAGAGAAAATCTAAATTGGAACTATCCTCCATTTGTCATACCAACTGAAGTATACGAACATTACAAGCAAAAAGTTTTATCAAGAGGAAAAAGAACATATAACAAGTGGAATAAATTAATTGATGAGTATAAATCAAAATATCCTAACGAATATGCTTTATATCAGCAATTTTATGGAGAAACAATTATTGATTACAATAGCCTTCTAACATTATTTACATCCCCTAAAGATGCAACTAGAAATTCAAGTGGTAAAGTCATTGATTATCTATCTAAAACTAATCTAAGCCTTTTGGGTGGATCTGCTGATTTAACGGCTTCTACAAAAGCAAAAGGCGCAGATGGTCACTTTTCGAAAGAAAATAGATTAGGGCGTAATATCAATTTTGGTGTTAGAGAACATGCGATGGGTGCTATTGTAAATGGGATGGTTCTTCACGGTGGATTAAAGGTATTTGGTGGGGCATTCTTTGTATTTAGTGATTATATGAAACCAGCGATTCGACTTGCAGCAATTATGGGAATTCCATCTATTTTTGTTTTTTCTCATGATACAATTGCAGTTGGAGAAGATGGACCAACGCATCAACCTGTTGAACAACTAACGGGTTTAAGGGCTATTCCTAACTTGAATATTATTAGACCAGCAGATGCAAATGAAACAGCTGCTGCGTGGAAAATCGCCTTAGAATCGAAAAATACACCTACAGCGATCATATTAACCAGACAAAATGTAGTTAATCAACAAACAACTTTTTATGAAGGTGTTAAGAAAGGTGCATATGTTGTTAAGAAAGAAACAAGTAAGCTAGATCTCATTTTACTAGCTTCAGGATCAGAAGTTGGTTTAGCAATTGACGTTAGAGAAATATTGCTAAATAAGGGGATAGATTCTAGAGTTGTAAGTATGCCATCACATTATTTGTATGAGCAGCAAACACAAAAATACCAAAAAGAAATTTTACCCAAGCGTGTACGAACAATTGCAATTGAAATGGGAAGTTCATTATCCTGGTACAAGTACACCAAAGAAGTTTATGGAATAGATACATTTGGCATTAGTGCGCCTCTCGAGGATGCTTTAGATTATTTTGGCTTTACAAAAGAAAAAATCGTTGAGAAAATCATACGAAAAAGATAAAGAAGTGATTTAAATGATATATGACGGAATTGTTGTCGGTGGTGGTCATGCCGGCATAGAAGCTGCACTTGCAATGGCAAGAATGAAAAAACATACAATCTTAGTCACAGGCAACCTCAAAAAGGTTGCTTCTTTACCTTGTAATCCGTCTATCGGTGGACCTGCTAAAGGAATTGTGGTTAGAGAAATAGATGCTCTTGGTGGACAAATGGCTAAAAGTGCAGATAAAGGACAAATACAGATAAAAATGTTGAATTCATCAAAAGGTCCTGCTGTTAGAGCTTTACGTGCACAAATTGATAAATTGAGATATCTTGAAATTATGCTAGATGTGTTATCTAAAACAGAGAATCTAACACTCATTGAAGGTCTTGTTGATCAAATGATTGTTGAAGGTAATGTCGTTCGTGGTGTTAAGTTGCAAGATGGTCGTACTTATTTATCGCAAACAGTCATCTTAACGACCGGCACATATTTGAGCAGCAATATTTTAATTGGTAAAGAAAAAACATTAAGTGGTCCACACGGAGAACCAACCACCTTTGGAATAAGTAAACAACTCAAAGAATTAGGATTTGAAGTCGTTCGCTTGAAAACAGGCACACCACCTCGTATTGATAAATTCAGTGTAGATTTCGACAAAATGACAATACAACCAGGAGATATAGAAAAACACACTTTTAGTTTTGATAACCATTATTATGATGATAACCCGAAAGAAGTTTGTTATCTTACGCATACAACATTAAAAACACATGATCTTATCAATGCTAACTTAGACCAATCTGCCATGTATAGTGGAGTCGTTGAAGGCGTAGGACCTCGATATTGTCCATCAATTGAAGATAAAGTTGTTCGTTTTTTTGACAAATCAAGACATCAAGTCTTTATTGAACCTGAAAGCATAGCTCTTGATGAGTTGTATGTTCAAGGAATGTCAACAAGTTTACCGCGTCATATTCAAGAACAAATGATTAGAACAATCCCCGGTTTAGAAAACGTAAAAATAGTAAAATACGCGTACGCGATTGAATACGATGCAATAAATCCTGTCCAATTGTACCCTTCTTTAGAGACAAAAATGATTAAAAATCTATATTGCGCTGGTCAAATCAATGGAACAAGTGGTTATGAAGAAGCTGCAGGACAAGGTTTAATGGCTGGAATTAACGCAGCATTAAGCATATCGAATAAAGAACCACTCATTCTTCAGAGACATGAAGCATATATTGGAGTTCTAATAGATGATTTAGTGACCAAAGGTACACTTGAACCTTATCGATTATTAACATCAAGAGCTGAGCACAGATTGCTATTAAGACATGACAATGCAGAACTAAGATTGAGAGACTATGGTTATCGTATAGGACTTGTAGACGAAACAGTATATCAACGATTTTTAGCTAAAAAAATAGGCTATGAAAGAGCATATGATTATATAAATCAATACAAAGTTCTTCCTAATAAAGAAAATAATGCATATCTCGAATCTCAAGGCTCAGCGATTATATTTGAAACATATTCATTAGCAGAGTTGTTAAAGAGACCAGAATTAGGAATATCAAATATTGAATATTTTATAGGAAATATCTTTGATGTAGATACGCTCGAACAAGTAGAAATAAAAATAAAATATGAAGGCTATATACAAAAAGCTTATAGGGAAGCAGAAAAAGTTTCTAGACTTGAAGACAAGCGCATACCGGAAACAATTGATTATCATTTAATAAAAAATATTTCATCAGAATCTAGGGAGAAGTTGATGAAAATAAAACCCAAAACATTGGGGCAAGCATCGCGAATATCTGGTGTAAATCCAGCAGATATTTCTGTGTTGTTAGTATATCTTGAATCAGGGGTTCTAAAACATGAATTTTAAAGAGGATTTATCTAATTTACTAGGTATTCAACTGTCAAAAGAACAGGAATCTCAATTTAAGATATATTTTAATGAACTAGTCGAGTATAATAAACATACCAATCTTACGCGCATAACAGAAGAAAATGAAGTATACTATAAGCATTTTTTTGACTCTTTATCGTTGACTAAAACGATTGATATTCTAAGTCAAACCAATTTATGCGATATGGGAGCAGGAGCTGGATTTCCAAGTTTACCGATAAAAATAGTCTTCCCCCATTTGCATATTACTGTAATCGATTCTTCTAACAAACGCATCAATTTTATGAATATTTTGATAGACAAACTGCAAATTAATCATGTGGATTTAGTTTGTGATCGGATAGAAAATTTTGCATTAAAACATCAACAATCATTTGATATAATTACGGCTAGAGCACTCGGAACCTTACCCCTTATTTTGGAATTAGGCATTCCTATGTTAAAAAATTCAGGTCATTTAATAGCATATAAATCAAATCATTTCAATGAAGAAATCGAGTTGTCTAAAAATGCATTAAGTAAATTAAACTCAAAGATTTCTCATATCGCAGAGTTCTCTTTACCTAATCAATACGGTGAAAGAGCTCTCATAAATATTATAAAAAACAAACACGTTACAGGCTATCCTAGATCATATCAAAACATGTTAAAAAAACCACTATAAAAGAGGTATATTGATGGGAAAAGTGATTGCAGTATCAAATCAAAAAGGTGGAGTTGGGAAAACGACAACAAGCGTTAATCTTTCTGCTGCGCTTGGAGAATTGGGAAAAAGAGTTTTGTTGATTGATTTTGACCCTCAAGCAAGTACGACCACCAGCTTAGGTATCAATCGCAGCATGTTATACTCAACAATATATGATGTCTTAATGGACCATAAGAATATCAGTGAAAGTATTATTCATTTGGATGGTTTAGGAATTGATGTTATTCCCGCAACAATAGAATTAGCACATATAGAAGTTAGGCTCGATCATGAAGATAGAGAATATATCCTCCGACAAAAAATAGCAGAAATTCAAGATGATTATGATTATATTTTCCTTGATTGCCCGCCTTCTTTGGGATTACTTACTACAAGTGCACTCTATGCATCAAATTCTGTTTTAATACCTGTACAGTGTCAATTTTTAGCAATAGATGGTTTAACACAATTGCTTAACACAATTAGAATTGTTCAGAAAAAACTTAAAATAAATAGTAAGCGTTTAGATATTGAAGGTGTATTACTTACAATGCTAGATAAGAGAACAAAAGCTGGCTGGGAAATTGTCCATGAAATAAAAGATTATTTTAAAGATGGTGTCTTTGACACAATCATTACGAGTAATGTTGCTGCTCAAGTAGCACCAACATATGGATTGCCCGTACTAACGTTTGCACCAAAATCACCTGCAGCAAGACTATATAAATCTTTAGCAAAGGAGATAGTGAAAAATAATGAAAGATGAAAAAAAACCTAGAACATTGGCAGATTTGTTGCATGAACATCACGTTGACGATGTACTTGAAGGAGAAGTCATTACAGAGATTTCATTATTTGACATTAAACCAAATCCCTTTCAGCCAAGACGTATTTTTGATGAAGAAAAAATAGACGAATTGGCACAATCCATAAAAGAACATGGGGTTTTTCAGCCAATCATAGTCAAAAAAGTTAAATCAGGATACATTATAGTCTCTGGTGAACGAAGATTCAGAGCAGCTAAAAAAGTAGGTTTAAGAACTATACCGTCTATTGTTAGACAATATGAAGAATCAAAAGTTGCTGAAATAGCACTTGCTGAGAATCTACAAAGAGAAAACCTATCACCTATTGAAGAAGCTGAAGCATACAAAGTTGTTATGGGAACTTTAAAACTCACTCAAGCTGATCTTGCTACAAAAATAGGGAAAAGTAGATCACATGTCACAAATATGCTTGGACTTCTCAATCTTCCGTCAGAGGTTCAAGATATGTTGTTGACAAATAAGATTAGTATGGGACATGCAAGAGCACTAAGTAAGCTAGAAGATAATGAGAAAATTATCAAAATAGCGCAGTCCATTATCGAAAAACAATTGAGCGTTCGCCAAATAGAAGATCTTACAAAAGTTGAAGAAAAAACGAACAAAATCGTAAGATTAGTAGAAAAAAAATATCTTAGCGAAGAGAAGAAATTAAGTGAATATCTTGGGCAAAGAGTGAAAATAGATGATAAAAAGATGACCATATACTTTAAAGATGACGGTGTTCATAAAATTATCGAAAGGCTACTAAAAAAATGATTTATCGAATTGACGATATTATCATAACGAAAAAAAAACACGTATGTGGTTCAGACAAATGGATTGTCATTCGTGTTGGTGCTGAGATTAAAATAAGATGTTTAATTTGTGGAAGAGAAGTCATGATTTTTAAAACTGATCTTGATAAAAAAGTTAAACAAATGGAACAAAAGATAGAAGGCAAAATGAATACCTAATTATGGGTTGCTTTATACTTAATATATTCTTTGTTAGCATAAAAAATTAAAAATGTAATAAAAGTTGTTGCATTTTTTAAAATCATAAGATAGAATATAAAAGCAAGCCTAAAAACGGAGGGGTAGCGAAGTGGCTAAACGCGGCAGACTGTAAATCTGTTCCCTCAGGGTTCGGCAGTTCGAATCTGCCCCCCTCCACCACTCTATATTATATATACCTTGTGAATAAGAGAGCATAAACTCCATAAAATATATTGACAAGGTTGTTTTATAATGATAGAATGATAAAGCACGCCAAAGAGGGTGCGAGACAGGTCTTTGAAAACTGAATGATGATGAGTGTATCAAGAGTAGTAAAAAAAAGAAGAGCTATTAACAAACAAAACATAAATTTATGGAGAGTTTGA